>Ga0302252_1000574_pt1 | contig 29932 bp, 24 predicted proteins | sample AAG_RA_Leu_MG_FD_193511 | JGI IMG/M metagenome (GOLD analysis project Ga0302252, IMG submission 193511) | Enriched activated sludge microbial communities from anaerobic digester in WTTP, New Holstein, Wisconsin, United States - AAG_RA_Leu | ecosystem: Engineered > Bioreactor > Anaerobic >... | reverse complement strand
CCACGATCTCCCGGTCTATGCCCCGGGGATCTATCCCCAGCTTTTCCCATAGCTCCACCCTTTTGGCCGGCGCGCGGCGGGTGAAGCGGATGGGCCCCTCCTGCCTGCCGAACTCGGCCATGATGGCTTCGGCGAGAGACATCTGGCTTTCCACCCCGTACTCGCTCATCAGCCGCTCCATCTTGGCCCGGTCCTTGACCTGATAGCTGGGGGCCTTGCCTTCGGAGACCAGCTTGAAGGTGTGGGCCACATCCCGGGCATGGTCGGAGTGGGCGGCGGCTCCGGCGGCGATCATGCGCAGGAGGTTGCGGGCCACGATGATATCCGCCGTGGCTCCGCATACTCCTTTGCTCGCTCCCTCCCCGAAGGGATCTATGCGGCAGGGGCCCATGTTGCAGTTCCTGCAGCACAGCCCCAGCTCTCCAAAGCCGCATTGCGGCTGCTGCTTCTCGAAGCGGTCCCAGGCCGTCTCCAGTCCTGCTCTCTGGCATAAATCGAGCATATCCTGGCTGGCCGGGTCTATGGATCTTTCACGAACGTCCTTGGCCATTGTAGTTACCTCAATTGGGAGTAATCTGGTGAAGGTTAAGGGAAAGGTCTGATGATAGTATTTAACGTTAATCAGGATTATTTTAAAATATTCAGAATAATTTTAAAGATGCCTCTTTAAGGAAGTGCTGCCTGACACGACAATAAAGCTGAAGCATTTGATCTTTCGGAATAACCTGGTCCCGTTGTCTCGTAACAAAGCTAGGAATTTGCTTATCATGCCAATTCTTTAATCCTAAATTTTGGAGATGCCAGCATTGAATTAGAAAAGTCTATTTTATCAGAAATTTAAAATACCATAACAGGAGAAAAACGTAGTTATAATTCTAGATCAATTGCCCTGAAAAAAATAAGATAGATATTCTAGGGAGGAATTGAGCATGACTACTCATGCAATAGCATACGTCGAATGGCACCGTTTTCGACCAAGTGGTGGGACTGGTGGAGTTGCTGTCTATGATTATGGAAGCAACGAGAAAGAGTTGATTGAGAGAGTATCCAATGGTGGGACGCTCTGGCTGGTTACGAATAGAGATGAGACACCTAACCGATATCATCTTGCCTATAAGCTTGTGAACTGTACTGAGGTATTGCCCGAAGAATCTCTTTTCTCTCGAAGGTATAAATACGTAGTTCGGGCTCAGGACTGGCGTCAGTCACATCATTTTGGATACAACGATGCAACTGATACTTTGCTTCGACTGCAGTTCACTTCAGGAAAGCCAATGTCAGAAGAAACAGATATTGAGCGTCGGCTGCATAGTATTCCAGAACTAACAACCGAGGACATTGCCTTGCTGCAGCGTCTGCAACATACGATCGAGGATGGCCGGGCGGTGTTCATTAGCTACTCCCACGAAGATGCCACCTTTGCAGCAGAGATAGAACAGGAGCTGGGAAAACGTGATATAAGCGTAAGTCGCGATGTAACGTTTCTGCTACCCGGTCAAGCCTGGGAGGAAGCTATCCGACAAGAGGTCATGAGCACTGATTCTTTCGTCGTGCTCATAAGCCCCAGCGCAGCGAAATCACATTGGGTAAAGAAGGAAGTTAATTGGGCAGTTAAAGAATTCAAAGCACATGGTTTGGTCAAGTCCATCACGCCAATAGTTCTCCCAGAAGGAGGATGGGATCAGTTCTCAAAACTTCATTGCTTTCAGCGATGGGACTATCCTGAACCAGAGAGACAACAGGAAGGATTCGATAAATTGGCTAAGGGGATTGTTCTGTCACGGCGATGAAATTCATGTGGCGATCAAGGAGGTATTCATTTCAGGTGCAGAGGTTCAGCTTCAATGCCTGTTTATGATTTTCTCAAGTGATATCGTCATAATACGGTCTAATTAGCAGTGTCCTAAGTTGCCTGCATGTGTCCCAACCATTTTACCGATTGTAAGTGATAAAATCTGGATCTAGACAAAATCTACTAAGCATTGCCCTTTTCTATTTCTTTTCCCCATCTCCTCTATCCTTAACATCCTCCTTAAATATCGCCCCGCGTGGCTTGCTTCCACACCGGCCACCTCCGCCGGCGTTCCCGCCGACACGATCCGGCCCCCGGCGCTGCTCCCTTCTGAGGATCAATGAGTTCTATCCGCAGCGCTAAATGCAAACAGATAATGCCAAATACAAAGAGGCCTTAAAAGGCCTTTTGATGAAAAGGCTCACTGCCATCGTCTCCGGGAAGGTGCAGAAGGTAGGCTATCGAAAAAGGATCATCGATATCGCTATAGCTTTCGGTATCAAGGGCATTGTTGGAACCTGGAAGACGGCAGGGTCAGGATCATAGCCGAGGGCGAAGAGGAGAAGCTGAAGTGGTTTGAGAATGCCATAGAGATAAGTAACACCCTGATTCAAGTCGCCTCAGTCGATAAGATATATGGTCCGGCCAGCGGAGAGTTCGCCGGATTCGGCAAGATCGTGGCCGGCGACGGACGGATTCCCGGCTGGACAAGAGCATTGAGGTCATGAATAAGATGCTTGTTGCCATAATTGATGTCAATAAAACTCTGGTGGATATGAACTCCAACCTCGGCCGCAAGATGGATGTTCTTGGCAACAAGATGGATGTCATTGGCGAAAAGGTAGATGCCCTTGGCGGCAAGATGGATCTTATGCTCCATGCTAGGATGGGCTTAGATTTAGAGGGGAGGATATGATCACTGCCGCTCCATCAGCGGTTTTATCTTCTTCATATACCTATCCAGCCGCTCCTCGCACTCCTCCCAGGTCACATCCACTTCCATCTCCTGCATGATCTCCTGCAGTTGCACCTTCACCTCATCCCAGCTGTACTTTTCCTCCCTCTGGCAGAGATGGGTCATGAGGCGCAGGGTGGGAACAAAGGCCTGTTTGAACTTGGCCCGGACGAATTCCAAAAAATGCCCTCCCATATCCCTGGCCAGATAGGACTTCAGCTCATCCAAAATCTGATATTGAGAGGCGCAGGGGTCCAGATAGGGATCGGCGATCTCCTGGCCGAACTTGCTCGATAGATCCTGATAGACCTGCCGGAAGAGCTGGTCGATATAATCCCGGGAATATGCCGGCTCATTTATCTCCGCCGCCAGGCTATAGCCCACTATCCTGCAGCGAAGGAGCTGAATTCGGATCTCATCTAAAGGCAAGGAGGCATGAATTCGGCTCAAATAATCCTCAAGGGTCTCCAGGCGCTTATGGGGCTCAAATGTGACTGGCATATCAACACATCCTCACAATTAATAGTGATGTATACGCCTTGGAGGTAGTTATTCCTTTCGAGGCTCTATAGAACAGAGCTCAAGGCAACGGCCGCTCTGCTCTCTTCCTTGCTTTTACCGCTTTGACTCTCGCTGCTCTTGTTGCTGTCCCGCCGGCATCTATTCTGCTCCTCAAATACCTTCCCGTGTGGCTCTCCTCCACTGCCGCCACCTCCTCCGGGCTCCCCTCCGCCACGATCCGCCCTCCGGCGCTGCCGCCCTCCGGTCCCAGGTCGATGATGTGGTCGGCGCACTTGATCACATCCAGGTTGTGCTCTATGACAATGACCGTGTTGCCCTTGGCCACCAATCCGTCCAGCACGGATATCAATTTCTTTACATCATCAAAGTGCAGCCCCGTCGTGGGCTCGTCCAGCAGGTAGACTGTGCGGCCGGTGCCCCTTTTGGCCAGCTCCCTTGTGAGCTTAATCCTCTGGGCCTCTCCGCCGGAGAGGGTGGTGGAGCTCTGCCCCAGCTTGATGTATCCCAGGCCAACAGCGTTCAGGGTGTCGAGCTTGCTTTTTATGGCCGGGATGTTCTGGAAGTGCTCCCCCGCCTCCTCCACAGTCATGTCTAGGACCTCGGCTATGGATTTGCCCTTGTATTTGACCTCCAGAGTCTCCCGGTTGTAGCGGCTTCCCTTACACTCCTCGCACTCGATGTAGACATCGGGCAGAAAGTTCATCTCGATCTTGATCAGGCCGTCCCCCTGGCAGGCCTCACACCGCCCTCCCCTCAGGTTGAAGGAGAAGCGCCCCGCCTTGTAGCCCCTGACTCGAGCCTCCTTGGTCTCGGCAAAGGCCTGGCGGATGGGATCGAAGATCTTGGTGTAGGTGGCGGGATTGGAGCGGGGAGTCCGGCCGATGGGGCTCTGGTCTATGACAATGACCTTGTCCACCTCCAGGTCGAAGGCCATGCCGTCAAACTGTCCTGGCTCGGCGCTGGACTTATAGATCTTCTTCATCAATGCCCGGTAGAGGGTGTCGTAGATCAGGGTGGACTTGCCCGAGCCGGAGACACCGGTGACGGCGGTAAATACTCCCAGGGGTATGGCCACATCTATGTTCTGGAGATTGTTCTCCCGGCAGCCCGTCAATCGGATGAATGAGCTGCTGCAGCGCCTTTTTGCAGGTGGATCAATCCTCTTCTTGCCGGAGAGGTATTGGCCGGTGAGGGAGTCCGGGTTGGCCTCAATCTCCTCCGGTCTGCCTTCCGCCACCACATATCCGCCGTGAATTCCCGCTCCCGGACCTATGTCCAGGACATGATCCGCCGCCCGGATGGTCTCCTCATCATGCTCGACGACGATGAGGGTGTTTCCCAGGTCCCGCAGCTTTTTCAGGGTCTCTATGAGCCTGGAGTTGTCCCTCTGGTGCAGGCCGATGGAGGGCTCATCCAGAACATAGAGCACCCCGGTGAGGTTGGAGCCGATCTGGGTGGCCAGGCGGATCCTCTGGGCCTCGCCACCGGATAGGGTTCCGGCATTGCGGGATAAATTGAGATATCCCAGGCCCACATGCTCCAGGAAGCCCAGCCGAGAGGAGATCTCCTTCAAGACCTGCCTTGCGATCTCCTTCTCCTTTTCCGTGATCCTCTGGCCAAGGCGGGCAAAGAAGGCAGAGCTCTCGGAGACCGAGAGGTCGGTCACATCCACAATGGACTTTCCCCCCACCTTCACCGCCAGCACTTTTTCTTTCAGCCTCCTGCCCCCGCAGGCAGGACAGGGAAGCACCCTCATGAACCTCTCCAGCTCCTCCCGGCGGTACTCAGAGGCGGTCTGGCCATAGAGCCGGATGCTCTGGGGTACCAGCCCCTCCCACTGGCCGTTATGCTCCCAGTAGGCATCCCCATTTCTCATGCTCATCGAGAACTGAATGCGCTGGTCCGATCCGTACATCAGGGCCTCGTACTGAAGGGGGGTAAGGCCCTTGATAGGGGTGAAGATATCAAATCCAAAGTGCTTGGCCACGGCAGCCAGATGCTGCCCCCGCCAGCCGTCAACGATGTTTCTGTAAAGGGCCACCGCGCCATCGGCTATGCACAGCTCCTTGTCCGGTATGATCAGGTCGGGATCGAACTCCATTCTGATGCCCAGGCCGTCGCACACCTCGCAGGCTCCAAAGGGGGTATTGAAGGAGAACATGCGCGGCTGCAGCTCCTCAAAGGCCATGCCGCAGACGGGGCAGGCCAGGCGGGCGGAGTAGAGCTGCTCATGATCCGGGAAGAGGGCTAAAACCAGCCCCTCCGCCCTGGCCAGGGCGCTCTCCACCGCCTCCACCAGCCTGGACCGGTCCTGAGAGGGATCCAGCCGGTCCATGACCAGGTCTATGTCATGCTTTTTGTAGCGGTCCAGATCGATGGCCTCATCGGTGCGGCGGATCTCTCCGTTTACCCTCACCCTTGAGAAGCCCTCGGAATTGAGGTCTGCAAAAAGCTGGCCGTAGGTCCCTTTCTTCTGGCGGATTAAGGGAGCGAGGATGGTGACCTGTGAGCTTCCCTCTTTTTCTTCGCCTGCCTTTTCATCTGAGCCCTGAACAGCCTTTTGCGCCTGCAACAGAATGCTCTCTGCGATCCTCTCCGGGGACTGGGATTCGATTTTTATGCCGTGGACCGGGCAGTGGGGCACCCCAATGCGGGCGAAGAGCAGGCGGAGGTAGTCGTAGATCTCGGTGACCGTCCCCACAGTGCTGCGGGGATTCTTGGAGGTGGTCTTCTGCTCTATGGATATGGCTGGGGATAGGCCTTCTATGCTGTCCACGTCGGGCTTGTCCATCTGGCCCAGGAACTGGCGGGCATAGGCGGATAGGGACTCAACATATCGACGCTGACCCTCGGCATAGATGGTGTCGAAGGCCAGGGTGGACTTGCCCGAGCCGGAGACGCCGGTGATGACAATGAACCGGTCCCGGGGCAGCTCCACGGTGATCTCCTTTAAATTGTGCTCGCGGGCACCTTTTACGATAATCGATTTCATGGAAGGCGGTCTCACGGATGAATCATTTTGCGGCCATGGCTATGGCACAGGATGGACTTAACCCTTTTCGGTCCGGCGGCAGGCTCCCGGAATTGGGATGAAAGGAATATCTTTTGCCATTCTCTCCGCCAGCCGGGCCACGGCATAGGCCGGGAAAACATCCGATATCTTAGATCCATACTTCTCCGATATGCGCAGGCACTCCATTCCCAGAAATGCGGCGGCTTCGGCGATCAGGCCCTCGCCCGTCCCCGCCGCCACGATCTTGTCCAGGCCGTGCTCTGTCGCCTGCCTGGATATAGCTGCCACCAGGATCTTTTTCTGCCGGCTGCAGGCCTGCTCGGCAATGGCCATTGCTACGCCTTCACCTATCTCCCCCAGATCGGCGCATACGGAGCGGGCCAGACGGCGCAGTGCAGCCTGCCTGTCCTTTCCCGCCCCATCAGCGGTATCGCAGGAGTAGCGCTCCGGAGATATCTGGCCCAGCGCCAGTCGGGCATCGGCCATTATAGAGAAGAGCTCCGGGGCCAGTGGCACATATCTGCCCCCTATCCTGGCCGCGGGAAGGATGGAGTCAAGCCTGGTTCGGAGCAGGCCCATGTAAACCAGCTCACCTGCCGCCAGGCGGAGAAAGTCGGTCCTGGACGCAGCGGCACGGCCGCTGAGAATGGGTATGATGTCTGTGGTGGTGCTGCCCATATCCACAAATAGGCAGTCATGCTCCTCCTGACCCAGAAATGCTGCTGAGGCGGACCAGTTGGCTGCAGCCAGTTCCAGGGGGTCGCTCCAATCAAATCCTTCCGTTCCCCAGAAGCAGGCGGGGATGGAAAAGGCTCTCCTGACGCAGTCCATCAGCTTCTCCAATCCTTCTCTCTTGCAGGAGAAGCAGTCGGCCAGCTCGCCGGTGATCACAACCGCCACGGCCTCCGCCAGAGGCTGTTGTCTGGCGATGCGGCATAGAGCCTCCTCCAGGGGGGCGCCCTTCCATAGGGGCAGGTAAATGCTTGCTGCAAAGAGGCCATCCGAGCTGGCGGCCTTGGTATTGGCTCCTCCGATATCCAGGCCCAGGATCATGCTTAGAGCCAGGGCCATTTGAACCATAAAAGCTTTAGGTCGGAAGAGTACTTTAAGCCTCAATTTCGGAGATCATGATCATGGCTGCCAAAGTGAATTTTGCTGAGCCCACTTACCTGGAATATGGATTTGGAGAGCTGGAGCATAAGGTCATCAAGCCGGATATATGCTGTCGATGCGGCACCTGCGAGGCCTTCTGCCCCAGAATAGATCATGTAAACAACAAGCCCGACCTGGTGAACTATGATCCACTCTGCGGCCTCTGCTTCACCTACTGTCCCAGAACCTTCCTGGACATGGCGGCCATGGAGTCAAAGCTCTTCGGCCGGACCAGAAAGGAGGATGAGAGCCTGGGCATTTACAGAAAGGCTGTGGCGGCCCAGGCCCAACCGGTGCTAGAGGCCGCTCAGGATGGCGGAGTGGCCACCGCCTTGCTGGTAGAGGCTATGCAGTCGGGGATGATCGACTGCGCCATTGTCACCGGCAGGGACGAAGAGTGGAGGACAAAGACCCTTATCGCCACCAGCCCCGATGAGATCTGCTCTGCCGCCGGGACCAAGTACACTATCCATAACAGCGTCATGGCGGTCAAAGAGGCTCTGGAGAAGGGATACAAGAAGATCGGCTTTGTGGGCACCCCCTGCCAGATACAGGGCCTCCGGAAGGTCAAGCTCTTGGATGAGCCCTATCAGTTCGGCCAGGACAGGATCGCCCTTCTGGTGGGCCTCTTCTGCATGGAGAACTTCGACTATGATGCCCTTATGAACGGCCTGGTCAAGGGCAAGTTCGGGCTGAAGCCCAAGGATGTGGCCCGCTTTGAGATCAAGAAGGGCATGTTCCGGGTTCTAGATAAGACCGGCGGGGCCCATGAGGTCAAGATCGAGGAGACCGATCCCTACACCTTCCCCGGCTGCGGACCGTGCTTTGACTTTGCCAGCGAGATGGCCGATATCTCGGTGGGGAGCGTGGGCTCGGCCGATGGCTGGTCTACCGTTCTCACCCGCACCGATGTGGGAGAGAAGCTCTATAGCGATGCTCTGGCGGCAGGCCTGGTAGCGGAGAAGGCGGTCTCGGAGAAGGGCCTGGCTCTGACGAAAAAGCTCGCTGGCAGCAAGGGTCAGCGCTTCCTGCTCAAGTCGGAAGAGATGAACGTGAGCGGCATCATCCGTTAACTGAGAAGGATCACTGATTCTGATGCTCTCCATAGGGCTGGCCGGAAAGCCCAACTCCGGCAAATCCACCTTTTTCAAGGCGGCGACTCTCGTCGATGTGGATATTGCGAACTATCCCTTCACCACCATCGATGCCAACCACGGCGTATCCTATGTTCGCGCTGCATGCCCCTGCCGGGAGCTGGGGATCAAGGAGGGCTGCGGAAGGTGCAAGGACGGCTTCAGGTTCATAGCCATCGAGCTTATTGACGTGGCCGGCCTGGTGCCCGATGCCCACCTGGGAAAGGGCCTCGGCAATGAATTTTTAGATGCCCTGCGGGTGGCCGAAGCGGTGATCCATGTATTGGATGCCTCCGGAGGAACGGACGCGGAGGGCAATCCCGTGGGGATCGGCAACTACGATCCAGTATCCGATGTCAAGTTCCTGGAGCATGAGATCGCCATGTGGCTGAATGGCATCCTCACCAGGAATTGGGAGAAGCTGATGAGAAACTACAAGGCACTGGGAGGAAAGCCGGAGCAGATTCTCATCGACCAGATGGCCGGAGCGGGGGTCTCGGACAGCCAGATCCGCCGGGCCCTGTCAGAGATGAAGAAGGACCCGGGAGCCTGGAAGGAGGAGGAGATTCAGCGCTTTGCCCGCCTCCTGAGGGCATACAGCAAGCCCATGATCCTGGCCGCCAATAAGATGGACGTTGCGCCTGCGGAGAACGTCAAGCGGCTGCTGGCCCTCAAGGAAGACCTGGTTATACCCGTCAGCGGCGCGGCGGAGATTGCGCTACGCATGGCGGAGAAGGCGGGGCTGATCAAATACAGGCCGGGAGACCCCGACTTTGAGATCTTGGGCCAGCTCAGCACTGCCCAGAAGGCAGGCCTGGAGAAGATCCGCTCTCTCATGAAGCAGCATGGCGGGACGGGGGTGCAAGAGTGCATCAACCGGGCCGTCTTTGAGCTCTTGGATTATATCGTGCTCTATCCGGTGGAGGACGAGAACAAGTTCACAGACAGAAAGGGCGTGGTCCTGCCCGACGCCTTCCTGATGAAGCGGGGCAGCACCGCCCGGGACCTTGCGTTCCGGGTGCACTCGGACATTGGAGAGAGCTTCCTCTTTGCCATAGACGGCAAGACCAAGATGAGGCTGGGGGAGAAGCACGAGCTCCAGGACGGGGATGTGATAAAGATAGTCTCGACGAAGTGAGAGCGGCTACCAGAATCCTTTTTTATTTTGCCTACTCTGCCATTTCTTCCTTTTGCATCAAGATCCCTCTACATACCGGATAGGAAGGATTCGTATGATATCTACATGAAAGCTAGCCTTTAATAATTGGGTACCAGCTTTGTTTTAGTGGAGGTCAGATCTGTGGTCTGTAGAAGGGTTGCAATTAAGGCAATCAGACAGGGACTGTCTGTTTTGTTATTGGGAATTCTGATAGCATCGGTGTCGGCACATGAGAGGATAGACGGTTTTGGACATCCGCCTGTGGCAGGCTATATCCGTGGCTTCGGCTATCATGATTGGCTCTCTCCAGGAGGCCTTGTTTTCAGCCCTGGCCCGGTGCTGGAACATCCTCCTCTTTATCCTGCACCGATCGTCGAGCCCCCCTATTATCCTGAGCCGGCAGAGAGGGGATGCTGCAATCCCTGCGATGACTGCAACCCCTGTACTGAAGACACATGCACACCGGACGGCTGCATGAATACTCCGGTCAGCTGCGACGACTGCAATCCCTGCACCGTTGACTCCTGCGGTCCAAACGGCTGCGTGAATATTCCGGTCAATTGCGACGACTGCAATCCCTGCACCATTGACTCCTGCGGTCCGGACGGCTGCGTGAATATCCCGGTCAATTGCGATGACGGCAATCCCTGCACCATTGACTCCTGCGGTCCAAACGGCTGCATGAATATCCCGGTCAGCTGCGATGACGGCAATCCCTGTACCGTTGACTCCTGCGGTCCAAACGGCTGCATCCATTCGCCTGTAGCGCCTCCAGTTGATCCGCTTCCTGAATCTAAATGCTGTGAGAAGTCAAAGCCCCACATCGTTAAAGAGGTCCGTCCCGCCGTTGAAGCCTGGAGAGGCACATACTGGTACAATGATATCGCCATGCCCAAATGGCCGCAGTTAACCGAAACCTGTGTCGAGGTAAAATCCAATGAAGAGATAGTCTATCCTTGGACCGGCAGGCACCTGGGAGTTGATGCCTGGTATGGTGCATTCTGGTATACCAAGATCTTCACCCCCAAATGGCCCCAGTTCTAGATCTGGCAATGGGAAGGGTGGAGGCCGCTATCCGCTCGGGCTGTAAGGCATGAAAGGGCACAAAGACAAAAAGAGATGAATAGTATAAGTGAAGGGCCGAAGCGGCTCACTTGATCTTTTTCTCCAGCTTCTTGAGCTTCTTTTTGGCCGATTTGCTGCCTGCTTCTGCCTGTTTGGATAGCTCTTCTGCCTTGGCCTTCTTGACCTTGTTAAGTTTTTCAAGCTGTTTCTTGCTCACCGGCATAAATTCACCTCGATATCATAGCCGATCTTCCTTAGCCCTTTCCTTCTTAAAAGGATGCCCGTATGGCTGCCGGGAGAATAGTGCCGGAGCATGAGATCCAAAACCAGAAAAGCCAGATTTGATGGTCTCAATGGTCCAACCTCATTATGGGTCTGTCACCAATGTTCCATTGGAAATGATGGGGTTAAAAAATTTATATACCCAATTAAGTTCTCATGCCTGGATATCTTCGCGCGGCCAAGGTGAAAGCTGATAGAGCCTATTTTCAGGATCCAGATAAGGCTCGTTGTATGTATTGATATAATTTAATATTAAAATAGAAAATCTTTCCTGTCAAATAGCAGCCGCAGAGGATAGCGATTCTCCTGAAAGCCAGCATTCGCCCGGCTCGATCCATGGATTTTAATGGCATTTTTATGGATATATATCTCCCCTGGCCATTGGCAGCGAAGAGCAGATATCAGGAAGATTTTGCCCTTAATTAAATTATATCGTTAATCAATGATTTTATAGCCTGTAATAGGAAATATAATCATAAATGAAGCTCGTAAAAGTTATATCTTGATTTAAAGAATGATATTCGATGTCTTTATGGCTCTAATCAATTTAAAACAAGTCTAAAGTCATAAAGATAATCTAAAAGAAGTTAGAATATCACTAAAATCCTTTAGAATATAAGGCGATTCGAAATGTCACAAGAGAAATCGGATAAATCAGTTTCGACCCCGGATAGCAGTCTCTACCATCCTCCCAGGGATCTGGCGGAGCGGTCCAATGTCATGCAGTGGATGAAGAAGAAGGGCTTCAAGACCGAGGCGGAGATGCGTGCCTGGACCGCCCAGAACTATGTAGCCTTCTGGGATGAGATGGCCAAAAGTTATGCCGACTGGTTCGAGCCCTACAAGCAGACGCTGCAGTGGAAGTCTCCCTTCGCTAAGTGGTTCATGGCAGGCAAGATCAATGCCGCCTACAATGCCGTGGAGCGGCATGCCAAGTCCTGGAGGCGCAACAAGCTGGCCTACATCTTCGTGGGCGAGCCGGTGGGGGATGTGCGCAAGATCACCTACTTCGAGCTGGACCGGGCGGTGAACAGATTTGCCAATGCCCTGAAGAGCATGGGCATCAAGAAGGGCGACCGGGTGGCAATCTATCTGCCCATGATCCCCGAGCTTCCCATAGCCATGCTGGCCTGCGCCAAGATCGGGGCAGTACATGTGGTGGTCTTCTCCGGATTTTCCGCCGGCGCAGTACGCGATAGACTGGAGGACAGCGAGCCGAAGCTCCTCCTGACCTGCGACGGCTCCTACCGCCGGGGCAAGCCCATAGCCACCAAGCCCCAGGCCGATGAGGCCATAGAGGGCCTGGCATCCATAGAGAAGGTCGTGGTGGTGAAGAGGAACGGCCAGGAGACGGCCATGAAAGAGGGGCGCGATGTCTGGTGGGATGACTTTCTGGCCGGCCAGTCCGGCAGATGTGAGGCAGCGCCAATGGACTCCGCCGATCCTCTGTTCATCCTCTACACCGCCGGAGCGGCAGGAAAGCCGCGCGGCATAGTCCATACCCACGCCGGCATATCCGTGGGGCCTGCATTCACCACCTCCTGGGTCTTCGACCTGAAGGACACCGATGTCTACTGGTCCACTGCGGACATAGGATGGATCACCGGCCACTCCTACATCGCCTACGGCCCTCTCTCTTTAGGGGCAACCAGTATCATGTACGAGGGATCACCGGACTATCCCGACTTTGGCCGATGGTTCCAGATCATAGAGGATTACGGGGTCTCGGTGATCTACACCGCTCCCACCGCCATCAGGATGTTCATGAAAGAGGGCCCTTCCTGGCCCCAGAAGTACGACCTCTCCACCGTCCGGCTCATGGGATCGGTGGGTGAGGCCATGAACCCCGATGCCTTCCTCTGGTGGAGGCAGCATGTGGGCGGCGGATTTGCCCCCATCATGGATACCTGGTTCCAGAGCGAGACCGGCTCTCAGGTCATAGCCCCTCTGCCCATAACTCCTCTCAAGCCCGGATCGCCCAGCTTCCCCCTGCCGGGATACAATGTGCAGGTGGTGGACGATGAGGGCAAGGCCGTCCAGCCGGGCGGAACAGGAAATATCATCATGACCGAACCCTGGCCCTCCATGCTCCGGGAGGTCTACAAGGACCCCATAAGGTACAATGAGACCTACTGGTCCGCCTTCCCCGGCAGATACTTCTCCGGAGACAAGGCCCGCCTCGATGAGGATGGGTACATCTGGGCCCTGGGAAGAGGCGACGACGTTCTTAAGGTGGCAGGCCACAGGATCTCCAATGCCGAGGTCGAGGCATCGGCAGAGAAGCATCCCTCTGTGGCCAGAGCGGCCGTGGTGGGCAAGCCGGATAAAGTCAAGGGCGAGAGCATCGTCTTATTCGCGGTATTGAAGCCCGGAGTGGCGGAAGGCGCCGATCTGCAGAAGGACATCAAGAACTTCGTGAGGAAGACCCTGGGTCCCATAGCCATTCCCTCCGATGTCATCTTTGTGCCCGAAATTCCGGAAGACAAGTCCGGAAAGCCGCTCCGGCCCATGATCAAGGCCAGAGCGCTGGGAGAGCCTCTGGGCGACACCTCTGCTCTGGCCAATCCCAAGGCGCTGGATGCGATTCCGATCATTGGGGCGTGATCCGGACCCCTATTTTTTCATGGCCCGAGACGGCTGTTGAATCCTGTTATGAATTCACAGATTTTGCTTGTCTGAAGCGCCAGCTTTTGTGCTCAAAGCATATCCTCTACGTCTCTATCTCCTCCAGAAGCTGGCAGGCCTTGCACCACTCCCCGACGCACGGCTCGCCGCACTGCTTGCAGGCGGCGAGGTCCATCTGAGGCCATGAAAAGGGCAGGCTCTCAATCAGCCTCTCAAATCCTTTTACGGTCGAGAGCTTGGTGCCTGGAAACTGGCCCTCCAGGGCGTTCATCATATCCCGCACCTCGGCCCGTAGGGATAAGCTGGCATAGGGGCACTCCCGCGACTGAAAGAATATTCCATTGACCATGCAGTAAAGGGCGATCTCCTTTTCCGGCATCATCCTTAGGGGCTTGATGCGGGGCACCAAGCCCTTCTGGGCCCGCCGGGGCCTCAGCCGCATCAGCCGCTCCATGTCCCCCTTGAGATAGTTCATCATCACCGTCTGGGCCTCGTCATCCAGATTGTGGCCGGTGGCGATCTTATCTGCGCCCAGTGTTCTGGCGGCCCGATTGAGGGCATGCTTGCGAAATACGCCGCAGTAGGTGCAGGGAGCGACACGCTTTCCCAATACCATCCGGTCCAGGCTCTGGCCGTACTCCTCCTGAAAGGAGATTATCTTATGCTCCACACCCAGCCGACGGGCTATGTTTTTTGCCGCCTGGATGGTATCGTCCCTGTATCCGGCTATGCCCTCATCCAGGGTGAGCGCCACCAGCTCCACCTCCCGCCCGGAGAGGATGCGGTAGAGGCAGAAGAGAAGGGCGGTGCTGTCCTTGCCCCCGCTAACGGCAACTGCTATCCTCTCCTTCTCGGCAATCATGCCCCCGGCGAGAAGGCTCTCCTGCACCTTGCTCTCAAAGTAGGAGATGAAATGCTCCCGGCAGAGGCGGCTGCCGTCATGCTTTAGGGAGATGACCGCTGGACTGTCGCAGATTGTGCACTTCAAACTCTCACCCGGCCGGCTCCAAGCCTTCCAGCCGGTGGCGGCAAGAGTAGACAGTCATCCTCTTTCCCCTCAGAAATCCGATGATGCATAGCCCCGTCCTTTGGGCAATGGATATGGCCAGGCTGGTGGTGGCTCCCCGGGATACCACCAGGGGAATTCCGGCCACGGAGCACTTGAGAGCCATGTCCGAGGAGACCCGGCCGGTGCAGGCGATGTAGCTTCTGCCGAAATCGAATCCATTCCGGCGCATTAAGGCCGAGCCTATAGCCTTGTCCAGGGCATTGTGCCTGCCGATATCCTCGATGATTATGGGCTCGCCATCCCCGAAGAGGCCCACACAGTGCACTCCCCCCGTAGCCAGGTGAAGCTGGGACAGGGATATGGCAGACATGGCTTCTCTGGCCTGATCTATATCTATCTTGAGATCAGAATCTATTCGGGGAAGACGGGCCTCCTCCAGAAAAGAGGCTATGCCACCGCAGCCGCTCACAATGGGCCGGCGGGGGACTATGGCCCGAAGGGGATGGGCAATTATCGCCCTGGCCACATCGCCATCGACCTCCAAAGCCTCCATCTCCTCCATAGCGGATATGATCCTCTCGGAATAGAGATGGCCGACCACAAACTCCTCCCGGAGAGCAGGGCTGATCATGGCCGTGGCAAAGTGGCGGCCGTTGATGAATATGGAGAGGGGAACTTCCTCTGTCACTGGGCAGGTGCTCTCCTGGAGGCTGCTGCCATCGAGCTTGATGCATTCATAATCATCCATCATTATTTTGCCGCCTCTTTTGCCTGTGCTCTCTTTGCCTTTGCTCTTCGCTGCTACGTCAGGCCATCCTGGCTATCTGCTCCACTTTGGCCAGGAGCCTCTCTATCTCCGCTTCGGTGTTATATAGGTACACCGAGGCCCGGACTGTGCCATGCTTCAGGCCGAGATGCTTCATCAGGGGAATGCAGCAGTGCTGGCCGGAACGAACGCATATCCCTGCCGACTGGTCCAGCATCATCGCCACCTCATGGGGCAGCAGCCCCTCCACAGAGAAGGATACCACGCCGCTCTGCCTGCCCCTGCCGGGCGGCGGTCCGTAAACCACAACTCCCTTTATTCCCTGCAAGCCCTCTCTCAGCCGCAAGGCCAGCCTCTGCTCATGGCTGTGGACCTCCTCCATACCCACCTCTTTTAGATAATCCAGGGCCCGGCCCAGGCCTATGGCGGCGGGTATGTCCGGGGTTCCGGCCTCATAGCCCTCGTATCCCCTTTTGGCCACATAGCCATCCACATCGGCGTCCTCCACCATGCCCCCTCCCACCAGAAGAGGCTCGATCTCATCCTCTTTTCTCATCCATAGAACTCCGGCTCCCATGGGAGAGAGCATCTTGTGACCGGAAAAGCAGAGAAAGTCGCATTGCAGATCATCCAGGCGCAGAGGCATATGGGGCACAGACTGGGCCCCGTCCACCAGCAGGGCCGCCCCCCGATCCCGGCAGATCTCTCCTACCTCCTTGATGGGAAGAACAGTTCCCAAGGAATTGGAGACCTGGCTTATAGCCACCAGTCGGGTCTCCTCGGTTATGGCGCTATCCAGCTCGGAAATGTCCAGCAGGCCCTCACGGTCCGGCTTTACGATCTTTAGATCTGCGCCGAGCTGCTTCTGTCTGATCCAGGGCAGAAGGTTGGAGTGGTGCTCTAAGAGAGTGGTGACGATCCCGTCGCCCTTCTTCCAGTGCATTCCCCGGGAGACGATGTTGATGGACTCGGTGGCATTCCTGGTGAATATGGTCAGGCCTTTATCCCTGCCGCCTATGAAATCAGCTGCCTTGCCGTGGGCATCTCGATAGCGCTGGTCGGCAATCTGAGCCGTGCGGTAGACACCTCTTCCCACATTGGCCTTGTATCCTCTATAATAGTCCAGCACCGCCTGTAGCACCGGCTCCGGGGTCAGGCTGGTGGAGGCGCTGTCCAGGTAGGTGATCTCTTCCAGTATGGGATAATCCCCTCTCAGTCTCTCGACGTCCATAAGACCTCATCCATGCTTCCGCTGCGATAGCCCTCCAGGTCCAGAGAGACATGGTCGAAGCCCAGGGCCTTCAGCCGGCAGACTATCTCCACATTCTTCTTTAGGGCCCGGCTCATCTCCTGCTCCTCCAGCTCGATTCTGGCCCCCCTGCCCTCCGCCCTCACCCTCAGCTGCCCGAAGCCGAGGCTCTTCAAGAGATCCTCCGCCGCCTCGACCATGCCGAGCCTCTTTTTAGTGAGGGGCTCGCCGTAGGGAATTCTTGTCGCAAGGCAGGCCGAGGAGGGCTTGTTCCAGACCGGCAGTCCCAGCTCCCGGGCGGCAGCCCTGATTTCATCCTTGCCCATGCCGGCCTCGACAAAGGGATGCCATACGCCTTCCTCATCGCAGGCGGCAGTTCCCGGTCGACGCTCCCGACAGTCGTCCTGGTTCAGGCCGTCGGCGATATAGCTTATGCCCTCCCCGGCGGCGATGCTCTTTAAAAGGGCGATGGCGCTCTTCTTGCAGATGTAGCAGCGGTCAGGGGTATTATCTTGGAAGGGCCCATGCGGCAGAATATTGTGCCTAGCGATGCGAAAATTCAATCCCATCTCTCTGGCTAAAGCTGCCGCCTGCTCCAGCTCGCTGCGAGGCAGGGTCTCGCTGTCCAGGATCACCGCCAATGCGCCATCACCCAGAGCATCTCGGGCCAGAAGAGCGAGAAGGGTGCTGTCCACTCCACCCGAATAGGATACGAGAAGACGTTGCTTTTCCCTGATCCTCTCCTTCAGCCCCTCCAGCTTATCTCCCTGATTCATCTTCTACAGGCCCTTGCATCTGGTGGAGATACAGGCCGTATCATCCTCCTGAAGCATGCGGCAGATAGAGCAGATCCTCTTGACCAGATCAGCCCCTTTGATATCCTCTTTAATCAGGTCGTCAGCCAGAATCCCTATGGCCTGGCGTATGTCCTCCCGAAATTCTATATTATAGCCTCTCTTCTTGGAGAGGTACTGGGAGACGGCGGGGGGGGTGATTCCCAGCATCCTGGAGACCTCTTTTTGAGATATTCCTCTCTTGATCAGCTCCTCAGCAGTAGCTGCCCGGATGCTGGGCAGCACATCCCATACAATTTGCTCACATGGCGACTTCATCTGGATGAAACCCTCTTATTTGATAGACTATCCCGTCTTGATAATATGAATACATTCCCCATACAAGCTTCTTTCAACTTATGCTGTCTCTTTTCTGCCCGGCGCCAGGAAAGATTTTATATGCAGAGACTATAATACATCAAATATAAGTTATAGCCGGATATTTTGTTGAGGGGGGTATTTGGTGATTGATATCGGTTATTCAAGGGACGGATTCCGCAGCAAAGTTGGATTTGGCCGATCCAGTCTTCATTTTTCAGGCTCATCTCCCTGGTGTCGGCCGTTTTCTGAGGAAAAGGATATCATTCTATGCTTCCGGGCCGGGGAGGCAACAGCAGAATGACCGATAAACATAGCTTGCCTCTCCTCAGCCTTCTGGCCGATGCCCTCCGCCGGCCCGATAGCTGCGATCCGGAGCAGCTGAAGAGCCTCTCCATTGGAGCTTCCCCTCCCTTGTCCGCCTTTATCAGTGCCCTGCTCTCAACAGACGAAGATCAGGTCCAGGAGAGGCTGGCCGAGATGGCGAAGATCCTGGCCTCCTCCGGCAATTCCGGAGACTGGCTTGATCTGGGCCGGGTGGCCCAGGCCCTTTACTTCCGGCAAGCTGCAGAGGAGTATTTTATAAAGAGCGCCGATCTTGCCGGGGAGCAGGGAGATGTTTTGACTGAGTCCTCAGCCCATCTCGCCCTGGGAAACCTCTATAGCGATGAGGAGGACTGGGACAGGGCGGTCCAGTTCTACAAGAAAGCCCTCTCTAAAAGCGAAGCCGCTGGAGTGGGCATGACTGTCCCAATTCATGAGATCCTGATAAATATGGGCCAGGCCTGCTGCCGGCAGGGCGAGCTTTCTGCTGCCCAGGAGTGCTACTCAAGAGCGATGCATCTCCTGGATGATAGCGATCTGGCTGGCCGGATTCAGGCCCTTTATGCTCTAGGCCAGATCTCAGCCGAGAAGGGAGATCTGGACGGGGCCCAGCAGTACTACGAGAGGAGCCGCTCTTTATACCAGAAGCGGCTTGACCGCAGGGGGATGGCCTCATCCCTGGCTGCTCTGGCCTCCATCCATCAGATGAGGGGCGAATCGGGACGGGTGGAGAGCTGCCTGGAGCAGGCCCGCCTCACCCTGGAAGAGATGGGAGATGATGGCGCTGCCGCCAGGATTCTGATCCAGATGGCCGACTTCTTCTTCCAGGAGGGGCGGATCAATGAGGCCTCTGAAAGATACCAGAGAGGTCTGGCGACTCTGGCTGAATCCGATACGCCCCTGGCCGCCCGCGCTTCCGGCCGCCTGGGACAGTGCTGGATTGATCTGGGGCAGGAGGCCGAGGGATCGTCCTGCCTCTCCCAGGCTGCTGAGCTCTGGCAGAAGCTGGCCGACCCGGAGGAGGAGGCCGATCTAATGACCATGCTGGCCGCGAGCCTGCGCCGGCAGGGCCGGCTGGAGGAGGCCAGGGATTGCCTTGGCCGCTGCCTGGAGCTGTGGGAGGATCTGGGCAATTCTGAGGCATCGGCCTCCGTCTGCGGCTGCCTGGGTATGATTGATATCGATCTGGGCGGCTATGCCAGGGCGGCAGAGAGCTTCCAGAGGGCAGCGGAGCTGTTTCAGGAGCAGGGAAAGAGCAAGCAGGAAGCAGAGGCCTTGGCCAATTTGGCCAGCTCATACCACCTGCAGGGCTATCTGAATCAGGCTCTGGATTGCTACAGCCGATCATTGGAGATCTTTGAGAGCATGGGCTACAGCCAGGGATGCTCCCAGACCCTGGCCAATATGGGGCTGATATACCAGAGCCAGGGTGAGCTGTCTTTAGCAGAGGAGCATCTCAAGAGAAGCCTGGAGGAGAGGGACGAGTCCGATCAGGCCGGATCGGCAGGTGTCCTCATATCCTTGGGCATCACCGCCCAGCTTCAGGGGGATTGGGACGCCTCCCAGAGGTATCTGGAGCAGGCGGCAAAGACTTATGAACAGCTGGGCGACCGGAGCGGATACTCCCTGGCTCAGAACAATCTGGGAAATCTCTTCTCCGACCGGGGAGACCGGCGCAGGGCGATCTTATGCTACAATAAAAGTCTGGATGCCAGGCAGGATCAGACGGATCGGCTGGGCCGGGCCACCACACTGGCCAACCTGGCCTCATGCTATCTTCAGGAGAGAGATCTAGAGCAGGCGGAGAGGGTCTACAGGGAGAGCCTCAATATCTTCAAGAAGGAGGCGGACCGCCAGGGCCAGGGGAGGATACTGCTCGCCCTTGCCGGCATTGGAATGAAGAAGGGGGATCTACATAGCGCCATGCAGCGCTTCCGGGAGTGCCTGAACATTGGCCTCGAGCTGGGAGACTCTTCAGGCATAACTGCATCCCTTTACGGTCTGGTCAATGTCTCCCTTCGCTCCGGAAGATGGCAGGAGGCGGAGGGCATCTATGGCCAGGTATTGGACAAGCTGCGCCTATCGGGAGATGAGTCCACACTGGCCGCCGTCCTCTGCTCCTGGGGCGATCTCAAGGCCGATCTGGGCGAATGGGAGGCGGCAGTGGCATACTATCAAGAGAGCCTCTCCCTCCTGGAGCGGCTGGGCGACTGCTATTCCCTGGCTGTGGCCAGGAACAACCTGGCCAACATCAGCTACCGGCGGGGAGACTGGGCGGCAGCTTTGGAGAGCTACGTTGCCAGCCGGGAGGGATTTGAAAAGGCGAGGGATGATAGAAGCCTGGCCTCGGTTCTGAGCAACTGTGCCGCTCTATACCTCAAGAAGGGCGAATGGTCGCAGGCACTGGAGTGCTATAGAGAGAGTCTGGACCTCTTCGAGCGGCTGGAGCAGATGGCCGGATCGGCTCAGGTTCTGGCCAATCTGGGCCAGCTCTACCAGAGGAGGGGCGAGGTATCTGTAGCCCGGGAGCAGTTCTCCCGGGCCCTGGAGATGTACCGCCTTTTGGGCGACCGGGAGGCGGCGGCGGAGATGCAGGCCAGCATCGACCTGCTGGAAAAGGGAGGGGGCGAGGGATCGCCCAATATCGATGAGTGCCTCTCTCAGATAGAGCAGCTCAAAGAGGTGGGGGACCTGTCCGGCCAGGCAGAGCTCCTCAGTCTGGTGGCGGACTATAATGCCGAGGCCTGCCGTTGGGATGAGGCCCTCTCCTGCTACAGAGAGAGCCTGGAACTCTTCACTGCTGCGGGGGAGAGCTTCAACCGGGCCTCCATCCTCTTCAACATGGCCCTGGTCCATAGGGATCAGGGAGAGCTGAACGCAGCTAAAGCTATGCTCCAGGAGGCAAAGGCCATCTTTCAGGAGATGGGCGCTGTTCCCTGTCTAGCCCAAGTCGATCTCTCCCTGGGCTCGGTGCTGGCTCTGCAGGGCCGGGCGGATGAAGCAAACGGCCATTTCGAGCAGGCAATAGAGCGCCAGGAGGCATTAGAAGCCCTGCCTGAGCTGTGCGAGTCCTATCTCACCCGGGCCCAGTTCATGGCCGGGGAGGGAAGGCTGGTCGAGGCGGAGTTCTACCTTGACCGGGGAGAGAGCATCATATCCAGGGCTGACTGCCAGCTGCTCCATACCCTGCTCTTCCTGGTGCAGGGGGATGTTCATCTGATGAGAGGGCGGGCTCTGGAGGCGAGAAGCTGCTTTGAGAAAGCTCTCTCCCAGGCCAGAAGCCTCGGCAATCCCCATCAGGAGGCCAGAGCCCTGGCGGGCATGGGCCGGGCCGCATTGCAGGAAAAGAACTATGATTCTGCGGAGAGCCTTCTCTCCCAGGCCCTCTCCATCTGCAAGCCCTTGGGGGCCAGGGGAGATGTCGCAGCCATCTCCCGAATTCTTCAGCAGCTCTTCCTCTCGCAGGGAGATCATGCGCGAGCAAAGGAGATGGATAGGCTGGCCGGACGGGCGGGCGAGCCATGCGATAGCCGGGATGAGCAGGAAGCAGAGGCTGCGACCAGAGCCAATCAAGAGATGGGGGCTATTAAGGCAGGGACAATCAAAGGTCTGACCAGACCGTAGAGGGCAGAAGGCTGAGCTGAAGATCCAGCTCAGCCAGATCATGCTTTATCTGAGGCTGCTTGAGCAGCAGATCCAGCTCGTTGAGGCGACCTACGATCTCTCCTATCCTGGCCTCTTTATGCTCGCTTCTCCTGCTGACCGGGGCATAAAATATCTCGCCGTGGACGCTGTCCGCCTCGACTCCAAAGAAATCCCGGCTGTACAGTCCCTTGAACTGGATGATGATGGGCTTGTAGATCGCCTTTAGCGCCGGAATGTAAAACTCCTCCAGAACCATCTGCTGCATTCGGTTCTTCATCTCCTGGACCCTCAGCCGGATATATCCCTGGCCGTGGATGTAGCCGGCATAGTGGATGTCATATCTGATGCGAGAGCGCAGATCGCTTTGCAGGCCTAGGGTGAACTCGCAGCTGTCCTTGCTCTCGGTGGGATCCAGGCTGAGATAATATCTTACAAAAAGAGTGTATCCGTTCTCGAATTTGATGTATATGTAGCTTTCATCATTCTCTCTGTTCTTGACATCGATGCTGTAAGCATTCCATCCGAATGCCTTTTTTGCTGAATCACTGGTCATCTCATGTGAGGCAAATTCGCAAATCCTCTCCAGCAGATCTCCCATAGTCTCCATTCGAACTTACTCTTCTCTGGAATGGGATAAACATTATGCTGAGTAGAGGATCAACAACGCCGCTGCCAGAATAAGGAAGATGGCCCTCTGAATCAGGCCAATGGCTCGGGGCACGTCGCTGGTTCGGGGCTCCTTCCCTTCATCCAGCAGCACATAGCTGCCGGGCTTCTCCAGCCTCAGGCCCAGAGCCCCGGCGCAGGCTGCCATGGGCCAGCCGGAGTTGGGACTGGGGGTGCGGCCGTGGTAGCGGATGGCTGCGGCCAAGGCCGCTCCGGCCTGCAGAGGCCGGGCCAGGGCGATGGAAAATATAGAGAGCCGGGCGGGGATGAAATTAAGCAGGTCGTCTGCCCTTGCTCCGGCATAGCCCAGCTCCCGAAGGCCTTTGGTCTTGTAGCCGACCATGGAGTCCATGGTGCTGACCGCCTTGAAGGCCAGTGCCGCCTCCAGCCCCAGGCCCAGAGGGGAGAAGAGAACATAATAAAAGATGGGCGAGAGAATGCCGTCTACATAATTCTCCGAGAGGGACTCAATCACCGCAGAGCTAGCCTGGCCCAGAGAGAGAGATGCAGTATCCCGGCCCACCAGGGCGGGCAGCATGGACCTGGCCCGGTCCATATCCTCTTCGATCGCTCTGCCGATATCGCTGGATACCTGAAGCAGACAGCGCATGGCGAAGGTGGACTTGAGCAGGAAGGCGGAGACCAAGAGGGGCAGGAGGGGAAGATATCCTGCTGCTCTGACCAGCAGGTGGCCGGAGAGAACTGTTACAGCTATCACAACCAGGGCTAAAGCCATACCACCTATCTTGCTGGCCGGAAACCTGAGGCGCAGGAAGGAGATGAGCCTGCCTATCCAGACCACGGGATGAATTCTGGCCGGCATCTCCCCCAGGAGTATATCATAGGCAGCCGCCAGGAGAAATACGGCCAGGGCTTCATCTTGCATCATAAAAACCATCCCGACCGGATCAAAGCAGAGCCTCCAGCTTCCTCCAGACCGACTGCAGGGACTCTCCTCTCATCAGGCCGTCCAGGACCATTCCCGCCACCTCGGGGCGGTGGACGATAAGGCAGGAGCGGCAGGACCAGGCTGCTTCCTCCATCCGCCCGCCCGTCCTCTCATCCCCGCAGGGATAAAAGGGGCAAAAGCATAGGGAGCAGTCCTGATCCAGGCTGTGGCAGGGAAATTTATCGCAGTTCAGTCTCTGCATGAGATAGCCTTCTTGAGCGCCTCAATCAACTGCCGGTTCTCCTCTCTATTCCGGACCGCCACCCGGATGTAGCCCTTGCCCAGGCCGAAGGACTGGCAGTCCCGCACCAGAACGCCCTGCCGCATGGTCTTCTCCGCCAGGATGTCGGAGGCAAGGCCGCTGGCCTCAATATTGACCAGGATGAAGTTGACCTGGCTTGGCAGGGGATCCAGTCCCAGTTCCTTAAGGGCTTGCTCAAGATAGGCGATCTCCTTCTTGATGACCTGCCTCGAACTCTCCAGATGATCTCGGCAGCCCAGCAGGTGCTCTCCCGCCGCAGCGGCTATGGAGCCAATGGACCAGGGAACTCTGGCCAGGTTCAGGATGCGAGAGAGGCGAGGATTGCTCACCCCGAAGCCCAGGCGAAGCCCGGGAACTCCGAAGGACTTGGTCAGCGACCTCATCACGAATAAATACTCCCGCTCCGGAGCCAGAGCGGCAATGCTCTCCTCCGGCCCGGAAAGCTCAATGAAGGCCTCGTCTACTAAAAGAAAGGTCTCCGCCCTCTCGCATCTGTCCGCCAGATCCTTGACTTGGTCGGCTGAGAGGAGCCTTCCGGTGGGATTGTTGGGATTGCAGAGGAAGAGCAGGTCCGCCTTCTCCAGAAGGCCGCCCTCTAGTAGTGGAAGCCCGTCCTCCGCTATGGCCACCTTCAGAACATCCGCCCCGGCCAGCAGAGACTGGTTGGTATATTCCCCAAAGGAAGGCGTGGGCACTACGGCCAGCTTTCCCTCCTCCAGGCAGGCCTCGGCCATGAGCCGGATCAGCTCCGAGGAGCCGTTTCCCGGCACAATGCACTCCTCATTTACATTCACGAATTTTGCAGCGGCGCGACGAAATTTTCGATAGCTATTATCCGGATAGTGGGCGATATTCCTGACCTCTTTTAAAATCAGATCCTCCAGTGGGGGGTGGCCCAATGGATTTATGTTGGCAGAGAAGTCCAGGGGCTCCCTGCCCAGGATAGAGGCTGCATCCTGTACTTTGCCTCCATGCTTGCACTCCACCGAAGTGGCAAAGCTCTTCCGTATCCGGTTTATCATAATCGGGCCTGCCTTCTGGTGTGAAGGCATTTCAATCTTGTGGATACAAAATAACCATTAACGATCGTGATAGGGCGGCGGCATAATCTCATTCGATGTAAATTAAAAAATTATAACTATCAAGTCTTTGAAATTGGAAATATTTTATAATAATATCTATCCGAAAGGGTTTTATCTACTCTATGCGAACTCAAGCGGCGTATATCAAAGGAAGAGGAGGCTAAGATTCCGATGGCAACAAGAGAGGGCAGCTTCTCCGTTGAGGACATGAAGAACGTCCAGATCAACATAGGAGCTGTCGTTAAGGAAGCAGATGAATGGGACCAGGAGATGGGTCCATTCCCCAAGCCAGGTGTGGCAACGCTTCGTGACTGGGACTTCAAGATTTGCAACCGGTACAAGATCATGTATTCCCCGGCAGATGATACATGCACCCTCTGTACCTATGGTCCCTGCGATCTGACCGGATATAAGAAGGGAGCCTGCGGCATTAATATGGCAGCCGCCTGCGGCAAGATCGTTCTGGTAGCTGTTTTGATGGGAACCTGCGCCCATACTGCCCACGGCAGGCACCTGTACCACTGGTGTCTGGACAAGTTCGGAGACATGCCATTTGATATGGGCAGCGAGATCCTGGTGGATGCTCCCCTTTATCGTACCATCCTGGGCAAGAAGCCCAAGACCCTCAAGGACTTCGGCGAGGCCCTGGAGTACTGCGAGGAAGAGATCGTGCAGCTCCTGGCAGCCACTCACACCGGTCAGGAAGGATTCTATATGGACTTCGAGTCCAAGTCCTTGCACGGCGGCATGATCGACTCCCTGGGCAAAGAGATCTGCGACATGCTGCAGACGGTGGCTTACGACATGCCCCGCGGCGCAGCCGATGCCCCCCTGGTGGAGATCGGCATGGGAACCCTGGATCAGAATAAGGGTGTCCTCATTGCATACGGCCACAACCTTGCCGCAGGCGCCGAGGCCATGATCTTTGCCGAGAATAACAACCTCTGGGACAAGGTAGATATAGGCGGCGTATGCTGCACCGCAATTGATCTCACCAGGATCACTGAGACCGGCAGGCCCTCCAGGATTCCCGCCAACCTGGGACCCAAGGCCAAGGTAGCCGGAGCAATGGGCTGGTGGAGAAAGATGGTCCGGGCCGGCATCATGGATACGGTGATTGTGGATGAGCAGTGCGTATTCTGCGATGTGCTGGAAGACTGCCAGCAGAGGCATATTCCTGTTATCGCCAGCAATGATAAGATCATGCTCGGACTGCCCGACAGGACCAACGACTCGGCTGATGCCATTGTTGAAGATCTGGTCAACTTCAAGATTCCAGGTGTCGCAATTCTCGATCCGGTCAAGGCCGGTGAGGTGGCCATCAGGACCGCAGTAGCCGTCAAACCCAAGCGGGAGCAGTTCAAGAAGGAGAGCCTTTTCAACGAGCAGGAGTTCAAGGATACCCTGGCAAAATGCACTCAGTGTAACCAGTGTGCCTTCGTCTGTCCGCCTCATATCAGGATCAGCGATATGATCGCCGAGGCTATTAAAGGCAACCTGGAGCCTTTCTCTTCCACCTACGAGGTATGCGTAGGCTGCCAGAGATGCGAGCAGGCCTGCCCCCAGGAGATCCCCGTCTTGAAGCTCTATGAGTATGCCAACCGCGAGTACATCAAGAACCAGAAGTTCAAGATGAGGGCGGGCAGGGGACCAGTGCTTGATACCGAGATCAGAAAAGTCGGTGCACCCCTGGTTCTGGGCCAGATTCCGGGAGTCATAGCCCTGGTAGGCTGCTCCAATTACCCCAACGGCACCAAGGAGTGCTATGACATTGCCAAGGAGTTCGTGGATCGTGGCTATATCGTCGTTGCCACGGGCTGCATGGCCATGGACATGTCCCTTTACAAGGACGAGGATGGCAAGACCATCTGGGAGCAGTATGAGGGTGCCTTTGACGGCAGGAACATCTGCAACATAGGCTCATGTGTGGCCAATGCCCATATCCATGGGGCAGCAATCAAGGTCGCCACCATCTTCGCTCACAGAAATGAACGTGCCAACTACGATGATATCGCCGACTATGTCATGTCCAAGGTCGGAGCATGCGGCGTGGCCTGGGGAGCATACTCCCAGAAGGCAGCATCAATCGCCACCGGCGTCAATAGGCTTGGCATTCCAGTGGTCGTTCAGCCCAGCTCGGTCATATACCGCAGGACATTCATGGGCCGGACGGACAAGCCCGAGGACTGGATGGTCATCGACGCCAGGGACGGCTCAAAGCAGCAGATAGAGCCGGCACCTGAGGCCATGCTCTATATCGCCGAGACCAAGGAAGAGGCCATGCTGGAGATGGCAAAGCTCTGCTTCCGGCCTTCCGATAACACCCAGGGCAGAGGAATCAAGCTGACCCACTACTGCGATATCTCCATGAAGTACTTCGGCAAGCTTCCCGACGACTGGCATCTCTTCGTACGCGATGTCAAGGATCTGCCCCTGAACTACCAGGCGCAGATGATGAAGGAGCTGGAGGAGAAGCACGGCTGGCAGATTGACTGGAAGGCCAAGAAGTTCATCTCCGGACCGCTGCGGCCCGCTGATGTCAGCTTCGATCCCACGAATATCCCGCGCAAGATAAGGGCCAAGAAGTGAGGACAAAGGAGGAGATAAAAATGGCAGTTGATACCACCAAGAACCCAATTCCCTTTGAGATGGCCCAGATTCCCGGGCCTGAGATGGCTAAGGCCTTCAAGCCGGCAGTAATAGCCGCGATCATTAAGAAAGCCAAGAGACCTCTGCTCGTGGTAGGAGCAGAGCTCTTTGATGATCCGGTAATGTTCGACAAGATGATTGAGATGGGAAAGATGGGAATTCCCATCGCCGCCACGGCGCATTCCGTAAAGGGCTTTGTAGATAGGGGCTATCTGGACAAGGTATACCAGATCGGCCTGCACCCATTGACCAACTTTTTGAGGTTCCCAGACTGGAAGGGCCTGGATGGACAGGGCCAGTATGATGTGGTCATATTCCTGGGCATCTACTACAAGTTCGCCAACGGCATGCTCTCCACATTGAAGAACTTCAACCGGGACATCAAGCGCGTCTCCATCGACCGCTACTATCATGTCAATGCCGATATGACCTTCGGCAACCTGGCCTTCAATCCGGACGACTACCATGCTGCTGTGGACGAGGTAATCGCAGCACTGAAGAAATAGAGTTTATCACATAACAGAACAAACAGAAGAGGTGTATTAATGGCAGACATAAAGCTAGACATATCCCCTATGTATGAGGGTGAGAGAATCAGAAAGGACGATCTATGGGTAGAGCTGGGCGGCCCCAAGGCAGACGGATTCGAGCTGTCCCTGGCTTCCTCCATGGATGAGGTCCAGGATGGAAAGGTGACCGTCATCGGTCCCGACCTCAAGGATATCCCGGAAGGCTCCACCATTCCCTTCGGCATGATCTTCAAGGTCGCCGGAGAGAAGATTGAGAAGGACCTGGAGTCCATCATCGAGAGGCGCAACCACGCTCTCCTCTCCTACATATCCGGTCTCATGCACCTCAACCAGAGATATGATATCTGGATGAGGATAGGCAAGGGCCTGAAGAAGAAGGGCGTTACCTCCTGGGTTGAGATCTTCACCCCCGTCATCGAGCTGTACAAGGCTGAGATGCCCTTCATCGAGAAGCTGGAGATCACCATTGTCACCGACCCGGCCCAGGTTAAGGCCGAGCTGGCCAAGGCCATGGAGGTATACAAGGCCCGCGACGAGAGGGCCAAGGGACTGCACGATGAGGACGTGGATGTCTTCTACGGCTGCACCCTCTGCCAGGCCTTCGCCCCCACCAGTGCCTGTGTGGTCACTCCGGACCGCCCCTCCCTGTGCGGAGCCATCACCTGGTTCGATGGACGTGCTGCAGCCAAGGTGGACCCAGAGGGCCCCCAGTTCCCCATTGAGAAGGGAACCGCAGTTGACCAGGTCTCCGGCGAGTATGCCGCTATCAATGAGATGGCCGAGAAGAGGTCCGGCGGCGAGTACAGCAGGATGCTTCTCTATACATTCTTCGATGCACCCCACACCTCCTGCGGCTGCTTCGAGACCATCGGATTCTATATGCCTGAGGTTGACGGCATAGGCCTCGCTGACCGCGACTTCAAGGGAGCAACCCCCAACGGACTGCCCTTCTCCACCATGGCCGGCCAGACTGGCGGCGGCAAGCAGGTGGTAGGATTCCTGGGCATGGGCATTCTCTACTACTTCTCCCCCAAGTTCCTCCAGGCTGATGGCGGCTGGAGAAGGATCGTCTGGATGTCCAAGAACCTCAAGGAGAGGGTAAAGGCAGGCATCGATGAGGACATGATGGCCAAGATCGCCACCGAGGACGATGCCAAGGATATCGAATCTCTGAAGGCCTTCCTGCTCAAGGTCAACCACCCCGTTGTGGACGGCGTCGCCAGAAAGGTCGACGGCAAGAAGATCACCGAGGGCTGGAAGCTGGATGAAGTCTCCGACGAGATCAAGGAGAAGGTCATGGCCTATATCGAGAAGACCGGCGGCGACATCAACATCGATACAGTCAAGTCCGAGTTGGCTCTGACCGAAGGTCAGTTCATGCAGGTCGTTGAGGCTCTCCAGGAAGACGGCGTCCTGGAGTGAACAGATCAAGTAAAACAAAAGAGGGTGAAAAAACTATGCAGCTTAAACTCAAGAAGAAGGAAGCAGCTCCAGCCGCGGCTCCAGCAGCCGCGCCTGCAGCCGCAGGGGCAGCAGCACCAGCTTTGTCCATGTCCGGCAGCGCCGGCGGCATAAAGCTGATTCTGAAAGATGCCAAGATCAGCATAGACAAGGTGGTACTCGCCAAGTAGAGTCCCCACCTTTTTTTCTCCCTTTTTTCGGGAGAAAGGGCGGACTTTTATGAGGCGAGGCTAATTGTTCTGGTTTCAAAGTGAGGGAGATAACCATGCAGCTCAAGCTTAAGAAGAAGGAGGCAGCTCCAGCCGCAGCCGCACCTGCGGCCGCAGCAGGCGCAGCAGCAGCCCCGGCTTTCGCTATGCCAGCGGCATCATCGGGTGGAATGACCATTGAACTTAGAGGGGCATCCATCCACGTGGCGGAAGTTGTCATAAAACCGAAAAAATAAGGAAGGCTAGACCTTGGGGAAAGTAATAGCTATAACCGGCAAGGGC
>Ga0302252_1000570_pt1 | contig 30326 bp, 35 predicted proteins | sample AAG_RA_Leu_MG_FD_193511 | JGI IMG/M metagenome (GOLD analysis project Ga0302252, IMG submission 193511) | Enriched activated sludge microbial communities from anaerobic digester in WTTP, New Holstein, Wisconsin, United States - AAG_RA_Leu | ecosystem: Engineered > Bioreactor > Anaerobic >... | reverse complement strand
TCCGGCTGTTCGATTTCCAATCCTTTATATGAAGGCAGTTCGATCTTGGGCTTGACGTGGATCGTCGCTTTATAAATCAAGGGCTTGTCGCGTTCGATCTGCACGAGCTCAAATTTCGGCTGTTCCAGCGGCGCCATTTCCTTCTCCTCCAAAACCTGGGGAAAAGTCTTTTCAATTGCTATTTCTACCGCATCCTCATATAAGACACCGGGTCCGAAATACGTTTCGACAATCTGGCGGGGGGCTTTGCCTTTGCGAAATCCGGGAACATTCAGGCGCTTTACTACCTTTCGGTAGGCCTGTTCCAGCGCCTGGTTGGCCTGGTCCGATTCCACTTCCACCGTCAGATTCACCAGGGTTTTGCTCAAGTATTCAGATTCAGCTTTCATTCCTTGCTCCTCCTCGCTCCTCGGGTACGAAGCCGCTAATCAATGCTCCGGCTTCAGCCCGGCAAACCTCACAGCCAGCCAGGCACCAAACGAAATATAGCACTTCGTCCGCACCTTGACAACCTGAAGCACCAAAAATAGTACCCCGGCGTTGATATGCTGCCGAGGTAAGAAAAAAATGGAGCGGAAAACGGGATTCGAACCCGCGACCCTCGCCTTGGCAAGGCGATGCTCTACCACTGAGCTATTTCCGCATCGTTTCTTTGGCTATCCAGTCGAATCCGGTGGCATCTAGTGGTGCGGGAGAAGGGATTTGAACCCCCACGGTCGCCCACTGGATCCTAAGTCCAGCGCGTCTGCCAGTTCCGCCACTCCCGCGCAGTACATAAGGTACCGGTTCGGCACTTGCTTTAGTATAATAGCAATCGCAGCTTTTACTGTCAAGCAGTCCCGACTAAATTTTCCATATTTCCCGGGTTTGCAATTCAAGTCCAACAACTTGCGTATATAATTGATATATTGTAGTGTCCAACATAATATTTTCGTCACTTAATGCTATAATTAGATTGTATCATCAGATAAAACTGTCTTGCTGCCCGCTAACCGCTTTCTCTCTTCCCTGGAAGGTGGAATGGTAACCTGCTTTCAGGGATGTCTCACGCTTATTTCCAATTACCTTCTTATGGAAAGGAGGTGAAAATGTGAAATACACCAGATTAAGGCACTTTTCGATACTGATGCTGGTGCTGGTTTTCTTTGCTGCCATGGCGGCCGGTGCAGTATGGGCGGAATCCAGTGGTGATCCGGGTGATGGTTCGGCTGTCGGCGCATCCGCTGATGCCGGAGCAGCCGGTGACACCATGGCCGACATTCTCGACGCCTTCTCCGCGGCCGACTTAGCCGGCAGTGAAACCGGCGGTGGATTTGGATATGATCCGACAGCCAATCAGGCTCAGCCTGATCAAGTGCTGCTTACCCGGCAGCAGCCCAATACCAATTGGGTGCAACCGTCGATCACGCTCACCAAAAGCGTCTTCCCGGACAAGGGAGCCGCTATCGGCGAGCAGATCCGTTACGATTATCGAATACAAAACAATGGAACGGTTGAGGTTCGACTGCTAACCCTTAGCGACGATAAATTAGGGATCATTGAGCTTGACCAGAACGTTCTCGCTCCCGGCGAAATCGCGGAGGGCTCCGCTTTCTACACGATTTCCGCCTGTGATCTGCCCGGTCCGATCGTCAATACCGCAGTCGCCCAAGGCTTTTATTGTTACGACGGAGGATCAATCCCCACCACCGCAACCGCAACCATCAGCATCCCAGTTATCGGAAATGCCGCAATCAAGGTAACCAAGACCGCAGACAAACAGCAAGTTCAAGTTGGCGACACTATCAACTATCAGTTTGAGATACAGAACACCGGAACCGTTGAGCTGAATTCAGTAACCCTGGTCGACAACAAGCTGGGGCTGATAACACTCAGCACCAATCAGCTGGCCCCGGGAGCAGCGACCAGTGCTGCTTTCAGTTATCTGGTATCCGCCAATGATGTGCCCGGTCCGATCGTCAATACCGCGACCGCAACCGGCTATTATTGCAACCAACCGGTGCAAAGCGTTGCCAGCACAGCAGTCTGCTCGGTTTCAATCCTCTTCGAAGGCCAGCCGGCGATCAGTGTCAAAAAGCTTTCTGACCTGACCGTAGCTACGGTTGGAGAAACCGTGCAATACTCCTTCACGGTGACCAATACCGGTACTGTATCCCTTACGGCTATCACCTTGGTTGACGACCGCCTGGGTGCTATTGATCTGGATAAGACCTTTTTGCTTCCGGGCGAAACGGCTCACGGCGCAGCTTCTTATACCGTTGTTGCCGGCGACTATCCAGGCTCAATCGTGAACACGGCGACCGCAACCGGAGTCTTCCAGGACCAAACCGTTTCCGCTCAGGATTCGGTAACCGTCGAGGTCAGCCTGACCCCTGGTCAGCCGGCGATCTTCGTCAGCAAAACCGCTGACCAACCGCAAGCTCAGGTAGGGGAAACGGTTGTTTACACCTATACGGTAAAGAACACCGGCGAAGTTCCGGTAACCAATGTTTCCTTGATCGACGACAAATTAGGCGCGATCGTCCTTGACAAAACCTCATTACTCCCCGGCGAACAAGCTGTCGGATCAGCGTCCTACGTTGTTCAGGCCGGCGATGTTCCAGGAGTAACCAACGTAGCGGTCGCCACTGCTTACTACAACCAAACCGAGTTGAACGGCGAGGCGACGGTAACCGTTCCAGTCAACGATTCCACTCCCGGCGGACCTGCTCTGGCTCTGACTAAGCAGGCGGATCGCACCAGCGCGCTGGTGAGTGAAACCGTAACCTACACTTACCAGGTCACCAACAGTGGAGCGGTGGCACTGGAAGCAGTTGCGTTGAACGACGACAAACTGGGAGCAATCGTACTCGACAAAACCGAACTGGCACCCGGCGAAACGGCAACCGGTTCCGCCACCTACACCGTGGTCTGTACTGATTTGCCCGGCCCGCTGGTCAACACCGCGGTCGCCACCGCCAGTTACGAGAATCAGACGGTGACTTCCGAGCCGGCCTCGGCCAGCGTGACCATGTCTTCCTCGGTTAGTCTGGAGGTAATCAAAACCCCCAGCGTCGCAACTGCGAAGCCGGGCGACACCATCAGCTACTCCTACACGGTTAAGAACACCGGAACCGAAGCGGTAACTCAGGTGGTTTTAAGCGACAACAAGTTGGATCTGATCACCCTGGATAAAACTGATCTGGCGCCCGGTGAGCAGGCAATCGGTTCCGCGACCTATACGGTCCTGGACAGCGATCTGCCCGGCCCCTTAACCAATCAGGCAACCGCAACTGCCGATTATTGCAACACTACGGTTAGCGCCTCAGCCTCAGCTAACGTCGAACTCAGCAGCGGCGGCGGCAACGGCGGCAATGGCGGCGGCGGTACCAACAAACCCGCCCTGACTATTACCAAGCAGGCGGACAAAACCAGCGCTCAGGTAAGTGAGACCGTAACCTATAGTTATACGGTGCAAAACACTGGGCAGGTCGCGCTGACTGCAGTTGCGTTGAACGACGACAAACTGGGAGCAATCGTACTCGACAAAACCGAACTGGCACCCGGCGAAACGGCAACCGGTTCCGCCACCTACACCGTGGTCTGTACTGATTTGCCCGGCCCGCTGGTCAACACCGCGGTCGCCACCGCCAGTTACGAGAATCAGACGGTGACTTCCGAGCCGGCCTCGGCCAGCGTGACCATGTCTTCCTCGGTTAGTCTGGAGGTAATCAAAACCCCCAGCGTCGCAACTGCGAAGCCGGGCGACACCATCAGCTACTCCTACACGGTTAAGAACACCGGAACCGAAGCGGTAACTCAGGTGGTTTTAAGCGACAACAAGTTGGATCTGATCACCCTGGATAAAACTGATCTGGCGCCCGGTGAGCAGGCAATCGGTTCCGCGACCTATACGGTCCTGGACAGCGATCTGCCCGGCCCCTTAACCAATCAGGCAACCGCAACTGCCGATTATTGCAACACTACGGTTAGCGCCTCAGCCTCAGCTAACGTCGAACTCAGCAGCGGCGGCGGCAACGGCGGCAATGGCGGCGGCGGTACCAACAAACCCGCCCTGACTATTACCAAGCAGGCGGACAAAACCAGCGCTCAGGTAAGTGAGACCGTAACCTATAGTTATACGGTGCAAAACACTGGGCAGGTCGCGCTGACTGCAGTTGCGTTGAACGACGACAAACTGGGAGCAATCGTACTCGACAAAACCGAACTGGCGCCCGGCGAAACGGCAACCGGTTCCGCGACCTACACCGTGGTCTGCACCGATTTGCCCGGCCCGCTGGTCAACACCGCGGTCGCCACCGCCAGTTACGAGAATCAGACGGTGACTTCCGAACCGGCCTCAGCCAGCGTGACCATGTCTTCCGTGGTTAGCCTGGAGGTCACCAAGACCGCTAGTGCAATGTCGGCAAAAGCTGGAGACGAGATCACCTACACCTACACGGTTACAAATTCCGGAACGGTAACGGTGGCTGCACTTGCTCTGAATGACGACAAGTTGGGAGCAATTGCGCTCGATAAGTCTGAGTTGGCTCCGGGTGAACAGGCAACCGGTTCTGCGACCTATACGGTCCTGGAGAGCGATTTGTCCGGTCCCCTGACCAACCTGGCGACAGCGACGGCCGAGTATTGCGACACGACGATCAGCACAACCGCCTCGGCGTCAGTCACTACCGGCAACGGCAATGGCGGCGGCGGTGGCGGCGGCAGCCAGGAAGGCACTCCCGGCCTGACTGTCACGAAAACTCCCGACCGGCTCAATGCCGCCGTCGGGGACACTGTCAAATACACCTATGTAGTTAAAAACACCGGCACGGTCAATCTGACCAGTCTGATGCTGACCGATGATAAGCTGGGAGTCATTACGCTCGACAAAACTGAGCTGGCCCCTGGCGAACAAGCAACTGGAACTGCAAGCTATACGGTTAAAACCAGTGATCTTCCCGGTCCGCTGGTGAATATCGCAGTCGGAACCGCTGCTTCCCCCAAAGGTCCGGCCGATGGAACCGCTGAGTCCACTGTTTATCTGCTGCCGGAAGGCGGCGGTGGCGGCGGCGACAATGGCGGCGGCGACAATGGCGATGGAACTGGCGGCGGCGATAACGGCGATAACGGTGGCAATGACGGCAACGATGGCAACGATGGTATCGGCGGCGGTGACAACGGCGAAAACGATGGCATCGGCGGCGGCGACGAGCAGCAGCCTGTCAATCCGCCCTCCGAACCACCAGCAACGATCACTCCGCCAGCGGAATCGACAACGCCCCAACCTCCTGCTCCGGAGTCGGCTCCGTCCGCTCCCCAGCCGGAACTTCCGTACACGGGTGGCAATCCACTTCTCTTCGTCAGCGCTGGTTTGATTCTTGCGGGATTGGGCACCTACCTGAAAAGGTATCACCGAAGATCTTAGCCAACCCAGGAATTGACTGGTGGAAGAAGAGATAGAGATGAAAAACAAAAACTGGATCGCCTCAATTTTAATTGTTCTCGGGGTACTGCTGATGCTGTACCCCGCTTTTTCTTCTTACTATTCACAATGGCGACAGCAACAGCTGGCAATCGACTTCCCGGAGGCTGCGGCTGACGACCCGGTTGTGGACGAGCTCCGGCTCGAGCCGAAGCAACCGGAAATAACGGACGCCGGTCAAACTCCTGAGCAAACCTTGAAGCAAGACTCGGCCGACAACGCCATCTTCTGGCTGCAAATACCCTCGATCTCGCTGTCAGTCGGGGTTCTGGCCGGAACTTCACCGAGCCAGTTGCGGATTGGTCCCGGCTGGTATCCGCAATCCAGTTTGCCCGGCCAGGGGAATACCGCTATTGCCGGTCATCGCACAATGTACGGCAGTTGGTTTTCAGCTCTGCCCCGATTACAGTCCAATGACCAGATCCTGCTTTATTATCAGGACCAGATCTTTCATTACCGCGTTGAAAAGATTTTTACGATTCGCTCCAATGACTGGAGCGTTGTCTCCGCCAACGCCTCCCCTCCGGCTTTAACGCTCACCACCTGCCATCCTTCCCGGCGCTCCGATCAGCGGTTGGCCGTTCGGGCGGTGCTGGTTCAAATCTCCAGCTCAATTCCGACCGGACAATGATCCGATCCCATCACTTCCGGCATGATGAACGCCGATTTCAGTTGCTGACGCAAACCTTGGCTGATGAAGAAGTAATCTATCCGCCAGCCCACATTGCGCGCTCGGGCCCGGCTTTTAAGATCCCACCAGCTGTAATGCCCGCCTTCCGGCTGAAAGAGCCGAAAACTATCCAGAAATCCGCTCGCCAAAAAGCGATCGATCCATTCTCGCTCTTCCGGCAGGAATCCGGAGACCTTGCTGTTTTCCTTGGGACGGGCGAGATCAATTTCCTGATGAGCAGTGTTGACATCGCCGCAGACCACCAGTTGTTTTCCCGCTTTGAGCTGGGCATTGGTAAAATCCAGGAATGCTTCATAAAATGCCAGCTTGTATTGCAGCCGCTCGGGCGATGCCTTGCCATTGGGAAAATAGATATTGCATAACAAGAATTCGGGATACTCGACCAATAAAATCCGACCATCACTGTCAAAGCGAACGTCGCCCAGCCCGGAATGCGTCGCCAGTGGTTGCTTCCGAGTAAAAACGGCAACTCCACTGTAGCCTTTCTTCTCCCCCGAGGAGAAGAAAACCGAGTATCCGGGCAGAGTGCGGATCTCTTCCGGAACCTGTTCGGCCGCAGCTTTTGTTTCCTGTAGGCAGAGAACATCCGGACTTTCGGTCCCGATCCATTCCGTCAGCCCTTTTCGATGAAGTCCCCGAATCCCGTTCACATTCCAAGAAATCAGCCGAATTACGGCCATATCTGCTCCTCCTCTCGCTTCTCCCCATACTGCTCGACATTACGCAACCTTCAGCTATGATAAAATAAGCACAAAGAAGATAACCAGCAAGGATGGGCACAAAGCATGATCAGTTTTCAACAAATCCGGGCTTTTGTCTATGTGGCCGAATGCAGCAGTTTTACCCTCGCAGCCCGGCGGCTGGAGGTAACCCAGCCGGCAGTCAGCGCCCAGATCCGCACTTTGGAAGAATCTCTGGGGCTGCGGCTGATGGCCCGAAAAGGACGACGAATCGCCTTGACTCGGGAAGGTCGCTTTTTCTTCCCGCAGGCGAAAAAGCTGCTGCAGTTGTTTGATCAGACCTGGAGCGCTTTGGAACAATTCCGAGGGCTGGAGCAGGGCCGGGTGACGGTGGCCGCCAGTACCATCCCCGGAGAATACCTTTTGCCCCGTTTAATCGGAGCGTTCAAGCAATTGTACCCGGGTCTGGAGATCGAATTGTTTATCGGCGACAGTTCAGAGGCTGCCAAATATCTTGCTGAATATCAAGTCGAGCTGGCCATTGCCGGCGCTCCTCTGGAATCAGCCGAAATCAACTGCAACCCGCTGGCGACCGATGAGCTTGTCTTTCTGGCCCCTCCCCAGCCGCTCTTGCCGCTCCCTTCATCACTGACTTTGACTGAACTGAAAAAACTGCCATTCGTTATGCGGGAGCAGGGTTCCGGCACCCGCAAAGCAATTGAAACCGTTTTTGCCGAACACGGCCTTGAGCCCCAGCAGTTGTCCACCGTCATGCATCTGGGCAGCACCCGGGCGGTGATTTCCGCCGTAGAAGCCGGATTGGGAGTCAGTTTGGTTTCCCGATGGGCGGCAGAGGAAAGTCTGGCCCTGGGACGGGTCCGGGAATTCTCCGTTCAAAAACTACAGGTCAGGAGAAACCTCTATCTCCTGACCCGTTCTGACGGTGCTCTTTCGCAAGCCGCTACCGCCTTTCAGCATTTTCTGCTTGAACAAGGACGGTCATTGCTGGGGGATAATCCACTTGCCGCTAATTCAGCTGCGAAGTGCAGTGGGGGCAGCGAACCGCCTGAAGCGGAATCTCACTGAAACAGAAGGTGCAGCTTTTAGTCGTCGCCGCCGCCGGTTCCTCGGCTTTCTTGAAGCGGTTTATAGCCCGGACCACCAGGAAGATGGCAAAGGCGATGATGATGAAATCAATGATCGAATTGATAAAAAGTCCGTAATTAATGGTTGGCGCGTTGGCCGCTTTCGCTTCCGCCAGAGTTGTGTAGCCTTTGCCGGAAAGGTCGACGAAAAGCCCGGCAAAATCCATGCCCCCAAGAAACAAGCCCAGCGGCGGCATAAGTACATCGGCTACGAAGGAACTGACAATCTTGCCAAAGGCTCCCCCGAGAATGATGCCGATAGCCAGATCGATTACATTGCCCCGCATGGCGAAGGTTTTAAACTCTTCCCACATAGCAACTCCTCCTTTTCCCGTGGTCAGATTACCAGTACCACCAGATCACTGCTCCCTGTACCATCACCAACAATGGCAGACCCCAGCTGAATAAGGGATGCTGAGTTTTATGGCGGAATATCTGCATGCCCAGCAGCATGCCCAGAGCGCCCCCAACCACTGCCCAAAAGAACAGGCTGGCCTCTGCGATCCGCCGTTTACGAGCCCGGGCCAGATGTTTGTCATATCCCATCAAGGCCAAGCCATAGAGATTGAGAGCCAGGATTGTCAGTAGGAACCAGGAATCCATCGATGCCTCCATTGTCTATCCGCTTACCGGCTTCACCCCCTTCTGTTTTCCTGGAAGGCACCTCGCACGTGACAGAAAACAGGCAGCGTCGGGGTTTCTAGTAGACAACTATACTGTATACGCTAGCAGAAAAAGTAAACTATATCAAGTCGGTGACAGAGCAGGGAAAAGCAGCCATGCGTCGAAAATAGTAGGTTAACGGTTGAAAATGATCCGCAGGGAGGGATGCATGTGAACATCAAGAGATGGTTGTTGGGATTATTGAGTCTGATTTTGCTAACCGCCAACGCTGGTCCGGCGCTTGCCCAGCCGGCCGACTATCAATCCGCCGCCCAGCTGATCACCATTTCCGCCGGTGAAACCTTATCCGGTCCGGTATTCCTGTCCGGCCAAAAGCTGGAAATCGCCGGCACGATTGACGGCGATCTCTATGTTTGGGGACAAGACATCCGAATTCGGGGACTAGTTACCGGCGACGTTTTGGCCGCCGGCCAAATCATCAACCTGGAAGGTCTGGTCCAGGGCAATGTCCGGGCAGCCGCCCAGACGATCTCGCTGCAGAACGAAGTTCAGGGATCCGCCACCTTCGCCTGCCAGGATCTGTCCACCAGCCCCACTTCCCGCATCGGCCGGGACTTGGTCTTTGCCTGCAACACCAGCAGCTTCTCCGGCACTATCGGGCGGACTCTCTATGGAGCAGCCGGCACTGCCTCGATCAGCGGAACGGTCGGCGGCGACGTCCGCTTGCCGTCGATCGGCACCCTCAACCTCCAGCCCGGCTCAACCATAAACGGCAATCTCATTTACGCCAGCGCCAGTCAGGCGACGATCAGCCCCCAGGCGACCGTGCGAGGTCAGTCAATGTGGACGCCCCAGACCACTACCCCGCCCGTATCCGCACCCGAAATCAAAACCAACTACTGGGGCATTAATCTCATCGGTTTTATCTACAGCTTGGTTTCGCTGCTGTTGATCTGGCTGATCGTCTGGTTGATTTTTCCCCGAGGCTGGCGTTATTTGGCAGAGCCGGCCGTCGAGGAGCCGCTCTCCCGCTTCGGCCTGGGTCTGTTACTGTTGCTGGCCACCCCGGTGCTGCTGGTATTGCTGCTGGCAACCATCATCGGCATCCCGCTGGCATTGTTGCTCGGATTCGTTTACGCTCTGCTGTTGTTTATCAGCAAGCTGGTCGCCGCTGAAGCCCTGGTCGCCTGGTTTGAACAAAAAACCCGGATCGCCCGTCCGTACTTCCTTTTGCTGCTGATCAGCCTGCTGCTCATTCTGGCTGCGGTCCAGCTTCCTTACATCGGATGGATCATTTCGCTCATGATCATGGCAATCGCGCTGGGCAGTATTTGGAAAGCCATGCTTCGGGGTGGCAAGCCCCCGGCTCCGGCCTCGATCGAAACCGTCGAGCCCGACGCTCCGGTTCTGACCAGCCCGGCCCAGACGGAATAGATTCAGGACGTTTCCGCCGCCCCGATCAGCCGCCGATATTCGTCTGCCTGGAAGCCGACCACCGCCTGCCGGCCATCGGTCAGGATCGGACGCTTCATAATTTTTGGCTGATCTGTCAACAACTGAGCCACCGCCAGTTCATCCAGGGCAGCCAGATCCGGTTTCAACTTCCGGAAAGTCTGGCTGCCGGTGTTGATCAGGGCCTGCAGCGGAATCCCTGCCAGCGCCGCCAGATTGCTGCTCTCGGCAGCGGTCAGCGGGCGTTTTCCGACATCCCTGAATTCAAACGGCACCGCTTGTTGCGAAAGCCACGCTTTCGCCTGTTGGCAGGTTTTTCAGGTGGGTATGCAATAAAATACCAGATGCTCCGTCATGCCTCATTGCTCCTTTCAAAACTTCGCTCCTCCCGAACCATGCCCAGTTCATCGATCACCAGCAATCGAATCGCCAGCCGGCCGGGTTCAACTTCCGCCACTGCCATCGTCTTGCGCCCGTCGCGGGGCAGGGTCACGCTGCCGGGGTTGACCAGCACTATTCCCGACTCCGTCTCGCAGGCGGCAATGTGGGTATGGCCATAGACGACCAGATCGGCACCGACTTCCCGGGCTCGATAAAACAGCGGCAGCAGTCCCCGTTTCACTTCATAGAGGTGGCCGTGGCTGAGCAAAATCCGGATTCCCCCCAGCTCCAGCACTCGTTCCCTCGCCACCAGCGACAGGCCGTCACAATTGCCGGCGACCGCGATCACCGGCTGATCCAGTCGCTGCCCCAACAATGCAGCATCGTCCAGAAAATCACCGGTATGCAGGATATAATCAAACGGACCCAGCTTCCGCAGGGCCCGCTCGGCTGGTTGTATGTCGCGATGGGTGTCTCCCACCAGAGCTATCCGCATACTGCTCATGCTTTTCCTTTCCCATCGGGATCGGCCTGCACTTGCTGTAGAATGTCCCGAATCCGTGCCAGCGCCCGGGCTCGGTGACTGATCCGGTTTTTGGCCGCCGGCTCCAGTTCGGCCATAGTCAGCGCGAATTCCGGCAGATAAAAGATCGGATCGTACCCGAATCCGCCCTGCCCCTGCGGCTCCCGCCCAATGATCCCTTCGCAACTGCCTTCCACCAGCCATTCCCGCCCATCCGGCAGCACCAAGGCCATGGCGCAACAAAAGCGTGCCGTTCTAGCCGGTTCCGGCACGCCGGCCAGCAATTCCAGCAACCGGGCGTTGTTCTCGGCATCGCTCGCCTTTTCCCCGGCAAAGCGAGCCGAACGCACTCCCGGTGCTCCCTGCAGCCAGTCGACGACCAAACCGGAGTCGTCGGCCAAGGCGGGCAAACCGCTGCTGGCGGCTGCCGCACGCGCCTTGAGCAGGGCATTCTCGGCAAACGTGCTGCCGGTTTCCTCCACTTCAGCCATTCCCGGCAGCTCATCCAGCGCTACCGGCACCCAGCCGATTTCGGCAAGCAGCGGCTCGATTTCCCTGATCTTGCCCCGGTTGCGGGTGGCGATCAGCAATCGTTTCAACAGCGCCATGGTTCTCCTGCTCCCAGGACCTCGCGGAATACGGCTTTCTGCTGGTCGACCAGCAGCTCGATCCCATTCTTTGCCAGAAACAACATCTCTTGCAGTTCGTCATAGCTAAACGGTGCGCCCTCAGCGGTCCCCTGCAGTTCCACAAACCGTCCCTGGCCGGTCATGACCACATTCATGTCGACTTCCGCCCGGGAATCCTCTTCATAACTTAGATCGAGCATCAATTCCGTTCCGACTTTGCCCACACTGATTGCCGCCAAGAAGTCGATTACCGGTAAAACCGGCAGGGTATTTTTTCGTTGGAGAACTCCCAGAGCCAGGACCACGGCCACAAAACCACCGGTAATAGCCGCCGTCCGGGTTCCGCCATCAGCCTGCAGCACATCGCAGTCGACCCAGATGGTCCGCTCACCCAAACGGGAAAGGTCAATTACTGAACGGAGCGCCCGCCCAATCAGGCGCTGAATTTCATGGGTCCGGCCGCCCACCCGGCCCCGAGTCACTTCCCGAACCGTCCGCTGATGGGTGGAGCGGGGCAGCAGCGAATACTCCGCCGTAATCCAACCCTGCCCGGTCCCCTTGACATGCGGCGGAACCTTCTCTTCGACTGAAGCCGCACACAAAACCCGGGTTTTATCAAAACTGATCAGCACCGAGCCTTCCGCATAATCCAGATAATGCGGCACCACCGTTACCGGTCGCAGCTCATGGTGCAACCGGCCATCACTTCGATTCATATGTACCTCCTCTTTCTCCGCTCTGGCAGCGGTATGCCAACCGGCCCGTCTGGTAGAGATCCCGGCCCTGGCTGTCAATCGCTACGATCACGGGAAAGTCAGCTATCTCCAGCCGGCGCACCGCCTCCGGACCCAGCTCTGGATAGGCGATGATTTCCTGACTGCGAATATAACTGGAAATCAACGCCCCAACTCCGCCCACCGCCGCCAAATAAACCGCCCGGTGGCGCTGAATCGCGGCCACCACTTCCGGCGAGCGGGGGCCTTTGCCGATCATGCCTTTCAGTCCCCGAGCCAGCAACAGGGGAGTAAACGGATCCATCCGCTTGCTGGTGGTCGGGCCGGCGGAACCGATAATCGCTCCCGGCGGCGCCGGACATGGCCCGACATAATAAATGACCGCGCCCTGCAGTTCGAACGGCAACTCGGTTCCCTCCGCCAGGGCGGCTGCCAGCCGCTGGTGAGCGGCGTCTCGGGCGGTGTAGACAATTCCGCTGAGCAAGATCCGATCTCCGGCCCGGAGGCGGCTGACCTCCTCATCGGTCAGCGGGGTGGACAGTCTCAGACTATTCACAGTTCCACCTCCCGATGCCGAAAACAATGGCAACTCAGATTTACTGCCACTGGCAAACTGGCAATATGGGTCGGAACGGTTTCGATATGCACAGCCAGGGCGGTTACCCGCCCTCCCAGCCCCTGGGGGCCGATGCCCAAACAGTTGATTTCCGTCAGCAGCTCTCGTTCCAAACGGGCGATGGCGGGATCGGGATGAGCGTTGCCCAGGGGGCGAAGCAGCGCATGCTTGGCCAAATAGGCGGCTTTCTCCAGATTGCCGCCGATCCCTACGCCCACCACCAGCGGCGGGCAGGGATTGGCTCCCGCCCGGTCGACCGTCTCCAGGACAAAGCGGCATACCCCCGCCTGACCCGCCGAGGGTTCCAGCATGACTGCCGCCCCCATGTTTTCGCTGCCCCCACCCTTGGGCATGACTACGATCCGCAATCGGGATCCGGGCACCAGATCATACCAGATCACCGCCGGGGTGTTATCGCCGGTGTTCACCCGGGGTTCCAACGGAGAAACCACCGAGCAGCGAAGGTAACCTTCCCGATAGCCCTGCCGCACCCCGCGGTTGATCGCCTCGGTGAGCCCGCCGCCGATGATCTGAACCTCCTGCCCGATTTCCACAAAAACCACCGCCAAGCCAGTATCCTGACACAGCGGCAGCCGGCGGTCTGCCGCCACCTGGGCGTTTTCCAGCAGCAGTCCCAATATTTCTTGCCCCAGCGGCGACTGCTCCTGTTGCTTCGCCGCCTGGAGTGCGCTCAACATTTCCGCCCCCAGCGTGTAATTGGCTTCCTGGCACAATCTGGCTACTTCTGTCGCCACCAGTTCCGCCGGAATCTCCCGCATCTTTATCCCCCTTGCCGGTTAATCATTTTCCTCCAGCGGATGACTGACCGCCGCTTCAACCTGCTCACCCAGCATTACTCGTCCCACCTGCCGAAAAGACGCCACCGAACCGCTAACCAAAAATCGGTGGCGGGGCCGGCAGCCTCGCGGCCGCAGCCACTGCTTCTCCGTCAACAGCTGGCTGACATCCTCCGCAGTCGCGGCCGACGGATCGATGAAGGTCACCTTTCCCGCTCCCAGACTCGTAAAGATCGGCAGTAAAAACGGGTAATGGGTACAGCCCAAGATTATGGTGTCCACGCCCTGTTCGAGCAGGGGAGCGAGATATTCAGCACATGCTTGTTCAATCGCTTCTCCCTCCAGCTGCCCCGACTCCACCATCGGTACCAACCGAGGGCAGGCTTGGACCACGACCTCCGCCTCCGAACAATATGCAGCCAGGCAGCGGGGGAATGCCCCGCTGCGGGCGGTAGCCTCGGTGGCCAAAACCCCGATTTTTCGGTTGACGGACGCAGCCACCGCGCGGCGCACCCCGGGTTCGATCACTCCGATCACCGGCACCGGCAGCATCTCCCGCAGCGCTTCCAATGACACCGCCGAACTGGTGTTGCAGGCCGCCACAATCAACTTCACTCCCTCATCCAGCAGGAATCGGGAAATAGCCGTGGCATAAGCCAACAATTGCTCCACACTTTTTCCACCATAGGGAATATGGGCAGTATCGCCAAAATAAATAATCGCCTCTTGAGGCATCCGCTCCATCAGCTTCTGGGCGACTGTCAGTCCCCCCACCCCAGAGTCGAACACCCCAATCGGCTGCTCATTTGCCAAGTCCGGTTCACTCCTTATTTTTTGCGCCAACCGGGAGCATGCCCCCGCTATTCTCGGGTATTGATTATTCTCCCCCGCTCCTGCACCAGCACTTCAATAAAAGCGTCGCGGGTGAAGTGGTCAACCACATAGAGAACGCCCTTGGCCTCCTCGGCCAGTTGTTTCAAATATTCCCGGTTGGAGCGCAATCCGATGCACATCAGATGGACCTTGTGCTTGGGAATCTCCGCCGCCGCTTTCAGGCCGTCCGCCTGGGCATCGAAGCTCCATAACGGATAGGTCGGCACCCCATCGGTAATCAGTACCATCAAGGGATTCTTGACCTTGCTCTCTTTAATCAGTTCCAGCCCTTTCATAATCCCGCTGGCCAGTGGGGTCATCCCCTCGGGATGAACTGAGCGCAGCCCCTGTTTCAGCCGGCGCTGATTGCGGGTAAAAGCCACCGCCACCCGGGCCTCCATTTCCTGAAACACGACCACCGAAATTTTTTCCCGGGAGGAAAGCACCAGATGCTCAGCCAGCTGCCAAGCCGCCTGGCTCTTGTCCCCCTGCATGCTGGCGCTGCAATCCACCAAAAGGCAGATGTCAATTGGGACATAAGACCGCTTACCGTAGACCTGAACATCTTCGTCGCTGATTTTGAGGTGCTTCCGCCCTTCCCGCAAACTGGAACGGGCGGCATGAATTATCGTCTCCGGAACGGCGATGGTGCTGTTTCCGTCGCTGTCCTTGCGGGCCATAATTTTGCGTTTGTTAAGAACATCCTTTTCCTTGGTCTGGGTTTTATGCCGGGAACGGCGGGGTGAATTGCGGGCCCCGGCCGGCAGCCGGCGCAGCAGCTTGCGCAGTTCCGCTTCCAGCTCCCGCTGATTGACGTCGAGGTAGCTGCGCAGTTCTTCTCCCTGATCAGTCAGGCTCGGACCCAGCAGGCCCTTTTCCACCAGTCCCATATCCGTCATTTGGTCAACCAGCTGATCAGTCAGCTGATCAATCTGACCTTTAATTTTTTTGCTGACCTGACTGGCCGCCCGGCGGAAAACACTTCCGCTCATTTCATTGAGCAGATTCTGAACTTCCTCGACTCCGCCCATGCGCTCCGCCATCGCCAGGACTACCTGATTCATATTCTGCTTGTACACTACATCATCGTTGTCCCGTGGCCCCTTGCCAAAGAAGGGCAGCGACAGTCCTTTGACTTCCTTTTCCCGGGAGGCCGTCCCCTTTTGAAAACCATGGGTGATGCCCATCAGTTTGCGGAGGTTGACTCCCTGCTCAAGCACCGTCTCCTCGACAGCTGAGATCAGCGGCCAAAAAAGATCATACCAAGTCTCGGGGAGATGTACGAGCAGATGCACATGCTCCCGCAGATCCTCGTCCAGCGGCAAATCCGCCGTCTGCCCGCTTTGGACCAGGCGGCCGAGGAAACCCTGCCCCTCGTCGGTGCCAACCACCACCCGATTCGCTAAATCCGCGGTCGAGCCCAGGTCGCGCAACTCCTCCGAAGTCAACATGCCCGACTTTTTCCGCTGCCCCAGATATTCGTCCAGCGCCCGCCAGAGCGCCCGAGCCAGCGGATTCAGAGCGATCGTAGCCGGATCGTGGTAGACATCGACATGGACCACCTGTTCCGGGTGCTCCATCTGCAGCAGTTCTTTGCCCGCATCCTGCTCGACCAGGATCTTGACATGAGGAAAACTACGGGGGCTGCGCTGATGAACCCGGCGACTGATAACGGCCGTTTCCCCCAGTCTAACCCCCTGGTTCTTGCCGAAATAATTTTTTAGATAACTCGCCAGGTTGGCCCCTGACTGCATGCCCTGGCCTTCTTTATTGGTCACCGGCACCCCTCCTGGTTACTTCTCCGGTGGCTTGAGGTCTTTCTCCGTCCGGATCAACTCGTCTTTGCCCAGCTCCCCCAGGCGACGGGCCCGAAGCATACCACTAGTTTCCGGGACAGCTTCTTCCCCCTTGCCCTCTTTGGAGCCAAACAGCGATTTTAGACCGGTTCCAGTTTTGCCCTTCTTGTCCTCCGCCACCGGCTCCCGGCGCAACACTTCGCTGCCCAGATCTTCGCCCTTATCCAGGCTGTTGAGAATCTTGGTCAGGACATCGACTTCCACCCGGTGTTTGAGTGCCAGCGGCAATACCCGCAGCACATCGCTGACCAGGACCTGATTGCGGCGTTTGAGCACGGTGTGCAGGACCGCCGACTGCTGAATGCCTTCAATCGCCCGCAAACTCTCGATGTGGTATTTCAGATAAATCCGGGCGATAAAACTCCGCAGAAAATCCGGCAACCGCATATTCTGGTACTCTTTGGCCATCTGGGCAAACAGCACCTGCAGCTTGCGGTCCCCGTCCGAAGAAACCTCCCCGCCCCCGCTCGGCTCCATTCGGGCCAGCTCGCTTTGGAGCAGGATGTCGGTAATCGATTCCATTGTGCTCGGTCGGCCCATATAGATGACCAGATCAAAGCGATCAGAGAGCTGTCTCCGAATCTCCTCCAAAGGACCGGGCTCCTCGTCCGGATTAGAGGCCGCCCAGACTGAAACCTGGACCGGGATCTGGACCAGGGGAATCCCGGCCTCTTCGATTTGAATCCGGCCCGGCTTGGTTCCCATCACGTCGAGCAGGACGTCGGTGATTTCCGGCGAAGTATCCGCCAGCCGATTGATTTCATCAACAAATATAATCCCCCGATGGGCCTGGGGAATGATTCCCGGCATCAGCGCTGCCTGCGGATTGCTGCGATCGGTGATACGGGCCAGATCGATGCTGCCGGCGACAGAACCGATTTTGGCGGAGTGCGATATTTCCAAAAAAGGCATCGGCACCGTCTCGGTACCGATGGCCGCGACAGTTTCGGCATCCATACCCCGATGTTCCGGACAGTGGGGGCGATTGGGATCGCAATTATAGAGACAACCTTTAACCCTGACGATCGGCGGCAGGATATTCTTGGCCGCCCGCATGATGGTGGTTTTGCCGGTTCCCCGGAGTCCTTCGGCATGGATATGCAGCGGATCACCCGCCGCCGCGGAAATGATTGACATCTCCACCATTTCAAACAGCATTTCATTGCCATAATGGCGTGCCAGACGGTGGTACAGCTTCATCGGCGCTTCCCCCCGGTTCTACAAATCTTTATCAACTATATCATATTTTACGGTCCCGGAGTAGGGGCGACAATCGCCGGAACGGCTCGGTCTTGGCCTCATGGAGCAGATCGAAAAGGGCGATTTCCGTGGTCGTGATGATCGCCCCCTGATCGCGCAATAAGGCTAGGGCGGCATCCCGATCCTGCCGGCTCCGGGAGCTGACCGCGTCTTCGACCAGATGGCAGTGGAAGCCGGCCCGCAGCAATCCCCGCACCGTCTGATAGACACAGACATGAGTCTCCATCCCCGCTATCAGCACCGTATTCCGCCGGGTGCTCTCCAGCCATTGCAGGCAGCTGTCATTCGCAGCGGAAAAGGTCAGTTTTTCCGCCCAGACCGGCTCCAGGCCGCTGAAATCAAGCTGCTCGACGGTAGCTCCCAGCCCCGGGCGATACTGTTCGCTGACATAGACCGGGAGCTGGAACGCCCGGGCGGCTTCCAGCAGATAATTGATATTCGCCACAATCCGCTTCGGGGAGCGCATCGCCGGCAGCAATCGTTCCTGAATATCGACCAGCAAGAGCACCGTGTCCTCTGGTTGTAAGAAATACTTGTCCATTTCGCAGCCTCCATTCATATGTGTAATTCTTCTCGGCAATTACCGCAGAGATTGAAACGGATTGCGTAGAGGTTGATTGCGTTCTGCCCGGGATAGTATATAATTGAATTGTTATATGAATTTGCACCCGCCAAGGGGGGAAATCTGATGCGCTATGAAGGAATGATCTATCGGCCGCCGAGTGAAGCCAACAGCCTGCTGATTCAGGCAACGATCGGTTGCCCCCATAATCGCTGCACCTTTTGCGGCATGTATAAAAAGAAGAAATTTCGGATCCGCCCGGTTGCTGAGATCCTCGAGGATTTGCGGATGGCCCGAATTCAATATGGTCCCTATGTAAATTCTCTCTTTTTCCCGGACGGCAATACCATCATCATGAAAACCGCTGACCTCTTGACCATAATCAGCACCGCCCGGGAGCTTTTCCCGGTCCTGGAGCGGATCACGATGTACGGTTCAGCCCGCTATCTCTTAAAGAAATCGGCTGCCGAACTGGAGCAGCTCCGCGCTGCCGGCCTGACCCGGATCCATTCCGGAATGGAGTCGGGAGACGACGAAACCTTGCGCCGGATCGAGAAAGGAGCAACCGCCGAACAGATCATTGAAGCCGGGTTGCGGGTCAAAGCCGCCGACATCGAAATCAGTCAGTATATGCTGATTGGAATCGGCGGAACCGAGCGCTCCACGGAACACGCGCTGGGCAGCGCCCGGGTTTTGAGCGCCATCGATCCCGATTTTACCCGTCTGCGCACCTACACTCCGGTTCCCAAGACGCCGCTGGGGCAGCAATACCTGAGCGGCGAGTTTCAGCTGCCCTCACCCCACCAGGCGCTGCGGGAGTTGCGGCTTCTCATCGAACATCTCGATGGCAGCAACTGGGTCGTCAGTGACCATGTCTCCAACCATGTCAACATCAATGGCCGGATGCCGGAGGCCAAACCAGCCATGCTGGCCCAAATCGATCAGGCTCTGCAACTGGATGAGTCCCGGTTTCTGCACAACGACTATCGCCACCTTTAACCGGCGGCTGAAGCCGGCTCATCCAAGAACTGGCGCCCTTCCCGCTCCACCAGAAAGGCGGTAATGTGCCAGAAAGCGGCTCGGGAGAACTTGCTGTCCCACTCTGAAAACAGGGAAAAATAGGGGGTGTCACCCACCAGTTGCACCTCCCCCGGGGGAAGTGCCACTGTCCGGCCGTCGGCCAGCACCGCCTCCCATCCGTTTTCCGTTGTCGAAACGGATTTGATGACGAAGGGCACGTCCTCCACCAGAATCGGCAGGGTCTGGGGACCCAGGGTAATCGCATAGCCGCCATCGCTGCGATGGAGGCGGGAAGCCAGAAAGGAAACTGCTTCCAGCCGAAACATCTCGGAATCGTTGAAATACCAGGTTCCGTCAGCCGCGATCCGAATCGGGGACTGATTCTCAGCATTCATTCGGTTTCACCTCAAATTTGTTTATGGCAGGTATCCAGATGATTATCGGCGTCTGCACCATTGAATTGTATTTGCCCGCAACCCGCTGCCTCAAGGACAAACGGCGGATTATCAAGAGTGCCCTGGATCGAATTCGAAGCCGCTACAACGTCTCCGCCGCCGAAGTCGACTCCCAGGATAGTTGGGGAAAAGCCGTGGTCGGCCTGGCTGTAGTCAGTAATGACGCCGGTCATGCCCGGTCGGTACTGCAAGAAGCAGTGAAGGTTTTCGATCATTACCACGGGGAAACCGAGGTTGTGCAGCTCACCTATGAATTTGTTTAGAAAGGATGAAGATCTTGATCACACGGGAATTAATTGAACGCATCAACTATCTGGCTCGCAAGCAACGCTACGAAGGCCTGACCCCGGAAGAAAAAGAGGAACAGCAGACGGTGCGTCAAGAATACCTGGCGGCCATTCGAGCCCGGGTAAAGAACGTCCTCGATGCCGTGGTCGTAGTCGACGAACCCGGCGAACGCCATTTGGATACCTGCACCTGCAGCCACTGCCAGCCTCCGGAAAAACCGCCGGTTGAGCATTAAGCGCATGAGCCGGATTCAACAACTCACCCGTCTGGCTTTACTGCTGTCCTTGCTGATTATGATCCAGGCGCTGCACTTGCCGCAATTCCTAACCGGAATTGCGGTCAATGCCTTGCTGCTGGCCACCGCCCTGCTCTGGGGAATAGTGCCGGCAATGCTGCTGGGGCTGCTTTCCCCGGTGCTGGCTGCCGTCACCGGCATCCTCCCGCTGGTGCTCCTCCCCCTGGTCCCGCTGATCATGGCCGGCAATCTGCTCTATCTCGCCCCGTGGCTCAGCTCCACTCTCCGGACTCGGAGTCTGCGGTCGCCCTGGGGCGGAATCAGCCTGGCTGGGATCGGCCTGGCCGCTCTGCTGAAATACCTGAGCCTGCTGTTGGGAACCGAACTGCTGCTGCCCCGGCTGAACATCTTTTTGGCTGCCGCTCCCCTGGCCGCCTTTCTGGCTCCTCAAATTCCAACCGCTCTGGCTGGTGGCATTTTAGCCGTTTACATCGCCCACCGTTTGGCACCCATCCTGAAAACCGAGGATTTCAGCGATAGACTCGATAGTGAAAGCCATTAGAAGGAAAGTCGGTCTGCAAAGCAAACATCTGATAATTGCCCTGCATCACATCACACACAATCGACCGGGCCAGCGGCGTCACCAGCGGGTGGGTTTCCGCTTCCTCCAGCCGAAAGTAATTCACATCCCGGATTTCACGGGGGTCACACTGCAGCTCCCCGCTCAGATATTCCATTAGGAAAACCAGATAGACCTCGATTGCCTGGTCGGGGCGGATCAGGCCCCGCACCGCCACAATTCCCTGCGCCCGAGCTTCTATTCCGGTTTCCTCCCGGACTTCCCGCTCCGCTGCCCGGTCCAGATTTTCCGCCTGGTCGACATGACCTCCGGGAAGCAGCCAGCGTCCTTCGTGCTCTCCATAATTATGCTGCACCAGCAGCACCTGCTGCCGGTAAAGCACCAATCCGCCCACCCCGACCACCGGCCGTGGCTTCATTCTTCCAAACCTCCCCGAAAACGAGCCCGTATCTCATGGTAAAACACCAGTCCAATCATCAAAAACAACGGCGCCAAAATCAGCCCCCAGAAACCGATCAACTGCAAGCCGATATACATCGATATGATCGTAGTCAGCGGATCGATTCCGAAACTTTCGGCATACAGTTTCGGGGTTAGGATGTTTCGGACCACAATGATCAGCACATACAACGTGATCAATGCTATCCCGATTCCGAGCTGGCCGTTCAGCAGCGACCACACACTCCAGGGAAGCAGCACCATTCCGCTGCCAACGATCGGCAGCATATCCACCACCAGGATGACCAGGGCCATCCCCAGCCAGGGGCCGACTCCCATCAGCCAGAAACCGGCGGCCGCCTGCAGGAATGAAACGCCGAAAAGGATCGACTGCGCCCAAATCAGCCGGCGCAAGGCCGCCCCGGTGTCTCGAAAAGCCTGCCGGACGGAATTGCGCCAGGGCATAGGGATCAATCCGGCCACCCAATGCCGGATCTGTTCGTACTCGACGCTGTAAAAATAAGCGGTCAGCAACGCTATCACCAGGATGATCAAGAGCTGCGGCAGTTTCAGGGACAGCTCCAGCAGATACTGCGCCGACCGCTCCGCCGCCTGCACCGCCAACCCGCTGAGGTCGGTCAGTCCCCGTTCCAGGATAACCGGTAAAGCCGGCGATATTTCTTCCACCCATTGTCTGCCTTCGAATATACTCTGCTGCAGCTGAATCCGGAACTGACTGACGTAATAGGGCATATAGAGGGCGATTTCCCGGATCTTTACCACCGCCCACAGCCCCGCCAGAAACACCACGCCAATTGTCGTCACCAGTCCCAGCAACAGCGAGAGCAGCACATTCAGATAGCGGTTTCGAGGCAAATGACGATCTAGCCAGCGCACCATCGGCCGGATCAAGACGCTCAGCAGCCAAGCCAGCAAAAAAGGCGCCAGCACCCAGAATAACAGTTTGAACATATACAAGGACAGGGCCACGATCAGAACCAGCAGAACGATTCCGATGAATTCGCCCCACGGCTGCAGCCGTTTGGGCAGTATGCTCATGCCTCACTCCTCACTGTTACCAACCCCGGCTGCTGCCGCCGCCGCCGCCCGATCCGCCGCCGCCGCCAAAACCACCGCCACCACCGCCCCGGAAACCGCCCCCGCCGCCGCGCAGCATACTGGAAAGCAGCAGTCCGAAAATAAATCCGCCGAAAAACCGGCGATCAATAATGAACAGCAGCACTAATCCGATAATCAGCAGAATGGTTTTCCAGGTCGACCAGGGGGCCGCTGTCGGCCCCGCATCCGGAACCGACACGGCCGGTGATTGCTCCAGAGTCGTCAGGCTCACCTGATACTCCGCCGCCGTTTCCCGGGCCAGCGCGTTGAATCCGGCTAGCAGCCCGGCTTCATATTGTTCCTGCCTGAACGCCGGCAGCATGTAGTCGTCTTGAATTCGTCCGGTCTTGCCGTCCGGCAGCGCCCCTTCCAGACCGTAGCCGACTTCGATCCGAGACTTGCGCTCACTGGGAATCACCAATTCCAGCACGCCATTGTTGAGCTGGCGATCGCCGATCCCCCAGCCGCGGAGAATGGCCAGACCCAATTCTTCCAAGCTCATCTCCCGGGAGTTGTTCAAGGTCACCACCACAATTTGGGCTTTGGTCTTGGCATTCAACTCCCGGTTGAGGGCGACGATGTAGGCTTCCGCCGTCGGGCTCAAGACCCCGGCCTCATCCAAAACGTAAAACTGTGATGTCGGCTGGGGCAAGGGCAGCGCCGCATGCCCGGTCGGGCCGGTTATCCCCGCCGCCGCCAGGAGCAGCAGCAAAAGCACCACCAGGCCACCCGCTACCCGGTATCTGGCCATCCCGAACTCACCTCAATTTCTTACTTAGCAAAATCAACCTTGGGCGCCACCCGGGCCGATTCTTCGATCTGATAGTATTCCCGCTCCTGGAAGCCGAACATGCCGGCATACATATTCTTGGGGAACCGTTTAATGGTTGTATTGTAGGATTGAACGGCATCGTTATAGTCCTTGCGGGCTACCGCCAGCCGATTTTCAGTTCCCGCCAATTCGTCCATCAATTGCCGGAAGGTCGCGTCCGCTTTAAGGTTGGGATAGTTCTCGACCACCACCAGCAACCGGGACAGCGCGCTGTTCATCTCCCGATCAGCCTGGGCCGTCTCATTGACAGTGGTCGCTCCGGCCAGCTTGGACCGGGCTTCCGCCAATGCCGTGAAAATTGCGGTCTCGTGAGCGGCATAACCTTTGACGGAATTCACCAGATTGGGGATCAGATCCGCCCGTCGCTGGAGTTGATTGTCGACTTGACTCCATTTGGCATCGATGTTCTCGTTCATGCTGACCATTGAATTGTAGCCGGAAGCGAACATCCCCACCAGCAACACCACCAGGACAACAGCTACCAATATACCTTTTGACACCTATTCCTCTCCTCCTTCTCCTGCTTTTTCCCGGAAACCAAAGAATCCCAGCGTCCAGCCCAGGCCCCCGAACATGAGCGCCAAGCGCAGGACTTCCCGGGGCAGCAGCTGCCAATAGCTGTTGGCGGCAACCACCGCCACCACCAGCAGTACCAACAGCCAGATCCCGGCCGCCCGCCGCTGCAAGGCGAAAAAGCGGGGGGCCAGCGCCCGCCCGCTCCACCAGGCCAGTCCAAAGCAGACGGCGATCAGCACAATTTCCTGCCAACCCGCCAAACGTCCGTCATCCCTTCCGTCTCCAGTTATTCCAATTCTACCATCAGTTCCCTATCCCGGCAACGACCGACCGTTAAAGCTTACAGTTGGCGGTTGTCGATTACTCGCCGGGCTTTGCCCTCAGTCCGCGCGATGCTCTGGGGTTCGACCAGCTTCACCCGGACCGCGATCCCCAGCGAGCTTTCCAGATCCCGGGCCAAACGCGCCCGAATTTCTTCCAGCCGCTTTACCTCTGCTGACTGCAGGGTCGCTTCGGTCACTTCCACATGCACTTCCAGATCATCCAGGCTGCCCCGCCGTTCCGCCACCAATTGATAAAAGGGAGCCACATGCCGGGAGCGAAGCAGGACGCTTTCCACCATCGAGGGGAATACATTGACTCCCCGGATGATGATCATATCGTCGGTTCGGCCCATCACTTTTTCCATCCGCACATGGGTCCGGCCGCAGGGACAGGGGGCGTCGTCCAGCACCGCGATATCCCGGGTGCGATAGCGGAGCATCGGCAGCGCCTCTTTGCTCAAGGTGGTCAGCACCAGCTCCCCCTTGCTGCCCGGAGGCAGCACCGCACCGCTGTCGGGGTCGATGATTTCGGCCAGAAAATGGTCCTCGAAAATATGCAGACCGTTCTGCTCCGAGCATTCCATCCCCACCCCCGGCCCCATGATTTCACTCAGCCCATAAATATCATAGGCTTTAATCTGCAGCTTGTTTTCAATCGCCAGCCGCATTTGCTGGGACCAGGGCTCCGCCCCGAAGACCCCGGCTTTGAGCCGGATCTGTTCCCGGGGGATCTCCATTTTTTCCATCGTCTCCGCCAGGTACAGGGCATAGGACGGAGTGCAGGCCAGGATCTCGGTCCCGAAATCAGCCATCAGCATGATCTGGCGGGGAGTATTTCCGCCGGAAACCGGCACCGTCACCGCCCCAAGTTTTTCCGCGCCGTAGTGTAATCCCAGCCCGCCGGTGAACAAACCATAGCCATAAGCGATTTGCACCACCGAAGACTTGCCGGCCCCAGCCATCACCAAGCAGCGGGCCACCAAGTTTGACCAGTTCTCGATGTCCTGCCGGCTGTAGCCGACCACCGTCGGCTTGCCGGTGGTTCCGGAGGAAGCATGGACCCGGACCACCTCCTCCGGCGGAACGGCAAACAGTCCGAACGGATAATTATCGCGGAGGTCGCTTTTGGTAGTGAACGGCAGTTGCTGCAAATCTTCCAGCCGGCGGATATCAGCCGGTTTGATCCCGGCCTGCTGGAATCGCTGGTGATACATCGGTACCCGCTGATAGGCACGCTCCAGCACCTGCTGCAGAGAATTCTGCTGCAACTGCCGCAGCTGCCGGCGATCCATACATTCTCTTTCCTGATCCCAATACACGGACATAGCCATCTCCTCCTTAAATAAAAACAAAAACCCCGCCCCCTCAAGGGGCGGGAGTCATTCCCGCGGTACCACCCTCCTAGCGCCGTCAGGCGCTCACTCGACCCAGGCACTCCCAGCAAACTGTTTCATGCCCGTCCCCGATAACGGCGGAGAGTCCGGCGCAGCCTACACACCTCGCGATTTTCAACTGGCGGCTCCGAAGCGAACTTCACTCAGCTTCCCGGTAGAGACGTTCTCAATCACGACGCCTCCGCCCTGTTCCGTTCCCCTGAACTACTTTTCTTCATCATCACCGGTAATGGGTTGTATATCCAATTGTCTGGCCCCAGTATACCCTTCGCCGGGCAGGGCGTCAAGCATCGCCATCCAGTTCGATTTCCATGGCCAGCAATCCCGAACTCAGCGATTTGCCGTGCGGATCAGACCGCAGCGAGCGGGTCACCCCGCCATCGAGGGCCCCTTCCAGCACAAAATTCAGCGCTCCCAAGCGGGGTAATTCGTAGCGAGTCACCGTGCCGCTGACCAATTCGCCGAAATGCTGCCGCACCCGTTCCGCCGTCACCGTTTCCAGCAGCAAGGGGTAGTCCTCCTTGCGAAACGCCACCAACGCCAGATTGAGCGTGTTGCCCTTATCCCCGGACCGGGCATGGGCGATGTCCCGAAGCATGATCCGCATCGTTTTCCTCCTTTACGAAGTCAGCATGACCACCTGCGGCTGCACCATTTGCCGGGGGAGGAGGATGGAAACAATGCCGATCACTTCTCGAACCGAACGCCGGGCCCCTCCGCCGCCCGCCGGACCATTGGTCCAGAGCGCCTCCACTTCTTCCCCGATCAAAGCGGCGGTTTCCCAGTCGACCGCCCGTCCCACCGCCCGCAGCCGGACTTCATAGGGAACCGCCGCCCGCTGCGCCAGCCCGGTGCCGTGCAGAGAATCGACTCCCACCCGGTCAAACCGCAGGTCCTGGAAGATCGCTCCCAAGTGCTGCAACCGCCGCTTAACAATCTCCGCCGCCAAAGCCGCCCGGGCTTCCGCTCCCGGCCCGGCATAGCCGATCTCACCTTCCCCGACAAACGAATCCCGGTAGCCCAGACTCACTTTCAACTGCTCCGGCCGCATCCGCCCCCGGCCGCCGCTTACCAGCACCCGATCCGGACCCACCGCCGCCAGCTCAACCTCGCTCAGATCGACCACCACATCGGGGGTAATATACGCTCCCGGATCATGAATCTCATACAACAGCTGCTCGGCGCAGGTGGCAGCGGTGACCATTCCCCCCGTCCCGGGCAGCTTGGTGATCACCGCGTTCCCGTCTTCGCCGACCTCGGCCAGGGGGAAGCCCAGTTCCCACAACTTCGGCACCGGCTTCAAGGGATAATCCGCAAAATAGCCGCCGCTCACCTGGCCCCCGCACTCCAGCAAATGGCCGACGATCGAGCCCCGCCCCAGCCGGTCATAGTCCTCCCAGGACCAGCCGAATTCATGCACCAGTGGAGCCAGGAACAGAGACGGATCGGCCACTCGGCCGGTCACAATGATTTGAGCGCAATGCTGCAAGGCGGTCACCAGCGCTTCCGCTCCCAGGTAGGCATTGGCCGAAATCAGCCGGGACCGGTAACCGCTCAGTGTTTCCCCGGTTTCCAGCACGGTCGCTTCCAGCCCGGCAAGCAGTGGGAGGACGTCATCGCCGGTCACCGCCGCCACCCGGACGCCATGCATTCCCTGCCGTTTGAGCAGCTCCACGACCCGGCTAGCAGCGGCCAGCGGATTGGCTGCGCCCATATTGGTAATAATTATCGTCCCCTGTTCCAGACAAGGTTCCAGCACTGCTCCCAGCCGCCGTTCCAGGCCCGGGCTGTAACCCCGTTCCGAATTCAGCAGCCGTTCCTGCTGGTGGAGAGCGATCGTCCGCTCCGCCAGGCATTCAAAAACCAAATAATCCAATTGTCCCTGCCGGGCCAGGTCAACCGCCGGATCAATTCGATCCCCGCCGAAACCGGCTCCGCCCCCCAGCCTGACTGTCCGCATGATTTCCGCCTCCTCTCCGCCGCTTCACCCTCCCGCCCGGTGCCGACGACGCCGGCGATAGATGTATAATGGAAAACAACCGAAACTTTCCGCGCCGAAAGGATGGTATGCTCATGTCTCTCTACACCGGCAGCACCCCCGGCGTCAACGTCAGTGTCATCATGCGCAATCACGCCGGGCAGATTCTGCTCGGCCAGCGCCGCTCCGGCCGTTTCGCCGGGGCCTGGGGCCTGCCCGGGGGCAAGGTCGACCGCGGCGAAACTCTGCTCCAGGCCGCCATCCGGGAAACCCGGGAGGAAACCGGCTGCACGCCGCTGGAGCTCCGGCTGGTGGCCGTCTCCGACATCCTGACCAATTCCGCTCATTTCGTTAATATCTGTTTTTTGGCCGGATCCTGGGAAGGTGCCCTCAGTGAACCCGAGCCGCAGGAGATCGGCAGCTGGAGCTGGTACCACCTCGATCAGCTGCCCCAGCCCCTCTACCACAACAGCGCCCAGTCGCTTGAAAAGTTCCGGCAGGGCCGCCTTTACTGATCGTGGCGATGATCGCCGCTTTGCCCTGCTTCCGGTTTTGCCCGCTCCGGTTCGGAGCCGGCGGCGTCCGCTTCTGCTTTGCGCTCCCGCCATTTCTGGTTCCAGCGTTTGATGAAGGAAACGTGCTTGTCCTCATCATGACCGTGGGAGTGTCCGTGGCCGCCATGGCCCTGATGCGCCTGGATCAATTCCAATCCGCTGATCAAGTCCACTCTTTTCATCGTCAATCACCTCTGTAATTCATTATATACCAGGCCAGTTCCCGCAACCGCTCCCGGTTGACCGCCTCGGTCAATCCGGAGCTGGTGCCGACCACCATCCCGCCTCCAATCGCCAGCGCCAGCAGCGGTTCCAGTTCGGCTCGGAGCCGGCCGCCGTCCGGATTCAATACTGCCGGCAGTTCCAGCCCGCCCAGCAAACATAACCCGGGATGCCGCTTCCGCCAGGCTGCTAGTGTCGCAACCGACCGCAGCTGCATGCCGTGCAGGCCCTGAAACCCAGCCGCTGCCGCCAGTTCCGGCAATTGCTCGGACTCTCCGTCGCTGTGCAGCACCGCCGGGATTTGGCGCTCATTTCCCAGCTCCACTAGCTGACGCAGCGGGGCAAATACCCCGCCTTCCAGAAACTCCGGGGCGGCCAGCAGCCCCCCCGACCCGGCCAGATCGTCCCCGATCAGCAATCCATCCGGGCCGGCATCCAGCAGCGGCTGGATGCTCTCCGCCAGCTGCCGGTACTGAGCCGCCAACCGCTGGCGGGCTTCCTCCGGCCGGGCGGCAATCAACAGCAGCCAGTCCTTGCCGCCGCGATTGAGCAGTTGCGAAAACCCCCCGCTGGCCAGCAGCCAAACTGAAAACTCGGTCTCGGTCTGCCACCAGCCGATCGCCTCCCGCCACCGCTGCAATTCCCCGTCCGCCAGCCGCTCCACCTGCGGAGCCAGCACCACCGCATCAATCCCGTATGTTTGTACGAATGCCGCCAGCTTCTTCCGCTCCCCGATCGTGCCGGGCAGATCCGGAGGCTGCCCACCGGTCAAACCGGAGGGCAGCCAGAGTTCGAGATGGGGAATCCGGTCAGTCGGCTGGCCTTGAAAGATTTGGTTTATTCGTTGCCGCGGGGTGTTTCTGGCCACGAGTTTGTTCCTTTTCCATATAACAATCAACAACCTCCAGCACGTGGAGGTCGCATTGAATTGTTAAATATTTCTGTTTTTGGCGGCTCACGCGGTCATTTCAGCAAGTAACTGCTGACAAAATGATTTCAATCCTCGGTTGCCGTTTGATTCGAAGTCAACAACGCCGCATGCCAGTTCATTGGAGGCAAGTAAACTGGTTTCAGCCCAGCCTTTTGTGTGATTGTAGAGATGTGTTCCCTTACATATGGGAACATCAATGCAGGTGCATTATACTTAAGAAAGTCATCAATTTCCATATTTTCTTGCCCCGGGGTCTGAATGAAATAGCCCATAAATCTTGCTCGTAACCTGCACACCTCTACAGCATCGGTCTCCTCTGACATTAGTTTTAAGTTGCACTCCAGCAACAAAGAACAACGAGATTCCATTTTCCCTGACTCAATATTAATGCTTAATATGACGTTCAAGTTCTCTGGGATCACCCTGTCACGCCAAAATTCTTCTTCGACTAGAAGTATACTTTCAAATACAATACCAGGCTGTTTGCTAAGATCCATTTCACGCAGCCCTCCCAATAGACTCAACAGTTTGTTCGGTTAAAAAATGCTTTTCACGCCTTTCTGGTTGTTGAGCAGATGTTTCAACCGAAGTATATTCTAACGTTCCAGAATCGCCCATGGTGATCGCAATTGAACCAAACGAATTAAAGCCCCCATCAAAAGGACTGGCCACAATTCCATAGGTATTTCCTAGCGAAGCATTCGAAACACTATATTGAAATTCTTTTATACTTATGTTTACGGAAGTATTTGATACCGAAAATCCACGAGACACCCGATCGGGATCATAGCCAAATGAGATGTTATAGATGTCATGAGCATACAACATCTCAGATATTTGCTGACCAACGAAACTTAAGAATTCCTTGTTTTCGTATTGAAGTTGATCGTCGGTATGCCAAATATCATAATATTCGCATTCATCATCATATTTGTATCCCAACTGAAGAGCAGGGTATTGCCGTTTTATTCTTGCAATAAATTCTTCGATCCTTTGCTCGGTTCGCATGGTTCCCCCTCCGTGCCCTCTATGGACTCGCTAGCAGTGTATCAATTACGCTCTCAACCTGGTCATACTTCTTTTTAAATTTCGCCAAGTAATGCTGCTGATCATTCAGCCAATAATCTTTATATTCTATTTGATTTCGCAACGAA
>Ga0302252_1000568_pt1 | contig 30362 bp, 22 predicted proteins | sample AAG_RA_Leu_MG_FD_193511 | JGI IMG/M metagenome (GOLD analysis project Ga0302252, IMG submission 193511) | Enriched activated sludge microbial communities from anaerobic digester in WTTP, New Holstein, Wisconsin, United States - AAG_RA_Leu | ecosystem: Engineered > Bioreactor > Anaerobic >... | reverse complement strand
TCTCCCATCTTCAGATGGTCCTGTCTGTTCAAAAAAACCTCTCTTCCCTGCAGGATGCCGTAAAGGTAGCGGCGGGCGTTCGCCAGCTCCTGGGCGAATTGCTCATTCAGGCAAAGCGCCTTACAAGGCAGCAGCTAAATCATGCCCTGACAGAACAAAAACGGACAGGCGAAAAGCTCGGGGCGATACTTATACGCCACGGGCTGATCAACGATAAAGAGCTCAACGCAATTTTAAAGTTCCAGAAAAACCAGGTCTCACGATCATCAGGTTTCCAGCCGTTCCGGCTCGGCGAGATACTCGTCGCCAATCAATACATCACAAGGGATCAGCTCGAAGATGCATTACGAAAACAAAAGCTGTCCCATAAAAAGATCGGCGAGGTCCTCGTTGAGGCAGGCTATCTAACAAAAAAACAGGTTTCCGGTGGCCTCCGGATCCAGAACATGCTCATTACCGCGGTGCTGGCAGCCATACTATCGCTCGCCTCAACGCCGAACGGCAACGTAGCCCATGCAGGTTCATCAAGCGCGAAGGTCACCGTCTCGGCCCGGGTCATGGCATACTCACAACTAAAAGTACTCTACCAGCTGCCCGAAATAACCATTACAATGACCGATATCAAGAAGGGTTATATCGATATCAATGCAGCCTCAAGGCTGCAGGTAAAAAATAACAGCCCCAAAGGCTACCTGCTGACATTTCAGGGCATCGCCCAACCGTTTAAAGAGATCCATATAAAAGGCATGGGGAATGACCTCAGCCTAAGCGCAGCGGGCGGCTTTGTTCTCAGGCCCTACATAAAAGGCAACGATACGGTTGAGCTCAGCTATCGTTTTGTCCTGTCGGAAAACGCACAGCCGGGCACCTATGCGTGGCCTGTCAATGTGTCCGTACAGCCATCTTAAACACGATTCGGATTGTCATCTCGCAACACTTCTGATATAGTACAGATTAGAATGAGGCGTTTTTCTGCAAAAATCATGTTAAAAATTATATTTATAGCCTCTGTATCCCTCTTCTCCATGGTGCAGTTGCCGCTTATCTGCTCCGGCCAGGATTGGGGCGTATCGCCGATACGGCTGGACTTTACCACCAAAGTGACAAGCGGGATCCTGACGGTATCCAACGGAACTCCCGACAAGATCAACTACCAGATAAAGGCCTTTGAATGGGCGCAGGATGAAGAAGGAAAAGACAAATATACCGAAACTTCCGACATCATCTTTTTTCCAAAGATGATGGTCGCTGAGCCTGGTGACAAAAAGATAATCAGGGCAGGCATGAAGGTCCCCCGGGCTGACAGGGAAAAGTCCTACCGGCTCTTTATCGAGGAGATACCCAAGCCTCAAAAGGCCGAAGGCGCCCACATCACATTCACGATACGGTTCGGCGTGCCCATATTTTTTAAGCCTGTTAAAGAGGAATTTAAAGGCGTTATCGAGAATATAAGCATGGACAAGGGCGTTCTTACCGTCCCTATAAAAAATACCGGGAATTCGCATTTTGTCATCCAAACAATTACCGTAAAGGGGATCGGCGCCGACAAAGAAACGGTTTTTTCAAGGGATCTGCCAGGCTGGTATCTTTTAAATGGCGCAGCAAGGAAATACTCGACAGAGGTTTCAAAGGAATTGTGCGGCAAGATCGTGAAGCTTGAGATCGATGTAAAGACTGACCAGTTTGATTTGAAAGATAGTCTGGATGTCCAAAGAGCCATGTGTCTTCAATAGACTAAGTAAAAGACGAATATCCGGGTGGCTTTGGTCATCATGCAAGCTGTTTTTTGTCGCCTTTATCTTTCCCCTTGTATTCCTTGGAATATCTTCAGCCCAGGATCCTTCAGACCCTGAACAGATCATCATAAGCGTCACCCTCAACCAGGAAAATAAGGGAGAATATTTTGTATACCTCACAAAAGATATGGATTTTCTGATCAAGGGAAGTGAATTGAAGGCGATGGGTATTGTGGACCCGCAGGGGGCCGTTTCAATCATCGCCGGCGAACCGTATATCTCGCTCCGCTCCATGAAGGATATCGCCTTCACGCTCAACGAAAGAACGCTCTCTCTTGATATTGTTGCGAACCCGGAATTGCTTCAAACAAAGGCGCTCGATTTCACCACTGCAAGGCCGTCAAATATCTACTACCCAAAGGATAATAGCGCCTTTTTGAATTACGGGGTCAATTATACCTCAGGCATCAACAACTCTGACCCGCAGGCATGGAACGTAACAAACGAATTGGGGATGCGTTTTTATGACCTCCTTTTTCTTACGAACACAACATATACGCAGACCAAAACGGATGAGGATCTCGTCAGGCTGCAAAGCAACGCGACATATGACTTTCGAAAGGACATGGACCGCCTTGTCTTTGGAGATTTTTTTGCATCCTCAGGCAACCTTGGAAGCACGGTCAACCTGGGCGGAATAAGCTTTTCTAAAATATACAATATCGACCCCTATTTTATTAAGCAGCCGTTGTTCAATTTTTCCGGCCAGACCACCCTTCCTTCTGAAGCGGATATCTACGTGGACGGCATGCTTTTAAGGAGAGAGAAGCTTTCGCCGGGCGGTTTCGAATTAAAAAACATCCAATATTACGGGGGATACCGCAACGTCGACATAATCATAAAAGATGCTTTTGGAAGAGAGCAAAAGATTGAAAACCCCTTCTTCTTTAACGACGTCCTCTTAAAAAAAGGACTCCATGAATACAGCTATAACACAGGCTTTTTGCGGGAGGATTATGGGGTAAAAAGCGATAGCTACAGCGACCCTGCCTTTAGCGTCTTCCACAGATACGGCGTGTCCGACGCGCTGACATTCGGCTTCAGGGGCGAAGGCGCCAAAAACCTCATTAATTACGGGCCGGCAATCTCTTTGCTCGAGAAAAACCTTGGCATTTTCAGCGCATCTCTATCACAAAGCGCCGGCAAGTATGGAGGATTGGCGGGGATCTTCAGCCACGTTTATCAAAGCAAGAGATTCAGCACGCAGTTTATGATCCAGGGGAACACCGAAAATTACAGGATTATTACAAACAGGGACCTTACAGACATTATGAAATACCAGTTAAACGCCGGCGTTGGATACAGCACCGGCAAATTCGGGTCCCTGTCGCTTTCCTATACCTCCACTAAACAATATCAGGGCATCGATAATGAAATATTTGCCGCAACGTACCAGAGGAACATCGCGGAAAACCTCCAGCTGTCGTTATCGTTCAGGCACATGGTGCACGACGAATACACGAATGAATGCTCCCTGCGGTTGACCTACTACTGGAAGGATCTCACTATGTCGCTGGAACACTATAGGGACGACAGGAACGATACGACGTCGTTCCAGATCCAGAAAAACGCTCCCGTCGGTGAGGGCTACGGCTTTAGAGCAACAGCAGACAGAAAAGACACGCCCGAGGGCGAAAGCGCCTTTTTCAATCCCTTTTTCCAGTACAACGGCAGATACGGAATATACTCAGGGGAATACAGGGGGCTCTACGACAAAACGGGGTCAAACGAGACCTATCAGCTTTCCGCATCAGGGGGCATTGTATACGTCGGCAACACTGTCGGCTTGACGAGGCCGGTTTATGACAGCTTCGGCCTCATCAAGACAGGTAGGATACAAGATGTCGAAGTATTTCAAAACAATCAGCGCATAGGGAGAACAGACACATCCGGCAAAGTGTTTATCCCCAACATGAATTCCTATACCGACAACATAATAACAATAAACGATACAAATCTTCCCATGAATTACTCGATCGGCGAAGCAATCCGTCGCGTCTCTCCTCCATTCAGAAGCGGCTCTTTCATCAACTTCGATGTTGCGAGGATGCAGGGCATTACGGGAAGCCTGAAGATAAGAACCGACGGAGCGGTTAAGGCCGTCGAGTTTCACGAGATAGACATCACCGTCAACGGGAAGAAGGTCGCTTTTCCAACGGGCAAGGGGGGGGAGTTTTATCTTGAGAACATCCCTCCGGGGAGATACACGGCGCAATTTAATTATATGGAAAAACCCCTCACGTTTGATATAATTATTCCTAAAGCAGACGATATTATTATAGACCTCGGGAGCATCGTAGTTGAAAACGGCCGTTAAGATCTTTATGCTGTTGCTATTTCTATCTTTATGTAATCAGGCGCATGGCGTCTGCAATGTGACCGCCACAAGCGTAAACTTCGGCACCTACGACGTCTTTGTAACTACCCCTGACGACTCAACAGGGACAATCACCATTGTATGCGATAGGAACACCAACCCCGTCCGGACCTCCATAGGTCCGAGCCCCAACTCGGGGGGGTTTAACCCACGGCAGATGCGACGTACCCCGGGGGCAGTTCGCCTGAACTACAATCTGTTCACGAATGCTGCAAGAACAACGATCTGGGGCGACGGCACTGCCGGCACCTCAACGGTATCAAGAAATGCACGGAGGAACAGGCCGGTCACCCTTACGGTCTATGGCAGGATCCCCGCCGGGCAGGACGTCAGGATCGGCTCCTACAGCGAAACCCTCACGGTTACCATAACGTATTAACTCAAAAGTTTATCGCGCTTATTGCGTTCATAGCGCTGATATAGCCTGCCGTCCCGGCGCGCAGCGAAGAGCCGTCAGGGGTTGCCCTCTATTCAAGGTTCTTTATAATATCCGGGATCAGCTGTTTAAGGGAGCCTTGCAGGGTCTTTTCGAGGGACAACCGTATCGGTTCGGAAGTACGCTCCACCCCCTCGTATTCATCCCTGGCTCCGGCAGACAACGTCTTGATGAGCCGCCCGTTCTTAAAGACCTGTGCCTCGAGCTTGACCTCGGCGACGGTTGAAACGGTAAGGACATTAAAAGATTGATGTGCCGACAAGCCGACAATGGCGGGCCTTATCCCTTTTGAGGCATTATCGGGGAGCTCCGGGCAGGCCTTTACCTCATACCCGGCAGCGGACAATTCCTCTGCCAGGGCCGTGAAAAACCATCTTGCCGGATTATCCTGGGTAAAGATATCCTCCTCCCCGGTCTTCCCAAGCACCTCTTTCCCTGCCGCAAACGGCGCCGCGCTGTATCGCGCCAGCGGCGCCGCAACGAATATCTGTCCCGAACCGCCTGAAGCGTTTACAAAACGCCCGTACGTCAGGACAACCCGCTGCTGCACAGGTGCGCAGCCTGCGATACATACTGTCAAAAAAATCAGGAGAACCAAAGATCTTAACGGCAACCCCGGATGAGCTACAAGGGCCCCGATGCCGGATGCCCGACGCCGGATGCCCGACGCCTGTCCAATAAAGATACCTGATAAATCATGCGTTGGCATAACGTCCTCACTTTCTTACGGTGCCTGCAACGGCCTCTTGAAACTCCAGGAGCAGCTTTCGCACATCTTTTGCCTGAAATATCCCAAGCTCGTCTATTCCTGACGCCTTTTTGCGGAAAGAAGCAATATCGGGCTTCTCATCCACTATAATACCCGCCGCCTTTATCTTTTCGAGAAAGCCTGCCTCGTTGTCCCTGCTCCAGCGCCTCTGGTAGCGGGCCGCCTGCTCCATGCACTGCACAATAGCCTTCTGGTCTTTCTGCGGAAGGCCCTTGAACCATTTAAGGCCTGCAACGCCGATATGCGATGAATAGACATGCCCCGTAAGGGAAAGGTAGTGCTGCCCCCTATAGAAATCGTCAAGCCAGATCGCCGACAAAGGGTTCTCCTGCCCGTCGATCTCTTTTGACTGCAGGCCTGCAACGAGCTTTTTGAGATCTCCGATCGGTATCGGGTCTGCGCCGAACAAACGCCACAGCTCCCTGTGCAGATCAGACTCCATGACGCGGATCTTGAGGCCTGCCACCTCTTCAACCCCGTGAACCGGCCTTCTGCTGTTGGTAAGATGGCGGAAGCCGTTCTCAGAAAATGCCAGGCCCTTGAACCCTGCCCTTTCAAGCATCCTTAGGAGCTTCTGTCCCATGGGGCCCTCAAGCACCCTGTCCACCTGTTCATAGTTCCCAAAAAGGTATGGATAATCGATGACCCTTGCCCCGGGGACAAACCGGTCAAAAGGGCCGGATGTGATGATGCCCATATGGATGCTTCCCTTTTGTATCTTTTTCAGGATCTCTGCTTCAGTCCCCAGTGAACCGCTGTCGTAGATCCTGACCTTATGAGGCAAACGGGCCTCAACAAGCTCCCTGAACTTCTCTGCGCATACGTTCTGCGCAGCGCCCGGCCTTGTGACAACACCCAGCGCTATTTCCATTGACCATATAGCGCCCGGGCACATGAGGCCCAGCAAGGACAGTACAGTTATAGCGGCTTTGCATATTTTCATAACGACCTCCTCTAAACAGGAAATTACCATAACAGGCGGTCAAAAGTCCATTTCTCTGCCAGGACGGCAACTTCCCGGGCAACGATACGGTCGATAAAAGACCTTGCGCAATGCAATTCCTATGCTATATTTTGTATATGATTAAGTACAATTTGTTATACTTTAAAAAGGGATTGTGTAAGCTAAAACTTCTTATTTCTTGTAATTATGATGATATTATGTTATACATAAACAGGCACTGCAAGGTTAAATTCGAAACAATCCCTGAAAATCATAACAATACCATGTCTCGATTGCATCTTGCACAACGTTCAGCGCAAGGAGGCTGAAACATTAAAATCGAACAGAACATATGGTCAGCAACACACGGATGGAGGACCAAACCGCCTGGGACGATGGCAGGATCAGCCGGGTTAGTCCTGGCATTTGGCGCCGCATCAATCTTTAGAGAACAGATACTTCTTGAAGAGGTCAAAAGATTCTATCCGGATGCATGCATATTCGGCTGTTCTACCGCCGGCGAAATTTATGGTACCCATGTTCTGGACGGCTCGCTGTGCATCACCGCAATAGGATTCGAGCATACGCAATGCAGGGGCGCCAGAGTAAAGCTAAGCCAGTCGGCAAGCAGCCTCGAAGCAGGCCGGAATCTGGCGCAGGCCCTTCCCCCTTCCGTTCCGTCATTGACGCCAGGCAAGACCGATGAACTGGCACACGTCTTCGTGCTTTCTGACGGGTTAAAGGTCAACGGGAGCGATCTGGTCTGCGGATTAACAGAACAAATATCCGAAAAGGTTACTATAACAGGCGGGCTGGCAGGAGACGGCGACCGCTTTGGTGAAACCTTCGTATTGTGCGACGGCGCTCCGGAAAAAGATGTCATTGCCGTTTTGGGCCTGTACGGGAACAGGCTGCGGACCGGTTTTGGATCTTTGGGCGGCTGGGACCCTTTCGGCCCTGAAAGGATCATAACCAGGTCCGATGGGAACGTATTGTATGAACTGGACGGGCACTCCGCCTTAGAGCTATATAAGAAATATCTGGGCGAGCATGCGAAAGGGCTTCCTGCCACCGGGCTTCTGTTCCCCTTGAGCCTTCGTACCAGGACCAGCGAGAACGGGGTTGTCCGCACGATCCTGTCCGTTGACGAAAAAAAACAGACCATGACATTTGCGGGCAACGTCCCCGAGGGCGCATATGCCCGCATGATGAAGGCGAACTTCGACCGGCTGATCGATGGGGCTGTCGGAGCAGCGCAAACAAGCCGCCAGGCCATTGGAGATAATGCCCCCGATCTTGCTATCCTCATCAGCTGTGTCGGCAGAAAGCTCGTCCTCAAACAACGGGTTGAGGAAGAGGTGGAAGGCGTGCGCGACATTCTGGGTGACCGTGCGGTTATGGCAGGGTTCTATTCCTACGGAGAGATATCTCCCTTCGCGCCGGGCGCAAAATGCGAATTGCACAATCAGACAATGACCGTTACGACCTTTGTTGAGGAATAGCATGGGCGAGATGCACAGCTTACTAAGACGCCAGCTCAAGCGATGCTTTGGGAAGGACTACCGCATCCCCGGTGAGTTCCGGATGTTCATCGATGCGGTCAACGACGCCTACAGGGAATCCGACATGGATCGGGAGATGCTTGAGCGCTCCCTTGAACTGAGCTCGGAAGAGCTTCTGCAGTCAAACTCGGAAATGCGTGCCATCTTTCGGGCTTTGCCTGACCTGCTGTTCCGACTCGACGGCCAGGGCACGATCCTTGACTTCAAAACAGGGTCCAACAATGATTTTCTGATCCAGCCAAAAGTACTGGTAGGGAAGAAGATCCAGGATATTCCCGTCAAGCACGTCGGCGAACAGTTCCGTGATGCGATCCTGCAAACTCAGGAGAAAAAATCGGTTGCCAGCATAGAGTATTCCCTGCACCTGCAAGGACAGGAGCATTTTTTTGAGGCCAGGCTCGTGCCGCTGCCTGAAAATGAAACGGTCGTCATCATACGGAACATCACCGAACGCAAACAGATAGAAGAAGAGCTCCGCGGGAGCGAGGAAAAATTGAAAGCCCTGATACAAGGTTCCCCGATACCCCAGTTCGTCATTGACAAGAACCACACTGTTATTTACTGGAACAGGGCCCTGGAAGAATGCACGAAGGTCAACGCCCGTGATATGATAGGCACGAACAAGCACTGGAAAGCCTTTTACGAGGAACAAAGGCCCTGCCTTGCAGACCTTCTGATAGACGAAGATATCGGGAAGATCCCAGCCTGGTATAAAGGTAAATATGAACCGTCCAAGCTCATTGAAGGGGCATATAATGCCATAGATTTTTTTCCGGCGCTCGGGAAAATAGGAACATGGCTGCATTTCACCGCGGCGGCAATAAGGGACGCCCGGGGCAATATCATTGGCGCAATGGAAACGCTTGAGGACATTACCGAAAGCGTACAATCAAAAGAGTCGTTGATACAGGCGGAAAGAAAATACCGCAGCATCTTTGAGAATGCCGTCATGGGGATCTTCCAGGTGACTATAGAAGGCCGCTACTTAAGCGTCAACCCCGCAGGCGCTTTAATGTACGGATATGGCTCTCCAGAGGAAATGACGGAGTCGATTGCAAATATCTCAAAACAGATATATGTTTATCCCGAAGACCGTGCAAGCCTGTTAAATTTACTGGAGGCCCATGGATCTGTCGAGGGCTTCGAGGTCGAACATTACCGCAAGGATGGGAGCAAGATCTGGGCGCTTATGAATGCACGGTTGATCCGCGATAAAGACGGAGCGACGCCGCTTTACTACGAGGTCACCTCGGAAAACATTACTGCACGCAAGCACCTCGAAGCACAGCTCCTTCAATCCCAGAAGATGGAGGCCATCGGCACCCTCGCAGGCGGCATCGCCCATGACTTCAACAACATCCTCACAACGCTCATCGGCTACGGTAACCTCATGCAGATGAAAATGGGGAAGAATGATCCGCTGCGCCCTTACGTGGACCAGATCTTGAGTTCATCGGAAAAGGCCGCCAACCTCACCCAGAGCCTCCTCGCCTTCAGCAGGAAACAGGTCATAGAGCTAAAGCCTTACAAGATCCATACCATTATTCAGGGAATAGAAAAACTCCTGAAGCGGCTCCTTACCGAGGACATCGAGCTCAAGGTCAAGCTCTCCCATAAGGACACGACGATCATGGCCGACATCACCCAGATGGACCAGGTATTGATGAACCTTGCTGCAAACGCCCGTGATGCAATGCAGAAAGGCGGAACTTTGACCATTGAGGCGCGCGAAATTGAGTTGGACGGCACATTCATTAAGGAGCACGGCTATGGCCAACCGGGCGCCCATGCCCTTATCTCTGTATCCGATACAGGCACCGGCATGGATGAGACAACGAAGGAAAGGATATTCGATCCATTCTTCACCACTAAAGAAATAGGAAAAGGAACAGGGTTAGGGCTCTCCATTGTCTATGGAATCATCAAGCAGCATAACGGATACATTCATGTAGAGAGCAAACCTGAAGTTGGGACAACCTTCTCCATATATTTTCCCATAGCAGAACCAAAGAAAGAGGAGATTGCGCCTGTTGCCGTTGCCGTAGAAGGCGGAACGGAGACCATCCTCCTTGCCGAGGATGACCCCATGGTACGAGGCCTTACAAAAGAGGTCCTTACCATGTCGGGGTATTTAGTGATAGAGTCATTCGATGGGGAAAACGCGGTCAGGAAGTTTATAGAAAAGAAAGATGCCATAGCCCTTGTTATCCTCGATGTAGTGATGCCGAAGAAAAATGGTCGGGAGGTATTCGACGAGATACGAAAGATAAAACCTGATATCAAGGTCATCTTTACCAGCTGGTACACCGGGGATGTGGTCCTTGATAAAGGGATCCGTGACGATGCCGTCGACTTCATCACAAAGCCCCTCTTGCCTAACGATCTCCTCCGAAAAGTAAGGTCCGTGCTCGACAGATAGATCCGGCCGGACAGGAAATTACCAAATACGATTTGTTATGGGCTGCCTTTTTCTCACGATTGCCTGTTGCGATAATCCTTGTAGCCAAATCTTTTGACGGGCTCCACCCTCGCCCCGCCCCGTATCACAGCAATATCGGGCAGGTTCATGCCGTTGAACGTGGTGTTCTTCACGATGCTGTAAAGCGCCATGTCGGCGAAGACCAGCCTGTCCCCCCTTTTCAGCGGCCTGTCAAAGGAGTAATCGCCCATGACGTCCCCCGCAAGGCAGCTTGGCCCGGCAAGCCTGTAGGCATATCTTTTTCTGCCCGCCTGCGATGACCCCATCACATGCGGCCTGTAAGGCATGATCAGGGCATCAGGCATGTGCGCCTCCGCCGACGCGTCCATGATCGCTATTTCCATCTTGTTTTTCACTACATCCAGAACGGTCGAGACCAAAACCCCTGCGTTCAGCACGCTTGCCTCGCCGGGTTCAAGGTAAACCTGCACCCCATATCTTTTTTTGAAGGCATTAATGAGCCTGATGAGGCGCTCCAGGTCGTAATCGTCACGCGTTATGTGGTGGCCTCCTCCGAAATTAACCCATTTCAACCCACGGATATATTGTCCGTAGAGCTTTTCGAAGGATCGGAGGACCCTTTCAAGGACATCTGAGTTCTGTTCGCACATGGCGTGGAAGTGGAGGCCATCTGTTATCTTCCGGTGCGCCTGGAATTCTTCTTTAAATACATCATAGACCACCCCCAGCCTCGAATTGGGCGCGCAGGGGTTATACATCTCTGCGGCAACCTCAGAGTGCCCCGGATTGACCCTTAAGCCGATCTCCACGCCTCTTGCCCTTGCTGGCGGCCCGTACTGCCTGAGCTGATGAAAGGAATTGAATATGACGACATCGGAATGCCTCAGTATCTGCCCGATCTCTTTTTCGCTGTAAGCGGCTGCGAAGGTATGGACCTCTTTTTTAAACTCTTCGCGGCCGAGCCTCGCCTCATTAAGACCGCTCGCGCATACCCCGTCAAGATATCTCCTCATCACGGGGAATGTGGCGAACGACGCATACGCCTTGAGCGCGTGCAAAACCCTGCATCCCGTGCGGTCCTTCACGTACCGCATGATCCGCATGTTCTCCTCGATCAGGGTTTCGTCGAGAAGGTACACCGGGGTCGCTACGTCTCCTTTCGCAATGTCGAGGAATCTTTTATCCGCCGCTTTGAAACTTTTCCTCTTCGACTCTTTAATCAACTGCGTCAGCGCCTTGAGCCCGTTCTTGTCCAAGGCTTCCAGCGCCTTTTTCCTCGCCCCTCCGGACAATGCGTGGTACCCGCCTGCAGCTCTGATATCCTTCGCCGCAACCGCCCGTATCATCTCTTCTATCTGTTTTCCAGTACTCATCGTTTTCCAACCTGGCAAATCACCATCATGACACTTTGCACTCAAAAACATTTCCGGGTCAGGATCACCAAAGAAAGTCCGGTTTGGTTATTGAAAAATTGGTTATTGGGTATTATTTGGAGCTTGGTTATTGGTGATTGGTTATTCATTGACTATCCTGTCTGCTACTTGCTGTCTGTCAAGTTCTTACCATGAGACATGAGCTATTCACCATGTTCATCTCACACCTTGTCCGGCAGGGGCTCGTGTTCGACCACCTGCCACGGCAATCCGTATCGGTTCAGCGCCTCCATGAACCCGTCCGGATCGAGCTGCTCCATATTGAAGACCCCTGCCCCCTCCCATGCCCCCGTCATTACCATCATCGCCCCGATCATTGCGGGAACGCCGGTCGTATAGGCTATCGCCTGCGTCCCCGTCTCTTTGAACGCCTCTGCGTGGTCGCATACATTGTAGATATATCTTGTCATGGTCTTCCCGTCTTTTTTGCCCGTCATGATGTTGCCGATGACCGTCTTCCCTGTATATCCTGTTCCAAGAGAGGCGGGCTCAGGAAGGAGCGCCTTGAGGAACTTTACCGGAACTATTGCGTGCCCTTCGTAGTCAACCTCGTCTATCCGCGTCATGCCCACGTTCCTGAGCACCCTCAGGTGGTTAAGATAATTATCTGAGAACGTCATCCAGAACCGAGCCCTCTTAAGCCCTTTTATGTTCAGCACCAGAGATTCCAGTTCTTCATGGTAGAGAAGATAGCTCTCTTGCATTCCCGCCACCGGGTAATCAAAACCGAAATGTACGCTGCCCTCCTCTATGATCGCCGGCGTTTCGACCCACTTGCCTTTCTCCCAGTGGCGCACTGTCTGGGTTACCTCCCGGATGTTGATCTCTGGATTAAAGTTTGTCGCAAAGGGATGGCCGTGGCTGCCGGCGTTGCAGTCCAGTATGTCTAAGTAATTGATCTCGTCGAACAGGTGTTTCTGCGCATAGGCGGTATAGACGTTCGTTACGCCGGGGTCAAAACCCGAACCGAGGACCGCCATTATTCCTTTCTCCTTGAACCTCTCCTGGTATGCCCATTGCCAGCTGTATTCAAAGTGTGCCTCATCCGGCGGTTCGTAATTTGCCGTATCCATGTAATTGACCGCTGTCGCGAGGCACGCATCCATTATATGCAGGTCCTGATACGGAAGCGCAAGATTAAGGACGAGGTCGGGCCGGAATGAGCTGATCAGGGCCGTCAGTTCCGCTACATTGTCGGCATCGACCTTCGCTGCCTGTATATCCCTGCCGTATCTCTGCCTGATATCTCTCTGCATCGCCTCGCACTTCGAGAACGTCCTGCTTGCAACCAGTATCTCCTTGAACGCCTCTGGCGCCTGCGCGCATTTATGCGCCGCAACTGTCGCAACTCCCCCCGCGCCTATTATCATTATCCTGCCGCGGTTCGCTGTATTCTTCATATCGAGATTCTCCTGATCTTTAACATTTATGTGCTCCTTTTTTTCTTTCTCCCTGCGTATGCGTAAATGTAGCTTAAAAGCGTATAGATCAATTTTGCAGCGAGAAAATCCGGGGCTTTTACGCTCGACGGGCAAAGCTCGACGACATCGAACCCGACGACCCGCTTCGATTTCGCGACAGAAGACAGGAGCTTCATAACCTGGTACCAATCTAAGCCGCCCGGCTCCGGGGTGCCCGTTGACGGCATGATGCCCGGATCGAAGACATCGAGATCGATGGTGATGTATACGTTGCCGGTAAGCAGGCCGACTGCGCTGTCTATCCATTCATCGGCATTGTGTATCGTGTGCGCAAAAAACATCCTCTTGCCGTCGATGCCCGGGCGCTCCGACGCATCCATGCTCCGTATTCCCACGGAGACGATGTTCCCGACAAATTCCCTGGCGCGCGCGATAACGCAGGCGTGGTTATAACGGCTTCCCTCGTAAGAGTCGCGGGAGTCGGCATGGGCATCAAGGTGCAATATGCTGAGATCTTTATAGCGTTCCGCGTAGGATTTGATAGCGCCGATAGAAACGGAGTGTTCGCCCCCCAGGGTTACAACAAGCTTGCCGTCTTTCAGATATTGCGAGACCACCGAGGAGGTCTTTCTTATAAGCGCGGCAGAAGAGGCCGAGCGGACAGGCCCGGCGGTAAAAATTCCTTTTTTCAGAACCTCGCTGCCCGTCTCTATGTCATAAAACTCAAGGTACCGGGACGCCTCCAAGATCGCCGCGGGCCCTTTGTCTGCGCCCTTCATCCACGTGCTCGTTTTATCAAAAGGGACCGGAAGTATAACGATGGAAGCGCCTTCGTAATCGCTTCCACGATTTGCCAGCCCGCAGAAACTCAAGGAAGGTCCTGGCATTTCAATCCATGACAAAAACGGCTGACGCCAGCACCGTGGTCCAGAGACCGTCCTTATTTCCTTCTGCGGACTGGCAGATATGTTTTGTCTTGAATATATGACCGCTTGCCCTGTAGAACTGTTTGCGCTCATCCCATGCCTGGTTCGGGTCAAAGGGAATGTCGAGCGTGGTTGCAAGCATTGTGGCTGCGAGATCTTCGGCATATTCGCCGGATACAACCGCCTTTTCGCCGAAGGCATGATGTTCCGAAAGATAGCCATACTGGGAATAGTCTTTCGGCCAGGCAAAACCAATTGCAGCGGAGACAAGGCGGTTCGGCTCGTTGGTTTCATTCCGCGCCATTACGCAATAGGTGATCTCGCCGGGCTCGAGGAGCTTCAGGCCCGCGGCCTTTGATATCACTTTGCACTTCGGCGGGAATATGCTCGACACATAAACAAGGTTGCAATGCTGGATGCCTGCATTTCTTAAAGCAACCTCAAAGGACGACAATTTATCTTTGTGGACTCCCACCCCTTTTGTAAAAAAGATTTTTTTAGGTGTCATTTTTACATTCTCCAAAGTTAATTTGATCCCCGCATCATTGAGCCGACGAAAGCGGCGATGTCGATTTTCGGCTCTTTCCAGGCCTCCTTCGGCCTTTCGTCCCTGAAGGACGCTAAAAATAAGGAGGCGAAGACACCCACAGCACAACCGACTTCTTCTTTTGCCTGTTCGCTATGCAATGCCTCTTTGTCGCCTTAAAATAAAAACATTCACCCCGCTTCACCCTGTGGGGCTTCCCTCCCAGTACAACCTCAACGCCCCCGGCAAGCACAAAACCAAACTCTTCACCCCCGTGCGGCTCTTCTTCCGGTGTTCTCTCCCCTACGTCCAGCTCAAGCAGCGCAGGGTCCATCAGCCTGTTCTGCGCAGCGGGGACAAGTATCTGAAATCTCTTCACGTCCTCTCTTTCCAGCTCAACCCTGTCTGTGAATCCAAAAACGATCTTTTCATCAAATGCCCCGTTGAAAAAGTTTGACGGCTTCTCATCGAGCGCGTCCAGTATGCCGATGAGGCTTTCTACGGACAGGGAGGTCAGGTTCCTTTCTACCTGTGAGATAAAGCCCTTCGTAAGGCCTGCCCTTGTGGCAAGCTCCTCCTGGGTAAGAGACTTTGCCTGCCTCAGCATCTTTATTCGTTCACCTATGCTTGCCTCGTCAACTTTCATAATAACAGTAAATACTTACAAGAAGTTTATTTAATTAAACAAAATATAGGTAGCGGTTGTCAAGTAAATTTTTATTTAACTTTTAAGTTCAGTATGCTAAACTTACAACGGCAGGCGATAAATGCTTGGAAAACAAGCAATTATAGACTTTTTTCGAAATAATAATATCAGAAATATCTTTCATTTGCCCGGTATTCATACCCTTCCCCTCAACGATGCTCTTGAAAAACAAAACAATATCAAAGCCTTTATGGGCAGGCATGAATCCAGCGTCATATCCATGGCCGATGGATATGCAAGGGCTTCCGGAAATGCCGGCGTAGTAATGGTTACGCCGGGCCCAGGCCTCGGGAATATTGTCTCAGGCTGCATGGAGGCCTACAGCGATGACATCCCGCTGCTGATCATGCACATCGATACGGAAAGAAAGGCAACGGGCAAAGGCATACTCCACGAGCTGAAAGAGCCTGAAAATATCTTCAAATATTTCACGAAAAAGACCTTTTCGATCCGCGACGCCGGGCATATAGCTCCAACCCTCTCGGAGGCTTATCGTACCATCCTTTCAGGAAGGAAAGGCCCTGTCGTCGTATCGATACCCTATGTCCTGTTCGAAAAAGAGGTGCCCGCAACGCACCATGCATCCCGCGCTGCCAACGCTCAAAAAACAAGGTCCACAGGGGCGGCAGGGGGTGCCGCCAGGTTATCCGGATCGATCGGCAGCCTTGAAAAGGCCCTCCATAAGAAAAAAAGGGTTCTCATGATCGGCGGGAAATCCCTCATGCTGCATGGCATCCAGCAGACGCTCGAACGTATCTGTGCCGTCTCTTCGATCCCCTTCCTCACGACAACCGGCGGAAAAGGCATTATACGGGAAGACGGCCCCTGTTCATTCGGCAACGTAATGAAAAAGGGGGTCGTGCGGGACATGGTCGCATCGGCCGATCTTGTTATCGCTATCGGAACACGCCTGCGCGATGTGGATTCCAGGAGAAGGGGGGTAAAGATCCGTGAGCTCGTCCACATCGACATCGATGACCGCTGGATAGGGAAAAACTATCCCACAAGGCTCGGCATCACAGGAGACCTCAAAGAAATACTTGACGAGCTTTTCCGTGTCCTGAAAGGGAAAAGGTTCGAGTGGGACCTGGCACGGCTGAAAAGCCTCCAGGCCGGCGAGGAGGCGTCTCTTCTTAAAAGGTCTTCTGCCTATGCCGCGACAAGGCTCTTGCGGGAGTCTGTTCCGGAAGACACAATAACCGTATGCGACCTTAATCTCCCGTCCTACTGGGCAGAATACCACTTTGCCGTTTATCACCAGGACACCTTTCTTATGCCCCGCGGGATATCACCCATATTCTATTCATTGCCTGCGAGCATCGGCGCCAAGATAGGAAGGCCTGACAGGCCCTGCCTTGCGCTCTGCGGAGACGGGGGCGTCCTGCCGTCGATAGGCGAGCTTGCAACGCTGAAAAAATATGATATTCCCGTTGTCGTCTTTGTTCATAACAACAACAGCTTCGGGATCCTGGAAGATGTTATGGCCGAACGCTATAACAGAAAAGGGTCGATGGCCCTCAGCAGCCCTGATTTTGTAAAACTTGCACAATCTTTCGGGGTCAGGGCCAAGAGGTCAAGAACCCTGAAGGGGCTCCGCAATATCCTGCAGCAGGATATTACATGGAAAGAGCCCTTTCTTATAGAGTTCGTACAGCCCGTCTCCCCTCCGCCCTGGAAGGCATAACCCCATAAACCGTATATCGTATATCGGGATTGCAAAGAAAGCCGTTCGGCGAGAACAACCGTAATTCGTAATTCGTGAAACGTAATTGGAAAAGCACAATGACGCCTTTGACCTTTCACGGTTCTTCCAATTACGAATTACGATTCACGAATTACGAGGGTCTTTCACGGGGTTTATCGCCTAACGCCTCACGCCTAACGACTTACGGCTTTCGTGCTGATAGCTGTCTGCTTAGTTACGCCTTCTTATTGAGCGCCTCCCGGACCTTTCTTCCCAGCGCTTCAATAGAAAAAGGCTTTTGAACTGCGTCGAGCCCTTTTTCGATAATAAAGCCCGTGTGGGCTTCGTCTATCTGATATCCTGTAATAAAGAGCGCCTGAATGGATGGCTTTAAATCCTTTATCACAGCATATGTTTCTTTGCCGCTTAGCCGCGGCATAACCACGTCTATAATAACGAGGTCTATTGCGCTTATCTGTTCCCTGAATATGCGGATTGCCTCTTCGCCGTCTGAGGCAAGGATCACGCTGTAGCCGAGCATGCTCAGCATCTCCGATGAGATCTCGCGCAGCGTTGCATCATCCTCTACGATCAGTATCCGCTCAGTTCCACCCAGAACAGGCTCTATACGGGACGCTTCTTTCCGCTTCTTGTCGTCCACCGCAGCAAAGTATACCGTAAACTTTGTCCCCTCACCTATTTTGCTCTCTACGGTAATAAATCCTCCGTGCTGCTTTACGATCCCGTACACCACAGAAAGGCCGAGGCCTGTTCCTTCGCCTGTTCTCTTTGTTGTAAAGAATGGCTCAAAGATCCTCTTCACCGTCTCCGGATCAATGCCTTCACCGGTGTCAGAAATGGTGAGCGCCGCATATCTGCCGGGCTTTGCGCCGACATGTGAAAAGCAAAACTCCTTATCTACAATTTCAGAGGACGTAGCTATCGTGAGCGTTCCGCCTCGGGCCATTGCATCACGGGCGTTGACAACAAGGTTAAGCAGTATCTGGTTCACCTGTGCAATATCGACCTTTATTTTCGGCATGTCTTCAGCGGGAATAATCTCCATTTCTATATTCTCGCCGATTATCCTGTTGATCATCTTTGTAAAATCAGCCACTATGTCATTCAGGGAAATGACCTCAAAATTCAGGATCTGGCGCCTGCTGAAAGCGAGGAGCTGCTTCACGAAATCTGACGCGCGAAAGACCGCCTTCTCAATAGATGTCAGGTAACCGTTTATCTTTTCATCAAATGAGGCCTTCATCTTGATAAGCTGGGCGCCGCCGAGGATAATATTAAGTATGTTGTTAAAATCGTGGGCAATGCCTCCTGCGAGCCTTCCCAGCGTTTCCATCTTCTGCGACTCGAGAAGCTGCTGTTCGAGAAGCTTGACGTTTGTTATGTCCCGCATAGTACCGCGGTAAGCCACTACTTTTCCCTGTCCATCAAACACAGCTGTGGCATTCAGAGAAACGGTGACCTTCCGTCCGTCTTTCTTTTTCAATGTAAGCTCGAAGGAATTTACGCAGCCTTCTCTTTCAATGGTCTCCTGGTAAAAACGCCGGTCTGCCTCGTTAAAGTAAAGGTCATTGCCTATGTCGACTTCAAGGAGTTCTTTTTTGGATTCGTAACCGAAAAGCTTTACGCCCGCCGCATTGATGTCAAGCAGCTTTCCTTCAGACGTCGCGATAAAGATAACGTCTAAGGACTCGTCAAAAAGGGTCCTGTACTTCTCTGCCGATTGCCTGATTGCCTCCTGGCCCAGCTTTATCTCTGTTACGTTGCGTATCGTTTCTATGGCGCCGACAATGTTGCCGTATGTATCATACAGTGCTTTTGCCTTTGCCCACAAATATGCCCCTTCCCGTCCGAAGGTAGGCACAAATAGCTCTGTGAGAAGCGTGTCCTCCTCCCGTGTCACGGAGGGATATTGTTCTTCAATCGCCTTATCTTCAGGGTTTAGCGCCAGATCAACCAGGATAGGCCTTCTCCGGCCGTAGAAGGGGATCGCATACTCGTAATCGCCGGCGCCGAGGATATTCTCCGCCCGCACCCCTGTGAGCTTTTCCATGGACTTGTTCCAGGCAATGATTCTCCCGGAGCTGTCAATGACCATGGTGGCATCCGGCAGGTAATTCACGATATCGGCCAGTTTTCGCTGGGAATCCTCAAGCGCGCGCTGGGCGGTGACATAGCCGGTAATGTCCTCGCATGTTATAGCGATCTCCCCGGTCTCAAGCTGGACAGGGATGAAGTTGGCAATCTTCTCAGACTGGTCCCTGCACTTTACGGTGAATATCCACGGTTTTTTTTCTCCGGGCCTGAAATCATCGCAATCGTCCTTCCACTGCGCAACAACCTTTTTCCTGTATGCAGTGTCCGGGCAGGCCCGCCTGAACCACGTCTTCCCGTCCGGTATATCCGCAAGATCGTAGCCAAACATCTCTATAAATTTTCTGTTCACATATCTATAGTTGCCGTCACGGTCTATCATCAACAGTCCAAAAGGGGCCTGTTCGGCAAGGATCGCAAACCTTTGCTTCTGGTCATGCGTCTCCCCCTGCACCTTCCCGCACCCTGTAATGTCCCTTGCATATCCGACAGTGCCTATTACCTCATTTCCGGTGTCAAAGATCGGCGTCTTATAGACCTCCAGGCGCAGGAAAACATCCTTGAAATATCCATGCTGTTCAAACTTCCGGGGCGTCTTCGTCTCGTATACGATCAGGTCGCTTTCTATGCATTTCAGGTCAAAATCATGCTGGTAGCCGGCATCCCGGAAGGACAGCGCTATCTCTGCATCTGTTTTACCGATAACATCACTGGCATCTTTTTCGCAGAATATCCTTTCATGCATAGCCTTATTGACCAGGACAAACCTTCCTTCCCTGTCTTTTACCCAAACAAAATCGGCAACAGAATCTGCCAGTATCTTAAATAAATCAAGCTCAAGGTTTATCAGTCCCCCCTTAACCCATCCCCCGCATGTTACACAACCATGCCCCATAGCATCTCCTCATATTTGTATTGCCCCCCACCCGTGGTGTCCTGCCGTTCAATGGCCTGCCGCAGTGGTCATTCCGGGCGTTGAAATCCCCATGTATGAGACTGTCTTGCCATTCAGGTTCGCATTGACCTTTCCGGAGACTTCAGCGACAGGGCACCTTTTATTTTTTACATTGTTTGTTCGATAAAAGACAATACTTTTTTATATAATACACATATTTTTTTATAATTTAAATCACAAATAAAGTATAGCAATGTAAATTTACGGATATTTTATTATCAATAAAACTTTGCTCAAAACGCTCTATCATATTAAAATAAATGTTTGTATCGCAGTTTTATCATCTTTGACATATCCCGCAATCAGGGTTCCTCTCGATCCTGATCTCCCGGAAGGTCATCTCAACGCCTGAGAAATAGAGCAACCTGCCCGCCAGGAGCCCTTTCATGCCCAGGATCAGCTTTAACGCCTCCATCGCCTGGAGCGACGCCACGACGCCGGGCGCCGGGCCTATGACCCCGGGGGCGCCTCTCTTTTTTGTTTCGTAAGGAAAAATACACTGGAAGCATGGCGTCTCTCCCGGGATGAAGGTCGTTGCCATGCCGCTGAAACCATCAACGCCCCCATAGATGAAAGGTATCTTCATCTTCACTGAGGCGATATTGAGGGCCTTCCTCGTTTCCATGTTATCCGTTGCGTCAACGATTATGGAACAGTCGCTCACGATATCCGTGATGTTTGCCGCGTTGATCTCCTGCTGTATTGCTTCAATGCGCACGTACGGATTAAGAGAGCGCAGCTTTGCCTCTGCCGAAGATGTCTTCGGGGTGTCTACGTCCTGCGTCGAGTGCAGGATCTGGCGGTTAAGATTGCTGACGTCTACGCTGTCCCTGTCTGCAATTTTAAGGCAGCCTACGCCGGCGGCGGCAAGATAATAGGAGGATATGGACCCAAGCCCGCCAAGGCCGGCTATGAATACCTTGGCCCGTTTTATTTTCTCCTGGCCTTCTTCCCCGATTGAAGGCATAATAACCTGCCGCGCATAACGGGTCAGCTCATCCCTCGACAATCTGTCCATATCTACGACCTTCTCCTTTCACCTTTCACTTTTCACCTTTCTACACCAGCCGGACACTGTATTTCTCGACAAAATGGTGGGGGTAGTAAGAAAGCTTGGCCACGCGAAGGCCTGGTATTCCCAGGTCCTGCTCCCTGTTGATATAGGGTATATCCTGCCATGACCTTTCGCAGAACTGCTGGTTAATGGCTGGATAGAGGCCGGGTATTTCAGGGTCCGCCTTTTCAATATGCACCACGGCAGCCTCCGGGTTCAGCAGCTCGCCTATCGTAAATGCCCCTACCCTTCCCCTCACCTCGATGATGCCGCCATGCAGCTTCAGGCCGCGGAAATTGACCAGGACCTCCCTTACCGCTTCCCATTCACCAAGGAGGTCCATGTCATCGTCGCAGCGCTTTTCCATACACCATTTATCCTGAAGCTCAAGGCATTCTGCAAGGTGCTTTTCCTCCAACACGCTGTAAGAGATACTGTGAGATCGAAGCAGCTGGTTTATGCGATTCCGCTTGGAACGGTACCTGTTCCCTGCCAGCCGGACCAGCTCCTCCCTCAGGTACACGTAGTCGAAATGATCGCGCGCGGGCTCGCACACAACGCCCCCGGCGCCCTCAAGCTCCGCAACAAGCGCAGCATCGGCACGCTCTATCCTGGCTTCTCTTTGCCCGTTTCTCCCCTTCATCCAATCAAGAAACATAAGCGCTGCATCTTTCCTTGACGGCGGGCCTACCGGCCCAAACCCGCACACATCAATGTCGTTCTCCCTGAATGAGACAAGCAGCCAGTCCCTGTATACGGACCACTCAAATCCGTAATGGGATCGCCAGATAAAAAGGTTTGTGAAGGTGTATTCAGAAGCCTGCGGCTTATAACGCCACAGCATATCATGGAGAAATTCCCGGTCCCGGAGCTCGATGTCCTTGAAATTCGGGAATTCCGGTATTATAGACATACATAATTGAATACGAAAATATGCTTCTTGTCAAACGTGATGGTTTCAAAGGCGTTTGCCTCGTAAATGTGTTACTATTATGAAACAATACGCAAGGGATGACATGGAAAAAGAGATCAACAAGATAGAGTATATAACGCAATCGCTTTCAGACTACCTGCAAGGCAAAGAAAGGGCGCTCGCCCTTTCGCTCATATCTTTCTTTTCCAAGGGGCACCTCCTGATAGAAGACCTGCCCGGCCTCGGAAAAACAACCCTTGCGATCGGGATTGCAAAGTCCCTTGGGTTAAGCTTCGGCAGGATCCAATGCACCAGCGATCTCCTCCCCACCGATATCACCGGCCTCTCTATCTACAATAAAAGCTCCGGTGAGTTTGAATTTCATCCCGGCCCCATCTTCAACAACATCGTACTCTGCGACGAGATCAACCGGGCAACGCCGAAGACGCAGAGCGCACTGCTCGAAGCCATGGAAGAAAAACAGGTCACCATCGAAGGAAAAACCTACAAGCTTCCAAAGCTTTTCTGCGTTATAGCAACACAGAACCCTGCCGAACAGTTCGGCACCTTTCCGCTCCCCGAATCCCAGCTCGACAGGTTCATGATGAAGATCAGCATCGGCTATCCTTCGAGGGATGCGGAAAAAGAGATCCTCAAGATCGGGAGCAAGCGGGAAGAGATCTACCTGATTGAGCCCGTGATGGACCACGAAGAGGTGATGGACATACAGGAAGAGATCGTCAAAAAGGTCTACATATCCGACAAGATCCTTGATTATACGCTCTCGATCATACAGGCAACAAGGGGCAACGGGTACCTTGCAACAGGCCTCTCGACAAGAGGCGCCCTGACGATCACGAACACCGCCAAAACGAACGCCTATTTCCGTGGAAGAGATTTCGTGATCCCCGAGGATATCAAGGAGCTGGCAGAGTACACTATCCCGCACAGGGTCATATTCAAGGAAGAGTACGAAAACCTTAACAAACGGGAGATCATAAAATCTTTAGTAGACGGAATACCGGCCCCCCTGTAATAAAGATATCCAAGGCAGGATTTCTTTATATCCTCCTCACAATATTTCTCGGCCTTGCCGCAGCAAACACCGGCAACAACCTCATCTACATGATCGTATCGGCGCTGCTGGCCTTTATGAGCATTTCCGGCATATTCGGCAAGAACAACCTTTCAAAGATCGAACTGGATATCAATTTTCCACAGGAGATATACGCGCGCAACAAGTTCCCCGTAAAGGTGACGATCACAAACAAAAAAAGGTTTCTGCCGGCCTTCCTCATACGCCTCAAAACGGACATCTTCGAGGCCCTTTTCCCTTTTACCGATATAAAAAGCGAAACAACGAGGTATATCAATATCTCCTTCCCGGGGCGGGGGATCTACCGGCTGAAAGGCTCCCTGATCAATTCCGTGTTCCCGTTTAATTTTTTTACCCGCTTTCGCCAGCTGGAGGACAATATCGATATAATCGTCTTCCCCGAACTGAAGCGCTGCGAACTCTATACGCTCTACATAAAAGATAAAAAGATAAAAGGGGAAAAGGCGTCTGACAAGATCGGCTTTGAATCTGACATTGTTTCGATAAGGGAATATGTCCACGGAGACCCGCTCAAATACATCCACTGGAAGGCAACAGCAAAAACGGGAAAACTAAAGACAAAAGAGCTGTCGACCCTCACGTACCAGCCGGTGGTCATAGATTTCGAAAATGTCGCCATCAACGATACGGAAGAAAAGATATCGTGCATCGCCTATTCGATCGTCCAGCTGCTAAAAAAGAACATACCCATCGGGCTGAAGATAAACGGCAGGCTTTATGAGCCCGACATCTCCTATGCGCATAAGATCAGCATGCTCAAAGAGCTTGCGCTTTACGACGGCAGCGCGCAGAAAGGCTTAACCCCTATGAACTCCGGGGGCGTTGCGGCATGATCTTGAAGAACATTCAGCAGGTCAAAATAGGGCATGCCGTGAACGCCATTTCTTACCTCATCGGCATCATGGCGTTCGTAGGGATTTACGAACACATCCATGGCGCATACTCTGCCTTCTTCATTTCCATGTTCCTTGCCTCAATATACTTTGAATACAAAAAAAACTATTATATACCGCGACGGGCGCTTACCGCCTTCTCTGTCCTCGTTATCCTCTTCTTTTTCTATAAGTTTGATTCAAGCGAGCTCATAACGCAGACGCTCGAAGCCCTCCTTGTGCTGCTCGGGATCAAGTTTCTCGAAAAAAAACAGGTACGCGACTATATGCAGATATACGCCATTGCCCTGTTCCTTCTGTCGGGCCTCGGGCTTATGACGTTGGGCATGGACTTCGTTGTCTATTTCCTCATCCTCGTCTTTCTCCTCTCCGTTGCATTTGTCCTGCTCACCTACTACGCCCAAGACAGTTCATTGGAATTTTCGAAGGGGTCGATGGCAAAGCTGGTGGCAAAATGCCTCTGGATACCTCTCCTGGCCATCCCGCTTTCGGTGGTGATGTTTGTTATTCTGCCCCGTACCCAGTACCCGCTTCTCGATTTTCTTAACAGGCCCGACAGGGCAAAAACAGGATTCACCGATCGGGTAAGGCTCGGCGAGGTCTCAAGTATTCAGGAAGATGCGAGCATCGTATTCAGGGCCAACATGGAAAAGGTCGAAGAAAGCGTCCTTTACTGGAGGGGCATCGCCCTCGACTATTTCGACGGGACCTCGTGGAGGAGCTTTGAAAAGCGCCTTTTCGTACCGAATACAGGAACAAAGATAGAGGGCAGGCGCATCAGGCAGATGATCTACCTTGAGCCTTATCAAAATGTTTATCTCTTTGGTCTCGACAAGCCCGTATTCATATCTACCCGGTACGTGAAAAAATACGACGACCTCAGCTATTCTTCGTCAATATACATAGACAGGAGGATGAGGTACGAGGTCCTTTCCATTATTGGCGACATTATCGAAGATAAGAACATCGATGAAGAGAGGTACCTGCAGGTCCCCGAGAATATCTCGTCCAGGGTCGTCGACCTTGTCAATACCACAATCCGCGGCAAAGAGGGGCCCGAAAAGATATGGTCGCTCTATGCATTGCTGCACGACGGGGAGTTCAAATATTCCCTGCAAAATCTCCCTCTCTCAAAAAACCCGCTCGAGACGTTTCTTTTTGACAGCAAATATGGCAACTGCGAGTACTTTGCGTCGACCTTCGCCGTCATGCTCCGCATCGCGGGCATTCCCTCACGGGTTATCGGAGGATACAGGGGGGGCTACTACAACGACGTTGGACAGTACTACCTCATTCCGCAGAAAAATGCCCATGTCTGGGTAGAGGCGTTTGTCCCTCAGAAAGGCTGGTTCAGGTATGACCCTACGCCTGCATCCATGGAAAACTTTGCCTTACCGCTTGAGGGCGGCTCACTGCTCAAGGCAAGGATATTCCTGGATACGGTCAACTACTACTGGTATGCCTTTATCATCAACTACAACCTTGAAAAACAGATCTCCTTCATCCGGAAGGTCAGGACAGGAATAAAGAAGCCGTCGCTGCGATTAAAATTTGATAAGGACGGCCTCTCAAAATACCTCATCATAGCCCTGTCGATCGCCGGGATGATCATCGTTGTCCGGCTGCTCATCATGCCGCGGCAATCCCGGGAAAAGAAACTTCTCTCTGCCTTCCTGCAAAAGATGGAGAAGCACGGCTATCGCAAGGAAGCATCGCAGGGACTTGAGGAATTTGTATCGCGGGTAGACGATGAGAGGCTTCGCGAACAGGCCTCCACCTTTGTCAGGTCCTTTGAAGAGATCTACTTCCGCGACAAGACCTTCACCCGCGAGTCCGTTGCCGGCCTCCGGAATATCCTCGCATCCATGTAATTGAGAGTGGAGAAAGGCGGCTCATGGCGAACCGGATGCTCGATACTCGATGCTGGATCCTTGATCCTCGATCCTTGATCCTCACAAAAGTGGGCGACGTGAGCCCCGTAAATAGTTTTTTGTTGACAATATTTTTGCAAGGCTGTGTAATAGAATAAGTAAATTATTACAATCAGAGGGGGTATTATTATGAAGAAGGTATTTATTATCTTTGTGTCAATTGTGTTTATTCTCGGTATAGTTTCATTCGCGGACGCGCAGCAGAAAAAGGGCTGGCCGACAAAGGGCGTTACCATCGGCGCTGCCCCTATCGGCGGCGTTTACTATGTCTGGGCAGGCGGCCCCGCTAAGGTCATGGGTGAAAAGCTCGGGATCCCTGCCTCCATCGAATCGACAGGCGGCCCCGTTCATAACACCCAGCTCGTCAATATCAAGCAGCTCGATTTCGGCATGGTTACAGCTGCTCCCGCATACGAAGGCTGGACCGGAACGGGATGGGCAAAAGGCAAGAAGCATCAGAACATTCGCGCCATCTTCCCCATGTATACGACCTATTTCCAGATGTACGCGTTGAAAAAGAGCGGCGTTAAGAGCATTAAAGACCTCAACGGTAAGTCAGTCGGCACCGGGCCTATAGGCGGAACACCGGCCACCTATTGGCCAATGATCATTGCCGAGGCGGGCGTAAAACCAAAACGGATCGTTAACGCCTCGTCGTCCGACCTTGACAACCAGTTGAAGGATGGGCTCCTTGACTCCAATGGCCAGTCCGTCGGCCTTCCATGGGGCCTTGTCTCTGCCGTTGAAACAACGCACGACATCGTCGTCATCGGCGTAGAGAGCGACATTGCTGACAGGTTCATCAAGAAACATCCCGATTTTGCAAAAGGCGTCATTCCGAAGGGTACATACAAGAGTGCGCCGAACGATATAACAACATTGACGGTCTGGAATTTCATGATCACCCACAAGGATATGCCTGCTGATTTTGTTTACGAGTTCACAAAAGAGATCTTCAAGAACAAGCCTCTCCTCGTAAGCGTCCATAAATCAGCAAAGGAGGTAGAGCCGAAAAACATCCTCTATTCACCGATCCCTCTTCATCCTGGCGCGATAAAATACTATGAAGAGATCGGCCTCAAGCTTCCCAAAGAGCTGAGACCTCAGGATTGAGTCTAAAAAAACAGGAAAAAGGCGGGGGCATGGGGATGAAAGAGAAGACTGTCGATCTGGGCAAGATAAAAGATGCGGAGCTGATCCGGACGCGGGAATTTGGAAAGTTCGGATCCTGGGTTATCTATATCGTTGGCGCACTATGCTCCCTCTTTCACCTCTACTGCCTCCTCATCAACCCGATAGACCCGTGGTTCTTCAGGGGAATGCACATCGTATTCCTCTCCTTCCTTTGTTTTCTCTTGTACCCGGGCTGGCAGGGCGCAAGCAAAAAGGTACACTTCGTCGATTACATCCTGATCCTGATGATCATCGTCCCTTTCGTCTATATGGTGATCAACTTCGATGAGTGGATATACCGGGTGGGTGTTTTGCCCACCACCTGGGATTCGGTGGTCTCTCTCATCTTCATCATCGCGATCCTTGAAATGACAAGAAGGACCACAGGGCTCGCCCTTGCTATCATCGCCACCGTCTTCATCCTCTATGGATATTTCGGTAGTTCCCTCCCCGGCCTTTTTTATCACAAAGGTTACAGCTGGCCAAGGATCTTCACCTATCTTTTCAGCCTCGACGGGATCCTTGGCCTCCCCATCTTTGTGTCCGCAGCCTATGTCTACATATTTGTCATCTTCGGCGCCTTTCTCAGAAGTTCAGGGGTGGGAGCCTACTTTATTCAGTTCGCAAACGCTATCGTAGGCTGGGCAAGAGGAGGTCCTGCCAAGGTCGCTATCATTTCGAGCTCCCTTTTTGGCACTGTTTCGGGGAGCTCTGCCGCGAACGTCGTCGGAACGGGGAGCTTTACCATCCCTATGATGAAAAGCATGGGTTACAAATCGCATTTTGCCGGGGCCGTCGAGGCTGTCGCATCGACAGGCGGCCAGATAATGCCTCCCGTGATGGGCGCGGGCGCCTTTCTTATGGCCGAGATCCTCGGGGTGCCCTACGTGAAGGTCCTCGTGGCGGCAATATTGCCGGCGGCGATGTACTACCTTGCCGTCTATTTCATGGTCGATTTTGAAGCAGCAAAGACCGGCCTCGTGGGCCTCCCACCGGATCGTATTCCGAATAAAAAAGAAACCTTGAAAAAGTTGTATATGTTCACCCCCCTGGCAGTTCTCGTTTACTACATAGCGGTGGCGATGGCCTCCATCATTAAAGCGGGCACGATGGCCGTAATAACCTGTATCGCTGTGAGCTGGACCAGCAGGGAGACGCGGATGGGCCTGAAGAAGGTTATTGACGCCCTTGCGAACGGAGCAAAGGGCGCCATTGAGATGGCGGGAACATGCGCGGCGGCCGGCATCGTTATCGGCATCATATCTCAGACAGGGATCGGCCTTAAATTTGCCACGATCCTTCTCGAGTATTCCAAAGGCATACTACCGTTTGCCCTGTTTCTTTCAATGATCGTGGCCATCGTTCTCGGGATGGGCATGCCCACAACTGCTGCGTATGCGATATGCGCTGCCGTTATCACGACAGGCCTTATCAAGCTCGGGGCAATACCCATCGCCGCGCACCTCTTTGTCTTCTACTTCGCCTGCATTTCAGCCATCACACCGCCGGTTGCACTTGCAGCCTACGCAGGAGCCGCCATAGCGAACGCATCGCCGAACAGGGTAGGCTTCACGGCCATGAAGCTCGGCATAGCGGCCTTTATAGCCCCCTATATGTTCATCTTCAATCCCGCCATGCTCCTGATAGGCAGCCTGACAGATGTCATAATTGTTACCGCCACAGCCCTCCTGGGCACCTTTGCCCTTGCCTGCGGCATGCAGGGATGGCTCCTGGGAAGGATCGTGGGGCTGCCGATAAGGATACTGCTCATAGCGGGCGCGATAATGCTTATCAAGCCCGGCGTCTATACGGATATAGCAGGTGCTTGCCTTTTGGTGATCACATATTTTCTCAGCCGCTTCTTTTCAAAAAAGCAGGCCGTTGTCGAGCCGTCATAGGGTATTCCTGCCTTCCCTTTCATTTGTTCTCGCGCCCCTTTTGCCCTTGACAACAAAGGGCCTCTTTGCTAACATGATGCTGAACAAAATCACTACGGCGTGAGACAGAGGGGAGGAGATGGCGCCAAAAAAAACCGCCAGGCAATGGTTTACTGAAGGATACAATCTTAACCTCCTCGAACCCTTATCGGACAAGTCAATTGCCGCATACAAAAAATGCATCCAGCTTGATGAGAAATTCACCGACGCTTACGTAAACCTTGGTTTTATCTTTCTCAACAAGAATGAATATGAGAAGGCGCTGAAATATTTCAGCAAGGTTGTGCAGCTCGAGCCGGAGAGCATCGAGGCTTACAACAATCTGGGATACGTCTATGAAAAGATGGAGAGGTTTGGCAGCGCCAAACAGATGTTCCAGAAGGCCCTCCAGTTAAACCCCAATGACCCCGAAGCCTTTGTCAACCTCGCCAATATAGCAGACCTTCAGGGTGATTACAACGGCGCGATCGCGCTATGGAAAAAGGCCATCGAGGTTGACCCCAGCACGGCGTCCCCGCATTTTTGCCTTGCCGTCATGTATGACAGGCACGATATGTTTGACGAGGCCATGGAACAATACCGGGAGGTCCTTGAGATAGATCCGGACCACATCAAGGCCCTGTTCAATCTCGGCAACCTGTACATCCAGCACGGGGAATACAATAAATCGCTTGAGTGCTTCAAAAGGGTATTGGAGCTTGATGAAAAAAATGCCGATGCATGGAACAACCTTGGCTCCATATATGAGGAAATGGGAAAGGAAGACGAGGCGATACCCGCCTACAGGCGATCGCTGAACCTGAACAATTTCCAGGAAGAGGCACACTTTAACCTTGCCCGCCTGGAATACGAAAAAAATCAGAAAGAACTTATCGGGGAGAAGGCGGAAGAGATCAGGAAAAGATTATATTTTATCCTCTCGATCAACCCGAAAAATTCAAAAGCCCTTCAGATGCTGAAAAGCATCGAAGAGGACCAGCAGCCTTAAGGCTCCAGTCTTTTCATTATCACATTAAGGATCTCGCTCCATATCGATACCGGGTCAACAGACGGTGAGGCCGTCAACTGGGGGTTCTTTTCAAGCGTCTGCGCGGCCAATACGCCCGCGATCTTTCTCCTGTGCTCCGTGTTTGCAGACTGCGTCTGCTCAAGGACGTGCGGCGGGATATCGATCTTTATCTTAAACCCGGCGATCGTTGCCACGTCCGGCTCGTCTGGCGGTGGCGGCGGCTCAACAACCGGTGGTGGAGGCGGCGGC
>Ga0302252_1000566_pt1 | contig 30420 bp, 29 predicted proteins | sample AAG_RA_Leu_MG_FD_193511 | JGI IMG/M metagenome (GOLD analysis project Ga0302252, IMG submission 193511) | Enriched activated sludge microbial communities from anaerobic digester in WTTP, New Holstein, Wisconsin, United States - AAG_RA_Leu | ecosystem: Engineered > Bioreactor > Anaerobic >... | reverse complement strand
TCCACGCAGTTGAGCCAGAATTCAAGGATTCTGTAGACGCGGCAATATACGATGAGCAAATAGGTATGATGGAAATGGTTCTTGATGTTGACTCTATAATAGCTGAAATGAAGTCAATAAGAGAGCAATTCTGCCAATTCAACGACTAGCAAATTTCAAAAACATGCAAAGGCATGTGCAAATAAATAGGTGGTCTTTGACCACCTATTTATTTGGGGTTCTAGACAAAAATAAAACAAAAAAACAAACTAATCATAGAAATACTTGCAGTAGGTGCTGGAAAGGGGGATAATTATGAGTTTTGCACTTGAACTAGAGCATGAAAATCTTGATTTAGAAGACAAAATTAGTAACATGAGAGAAAACAAAATAAATATTTCGCCAATATTCAAATGGATAAGAAATGAAAAGCATATAATCGAGGAAATAAAAAGACATATTCCTAAAAGCTTTTCAAGTTATTGGGAACCATATACAGGAGGAGGAGCGCTTCTTTTTTATATGCATCACAAGAGAGCAGTGATAAATGTTTGTGATGAAGAACTCTACAACATATACAGGGTAATAAGAGATGATGTCAATGCTCTTATAGAAGAGCTCAAAAAACATAAAAATGAAAAAGAATACTACTATGAGCTCAGAGACATGGATATTGCTGGAATGAGCTCTGTTGAAAATGCGGCAAGGAACATATACCTTAACAAGACCTGCTTTAACGGTTTTTTCAGAAAAGATGAAAGCGGACAATTTGATGTTTCTTTTGGTTCTTATAAAAATCCCCAGTTTAAAAACAAGATATTACTAAAGGTAGTAAGCGAGTATTTAAATGAACAGGATGTTAAGCTTATAAGGAGAAAATTTGAAAGCTTTGCAGAGAGCATACCGAAGGATTCTTTTGTATACATAGCACCAGAAAACAACCTCAGATCGCAAAAATGTTACGATTTCAACGGGTGCGCAAGACTCAAACATATATGCGACAGGCTTGACGCAAAAGGTGTAAAATTTCTGATATCACATTCATACAATGATTTAATATGTGATATGTTCAATTTTTATGAGATTACAAAAGTTAAGGTTAACAGGAACATAAGCTATTTGAACTTCAAAAATGAGGAACCAACGGAAATAATAATAAAAAATTACGCAACTAATGTTACGTAATTTGGCTTTGATTATTTAATTGTTAGCTTGGGTTGTGCATGGGAGGCAAAGCCTCCGGGCTTGCAAGAATTTCAATGAGCATTTCCACAACGGACGGATCAAACTGCACCCCTGAGAAACGTCTAAGCTCTTTTACAGCAGCTTCGCATGACATAGCATTTCTGTAAGGCCTGTTGTTGGTCATGGCGTCATATGCGTCCACCACTGAGAGTATGCGGCACTGGAGAGGTATTTCTTCGCCCTTGAGGCCGAAGGGGTAGCCGCTTCCGTCCCACCACTCGTGGTGCTTGAATATAAGTTCCGATATGTGCATTATGTCGGGAGACGATTCCGCTATGCGGTAGCCCAACTCGGCGTGTTTTTTCATTTCCTCAAACTCTGCTTCTGTAAGCCTTCCCGGCTTGAAGAGTATAGAGTCGCTTATGCCTATCTTGCCTATGTCATGAAATTGGGCGAAAAGTGCCATATCCTTTGCGTCCTTTTGCGACAAGCCCATTTTACGTGCCAAGGCTATGCAAAGGTCCTCCATTCTTCTTCCGTGGCCTTCTGTTATGAAGTCGCGCGTCTCGAGCATCTTCTTGATGAAATCTATGTTTTTGCTCCTGAAGCTCAGCTTATGGTGAAGCTTTTCTCTATACATGAAATCGTCTGCTTCCCTCAAGGCGTCTTCGATTGTGGGGCTGATACGGCTCACTATTCCATAGCCAATGGAAAGGCTTATAGGCAGGAGCCTTTCTCTCTGATTCACAAGATTCAGGTGCTCTTTAATTTTTTCCTTGGTTTTGAGTATGCTCTCCTCTGTTGCACTTTCAAGAATTATTGCGAACTCATCCCCGCCTATGCGAGCCATAAGCCTCGAGTCTGAAAAGTGTGACTTTATAATGTTGGCAGCACTTATTAGATACCCATCGCCTTCAAGATGGCCCAGAGTATCGTTAACAAGCTTGAGACCGTCTATGTCGCACATTACGACGGCCATGCCCGGCTTGCATTCGGCTTTTATGACTTCGAGCTCTTTTTCGAAGTAGTTTCTGTTGAAGAGTCCCGTAGGCTCGTCGTATATGCTCATCCTGTAAACCTTTTCCTGGGAGAGCCTTTGCTCCGTTATATCCCTGATTATGCTGAGTATCCTTGATTCGCTAAGGGGGACATAGCGCGCTTCATAGTGATTAGCGCCAAGGCTGTATTCAAGTATTGTATTTTTGCGGGTGTTTTTGACAACGTTTATCCCTTTCATGAATTTGGAGGTTATGTCTTCGGGGAATAAATCTGAAATTCGTCTGCCGATGAAATCCTCAGGCTGAATGAGCAGGTTTTCCTTTTGTGTCTGGGAGAGATAGTCGATAAAAACACCGTCGGAGTCCACTATGAATATCATGTCAGGCATGGCGTCTATTATAGCCTGGAGCTGTTCGCGGCTCGAATTAAGTTCAGCCAGAGCATTCGTAAGCTCCGACGTCTTTGCGCTTACATTTCTTCTGAGTGCATAATTCCATACAATAAGAAGTATAAGTACTGAAAACACAAAAATTGCTGTCGTCTCCATGTAGGAGGATATCTTTTCTGTGTTGTGATTCTGGAAGCCGGACCACCGGCTGTCAATAGCGTCATATTCCGAAGGTGTGATTTGGTTGAAACCTTCTTCGACAAGGCTTAAGAGTTCGGCATCGCCTTTTTTGATGGCTCTTCGCAGTTCGATAGTACATATGGAATCTGTTGAGTCGAATTCGCTCTGGAGACCATATTTAAAAATCATGTGCGTTGCGGGAGCCCTGTTCATTACAAATACTACGACTTCTCCTTTGCTGGCTGCCTTAATTATGTCTTCATAGCTGTCATATTCGACAAGATTGTTTATTCCTGCGTTTCTAAGTATAGTAGCCACTATGTCGCCTTTTTCTACGGCCACTGAAAATCCCTTCAAGGAGCGTATTCCATTTATGCCGGATATGTTTTTGCTGTAGAATATGGGAACCTCGGCGCTTGAGTATGGCTTTGTAAAATCAAAAATTGCTGCACGTTCATCGCTGAAAGAGATCGCATCTATTACATCGTGTTTCCCCTGAGTCATTTCAGTCAGTGCATTGTTCCAGTCCTTCGCATCTATTATCACCTTGACGCCTGTTTTTTTCTCCCAAAGCTTCCATTGATCTATGAGTATTCCGTGCAATGAACCGTCTGAAGCTCTGAATGAATAAGGCGGATAAGTATCTTCCATCACCACGCGGATTTCCTCAATAGGAGTCTTTTTTTGCGGGTCATATTTGTCGTAAGCAAATCCCGGAAGTGTTGCAAAAATCAAAGAGACAAAAATGATGGTAAGGCTTATAAACACAGCTTTTCTTATAGAAATATTGCCATGAATAATTTTCATTTGCGTGATAGTCCTCTTTTCTCAATAAAGTATTATTGGCCAGTGGCTTGCTGCGAATGTATGGTAAAAACGACCTATGAATCCGGGGATTGTCACGTCCTAATACTCGTTTGAATTTTCTATACATTAATATATTTTACTTCATTATTTGAACGCTTGCAATCGAAATGAAACATCGGCAAGCTGTTTGGAGATATTCGAATAACAATAAGCAGCTAAAAATTTTCCACGCCTGTCGTTTCGTGATATAATTAAATGTAATATATTATGGGATAGTTGTGCGCATGCATAATGGTACTTTTATGTATGATGAGGCAGTATGAAGCGGAGGGATAGCATTATGATTAGCATAAGAGAATATGAGCTTGTGGATTCGTTGGAGCAAGCACATGAGATACTTTTAAAAAACAGGTTCAACACTATTATCGGGGGCGGTGCCTTCCTGAGGTTGGGCTCAAAGAAGATAAACAAGGCTATAGATCTTTCAAAGCTGAAGCTTGACTATATAGAGGAAGACGAGCATGAAATCAGAATAGGAGCCATGGTTACGCTCAGGCAGCTTGAAACGTCGAGCGCATTACTCGAGAATTTTTCGGGGGCTGTTGCTGAGTCGGTAAAGCACATTGTTGGTGTGCAGCTTAGAAACATAGTAACAGTCGGCGCCACGGTGTATTCAAGATACGGATTTTCAGATCCAATAACGGCGCTGCTTGCGCTCGAAACTTATGTGGACCTTTACAAGGGGGGCAGAATGAGCCTTGATGAATTCCTTGAGAATGGTTCTCCAAGGGACATACTCACCCAGATAGTAATAAAAAAAGGCGTGGATAAGGCTTCGTTCAAAATGCTCCGCAATTCTGCGGGCGACTATGCGATATTGAATGTCTGCGCAGCCGCAAAAGACGGCTCAATAAGAATAGCTGCGGGTGCAAGACCCGCCAGAGCCAAGATAGCAAAAGCTGCCAGCGAGTTCATATCTGCCAGTGAGCTTAGCGAGGAGAATATAGACAGGGCCGCCCAGATGGCAGCAGAAGAGCTTGACTTTGGGAGCAATATGAGGGCGAGCGCTGATTACAGAAGGCAAATGTGCAGGGTGCTTGTAAAAAGAGCACTGATGGAGGTTTAATATGGATATAAATATAAAAATAAACGGAAAAAATATGACATTTGAAATAGATGCCGATGATTATCTCTCTGAGACGCTCAGAAAATACGGCTATATGAGCATAAGAAAGGGCTGCGACACCAGCTCGTGCGGACTCTGCACCGTTTGGCTGGATGGAAAGCCTGTCCTATCATGCTCGACTCTTTCTGTAAGGGCAAATGGAGCCGAAATCACTACAATAGAAGGAGTCCAGAAGGAGGCCGAGGAATTTGCAAGTTTCCTTGTGGCTGAGGGAGCAGAGCAGTGCGGCTTTTGCAGCCCGGGCTTTATAATGACAGTGCTTGCAATGAAAAGAGAATTGAGCAACCCTTCTGAAGCAGAAATCAAGAATTATCTCAACGGCAACCTCTGCAGGTGTACGGGTTATATGGGACAGCTGCGTGCGCTAAAGAAGTATATGGGTGTAGAGTAATAGCCAAGGAAGCTTGTGAATATTTGGAGGATGGAATTTTGAAAATTGAAAAAATTGAAGATGCCATCGGAATATAGGTGAGATCATGCTCATTACGGAGCTTTTGGACATAGATGCAAACAAAGGAGAGCTTATAAGCATTGTGGGCGGAGGGGGCAAGACGAGCATTATGATGCTGCTTGCCAAGGAGCTCAAGGCTTCAGGCAAGCGTGTCCTTATAACGACTACAACTGCTATATACGTGCCCGGCGAAAGGAGCATCGACAGGCTCCTTCTGGGTAAAAACAGCTTCAAAGAATTCATATTCCTCAGTAGCCCGACAGACGGCATAACGGCTGCGGCCAAGTTTTCAGACGGCGTAAAGCTTAAGGGCTTTGACCCGGATTTTGTGGATTCAATAAGCGACCTGGGTATTTTCGATTTTATAATAGTCGAGGCTGATGGTTCCAGGGGAGCGCCTATAAAGGCGCCGGCTGAAAATGAGCCTGTCATTCCAAGGAATACAGACAGGATAATAGGCATGATCGGGCTTGACTGCGTGGGAGAAAAGGTTTATTCGAAGTATGTGCACAGGAGTGAACAGTTCTGCAAAATAACGGGCTGTTCAGCTGGCGATGATGTGAGTCCAAGGATGGTGTCAAGGCTTATAAAGTCAGACAATGGTCTCTTCAAGGGGGCACCGGAAGGCTCCAAAAAGTATGTGTTCCTAAACAAAGCCGAAGGAGAAAAAAGGCGATGTGCGGCTCTTGAGACGATTGATTTGTTGCTTGGCTGCGGCCATCCGGCAGACGGATTTTGCGCAGCCAGTCTTTACCTAAAGAACGCTTTCATAAAGTGGAGTTGGGAACGATGATTTCTGGAATAGTAATGGCCTCCGGATTTTCAAGGAGGATGGGAGCTGATAAGCTCATGCTTGAGTTTGGCGGAAAGCCTGTGGCAGAGCGCGTTATTGAGGCGGCAAAGTCTTCAGGGCTTGATGAGGTCATAGTAGTTTGCAGGGATCCTGCTGTATCGAAAATTGCCGAAAATCTCGGGGTTTCGGCAGTAGTCAATGAAAAGGCACAGCTTGGACAGAGCGAGTCTATAAGGCTGGGTGTTATCAGCGCAAACTCTGAGGCAAACGGCCTTATGTTCATTGCGGCCGACATGCCGCTCCTTGAAAGCCGCGTCATAGACATGCTTATTCATGAATTTTCCATGAATCTCGAATCCATAGTAGTGCCGCTGTATAACGGCGTGCGCGGGAATCCGGTAATATTCCCCGCGAGCTTGAAGGAAGAGCTGATGTCGCTATCGGGAGACGAGGGCGGCAGGGCAATAATTGAAAAATTCAGTGAACGCGTGATTTTTGTCGAGACAGGAAGCAGTCTGAGCGGCGTAGATATTGATACAAAAGAGGATTTCGAGAGTCTGAAAGCCCTACGGGAGAAGATAAATGAATGAATATCTCATTGTAATAAGAGGAGCAGGCGATATAGCTACAGGAGTAGCCTACAGGCTCCATATGTGCGGCTTCAGGCTGCTCATGCTGGAAACTGCAAGGCCTACAGTAATAAGAAGGGCCGTGGCCTTTGCTTCGGCAGTTTTTGAAAAGAGCGTAGAGGTCGAGGGCGTGCGCGCAGTGCTATCAGAAAACCTTCAACAGATTGAAACGGCATGGGAACGCGGCGAGGTGCCGGTAATAGTCGACGAGAGCTGCGCCATACTCGGCAGAGTCAAGGCACATGTGCTGATAGACGCTACAATATCAAAGCGCAACATAGGAACAAATCGAGAAATGGCCGATATTACAATAGGCCTTGGACCGGGATTTACTGCCGGCGAGGATGTAGACGCGGTCGTTGAGACGCTAAGGGGGCACGAGCTCGGAAGGGCCATATACAGGGGCTCGGCAGCTTTTGACACGGGCATACCGGGTGAAATAGCAGGCTTTTCAAGCGAGAGGATAGTAAGAGCCCCTGCTGCAGGAATTGTAAGGCCTGTATGCAGCATAGGAGACATCGTGGCAAAGGGACAGGTAGTGGCATATGTCGGGGAAGACGAGGTGCTGGCTCCAATTGACGGAGTCTTGAGAGGAATAATACACGATGGAATCCTTGTCAAAAAGGGCATGAAGATGGGCGATGTTGACCCAAGAGGAATTGTGGGCAACTGCTTTACCATATCCGAGAAGGCTCTGGCCGTGGCAGGAGGCGCGCTTGAGGCTGTGCTTCACATAGGCTTTAAAAAAGGAAGATTAAAGGAAGGTGGCTCCTATGGAAGATAGACTGCTGGAAATAATCTCAGGAGAGCTAAGAGAAGGGAGAAAATCTGCCATGGCGATAATCACCATGATTGCAGGCTCATCTCCACGGGGAGAAGGCTCAATGATGGTGATAAAAGGCTCAGGCGAGATTGACGGCACAATAGGCGGCGGGGCCGTAGAGCGGGAGACCATTAAGCGGGCTCTTGAGTGTATAAATGATGGGGTGAGCAGGCATTATGACTTCCTGCTCACAGAGAAAGAAAAGAGTCTCGACATGATATGCGGAGGAAGAGCCCAGGTTTTCATAAAGGTTTTCGTACCCGATAACAGGCTGCTCATTGCAGGAGGAGGCCATATTGCCTTAAAGCTTTACGAAATAGCCCAGATAATGGGCTTTAAGACAGTAATATTCGAGGACAGGCAGGAATTCTGCAGCAGGGAGAGATTCCCGAATGCCCACGAGCTGGTGCTGGGGGATATAGCTGAAAACATCGGCGGTTATCCGGTCGACGGGAATTGCTATGCTGTGGTGGTCACAAGGGGCCATTCCCAGGACGAGAAGGCGCTCGAGTCACTGCTGGGAAGAGGCGCCGCCTACATCGGCATGATAGGCAGCAGGAGAAAGACAGCGATAGTGTTTAACAACCTCATTGAAAAGGGAATTTCAAGGGATGAGCTTGAGAAGGTCTACGCTCCAATAGGCATAGACACGGGCGGCGAGACCCCGGAGGAGATTGCTCTTGGCATAATGGCGGAGATAGTCGCCGTAAAGCATAAAGCGAAAATAAGGCATATGAAGGACTTAAGGCCTGATTTTGTCACAGAGCCTATTTAGTAAGGGCGGTATTTGAAAAAAACGGCTTCGTGTTCATGCCTCAATAGAGGAACGCCATAAAAGAAAAATAAGCAAAGGATGATATATATGATAAGCGATTTCTCTCCACTGCTGATATCGCTCAAGACTTCACTCAGCGCAACGCTTATAACAATAATCATTGGTGTGCCGGCAGCATGGATTGTAGCCTCATACAATGTGAGATTCAAGGGGCTGCTAGACAGTATACTCACATTGCCCATGATACTCCCGCCCACAGTGGCGGGCTTTTTTCTGCTTGTGCTGCTTGGAAAGCGGGGCGCCGTGGGAAAGCTGCTTGAGCGCATGGACATGTCGGTCATATTTACATGGCAGGCAGCCATGATAGCGGCAGCCGTAGTGGCCTTTCCGCTAATGTACAAGACAGCCAGGAGCGCATTCGAGCAGATAGACAGGAATGTGCTTGACGCCGCCAGGCTGCTTGGAGCTTCAGAGTGGAAGGTATTCCTAAGAGTGGCTGTTCCCATGGCATGGCCGGGTATAGCGGCTGGAGTCCTGCTGTCGTTTGCCAGGGCCTTAGGAGAGTTCGGAGCGACCATGATGGTTGCAGGCAATATACCGGGCAAGACACAGACGATGCCGCTGGCGATTTTCTTTGCGGCCGAGAGCGGCGACATGAAGCAGGCTTACGCATGGGTAATACTGATATTCGCCATATCGCTGGTCATGATGGCTCTGATGAACTATTGGAATGAATATCAAAAGAGGCTGGTTTCCAGCGAGGGAAGGAGAAATTAGCATGGAGCTTCTTGTTGATATCAGGAAAAGGCTGGCTGGGTTCCAGCTTGACGTGAAGCTTTCGGGAGGCAGTGAGGCTATAGGACTGCTCGGGGCGTCAGGTTCAGGAAAGAGCATGACACTAAGGTGCATAGCAGGCATTGTAAGGCCGGATGAGGGACGCATTGTAGTAAACGGCAGGACGGTTTTCGACTCGAAAAAGGGCATAGACTTAAAGCCAAGGGAGCGCGGCGTGGGGCTGCTCTTCCAGAACTATGCGCTTTTTCCTCATCTTACTGTCAGGGAAAACATAGAATTTGGAATCAGTGAGAAGCCTAAGGCGGAGCGAGGAGCGGCGGCAGCTGAGCTCATCGAAAGATTCCACCTCAAGGGGCTTGCCGAGAGATATCCCTCTCAGGTCTCGGGAGGACAGCAGCAAAGAATCGCCCTAGCCAGGGTGATTGCAGCCCAGCCCGACATCATTCTTCTCGACGAGCCTTTTTCGGCGCTTGATGTGCATCTGCGAGTACAAATGATAGAGGAAATGAGGGAGCGTCTCCGGGAATTCGGCAAAAGCTCAATACTAGTTACCCATAATATAGAGGAAGCCTTCGCAATGTGCGACAATCTGGCAGTACTGAGCAGAGGAAGGGTGCATGCGTTCGATGAAAAAAACAAAGTTATGGAAAGACCAATGACGCTTGAGGCGCTTAAGATAACCGGCTGTGAAAACATAGCTCCGGTCAGAGCAATTTCTGACGGCTTTGTTGAAATACCCCAATGGAATCTAAGGCTCAAAGCAAACGTCGGCGAATGCTGCGGAGAAGGCCATGTAGGCATAAGGGCCAGCCATATAATGCTCCATGAAACCTCAAATGACAATGAGAGCGGACGCAATGTTGTGAAGGCCTGGATAGCGGGCTTTTCCGAGACACCGTTCAGAGTCAGGGTACACCTTAAGTTCTCCAAGGACGGCAGCGATCATTTGGCATGGGATGTTGGAAGGGAGACCTGGGAGAAGGTCAGGCTAGGACAGCAGCCCATAGCTGTGCGAATACCTGCGGACAAGGTCATGTTCGTAGAGACGCTACCTGACGATGTCTAGCTAAAGTAAGGAGGAACAATGATAACTAAAATATTTTATGCCATGGCCATGGTTCTTCTGGCTGTTTCCTTTGCAAAGGACATGAAAAAGACTAGGATGGCCCTTAAGAAGGCTTGGAAGTCCTTCGAGAATATACTTCCGCAGTTTCTTGCAATAATAATAATCATAGGAATAATGCTTGCAGTGCTGAGTCCTGACACCATATCGAGGCTATTAGGAAGGGAGTCCGGCCTGCTGGGAATGATAATGGCTTCGATAATAGGCTCGATTACTCTGATACCAGGATTCGTGGCATTCCCTCTGGCCTCGGCTCTCCTTAAAAACGGCGCCGGCTTCATGCAGGTCGCAGTATTCATATCTACCCTTATGATGGTAGGTATTGTGACAATTCCTGTTGAAATGAAATATTTCGGCAAAAAGGCCACTATAGCTCGGAATGCTTTGGGTTTCGTATTTTCCTTCGTAATAGCGGCCTTCATAGGGGTGATGGTGGGATGATAAAAATAGCGAAACGATACAGATTGTTCTTTATACTTGCAGGGTTGAACCTGGCTCTTCTTGCGATAAATCCCTCTCTGGGACAAAAATCCTTCAGCATAACATGGAGCAACGTGCTGGAGATGCTTTCGGTTCTGCCTCCGATTTTCGTGATGCTTGGACTTCTCGACGTGTGGGTGGAGCGTGAGGCCATGATAAAGCTAATGGGCGAAAAGTCGGGAATAATGGGACCGGGACTCGCCTTCCTGCTGGGATCCGCTGCGGCAGGCCCACTGTATGCAGCCTTTCCCATAGCCGGCATACTTCTAAAAAAAGGAAGCAAGCTCTCGAACGTACTCATTTTCATAGGCGCCTGGTCTACCACTAAAATCCCCCAGCTGCTGTTCGAGGCGTCCGCCATGGGAGTTGATTTTATGATGGCCAGATTTGTGATAAACCTTCCGGTAATAGCGCTGATTGCATATGCTACAGAAAAAATGCTGAGCGATTCGGATAAAGCCCAGATATACAAGTCTGCAGAGGACCTGCAGTAGGAGAGCATGAGAATGCTAAAAAGGAATCTGAATCCAGGTTCCTTTTTTCTGTGTTAAAAACAGACAAAGTGGTATATAAATGGGTATATAGCAAAGAATAATAAGAAGGTGGCGGCATGAAAAATGCTAAGAATGCGGACAAGTTCATATGGATACCAAGAATTGTTGCGATAGTTTACGTGCTATTTTTGATGATTTTCTCGCTTAATGCTTTTAAAATAGAGGGCGGGGCGGGCATTAAAATTGCAGGCTTTATATACTATTCGCTGCCTTCGATCACGGTAACGGCTGTCCTGGCTTCGTACTGGAGAAGCCCTCGCGCCTGCGGCATTGTTTTTCTGGCAATAGGGGCTTTCATCACATTAAGGCTGGGAACCTATCACAGCATGGATACATTCCTGCTTACGTCGCTTCCGCCGCTGGTTGCCGGCATACTGTTCCTCATAGCCTTTGCAAGGCAGAAAAAATAAGCGTGTCAAATGACACGCTTTAACTATGCTCAAAACTAACAGCTACAATATCAAAAATCTATCCGAGAACCTTCTCCCTGGCCATGGTAAAGGCAGCCACCGAGCGGTCTATGTCCTCAAGGGTGGTCCTGTAGGAGCACACGCTCACTCTTATGACTGACTGGCCTTCCCATTTTGAGCCGCCGCACCAGCATTCACCCGAATCCTGGACTAGTTTCAGGGCTTTTTCTGTAGAATCAGAATCTCCAAGAGATAACAGAATCTGGTTGAAGCACACATCATTCTTGATCTGGAAGCCCTTGTCCCTGAGCGCAGCCGCGAAATAAACTGCCTTGTCATGCAAATCGTCTACCAGCTCCTCAACTCCTTTTTTTCCGAGGGATTTGAGTGTGGCCCAAAGTTCGAATATCCTCCCCCTTCTAGACATGTCAAGTGTGTATATCATGCCGTCGCGGTTTTCGCTGTATACGATGTAAGCGCCGCTCATTTGAAGGGCTTTAACCAAGGATTCTCTGTTGTGGCAGAAGACAATGCCGTTGTCGTAGGGCGCGTTGAGGGTCTTGTGGGCGTCTATGGACCAGGAGTCGGCAAGCTCAACTCCCTTTACAAGGTGCCTCAGCCTATCGGAAGCGGCCGCCCAAAGTCCGAAGGCTCCGTCCACGTGGACCCAGGCTCCTGCGGCTTTGGCCTTTTTGCATATGGATTCAAAATCATCATAGGCTCCTGAATTCACGTTGCCTGCCTGGAGTATTAGAAGAGTCCTGCTGTCGAGCTCAGGCACGGCGTCGGCCCTTACGCCTCCGTGGTCGTCTGTTGGAAGCTTTATTATGCGCTCGCTTCCAAGGCCCAGCAGGGAAAGGGACTTGTATATTGTGGAGTGGGCTCCTTCGCCAAGCACAACCTTGATTTCAGGGGCTCCGAAAAGACCGCTTTTACCCGCATCATAGCCCAGCTGCTCCAGCAGGTGGTTTCTTCCAGCTGCAAGGGCGCATAGGGTTGCAGTGCAGCTGCCGCCCACAAATCCGGCTGCCGTATTTTCCGGCAACCCAAGGAGGTCAACAAGCCATTTTTCACATACATCCTCGAGAACTCCCGCCACTGGAGACATTACAAACATGCCGGCATTCTGGTCCCAGGTGTCGGATAGCCATTTGGAGGCGAGAGCCGCCGGAGCTATGCCTCCGCACACAAAGCCGAAATAGCGTCCTCCTGTTTGAGCCACTGTTGCGGGCGAGCCGGCTTCGTGGAGCATCTTGATTATTTCATAGGGATCTGAAGGTTCCTCCGGCATGGGCTCCCTGAATGTTTCAAGGCCTTCGATAGCTTCACTTGTGGGAAAAACATTTCTTTCCTGAACACCCTTCATGTAGTCCAGTGCGTATTCCTTCGCTTGCTCCATGAGAGAGTAATCGACTGCTTGCTCCCTTAGGCGGTCGCAGATTGATTCATTGTTTTTCTTCACTTCAAATACCTCCTTGAATTGTCGTATCGAATGAGAATTTGCTATAATATTTATACTCGTTTACAAGCCCTAGAAACCTTATTTTGAAAATAAGCTCTGTGTGAAAACAATATATGGAGCAAATGATTTTTGCAAAACTGATATGTCTAACTCAAACAAAGGTATATATACTATGGAATCATTGCCGCAGTGGATAATGCCACAGGCGAATTAAATTAAGGCTTATATACATTTCAAGTCTGGGACAGAGGAGGAGATGTCATGAAAAGCGTAGTCATTTACAAGTCAAAATCCGGCTATACCCAAAGATACGCCCAGTGGCTGGCTGAAGCGCTGCAGGCTGACTTGTTCGAGGCAGACAAATTCAAGAAAGAACAATTCGGCGCTTATGACAACGTCATATACGGCGGAGGTATATACGCGGTGGGGATAAACGGCATTAAATTCATAAAGGAGAATCTGCCGTCGCTTAAGGGCAAGAAGGTAATAGTCTTTGCAACAGGCTTATCGCCGGTGAGGGAGGATGTAATACGTGAGATAAAAGCTAAGAACTTCTCAAGTGAAGAGCTTGAGGCCATAAGCTTTTTTTACATGAGGGGAGGCTTCGATACGGCTAAGCTAAAGACAATAGATGGCCTGGCTATGAAGCTTATGAAACGGATTCTGAAAAGGAAAGATCCGGCTACTTTGAGCGAAGATGACAGGGGCATGCTGGATGCTTTCGAGCAACCGGTTGACTTTATAGACAAAAAGAATATCGAGCCTATTCTCAAAGCTTTGGAGGGATAAGGATTTAGAAACGACCTGGCCAAGCTGTTTGCCAGGTCGTTTTTGGCGTATGAAGAGGTAATAGAAAAATTCGATTAACACAAAATACATAATATAAGTGATTTACAATGATTGACCCGAGTGGTAACATGAATAAGATTGAAGTTTTCGGAAAACTTCAAAAATCTTCAAAAATCTTCAGGAAATCCGACGGAGATTTCATGAGGATTTCATGACACCTGCTAGTATTAGTGGCAATAGTATATGACATAAAGCAATTATAAATAAGGGGGTCTATTATTTATGAAAAGCATCAAATCAAAACTTATAGCCTACATATCTATAGCTTTACTTTTGTCATGCTCTCTAATTGGCGTATTTTCAATTATGGAATCGTCAAAGAGTATTCTTGGTGTAATAGACAAGATGTCCACAGACAAGGTGTATGGAGACATGGAAGCGGCGCACGTGTATATTGAAAAGCACTATGGAAACATCAGTCTGAAAGGCGGAGAGCTGTACGATACGAACGGACTTCCGGTGAGAGACAATTTCGAAATGGTGGATGCCGCGGGGAAAGACCTCGGGGACAAGGTAACTATATTCGTAAAGAAGGGCGACGATTTCGAGCGTGTTACAACTAACGTAGTTGACGAGCAGGGGGCCAGAGCTGTCGGAACATCGCTTGGGAGTGACAGCGCAGCTTATCAGAAGGTAATGTCTGGCGAAACTTATGTAGGGGAATGCCAGATACTCGGCAAGGAGCACATAGCCGCGTATGATCCGATAAAAGATTCTAGCGGGCAGGTCATAGGGCTGCTTTTTGTGGGCGTTCCAGAAGATGAAATCCTCGAGCTTGCAAACGGATTTTCTGCGCAGTTGATGTGGAAAATTGTGCTGCTGTCAATGCTGGCGATAGCAGCAGGAATGATAGCGGCAGTATTCATAGGCAATTCGATTACAAGGCCCATAGGAGTCCTTTCAGCCCAGATTGAAGACGGAGACTACACCAAGGATGTGCCTGACGCATTCCTCAAGAGGGGAGACGAGCTCGGGAAATTTGCCGGAGCGATAGACAAGATGCAAAAAGAGGTAAGGAATCTCATGTACGAGGTTAGGGATACTTCAAAGGAGCTTATGTTATCCTCGAATGATCTTGCGGCCATGTCAAAGCAGTCTTCAAGCACAACTAATGAGATAGCCCAGGCTATGGACCAGATAGCTGCAAGCACATCGAGCCAGGCGGAGAATCTGGAAAACAGCGTGTCTAGCGTGAACGATCTTTCTGTGAAGATTGACGTAGTAGCCCAGGCTATAGAGCATATGGGTAACATGTCGGCGCAGATGGACAGTCTTAACTCTACAGGCGTGGAGACAATGCAGGTGCTACTGGAAAAAGCAGCTGACACCAAAGATTCAGTGGAACAGGCCGACGAGACGGTCACAAAGATCAATGCAGTTGCAAAAAAGATAGGAGCTATAACAGAGGCGATAAACGCTATAGCTGACCAGACAAACCTGCTTGCGCTGAATGCTTCAATAGAGGCGGCCAGAGCTGGCGAGCACGGCAGGGGCTTTGCGGTAGTCGCGGAGGAGATTAGAAAGCTTGCAGAGCAATCTTCACACGAAGCAGAGAATATAAAAAATCTGATAGAGAACGTACAAGCCCAGGCAAGGAATGCGGCCGAGGCTATGGAGCACACCGCTGAGAGTCTCAAGGAGCAGGATATGTCTGTGGCCGAAACTGAAAAGATATTCCAGGCCATATCAGCTTCCATAGAGTCTATAAGGGAGCAGGTTGGAAGAATAGACAATGAAACGAGAGAAATGGAAAACAGCAAGAATGTAATAGTTGACATGGTTGAAAACATAGCAGCCATGGCCGAGGAAGCATCGGCCAGCACCCAGGAGGTTTCGGCCGCTGCAGAGGAGCAGCTTGCCGCTTCAGAGCAGGTTACAGCAAGCGCAAACAGGACCAGGGAGCTTGCTGCCAATCTCCAAAAAGAATTGTCTAAATTCAATATAGAATAATATAGTAATATAGTGGGACTGAAGAGCGCTTTCATGGCTTTTCAGTCCCTTTTCGTATTCTGATTTTGTAGCTTTCTATTAATATGTACGCTGAGGAAAAACAATGTACAATAGGAGTATATTTAAATCTTCTGCTGAAATAAGTAAAAAAAGCGAACCATAATAGATATGCTCCCTTGCAGGGTAAATCCAAACACGGTTCGCTTAGTGTTTTATAGGCATTATTTGAGCTTTTGCAGGTATTCTGCCTTGATTCCTGACTCTACCTCAGACAGAGGGATTGCGAATTCCGGTATGCCGGCGGCGTAGGGAGCGATCTCATAGAGAGGGAAATATATCACTATGGCGCCGTATTTGATGTAGTATTGCTGATCCTTGGCAATGCCGCCAAAGCCTGCATAAGGAGCATATGCGTCCTCGGGATTTTCTCCGTTTTTGACAGCTTCCTCCTTGTACTGCTCGTTTATCTTCTCAATCTGCGCAGTTATGCTCTTGTCTATTGCGGTCTTGTAGTCGTAGTCCGCGCTGAAGAGTTCTGAAAGAGGTATAAGCTCGCCTGTGGCAAGGTCGAAGTTGTATGTTATGTCGTCATGAGAGCCATGGGCTCCGCCGGTGAACTGGTCATACACCACATAGAGGCTTAGAAGGCCATCTCTGTTGAACTTCTCCTCGAATGTAATCCCTGCATAGTAGGGAATATAATCGTAGCCGACCGTCTTTGCCTCCTCAAGCGCCTCCTGGGACTGCTTTTCGAGGTCATCGATGAATTTCATGCCTGCATCTTCAAGCATACTGTTGATATGCTTTTGTATATTTTCGTCCTTGATTCCGGTCACAACAGGTATGTTTGCTTCTATTGAAATCCATTCTTCATCCTTTTTTACAACTTTCTTGTCTATCTTCACAGCAGTTTCATTTTTAGAATCCGAAGCTGTGTTGGATTTGTCATCTGCTGAGTTGCCGTTGGAGCATGCCGCAAGGCCTGCCATGAGAAGCAGCACCATCAGCATTGAAAGTATTCTGCGGATTTTAAAGTTTGAAACCATATCCATCCCTCCTAATGCAGTTAATATTTATTCATGATTATAGTATATTATTTAATATACTCGTTGCCAACTAGTATTTTGGAAATTACATCAGTAGGTATGACAAACTCCGGATTGCCCATGTAGCCTGGCGCCACTGAGTACTTGTCAAAGGATATAACGAGTTTGCCCTGCGGATTTATATAGAAGCCCTGATCTTTGTCTATTCTTTCGAATGCCTCTGTCAGGCCCTCCTCGACCTGCTCGTCTATCCAGTAAATCTTACCCTCGTCGCCCTTCATCTGGTCTCTCATCTGGTCGAGGATGTTGTCGCTTATTACATCAACGTAGCTGTCGTCCTTGAAAAGGCTTGGCAATGTTATAAGCACCTGCTTCTTCTTGTCTATAGTGTCATATTTGAGCTCGGTGTATGAAGAGCCTGCTGTTGTCAAGACATAGCGCTGCACAGAGAATATCGTATCATTGTCTGTAATGAGCTGGTAGCCGCTGCTTACTCCCATGTGGGCTTCGCCGTTTTTATCTAGCTCTGAGATATCCTTCATGAATTGCTCGTAGAGTCCTCTGTTTTCCGCGAGGTATTTTTCGTTGAGGCTGCTTTCAAGCTCCTTGTTTTCAAGTCCTTCTATTGCAGGCACCTTTATGTCCGCGTTGTAATTTTTGTTGTCCAATTTGTATTCCCTGAATGTCACAAGCTTGACTATGCTGCCTACCACAGGCACCTTGGAGAGCGATTCCGCGAAGGATTGGCTTGTGTTGACTCCTAAGGTAAGCAGAACAAGCGATGCGGCCAGGGATGCGGCAGCTATTGCCGATTTTTGAAGCCCGGTCCTTTTTTTTCTGGAAATATCCACACCGTTGTCCTTCAGGGCTTTTTTCACTATGAAGTCCAGCTCATCAGGTATTTGTATATCCATATATTCATTTTTAAGTTTCTCTAGATTATTGTTTTTCATGGCTATTCCTCCTCACCTTCACTAAGCTGTATTCGCAGCTTTTCAAGCGACTTGTATAAGCGTGTTTTGACTGTGTTTACATTTTCGTCCAGTATTTCGGCGATTTCATCTATTTTGAGGTCTTCGAAGTATCTGAGTACTATTATGCTCCGGCAGTTGTCAGGCAGGTTGTACAGAGCATTTTGCAGGTCAATGTCGTGGTAGCTGTCTTCACATGCGCTTTCTTGCAGCATGGCTTCGTCGTCTGAAAGCACTAGTTTCTTTTGTTTCCTCAGAAAGTCAAGTGAAGTGTTCACTACTATCCTGTAGAACCATGTCCTTATGTGGTCTGGATTTTTTAGGGCGCGCTTTGACGATATGGCCTTGTATATTGATTCTTGTACTATGTCCAGCGCATCCTCCCTGTTCTTGACGTAGCTGTAAGCAAGCCTGTAGTGGCTTTCTTTGTTGTTTATGACATAATCTGCGATATGGCTTTCCAGATTGATTTTGTTCATCGCCCAACGCCCCTTTCCTTTATTATTATATAGCTTTTGCGGCCGCCTTATAATATATAGACGCACAGGCCGCGGTAAAAGTTTTAAACTGGAGTCTAGAAATATTATGTATATTGAATGAGAATTAATCTACATTGTATTATTTAGGCAGTCCATATTATTTGTATGTAGTGTAACTTAATAAAACAAATAGAATTGTTACTAAATTACAATAATATCTGTTTTTTTTGTCAATTTATGCTGATGACTCAAAAAAACGAGTATGCTATTATCGGAACATGAAAAATATTATAAATATTAGAAAATCAGAGATTAACTGATTTGGAGATTTTATAGTATAGGATTTGATCAAATCTAAATATTATAGTTTATTATTACATAATGAAAAGAGGAGGAAACGAATATGATGGATGTGAATGTTTATAAAATTGCCATGTCAGCACCGGATGATGTTTCAGGATTAAAGAAATTGATTGAAAAAGGTGAAATTAATCCCAATGAGATTATAGCAGTTTTGGGGAAGACCGAGGGTAATGGCTGTGTGAATGATTTTACAAGGGGACTGTGTACATTTGCTTTTAGAAGTTTTTTAGCTAAGGAACTAGGAAAAACCGAACGTGAAGTTGAGGAAAACGTTGCATTTGTAATGTCAGGTGGTACTGAAGGCGTTATGACTCCTCATGCTACTATATTTACAAAAAGAGAAGTGGGTGAGGGAGCTGCTTCAGGCGAAATGTCTTTAGCTGTTAATGTAGGCTTCACTAGAGATTTTTTACCCGAGGAAATAGGCACGCTGGATATGGTACAAGAGGTAAAAAGAGTGGTGCTAAATCTTATGGAGTCATCAGGGATTGAGAAAAAGGAAGACGTTCATTTTGTACAGATTAAATGCCCGCTTCTAACTTCGGATAGAATATTAGAAGCAAAAGCGAGAGGAAATCAGGTTGTTGTGGAAGACACCTACAAATCAATGGGATACTCTAGAGGGGCTTCAGCCCTTGGAGTTGCGGTTGCCTTGGAAGAAATTGACGAATTCAGAGTCACATCAGACTCGATTTTAAAAGACTGGAGCTTGTATTCCAGCGTTGCTTCCACATCTGCAGGTGTTGAGCTTATGAATTGTGAGATTATACTTATGGGAAATTCAAAAAAATCTATTAGCAAGTATAGAATGGGTCATAGCGTTATGAAAGACGCCATAGATTTGGAAAGTGTTATTGAAGCTATTAAAAACAGCGGATTAGAAGTTGATAAATTGCCTTCGGAAGAGCAAAAGAAGAGGATAGTAAATGTTCTTGCCAAAGCAGAGGCATCACCGGATGGGTATGTTAGAAATCGAAGAAATACTATGCTGACAGATTCTGATATAAACCACACTCGTCATGCAAGAGCAGTAGTCAACGGTGTTATTGCCTCGATCGTAGGAGATCCTATGGTGTACGTATCTGGCGGAGCGGAGCATCAAGGGCCAGCCGGAGGAGGGCCAATAGCCGTTATTATTGAAAAGTAGTCCAGAAGTTAATACAATCTGAATTTTATTGATTCTGAAAGGATGTGAAACCGACTTGAGCTTGTTAATAAATTCGTTGCCATTAATATTAATACTTGCACTGCTGTTTAAGAGAAAACACATGCTTTTCGCTGGATTGATGGGAGGCGCTTTAGCGGTGGTCATAGGCGGTATAGAGCTGCAAGCGGCTAGTCAAATTTTTGTTGATGGTATAAAAAATATGCTTGGAATAACAGTTCCAATAATATATGCGGCTGCAGCTGCTATGGTGTCGAAAGCAGGCAGTATAGAGTCGCTAGTTGAATTGGCGCGCAGGAGTCTTAGAGGAAAGATAAGCATATTGGCAGGAATAGTGGTGCTTATACAAGCATTTGCTACGTATATGGCAGGCATGGGGGCTGGAAATACTATGGTTACAGCACCATTAATAGCAGCTGCAGTTGGTGCCGTGCCAGAAGTTATTGCAGCTATGTCGATAGCTACTGCAGTAGGATTTACTACATCGCCAGCATCTACTGAGACGGTATTAGCTGCTGAAAGTGCTGGGCGAGATGTGGTTTCCCATGCAGCAGCCATGATGCCTTACACAATAACGTTCTATATATTGGCTGCTTGTCTTGCAATATACGGTGTTCATAAAAGAGGAGCTTTAATAAGCGGAAGCGATAGTAATGCAAAAAATAAATTGGAAAAAAGCAATATGATGCTTTTAAAGCAATCTATACCTGCGATAGCTCTATTGGTTATGGTAGTAGCCGGAGCAAAGATAAATGCAATGATTGGCATGAAATTATTTTCTCCTGCCACTTCAGTTATTGTCACGAGCATATTGACAGTACTTTTAACGCCTTTAAATATTGATAAAACATGTGATGCCTTAATTGATGGATCTAAATTTATATTGACTACACTTTTTTCAGTAGGGATATTTCTCTCATTTATAAATATGGTAGGCGAGCTAGGAACCTTTGAAGAACTGGCTGCTTTGGCTAGCAATGTTCCAGAATCAGTAGTTTTACCTGTAGCCATGATCATTGCTTTCTTAATAGCTATTCCTTCGGGTGCTTTTACGGCAGGTGTGCTTACTTTAATACTCCCGACACTGTCGGTTTTAGGGTTGCCATCTGAAGCTATGGGTCTAGTAGCAATAGCAACGGGACTTGGAACACAAGTCAGCCCTGTTCAAATTAATGTTGCAGCCCTGGCCGAAGGTTTTAACACAGATATGATCGATGTTATAAAAGGCAATGTCAAATATGTATTGGGAACTCTCGTTTTGTTGATTGTATTGGGAATTGTAATTATATAAATGAATAGCAGGCAGAGATTTAACTATTCATATATGAATTATGAATTTCTGCCTGCTGCAAAATATTTTGATTTTATGGATTCTGCATGCTGAAAGGAATGGTGGCTCCTATGAAACATACCGCGATAGAAATGGATGTTGTTTATGGCATTGAAGACAAGCCTGGATTGTCAAAAGGAATAATACTGGCATTCCAGCACATATTAGCCATGTTTGCTGCCAATATAACAGTACCACTTTTACTGTCATCTTTATTAGGATTGCCTTCAAGTGAAACTACATTTTTAATACAGTGTTCTTTATTTATGGCTGGAGTGGCAACTTTTATTCAGATAGCGAAATATAAAGGTATTGGCTCGGGCCTTCCTATAGTTATGGGAACTAGCAACGCTTTTATCCCAACTGTTTTAGCCATTGGAAAAGATTTTGGAATAGGCGCGATTTTGGGAGCCAGCTTTATTGGAGGACTTTTTGAAGTATTTTTAGGGAAAAGTCTTATTAAACTAAAAAAAATATTCACTCCTTTGGTATCTGGCATAGTTGTTTTGACTATAGGAATCACTCTAATACCTATAGGGATGAGAGAAGCTGCGGGGATAAAAACTGGGTCAGGAAGCTTAATCAACCTTTTTATTTCAACATCAGTTCTCGTCACTATTATTTTATTTAATCGAAGCAAAAATAAATTCTTGAAATCATCATCAATATTAATTGGATTGGTCGTTGGCTATGTGATGTCATTTTTCCTGGGAATAGTGAATATGACTCCGGTGATTGAAACAGGCTGGTTTGCAGCGCCTGTGCCATTCCAGTATAAATGGTCTTTCGAACCGGCAGCAATTATTGCTATGCTTTTTATGTATATTGCCACATCTATAGAAACAATAGGAGATATCTCCGCGCTTACCATGGGAGCTGAAAAAAGACCTGCTACTTATGAGGAAATGAGCGGAGGAGTAATTGCAGATGGCATAGGAAGCAGTATTGCGGCGCTATTCAATGGATTTCCCAATACATCCTATACACAAAACATAGGAGTTGTAAACCTGACGGGTGTATTCAGCAGATATGTTGTAAAAATTGGAGGAATTATTTTGATTGTTTTATCAATTTTCCCTAAATTTGCAGCTTTGATAGCTATTATGCCAGAACCTGTGTTGGGTGGCGCATCAATGGCAATGTTCCCTATGGTGGTTGTATCCGGAATCTCCCTGCTGAAGGATGTCAAACTAGACAGCAGGAATATGTTAATAATAGCTATGTCATTGGGACTCGGAGTAGGATTAAATTTAGTACCAGAGGCCACGCAGCAGTTACCAAGGGACATACAATTCTTCTTGACATCTGGAGTTGTGCCGGCTGCATTTGTTGCAATATCATTAAATCTATTTTTTAAAGATGATATATTTGATGATGATGAAAGCAACGAAGAGCATATTTATTCAAGCCAGGTTAGGTGAGGTATGATTTATGAAGGATGAAGAACATATGAAAAACACTATTCATTCTGTAGTTTCTTTGGATGAAGCTTTCAACCGTTTAATCTGTGGAGCGGATGAAAACGAGGGGATAATCGGAAAAGTTCATAGTATTTTTGAAAGGGTTATAAATTTTGAAAGTAGAAACAAGCAGATGTTCAGCATAATGAAAAATGACTTAGACAACGCGCCTTATTCAATGCGGCTGCATGAACAAAAAATTGCTGACTTTACTGTATTAGACATGAAAAAGGATGAAAATGTCGTTTTTAAGGAAGGTAATTTGAGAATCGGTGAAGCGTTGTCTCTAAAATTAACAGGCATCAAATTATGGAAACCCGAGAAGATTCCAATGAGTTTCAGTAAAAAGAATATGTCAATATTTGCCGATAATTTAACCTTATATAATGAGCAGATATTATTGAAGGGAGCAAATGGCGGTGTAAAGTATTATTATATAAAAAATCATACCAGCGTAAATCCGTGTCACAAACCATCTGTTATTGAGAAAGAGCTTGAAAAAAGAATTTGCAGTTTCAATATCAATCTGGAAAATAACGACGGCTTGCTTGAAGAGAGCATAAATGCGATCTTGGGATTTGGTAATGGACTTACACCTTCTGGAGATGACTTCCTTGCCGGATTCATTACCGCATTGAGTTTTTTTCAGAACAAAAAGGCAAAACGCACTATAGGCAAAATAAAGGGGATATTGGAAGAAAGTGAATTACCCACAACCGATATAAGTGCGACAATGATAAAAGTCAGCCTTGAAGGGAAGGCCAGAGAAAGTTTTATTGATTTTATTTCAAGTTTATTCGGGAACGACGATTTGCTTTTAACACGAAGTATAGATAAAATGTTTGGAATTGGATCGTCTTCAGGAACCGATTTATCTATAGGAGTTGTTTTAGGGTTAATGTATAGCCTGGATATAAATATAAGGAATTTTGAATATTTGAGCAGATATCAGAATTATGTAGACAGCAAATAACAGTAGCTGTTTACATAATTTTGATTTTGAACAATTGAATTTACTGTGAGAGGTCTATAAAATGATAAATTTTGTCAAAGCCTTGGATCAAAGCTTAGAGTATGAAAGGCATGAGGTATGTGATGACATGATATACATACATGTACACTCAACGCTTAAATCTGTAAGATGTCCTTATTGTGGGTTTTGGTCTCAAAGATGTCACTCCAGGTACAAAAGGGAGTTCCAGGATGTGCCCTTTATAAAGGGCAAGAGCACGATAATAATATTGAATAACAGAAAAATGTTCTGCGATAATCCCGATTGTAAACAGATTACTTTCGCAGAAACAGGCTCATTTATTGAAAGAAAATCCAAGAAAACAGCAAGGTTGATACAAGAAATACTGAATGTTTCAAAAAATAAGAGTTTATTTCAAGCCGAAAAAAATCTCAGAGGAAAACATATTAAAGTTGGAAAGTCCACAATTCACGAGTTTTTAAAAAAGAGATAAAGCCAAACTTGTGCATAGATTTTAATGCTGCTGAGAAATATATTTTTTTCATAAAAATCAACTAACATCGGAATATGTCGGCAATTTATGGACACTAATAAAAGTCGAAAATGTTGTTTTGGATAGTGCCATAAGATATGAAAACACATGGAATGCGAAACTTTTAGATGTTGTAGACGTACCGTGTAAATGATAAGATTATCACTAACACAAGCAACTAGGCTGGTAATTGTGGCGCAGTCCATAAGTTTTTTACAAATGATGTCACATAAGCTGTTAAGCAGGGAGGATTGAATTTGACAATCGCAATAAATGGAATTGAAGAAAATATGAACATGACGGTAAGTGATATTTTGGCTCTTGATGGATTTAAAACGGCAAGAGTGGTTGCCGGTAAGAAAGGGCTCTCAAATTCGGTCAGAAATGCGATACTAATGGAGGTTCCTGATATAATTCCGTATGTTGATGCAAACAGTCTGCTTATAACAACATTGTATCCCATATATAGCAATCAGACGGCAACTCATGAGCTTATTCCAAAACTTGCTGCCCATGGACTTGCGGGAATATGTATAAAGCCAGTCAGATACATAGAAAAGATACCAAATGTAATGATGGAACAGGCCGACTCGCTTGATTTTCCGGTAATTGAGCTCCCGGAAGAAGCAAACCTCTCAAAGTTAGTAAGTGAAATTTTGGACTTTTCGCTTAACAAGCATATAAATATACTCAAATTCAGAAATTATGTGCACGAGCATTTTATGGATCTTTTCCTGCGTGGAGCCGATGTTGGAACGCTTGTTGATAATTTAGCAAAAATAGTCCAGTTTCCGGCAATTCTACTGGACCAGGATTTGAACATTGTGTGCGCCTCTCAAGATATAAGCGAAAATGATATCGCAATAATTCCAGGAACTGGGGAGCGCGAGGGTTTCATAGTAAAGGGAGTGAACTTTGAGTATAACGAAGAGGCATATATAAAGCATTTGATTAAAGCAGGGCAGAACAGATTTGGGTACCTTGTATTGCTTAAGGGGGAAGTCGACAGTCAGAACCTTACAGTGGCAGTTGAGCAGGCTTCATTGCTTATAGCTTCGGCATTTTACAAAAATTTTGCTGTAATGGAAAAAGAAAAAACATTTCAGGATGCTTTTATAAGAGACATAATTCAGGGCAAGATGGCCTCGCAGATTGAGACTGTGAACAAGGCCAGAGCATTCGGCTGGAACATGGAGTTTCCTCAGGTGATAATGGTGTTAAAAGTGCAGGTTGAAGATGAAAAAAAGAAGAGGAGCGTGTATGAGCATATTCTCGACTCCAGAATAATAGAAAATACACTTGAAGAAAAAGGTCTTTTAAGCAGAAACCGGTTTAAGAGTGTATATTTAGATGATTCTCTTGTTTTGTTCATGAATGTTATATTTATGAACAGAGTTAAAGAGAATACAATAGAGATTGCAAATCTTATTGCAGAAAAATTAAAGGATACTGCGATTATGGGAGTTGGAATATCAAATATAATTGAAGATGTTTCAAGCTTTGCTACGGCTTATGAAGAGGCTCATGGCAGTCTGATTTCGGGATTTGTATTGAATAAAGGGTCATTTGTAAGTCATTATGATGATTACAAGGTATTCAACATAATAAATCAAGTAAAAGACAGGCAGATTCTAGAAAAATATGTAAGAGACAAGCTGGGGAGACTCCTCGAGCACGACAGGACAGCAGATATGAAGCTGCTTGATACTTTGAAGGCTCTCATACAGGAAAATTTCAATGCTAAAAAAGCAGCTGTAAGGCTTTATATACACTACAATACTCTTAGATACAGGATGGACAGACTTAAGGAACTCGGCATAGACATAGACAACGGATTTGAGTTAGGCGAGCTTGTTCTAGCATATAATATTTATCTGTGGCTGAAGGCTAGAGAATGATTAGTGGAGTTCAATATAAAAAATACCAAAATCAACATTGTTATCAATTCTTGACAACGATGTTGATTTTTTTTGTCTAATTATAATGATGACTTGACAAAAAACAATATGCTATTATTCAAGCAAGTAATAAATATTCACATATTTTCTTTTCTGAAAAAGGCCTGACAGGAAATAGAATCAAAAAGAAATAAAATCAAAAATTTAAATAGTGTATAAATAAGAATTCAAAGCATTTTGGATTTAATAGGCCTTGTGTATGGCCTGAATATTTTGGAAAACGGAGGTCTATAGATGATATCGAAAACTATTGTAAGAAAAAATGAATACTACGATTCAGTAACGCTCATGTCACTTTCAAGCAAGCTGCTTGGGGCGGACGGAGTGGAGGAAGCCGTAGTCTCCATGGCGACAAAGATGAACAAGGAGCTGCTATCTAACATAGGCATGTCCACGGATGAGGTGGAGGAAAGCGGCGACAACGATCTTATAATAGCAATAAAGGCGTCGTCGCAGGAGCATTATGACGGAGCGGTTGAGCTTGCAAATGAGCTTCTCACATCAAAGGGAGGCAAAAAGAAAAAGGGCGAGGAGCAGGCTCCAAAGACACTATCGTCTGCTCTAAAGAGGATGCCCGATGCAAACATGGCAGTGATTTCGGTGCCTGGAGAATATGCCGCAAGAGAAGCAAAAATGGCACTTGAAAACGGGCTGAACGTCATGATATTCAGTGACAATATGAGCATAGAGCAGGAAAGGGAGCTAAAGGAATTTGCAAGAGAAAAGGGTCTTTTCGTAATGGGTCCCGACTGCGGAACTGCTGCGATAAACAATGCAGGGATTTGCTTTGCAAACAAAGTAAGAAGCGGGGGCATAGGACTTGTTGGAGCCTCGGGAACAGGGCTTCAGGAGGTTATGGTTCAAATAGACAGGCTCGGAGGCGGGGTATCACAGGCCCTTGGCACAGGAGGCAGGGACCTTCACCAGGATATTGGCGGGATAATGATGATTCAGGGAATAAGGGCTTTAGCCCAGGATGAGTCAACAAATGTCATTGTTCTTGTTTCAAAGCCGCCGGCCAAGGCTGTCGAGCTGGAAATAATGGAAGCGGTTAAAGGCATTGAAAAGCCTGTAGTAGTGTGCTTCATAGAAGGGGAGGCATCAGAGGCTGAAAAAGCAGGGGCCGTGTTTGCAAACAGCCTTGAAAACGCAGCTGTGAAGGCTGTTGAACTTTCAGGCATAAGCATTGATGCAGATGGTGACTACGCCATGCTTGAAAGGGCCATTGCAGAGGAGAAAGCAAAGCTCAAGCCGGAGCAGAAGTTTCTAAGAGGCCTTTTCTGCGGAGGAACAATGTGCGCCGAGGCTCTGCATGTGCTGAGAGGAAAGCTTGACAATATAAAAAGCAATGTAGCTAAAAAAGAAGAAGAGAAACTAAGCGACATAAAATGCATAGAGGGCAACGTGCTTCTTGATCTTGGCGATGACGAGTTCACTGTAGGCAAGCCTCATCCGATGATTGACCCGGCATTGAGGCTCGAAAAAATTGCAGAGCAGGCTAATGATAGCAGCATAGGAGCGATACTGCTGGATTTCGAGCTGGGATACGGTTCTCACGAAGATCCTGTGGGAATAACCATCCCTGCCATCAAGAAGGCAAGAGAAGCGGCGGCTCGCGAGGGAAGGCACATAGCTTTTGTAGGATATGTATGTGGAACTAGAGATGATATTCAGGGTTATGAAAAGCAAAAGAGCATGCTTGCGGCTGAAGGTGTAATAATAGCTGAAAGCAATGTGCAGGCCGCGGAAACAGCTGCGAGAATACTAGCTTAACCAGGAGGTAAAATATGAACACAAATAGCAGTCTTTTTTCAAATGAACTTAAGGTTGTAAATATAGGAACATCGAATTTCAAAAAGGATCTGGAACTGCAGGGCGTCGAGGTGATACAGGTTGACTGGAGACCGCCAGCCGGAGGAAAGCCGGAGCTCATAGAGGCTATGGACAGATTGTCAGGCAATGATGCAGTTGCCAGAGCAAACAAGGAGGCGGTTGAGAGAATAAAGCAGTCGCATCCGCTGCTTGTAGGCATAGACAAGGCCATAAATGCAATCCCTGGTATGACCGAAAACACAATACTTCATTCGGGACCTCCGATAGTATGGGAAAGAATGTCCGGACCCATGCAGGGAGCGGTTATAGGTGCGCTCATATACGAAGGAAAGGCGTCAGATGAAGACGAGGCGAGAGGGCTGGCCGCATCAGGCCAGATCAGATTCGCTCCATGTCATGAGTACGGCGCAGTCGGCCCTATGGCTGGCATAGTATCGCCTTCAATGCCGGTCCACATAGTTTATAACAAGACGCACGGAAATTATGCGTACTGCACTGTGAACGAAGGCTTGGGCAAGGTATTGAGATACGGGGCTTTCAACCATGATGTAATAAGCAGACTAAAATGGATTGAAGAAGAATTCGCACCCGCCCTTCAAAAAGCTCTTAATATTACTGATGGAATTGATCTTAAGTCGATAATAGCTCAGTCGGTTCATATGGGGGACGAGTGCCACAATAGGAACAAGGCGGCTACCAGCCTTTTCTTCAGGGAAATAGCTCCCCTGTTCATTGAAGCCGGGGTTGACCTTGAGGTAACAAAGAGAGCTTTGCGTTTTATAAAGGAAAATGAGCATTACTTCCTGAACCTTTCGATGCCTTCCTGCAAGGCATCCCTTGATGCAGGGCATGGAATAAAGAACTCTACTATAGTTACAACTATGGCCAGAAACGGCGTTGATTTCGGCATAAGGGTCAGCGGTCTTGGAAGCAATGAATGGTTCACTGCTCCGGCCAACATGATAAAGGGCTTAATGTTCCCGGGCTTCAAGGAAGACGATGCGAGTCCGGACATAGGAGACAGCGCCATCACCGAAACCATGGGAATAGGCGGATTTGCAATGGGAGGAGCACCGGCGATAGTCCAGTTTGTGGGAGGAAGCGTTGCCGATGCAATAAACTACAGTCTCCAAATGTATGAAATAACGGAAAGCGAAAACCCAACATACTCGCTTCCTTCTCTGGATTTTAGAGGGACGGCCATAGGCATAGATGTGACTAAGGTTGTCCAAACCGGAATACTACCCATAATAAACACTGGCATGGCCCACAAGGTTGCAGGTATTGGACAGGTAGGAGCGGGTCTTGTGCATCCGCCTCAGGAATGCTTTGAAAAGGCGATTCTAAGACTTGCAGAGGAAATAAATCAGGAGGTATCGTAATGAGCAGAATAGTTATAGCTCTTGGAGGAAACGCGCTGGGCAGCAGCGCACAGGAACAGCTGATGCTTGTAAGGCAGGCGGCAAAGCCGATAGCCGATCTTATAGAGCAGGGGCATGAGCTTGTACTGGCTCACGGAAACGGCCCCCAGGTTGGCATGATAAATCTCGCTTTCGAAAGCAAGGCAGCAGGATCTGATATATGCCATATGCCTTTCCCGGAATGCGGAGCAATGAGCCAAGGCTACATTGGCTTCCATCTTCAGAATGCAATAAGGGAGGAGCTTGTTGAAAGAAGGATAAAAAAACCTGTGGCTACGGTTGTAACCCAGGTGCTTGTGGATGAGGAAGACCCGGCATTCAAAAATCCTACAAAGCCGATAGGCGCTTTCTATACAGAAGCCGAAGCCAGGGAGATTGAAATAAAAAAAGGCTACAAGATGGAGGAGGATTCTGGAAGAGGCTGGAGGAGGGTAGTGCCTTCGCCTATGCCTGTTGATGTAATAGAAAAAGATACAATAAGGACGCTTCTTGATTCCGGAAACATCGTAATAACCGTAGGTGGCGGTGGAATACCCGTAGTATCGGAAGGCAACGTGCTAAAGGGTGTGCCTGCCGTAATAGACAAGGACTATGCAAGCGAGAAGGTTGCCGAGCTTATAGATGCAGACTATCTGTTCATATTGACAGCTGTTGACAGGGTTGCCGTGAATTTTGGTAAGCCAAACCAGGAAAATCTGGAGCAGCTGCCTACGTCGATGGCGTACAAGTATATAGCTGAAAACCAGTTTGCGCCGGGAAGCATGCTACCCAAGGTGGAAGCGGCAATAAGATTCGCAGAATCCAAGAAGGGAAGAAAAGCTGTAATAGCATCACTTGAAAAGGTTAAGGAAGCGCTTGTAGGCAAAAGTGGAACTATAATCTACAGCGAATAAAACATCTGCAAACAAAAAAAACAAAAGGGGAAATCCGCCGGGGGATTTCCCCTTTTGTTTGTGCGCCCGGCATGGGCGATAACTTGGTGGTGAAAGTCCACTACGCGCTCGGTAGCAGGAAGCGTTAGCCAAAGGCAAGGGTGTCCATCGCGAGGTGGAATCTGAAGGAAGCCGGAGG
>Ga0302252_1000563_pt1 | contig 30578 bp, 32 predicted proteins | sample AAG_RA_Leu_MG_FD_193511 | JGI IMG/M metagenome (GOLD analysis project Ga0302252, IMG submission 193511) | Enriched activated sludge microbial communities from anaerobic digester in WTTP, New Holstein, Wisconsin, United States - AAG_RA_Leu | ecosystem: Engineered > Bioreactor > Anaerobic >... | reverse complement strand
ATGTTCATATATCTTCTTCAGCATCGGCTCTTATTTTTTCGGAGCCTTTGTTTTGGGCGCCGGTTTCGCCGCCCCCTTCGTTGCCTTCTGGATATCTTTCTCTGCCATTGCAACAAGCTCTGTCCCTATCTCCTGCGCCCACTTGTCGTAAACAGATTTTGTTTTTTCTTTGAATGCCTTTACCTGCTTGGGCGTAAGGACAGTGACGTCCATGCCGTTTTTCCTGAGGACATTGAGGGTCTCCATGCTGCCCTCCAGTCCTTTCCGGGCGCCCTCCTTCTGCCATTTAACGGTCTCATCGGCGGCCTTTTTGATCGCCTCCTTGTCCTGTGCGGGGAGCCCGTCCCACACCTCTTTACTTACGCCCAGGATCAGCGGGTCAATCGCATAGCGCCAGATCGTCGCGTATTTGTGGACCTGCCAGAGCTTATTGGGGATGATGACGGAGACAACAGGGTTTTCCTGGCCGTCAACGGTCCCCTGCTGGAACGCAGAGAGCGCCTCGCCCCAGTTCATGGAGACAGGGTTTGCGCCCATAGCCTTAAAGGTGTCAATGAAGATCGGAGAACCGACAACCCGTACCTTCAGGCCTTCGAGGTCCTCCGGCTTCTTCACAACCTTTTTGCTGTTTGTGAGGTCCCTGTAGCCGTTTTCAGCCCAGCCGAGACCGACAACGCCCTTTTCCTCTATGATCTTGAAGAGGCGCTTGCCGACCTCTCCGTTCTCTACGGCATCGAGGGCCTTGTAATTAGGGAAGAAGAAAGGCATCGAGAAGAGGTTGAGCTCCTTCACCGTCGTTGACCAGTTGATCGTCGAACCGAGGGCGAAGTCGATGACGCCCTGCTTCATGAGGAGGAACTCGTTCGTCTGTTTCCCCGCGAAAAGCTGCCCGCTGTAGTACGGCTTTATGTTGACCCGGCCGTCGGTATATTTTTTGACGGCCTCGGCGAACTTCGCGGCGCCTTCGCCCCATGGGCCTGCAGGGCCAACGACGATGCTCATCTTATATTCGGGCTTATATGTTTGTGCCGAGGCGGCTGTTGCGAAAAGAAGAACCATGATAAAAACAATAAAAACACTTACAGACTTCCTCACCATAGGGTACCTCCATGTTCGATTATTTTTACTGCCAAATGCGGGCTACTTCTGCGCATCTTTCTTCGGCTCCATAGAATCCATAAGCTTCATAACTTCCCGCGCCTGGTATGAGTTGATCCCGTATTTCGATATGGCCTTCTCGAAGTTGTTCCGCGCAATATCGTATCTGCCCATCGCAAGGTAATACCTGCCGAGATATTCAAATCCCTGGCCATGATCCCCCATCCGTCCAGAGAGCATGCCGAGCCTGTATAGTATCTCCGGGTAGGCGCTGCCGTAAGGAATAAGCGCCTTCAGCGTCGCCACGGCCATCTCGCGGTTGCCGCTTCCTTCATATGCCTTTGCGAGAAAATACATGCCTGCGGGGTCTCTGCTGTCGCGAAGCGTCTTTATCGCCTCGTCATACCGGTGTGCATTGACAAAAATTTCGCCGAGAAAGAGCCGCCTGTACGGCGAGCTGATATGCGATGCAACGTCTATTGACTCATCCGCCTTGCCTTCCTTTGAGAAGACCAGCGACGCCTCGTACGCCTTCACCGGGTCATTCCTGTCCTTCAGATACCGGTTGACCAGGACCTCGTCTATGCCGGGCCCGTGCACCTTGCCGAAAAGCTTTGCCCTCGCGAGGACATAGGGGAAAAAGGCCGTATTGACAGTAACCTTGCTGTCGGGCCACATATTTTCAAGCGTAACGATCCGCGACTCATGGTATGGGTGCGTTAGCAGATACTGGGGCAAGAATTTATCCCCGCCTATCGCCCTGAGCTTTTTCAGAAAATCGGCGATCCCGAGGCCGCCGTATCCAGCCCTGTCCGCTATTGCTGAGCCTTCCTTGTCGGCCTCTTCCTCATCCTCCCTGGAGTACTTCAGCGATAGCGCCTGTGCAGAGGCGCTTCCTGCCGTTGCCACGGCGCTCCCTGCCTGGTCTCCGACAAGCATGCCGGCGACCAGCGTTGCGAGCATGCCGATGTTGATAAATTTTTGTTTTTCCAGCCTCTTCGCGATATGCCTTTTTTTGATATGCGCAAATTCGTGCGCCATGACGCCTGCAAGCTCTTCCTCCCTGTCACACTCTCCTATGAGCCCCGTGGTAATGAAGACATAACCGCCCACCGTCGCAAAGGCATCAACAGTATTCGATTCAATGATGGTCAGCACCACAGGGAAAGGCATGCCGGCAATATCCTCCAGCCGGCTTTTTATCTCCTGTGCATAGATCGATATGTAGGGGTCATTGTTGATCGTCGCAGACCGCGCCACCTCGGCGAAGACCTCTTTGCCGTACTTCTTCTCCTCGCTTACTGTCAGCCCGTATGCTGAGTGAGAGAGAAGGGCAAAGGAAAGAAGGAGCGCTATGAAAAATGGGCACTTATGATTCATGAGCCTGACTTAACAGGTTTTTTCGAGCTTTTTTTTACCTTTTTTTTATATTTCTTTTTTGCTGAGACCTTTTTTGTTGCCTTTTTCGGCTTATACGATGAAAGCGACGCGGAAGGTGCCCTCGCAGAACGCAGCTCCTTATCAGAGGGCAGCTGGTCGTAGAGGTTCCCCAGTATCAGCACTGCATCGCCCCAGAGGTCGCGGCTGTTAAGAAGCGAAAGGATGTAGGTCCTGCCGTCCCTTTCAAAGGCCCCTACGTAACAGTGCTTCGATTTCCTGGTGAACCCCGTCTTCCCTCCTATCGCCGGCTCGAAACAGAAAAGGAACCTGTTGTGGTTCTTGTACCGGACACTTTTCCGGCTATCCTGGAAGAAAAAATACTTTTTTGTAATGAGTTCTCTGAAGATATCGTTCGATAAGGCATGCTTGAAGATCAATGCCAGGTCATAGCAGGTGGTGTACTGGCCGTTGACGTAAAGGCCGGAGGCGTTCTTAAAGTGGGTATTAAAGGCGCCCATTTCGTTCGCCCTTTCATTCATCATGCGCGCAAAGTCCTCTTCGCTGCCGCCGATATGCCTTGCAAGGGCGTACGCTGCGTCATTTGCAGATTCGACCATTGCTCCGCTCATTAGATCAATTGCGCTGTATTCTCTTCCCGGCACGAGGTGCATCTTCGAAGCGGGAAGCCTGGCGACTTTTTTATCGGGAATGATCGTCTCCCCAGTGTCAACCGTCTCTATTGCCAATAGCGTTGTCATCACCTTTGTCGTGCTTGCAGGGGCTAATTTTGTGTGGTAATTCCTGCCGGCAATGATTTCAAAAGACTCTTTTTCAACAAGGATGTACGAATTGGCCGTAATGGTTTCGCCGGCGAAGAGCATCGAAGGGAATAGAAAAAACAGGATGAGAAGAAGGCGCGTCACTATCTTGTTTTATATATTATTTTTCCGGATTTGACAAGGGATTTTCAAGGAAAACAGGAATAGCATTATAAATTCCTCTATATTTCCCGGATAACAAACTGTATTTATTGTAAAATATTTAACTAACTCAGGCGCTTTCAGCGACGGGTTGCCCTTATAAAGGTTGACATTTTGCTTTCTTATCATTAATATAGATACAAGTAATATGTTTGAAGATGCAATGGTAAGACGTTATGCTTTTGTTGTCCTCCTCGGCGCGTTGCTGTTCCAGCTTGTCTTTGCTGAAGGCGGCGTTTTTGCATTTATTAAGATGAAGAGCTCAATCAATTCGGCGCGCCATGCAATTCAGGAAACCGAGAAGGAGAACATGGCATTATTACAGGAGTTGGAAAAGTTGCAGAAAGACGATCAATACCTCGAGGAGATCGCCCGTAAAAAATACGGGCTTGTTCGGGAAGGGGAGAGGGTATACAGGATTGAACAATGAAATACGAAGGTGCGATCTACAGGCCGCCAAGCGAGGCGGACAGCTTAATACTGCAGGTAACGATCGGTTGTTCCCACAATAAATGTACATTCTGCGGCTCCTTTAAAGAAAAAAAATTCAGAGTAAGGTCATTAGAAGAGGTTAAAGAGGACGTAGAAGAGGCAAAGCAGTATGCCCGCTACATCCGGAAGGTCTTCATCGCTGACGGTGATGCGCTCATCATCCCGCAGAAGCGGCTCGTTCCGATCGTTCAGCTTATCAAGGACTCCTTCCCCCGCCTTGAGAGGATAGGCATCTACGGAAACACAAAATCTATCCTTAAAAAATCCGTTGAGGAATTAAAGACCTTAAAAGAGCTTGGTGTCGGCATCATATACCTTGGCGTTGAATCGGGCGACCAGGTTACCCTCGACAGGGTCTGCAAGGGGACGATCCTCGACAAGACAGCAGAGGCATCCAAAAGGGTGAAGGATGCCGGAATTATTCTTTCTGTCACGGTCCTTCTCGGCCTGGGAGGCGTCGAAAGGAGCAGGATACACGCTGAGGAGACAGGGAAATTCTTGAGCAGGATAGACCCTGATTACGCCGGGGCCCTGAGCGTTATCGTTGTCCCGGGCACCCCGCTGGCCGAAGAGGTAAGGAAAGGCACGTTCGTGGTTCCCGATCCTTACATGCTCCTTGAAGAGCTTGCGATCATGATCAAAAACACTGACGTTACGCACACGTACTTTGCCTCAAACCATGCCTCCAATTATCTTCCCGTAAAGGCATGGCTTCCGGAAGAAAAAGAGAAGACATTGAAAGCAATAGAGCATGTTCTTAAAAAACGAGACCCATCCCTCCTGCGGCCGGAATTTATGAGAGCCCTTTAGGTAACTGCCTGTGCGTGCGCGCGACCACGAACCAGGATTTGTCGATGTGCCCGTGAGGGTGCGTTATGCCGATACCGACAGGATGGGCATTGTCTATTATGGAAATTATCCAATCTTCTTCGAGATAGGAAGAAGTGAGTATATGAGAGAAAAAGGCTTCACGTATAGGGAGTTCGAGGAGTCGGGCTACCACCTTGTCGTGGTCGGAATGGAAATGAAGTATTACAATGCCGCCACATACGATGATCTCCTTATTGTAAAAACAAGGGTATCGGAGCTAAAATCAAGGGGGCTCACGTTCCATTACATCATATACTGTGACGGAAATCTCATTGTTGAAGGCAAAACACGACATGTTTGTGTCAATACGAACAAAAAACCTGTTCTTATCCCCCAGCATCTTTTCAATATCCTGAGAGATGTCAACACCAGGTAATATCCTTGTTATCCGATTAAGCTCTCTCGGGGATGTGCTGATGTGCATGCCTGCAGTGAAGGCGATACGGGACCGTTTTCCTGATGCCGGTATTACGTGGCTTGTTGAAGGGCCTGTCGGTGAACTGCTTGCCTTCCAAACGTTTATCGACAAGGTAATGCAGTTCCCCCGGGGGCGCCTTCAGAACGGATTGAAGGCTGGAGACCTTCCCGGCGCCGCCCGCGAGATAAAAGGTTTTCTCGCGCGCCTGAGAAAAGATCGCTATGACTGCATCGTTGATTTTCACGGTATCATCAAGAGCGCCTTCATCTCTGCGTGTGCGCGGGGAGGAAGGAAGGTCGGCTTCGACGCCATGCACGCCAAGGAGCAAAGCCACCTCTTTTACGGGGAACGCGTTCGCGGTACAGACAGGAGGATGCACAAGGTGGAAAAGAACATGCTTGTTGCACGTTATCTTGGTGCGGGCGATGCGGTGCCCGAGGTATTGCTCGAGGTGCCGGATGACATCAAGAGATATGTCGATAATTTTTTTCACCACGCAGGCATACAGCCGCCGGTGTTTGCCGTAAATCCTTTTTCCAGCAAGGGAACGGATTTTAAACGGTGGCCGATAGAGCGGTACGCGCAGTTAATCGGCAGGGTGAGGGGGCGCATGGGCGCCAGCACGCTGATCCTCTGGGGCCCGGGAGAAAAAAAAGAAGCGGAACGGCTGCAGGCAATGGCCGGCGAGGGCGCTTTTCTTGCCTGCCCGACAAACATTCCCCAGCTTTACGCGATGCTTGAAAAGGTCGACATGTATATTGGTGGAGATACGGGCGTCATGCACCTCGCCGCTGCGGCAAAGATACCCGTTGTGGCAATCTTTGGGCCGACAGATGTAAAAATAAATGCGCCCTACGGGTTGAACAACGTAATCGTCAGAAAAGAGATATCGTGCAGCCCTTGCAAGAAAAAAGACTGCCGGGAGAGGACCTGTATTGAAAGCATCAGCGTTGAGGACGTTTTTGAGGCAGTAAAGAGAATGAGCGATAAAACCGGTTGAAAATGAGCGCCTGTTTAAAACATTTGATATTTGCATTTCGATATTGTTTAGGATTTAGATATTAGGATTTCGTGCTTGGTATTCAGAAATTTATAAAGGACGCGTTATGAAAGTACTTTTTATATATCCTAACATCAACGCCCAGATAGGGTTCAATTACGGGATTTCCTATATTTCCGGCTTTTTAAAAAAACATGGGATCGAGGTGCACCTTCTCAACATAAACGAAAAGCTCGGTTACCCCCTTGACCTGGAAAGAATAAAAAAGGACATCCTTGTAATAAGGCCCGACATAATAGGCTTTTCGGTTCTCACAAACCAGTACAAGTACGCCCTTGAAATAGCCGGCAACATAAAGGGGTACCTGAATGTCCCTGTCATTTTCGGCGGCATCCACCCCACCATGGACCCCCTGGGGACCCTGTCGGAGAAATGCGTAGATTATATATGCGTCGGTGAAGGAGAAGAGGCCTTCCTGGAGCTTTTGCAAAAAGGTGACCCAAGAGGGGTCAGGAACATCGGCCGCAAAGAAGGGGGAGGAACGGTTTTAGAACCCCTCCGGCCCTATACGGATATTACCAAACTTCCTTTTAAGGATTATGAGATCTTCGACTTCCAGCGCATGATCGATGCCAAGGACGGATGGGTCGGCCTGACAGCATCCAGGGGATGCCCCTTCAGGTGTACCTACTGTCTCAACCACAAGATCATGGGGCTTTACAAGGATCACGGCCATCTCCCGAGGCAGTATCTCCGCAGGCACACCGTAGATGAAATGATATACGAGATCGAACATCTTGTCAGCCGCTACAAAGGGATCAGGATGTTCATCTTTGATGATGACATCTTCACCTTCGACAAAAAGTGGCTTCGCGAGTTTACCGAGCAATACAAAAGGATCACCGATATAGGTTTTGTCTGTAACGCCCATGCAAGGGTCTTTGATGAGGAAACGGCGGAGAGCCTCAAGAAGGCTGGGTGCAGGATCGTAAAGTTCGGCCTTGAGAGCGGAAGCGACCGGATACGAAGAGACGTGCTGCACCGGTACATGTCGAATAAAGATATCGCGCATGCCTTCGATGTAGCGGATAAGGCCGGCCTTCATACCTCGGCCTTTGTTATGGTAGGGCTGCCGCACGAAACAAGGGCAGATATCATGGAAACGGTGGAGCTCCTCGCCAGGATCCAGCCGGGCAGGTTCCGCTGGTCGCTGTTCTTTCCCTTTGTGGGCACAAAGGCATACAGCATTGCCGAGAGGTCGGGACAGATAGACTTTGAAAAGATGCGCCATCTCGATAATTTTACCGATGAGACCTGCATGGTCCTTGGAGATGGCGTTGATCTTCTCGTTGACAAGGTAAAAACGATGTTCTGTACATTTGTAAACGGCTATGCGAATATAGACAAGAAGTATTCGGAACTTGTAAAGCTCGTCGAAGAGGCGGACGAAAAGACCTGGCAGCAGGAAAAGGACCGTTTCCTGAAAAGGGAGGATGAGATCAACAAAGAGGCGGACGAAAAAGGCAAGGCTCATTATGCGGTTAAGTATAATCCTTTTATGGGTGTGAGGAGTGACTGGGAGGACGATAGTATACCTGCCTAACTGGCTGGGAGACATGGTGATGGCGGTGCCCTTTCTCCATGCGCTGAGGGCCTATATCTACGGTGAGATCTGGGCCATAGGAAAAAGCAACGCGATCCATATCTACAACGGCCTCAACCTTTTTGACAGATTCATCGCCGTTGACGACAAAGGCGTGATCCCCTTTCTTGATACGGTGAGCGTCTTGAAGAAGGTTTCGTTTAAAAGGGGGATAGTCCTTCCCCATTCTTTCCGCTCAGCCCTGCTCTTTTTTACACTGCTTCTGAGGGAGAGGATCGGCTATGCCCGCAACAAGCGGGGGTTCATGCTCAACAGGAAGATCGGGGAGGGGAATGATATAGAACCGACAGTGGAGCACTATCTCAGGATCATCGACGCCCTTGGAGGGAAAAGGTCCCTCGACGCCCCTGTCCTCCTGGTCACCGAGGATGAGGAGCAGAAATTCGACAAGAAGTTTACCGAAATTCGCAAACCCTATGCAGTCTTTATTGTGGGCGCCCAGTATGGTCCTTCAAAGTGCTGGCCGGCCCATCATTTTTCCGAACTTGCCGATATGATCGTCAGGCAGTACGGCATAAAGGTCTACATGCTGCCGGGAAAGGGCGAAGAAGAGGTGGCCGATACAATCCTCGCCGGCGTTGCAGAGAAAAATCATGTAGAAGTAAGATCGATGAGCGTGATGGAGCTGAAGGTATGTATCTCAAGGGCATCCCTTGTCGTGAGCAACGATACGGGCCCCCGGCATCTTGCAGCGGCCCTCTCGACACCGACCATTGTCCTTATGGGGCCCATGGACGACCGGTATACCTGTTACCCGAGTACGTGGACCTATCCGCTGTGGAAAGATGTCCCTTGCAGACCCTGCAACAAAAAACACTGCAGCAGAGAGCACGAGTGTCTTGAGGGGATAACACCAAAGGAAGTCTTTGTGAAGGTGGAGGAGATCATTGAAAAAAGAACAGGACAAAAAGGGAACGAGAACGCTGGGTGAGGTTATAGGGCAGTTTGAAGGGAAGAAGATATGCGTGGTAGGCGATATCATTGCTGATATATATATCTTCGGGAAGCCCTACAGGCTGTCCCGCGAGGCGCCTGTGGTCATTGTGAAGTTTGAAGAATCGAAGATATACCCCGGCAGCGCGGGCAACACGATCAACAATCTGCTTGCCCTTGGAGCGCACGTCTACCCTCTTGGTTTTATAGGGAACGACAATGCGGGCAAGAAGCTTATGCAGTACTTTTCTCAGCATAAAAATATTGATATCGGCGGGCTCATAATGCATGACGGCGAAACAGTGACAAAGACCAGGATCCTTGCCGGCGATACCCACACCTCGAAGCAACAGGTGATACGGATAGACAAAGATAGCAACAGGCCCCTCTCCCGGCCAGAAAAAACAATGCTTATGAAAAAACTGAAGGCAATAGCCCCTCTCGCTGACGCCTTCATCGTATCCGATTACGGCCATGGCACGATCAGCAAAGAGGTTATCGGTTTTATGAGAGGCCTTGCAAAAAGAAAGATTGTTGTTGGCGACTCCCGGTACGGGCTCGCGGCGTTTAACGGTTTTACGATTGTTACCCCCAACGAATCGGAGGCATACCGCTTAAGCGGCCTCGGTGAGGATCACAACATAAATGTTGTGGGAAAGACGATCATGGGCACCATGAAATTAAAGGCCCTCCTTATAACCCGCGGCAATAAAGGCATGAGGCTTTTCGTAGGGGACAGAAAGATATATGATATACCAATCTCCGGGACTGATGATGTAACCGATGTTACGGGCGCCGGCGATACGGTCTGTTCAACCATCGCGCTCTCTCTTGCGGGTGGAGCGGATTTCTATACGGCATCGAGGATCGCAAACTATGCCGCAGGCGTTGTTGTCATGAAGAGGGGAACGGCAACGGTAACAGTTCAGGAACTGGAGAAGGCAATCGGAAATCAGGGCAAATTGCAATAATACGCTATGCGCACAGCAAAATATTTTAGGTGAGATATGGGTAGGGTAATAGAGGCCCTTGCCGGATTAAAGGGCATTATCGAAAAAGAGAAGCGGGCCGGCAGGAAGATCGTCTTCGGGAACGGGTGCTTCGATCTACTCCACGTGGGGCATGTCCGTTATCTGAAAGGGGCGAAGGCTCTTGGTGATATCCTGATTGTTGCCGTCAATGACGATTCTTCGGTAACAGGCCTGGGGAAAAGGAAGCGGGTGGTGACACCGGCAAACGAACGGGCAGAGATCATCGCTGCGATCGACTGCGTCGACTATGTGATCATATTCAGCGAACCTACCGTTGAAAACCTCCTCCGCACATTACAGCCGCACATCCATGCAAAGGGAACCGATTATACTGAAGAGAATGTGCCTGAAAGGGCCATCGTTCAATCCTACGGGGGGAGGGTAGCCATCGTCGGCGACCCGAAAGATCATTCAACAAGGGACCTCATCAAAACGATTAAAGAACTCTCGTAAGGAAGCTCATAGCTCATGGCTCATGGCAGAAGCTGAATCACCAATGACCGAATACCCAAACGAGAAAGCGGGCAAGTCTTTTTTTGGTGATTGGTTATTGATGTAATGAGCGTGTTTGCAGGGAAACGTCCGACGCCGGATGCTCGTCTTTCGGGTAGCCCTTAATTTGCGGTATGTTGCTGAAACTCTATGTATTTGTCGCGAATCCTGTTCTTGATCTTCAGCACCATGACGTGCGATACACCAAGCCTGCCCCCTATCTCCCGCATCGACATCCCTTCCAGAAAGCAGGAGAGGACTTCGCGCTCCCGCCACGAGAGGCATTTCTCTTCCAGCGACTCCACTTCCATCTTGCCTTCGATATGCTCCAGCGATTTTATGTTTTCGGCAACGAGGAGATCTTCAAGACATACGCCGTCTTCCCCTACAGGGCTGCTCAGGCTTAAGGAAACGCCGTGCTCCCTGACCTTCCTGAGATAATTCTTTAAATGATAATAGCACCCCTGAAGGATATAGCTGTCTGTCTTGCCATCGATAGACCCTTTATTGTGAGCGATCCATAAGTGCGACAGCGCTTCCTGGTAGAGGTCATCATCGTCAAAAAAAGAATGGTGTCCGTTCAGTTTCTTCGTTATCCTTTTCAGGGTCGGGGATAACCTCCGGACAACGCCTTCAAAATCCATCATTTTCCCCGGTACTGATTTGTTATGGGCATTCTCCTGTCTTTGCCAAATGCCTTCGGCGTGATCTTTATGCCTGGAGGAGACTGGCGCCGCTTGTATTCACTTACTTCGACCATGCGCAATACCTTTCCCACTGCTTCCCTCGACAATGCACGCGAGCTGATCGCGTTCAGGTCCCTGTCCTCTTCAATGTAATCCTTCAGCAAAGGATCGAGGTGCTCGTATGGCGGCAGCGTATCCCTGTCCTTTTGATTCGGCTTCAATTCCGCCGTAGGCTCTTTGGTCAGCACCCGGTCGGGTATCACATAATTCAGGGAATTCCTGTACCGGGACAGTCTATACACCAGGGTTTTCGGCACGTCCTTGATCACGGCAAAACCGCCGGCCATATCCCCGTAAAGCGTTGCATATCCAACGCTCATTTCCGACTTGTTCCCGGTAGTAAGGACAAGCCAGCCAAACTTGTTCGAGAAGGCCATCAGGATATTTCCACGAATGCGTGCCTGAATGTTTTCTTCGGTAATGTCTTCCTGCAAACCCGAAAATGCGGATCGGAGCGTGGAGATATACGCCTGGTATATATCATGTATGGGGATGGTAAACAGCCTGATGCCGAGGTTTTTTACCAGCTCCCTGGTATCGGCCCCGGACTCTTCTGATGTATAACGAAACGGCATAAAGACGCCGATCACGTTGTCCCTGCCAAGGCTATCGACTGCAAGGGCGGCCACGATGGAAGAATCGATGCCCCCTGAAAGGCCGATGACGGTCTTTTGAAAACCATTCTTTACCACATAATCATGCAGGCCGAGCTTCAGCGCCTCATAGACCTCGGCAACAGGCTCAAGCGGTTTCCTGTCAGGCAACGACAGGGGCGGCTTCTTCCTTGGCAATACCCTGCCCCCGATGGCGACAACCCGCGCAAGCTTGCCGGCATGCGCCTTTTGCGATCCTTTTGTCTTTTTTCCAAGCTCCCTGATCGGTATATCAAGCACAAGCATATCTTCGCGGAAGGCGTCAGCCTGGGCCATGATCCGGCCCTTCTTATCCATCACGAAGCTCTGCCCGTCAAACACGAGTTCGTCCTGTCCCCCTACCATGTTAGCATAGGAGATGAAAACGTTGTTTTCCTCTATGCGGTTTTTCGCGATCTCGGCGCGGGTATGTATCTTTCCCGTATGGTACGGAGACGCATTAATGTTGAATATCAACGCGGCCCCTGTCCGGGCCATGATTCCCGCCGGCCCTTCTCTGTGCCAGATGTCTTCACAGATGCTTACCCCAAAAATAACATCGCCGTACCTGAACACCAAAGGCTTGCTCCCCTGCTCAAAATATCGTTTTTCGTCAAAAACGCCGTAATTCGGCAGGAGCGCCTTATGGTAGATGCCTTTTATCTTTCCTTTGTATATAACGGCCGCGGCATTGTAAAGATGCCCTCCCTGCCTGTTGACGAAACCAACAACGACCACGATATTGCTGACTGCCTCCGCCAATTCACCCAGAGCTCTAAGATTTTCATCAATAAAGCTCCCCTTCAGGAGGAGGTCCTCCGGCGGATAGCCGGTGATCGCAAGCTCGGGGAATGTAACAATGTCAACCCCAAGGGAGCTCGCCTTCTCTATGTATTCAATGATCCTGGCGCAGTTGCCCTTTATATTGCCGACGATGCAATTCACCTGCCCGACGGCTATTCTCAGTTCATCCATGCTGTTCACCACCCATAGAAATAAAAAAGGCATCTCAAACCACCCTGGTGATTTGGACGCCCTTGTCCGTTCAATGATCTTTGTGAGTTTTTAGCGCCCTTCGCTAATAACTCGTCCTTTGTCGTGAAAATATAGTAATTTTTTTTTTCACCTTTGTCAAGTTCTTTTCTTCAGGTCAGAGGTCAGTATAATCGCGTCGGCAATCTCTTTCATCGTCTTTCTCATGTCCATGCTCTTCTTATGGATCTTCCTGTATGCCTCGTCCTCCGTGAGCCCAAGCTCTTGCATGAGGATGCCCTTTGCCCTCTCAATGATCTTCCTCGACTCCAGGGCCTCTTTCGCGGTAAGGATCTCCTGGCTCAGGTTTGTATTTTCGATCGCAACGGCAGCCTGGTTGGCCACTGCCTGAAGGATGTCTATCTCCTCTTTCCTGAAATTATGCGTGCTCTTCGTGTAGCTGTTGATCACCCCGATGACCCTGTCCTTGATCATCATGGGCACTGAGAGCAAAGACACGATCCCCTCCTTTTTGGCAATTTCCGGATACATGAAGCCCGGCTCCTTTGTGACATCGGGAACAGTAATGGGCTTCTTTTCGAAGACCACTTTGCCGCTCACCGATTGTCCCACTTTGAGGTTCGGCTTGTTGGTATAATCGAGGCTGAGGCTCTGCGTGGCCGCAATGACAAGTTCTTCCCTCTTTTCGTCAAGCAGCATGATCGAGCAAATCTTGGAATCCATCACCTTGGCGGTCATGGTAACGATCAGCTGGAGGATCTCTTTGAGATAATAGTCCGAAACGATCGTCCTGGAAACCTGCGATAGGAGATCGAGCTGCTTTGCCTTCTTCACTACTTCATCGTAGGTCATTGCGTTCTGGATGCTGCTCCCGAGATACCGCCCGATCGTAAAAAGCAGGTTTACCTGCGGCTCCGGATAGGTATGCTCCTTTCTGTTCCTGAGGTTCATCACGCCGATGATCTCGTTCTTTGAGAGGATCGGGATCGACAGGAAGGCCTCGTATTGATCTTCTTCGAGGAGGGGAAAGGTTTTAAACCTTCTGTCCTTGTATGACTCCCTCGATAGCGCCACCGGCTTTTTCTCTTTCGCGGCCCATCCCGTTACGCCTTCGCCCATTTTCAGCCTCACGGCGCCCAATCCCTTAAGATGCCTGTCGTTCGATGCCGTAAGGATAAGCTCGTCGTTCGGCCTGTCGTAGAGGTAGACGAGGCACGAATCAACGGTTACAAAATTCATGATAGTTTCAATAATACGCTGCAAGAGCACCGCGAGGTCCAGGTTATCGCTGATATCCTTTGCAACCTCGTGGAGGATCCGCAGCTCCTCTTCCTTCTCCCCTCTCTTTTGTTTCATCTCCGCGTTCCGCATACCGTCATCCAGTAATTACAAAAAAGAATGCCTAAAAGGAAGGGGGTACTGCATTCAGCGTGTATTGCCGCTTTCTCACGCTCAATATACCTTTCTTTACAAGGCTCTTGACCATGCGCGATACGGTCTCCCTCGAACAGCCGCAGGAACTGGCTATGTCTATCTGCGTGGGGCCTTTTTCGATGATGATGTAGTCTTTCACCTTCACGCCTTCCTTTTCGCCAATGCCCAGCAGATACTTCAATACCCTTCCTTCCACACTGAGAAATGCAAGCCATTTGATCCTCTCGTCTGCCTCGCGAAGCCTTCTCGAAAGAACCTTCAAAATGGCGATGGTGATCGTGGGATTTTCCATAAGGAGCCTGGTAAAATCGTGCCTCCTGATGATGAGCAGTTCCGAGTCCTCAAGGGTGATCACGTTTGCAGACCGGGGCAGCTCGTCAATAAGGGCAAGCTCACCGAAAAAACCGTCTTTGCCGATCGCAGCCAGTATGTATTCCCTGCCGTCCTCGTCATAGAGGCAGACCTTTACCTGCCCCTTGAGGACGATATAAAGGGAATCCCCTTTCTCCCCTTCCTGAAAGATAACCTCTCCTTTGGCGTAGGTGTTGATAAAAATAATCTTTGAAATGACCTCCATGTCCCTCTCGTTCAGCGTGGCAAAGAGGCTCACGTTCCTTAAATTATCCATGTATCGTCTCATCATCTCATGCTCCCATCGGCGCTAAGAACCGAATATCGCTTCGTGGTCCTTGAGCGCCTCTTTTACTTTCTTGCCGGCAACACCGCCCTGTGCGATCTGGGGCCCTCCGCCACCCTTGCCGCCATATCGCTCTGAGATCCTTTTTACGATTTTACCGGCATTATGTACGCCCTGCAAGTCTTTTGTTACCGCAACGACTATCAACCCCTTATCCTCTGCCCGTGAGCCGACAATAGCAATGCAGCTCTTTGCTTTGCCGCGGATAATATCCGTAACCTTTCTCAGCTCCTCTGCGCCGGCGTTGGGCACAAAGAGCGAAACGGCCTTTGTTCCGTCTTTTTCAAAGGCCTCCTGCAGGGCCTCCTCGACCCTGTATGATACGATCTCTGTCCTGAGCCGCTCAACCTCTTTTCCTCTTTTTTCAAGGTCTCCCACGATGGACTCTATTTTTTCGCCTACCCTCTCAACCTCTGTATTGGAAAGTTTTGCAAGGGCCCTCAGCGTCTTTTCTATCTTCCTCTTATAGAGGATCGCCGACCTGCCTGTCACCGCCTCTATTCTCCTTATCCCTGACGCAAGCGACCCTTCGCTGATTATGTAAAAACTCCCTATCTCGCCGGTATTTCTTACATGGGTGCCGCCGCAGAGCTCCATGCTGAAGTCCCCTATCCTGATAACCCGCACCGTATCGCCGTACTTTTCCTCAAACAACGCCGTGGCGCCTTCCCGTATGGCGTCTTCGCGGCTTCTTTCCTCGGTGCCGATCTCGATGCATGCCATGATCTTTTCATTGACAATGTCTTCGACTTTTGCGACCTCCGCATCGTTCATCCCTTCAAAATGTGTAAAGTCGAACCTTAGCCTGTCCCGCTCTACCAGTGAACCCGACTGTTTAACGTGGTCCCCCAGCACCTTTCGCAGGGCGTAGTGGAGCAGGTGCGTTGCGGTATGGTTCCGGGAAACGCCCCTTCTTTTCTCCAGGTCAACGGTCAGTTCCGCCTGGTCTTTCGTTCGAATAACCCCTTTCTCCACCTTCACCTTGTGTGAGAAGAGGCTGTCCTTTATCTTTGCAACTTCAAGGACCTTCGCTGTCCCTTCGGCGTGATCTTCACGAATGGTACGGATAAAACCTTCATCGCTGATCTGGCCGCCGCTCTCTGCATAAAAGGGCGTACGGACAAAAAAGAGCTCCCCTTCATCGCCTTCATGTATCTCATCGACCAGGTCGGCCCCAACCAGTATTCGCTCAATGGTCCCGCTGTCTTTCAGGGTTTTGTACCCCGTAAAGGTGCTCGATATGCCTTCCCTCAACACCGCCAGATGGCCTTCATCCCATTCTTCCCCTTTGATCCTCGAGGCCGTTCTTGACCGTTCTTTCTGGTCTTTTGACGCCCTTTCGAAACCCTCCATATCCACGAGCAGGCCGTCCTCTTCCGCTATCTCCATGGTGATATCCAGCGGGAATCCATGGGTATCGTAGAGCTTATAGACAAGGTCGCCGGGGATGGCCCTCGCGCCTTTTGCCTTGAGCTCTTCAGCGATCTCCTCATAGACCTTCATGCCCACGCTTAATGTTTCCACGAAACGTTCTTCTTCGCCCTTGATCACCCGGACGATATAAGGATGGTTGTTCTTTATTTCAGGGTACACGCTTTCCATGAGATCCACAACCGTCTTTGACATGTCATAGAGAAACTCTTTTTCGATGCCGATCTTCTTCCCGTACCGCAGGGCCCTTCTGATAATCCTCCGTAAAACATAGCCTCTGCCTTCTTTTGAGGGCAACACGCCGTCGTTGATGATGAACGTGGCGCCCCTGGCATGGTCTGCTATGACCCGCATCGCTACGTCAACCTTCCCGTCCTGTCCATATATGTTTCCCGAGATATCCTCAAGCCGCTTGAGGATAGGGGCAAAAAGGTCTGTATCGTAATTCCCGATCTTTCCCTGCAGCACCGATGTAACCCTTTCCAGCCCCATTCCGGTATCGATCGACGGGCGCGGCAGATTCTTCATCTGCCCGTCAGCGCTTCTGTCAAATTCCATGAATACAAGGTTCCATATCTCAAGGTACCTGTCGCAGTCGCACCCTACTTTGCAGGTCGGGAGCCTGCAGCCAACCTCTTCGCCAAGGTCATAGAGGATCTCCGAGCAGGGCCCGCACGGTCCTTCATCGCCCATGGACCAGAAGTTATCTTTCTCGCCGAGCCTGACGATCCTGTCTGCCTGTACGCCGACCTGTTTCCACAGCTCCGCTGCGTCGTTATCGTCCTGATAGATCGTTATCCACATCCTGCCCTTGTCGAGGTTGAGCGTTTTGGTAAGAAATTCCCACGCGTAGGCGATCGCCTCTTTTTTGAAGTAATCACCGAAAGAAAAGTTTCCCAGCATCTCGAAGAACGTGTGGTGCCTCAGCGTCCTGCCGATGTTCTCAAGGTCGTTGTGCTTGCCCCCTGCCCGCACGCATTTCTGACATGACGTTGCCCTCTGGTAATCCCTCTTTTCATCCCCCAGAAAAAGGTTCTTGAATGGGACCATCCCCGCATTGACAAAAAGAAGCGTGGGGTCCTTCTCAGGGACCAGCGATACGCTTGGTATAACCCTGTGGCCGTGGTGCGAAAAAAAATCTAAAAACTTTTTGCGGATCTCTTTTGATGTCACGATTCACCTTTTTTCGTTGCCAGCACCTTCCCTTCGATCTCCTTTGCAACGTCGGGGTGGTTCTTCAAAAAATCTTTGGCGTTTTCCCTTCCCTGGCCGATCCTCGAATCGCCGTAGGAGTACCATGTGCCTGCCTTGTCGACGATATTACAATCAACCGCAAGGTCGAGGATATCCCCTTCTCGTGAGATGCCCTCCCCGAAGATTATATCGAACTCAACTTCCCTGAAGGGGGGCGCGAGCTTGTTCTTCACAACCTTGACCCTTGTCCTGCTCCCTACCACATCCTGACCGTCCTTGATGGATGCGATCCTTCTGATATCGAGGCGGACCGAGGCGTAGAACTTTAAAGCGTTTCCGCCCGTTGTGGTTTCGGGATTCCCGAACATGATCCCTATCTTCTGCCGTATCTGGTTGATGAATATGACCGTTGTCATCGATTTGCTGATCGTTGCCGTTAGCTTTCTCAGGGCCTGCGACATAAGCCTCGCCTGCAGACCCATATGGGCGTCCCCCATCTCCCCCTCGATCTCTGCCCTTGGGACCAGGGCCGCCACCGAATCAACGACGACAGCGTCAACGGCGCTGCTTCGCACCAGTATCTCTGCGATCTCAAGGGCCTGCTCGCCCGTATCGGGCTGGGAGATCAGGAGGTCATCGGTATTAACGCCGATTCTCCGGGCATAGAAGACATCAAGGGCATGCTCGGCGTCGATAAAGGCGGCAACACCGCCTGACTTCTGGATCTCGGCAACAACGTGCAAGGCCAGAGTCGTCTTTCCGGATGCCTCGGGGCCGTAGATCTCTACTACCCTTCCCCTCGGAAGGCCACCAACACCCAGGGCCATATTAAGGGAGATCGAGCCTGTCGAAACGACGGGCACCTCCTCCAGCGGCTTTTCGCCGAGCTTCATAATAGAACCTTTTCCAAAAAGTTTCTCAATTTGAGAAACAGCCATGTCGATCGCCTTATTCTTGCTTGTTTCTTCTTTCACGCGCTCCCCCTCTCTTGCTAAATGGTTTTGTTGAACTCCAGCTCCCGGATCGGAGCATATATGGCGCCTGCAGGTTGAAGTATGCTCTGAAAAAGCACCATCTTTCTTATGATGAAACCATTCATATCAACGGCAACAATATCCCTGTCCAGCAGCGGGCCGGCTATCTTCATCCTCCCAAGGGTGATATGAGGCCTGAAGCTCCGTTTTTCTTTCTCAACGCCCAATACCGACAGGCGATCCTCTATATCATGAAATATCATTTGTATGTTGTCAACTCCCTTTTCAAGCGCTACCACGATCACCCTTGCCCTTTTTCTGTCAGGGAAGGCTTCAATGTTTTTCAATGTCACGGCGACGGGGTCGTAGAGCCTCTCGATGCCGGACAGCGCATCGCCGATCTCGCGAACCCTCTTTTCTTCCTGCTCGCCGAAAAACTTCAACGTGATATGCTGACCCCTCTCGCTGACCCACTTTACATTGTGGACGCGCCTTGCCATCTGATCTTTGACAACGCCGAGGTATTCCTTTATCTCTTTGGGGATCTCAAGGGCCAGGAAAACTCTCACCTCAGCCTCCCTTCGAGATGGTCGAGGATAAGCAGCAGGGCCTCATCGGATGTCTGAAGCTTGATCTCTTCCCTGTCTCCTTGAAAAGAAAATTTCCGGACAAACGTACCTCCGGGAACAGCAAGCGCTATATAGACCGTACCGACGGGCTTCTCGTCCGTGCCTCCTCCCGGCCCTGCAATTCCGGTGATGGCCAACCCTATATCAACTCCGGCGGCACTCCTCACGCCCTCGGCCATGGATCGCGCCGTCTCTTCGCTCACTGCGCCCTTCGCCTTTATGATGGCTTCGGGAACTGACAAACAACGTTCTTTGGCCTTGTTGCTGTAAGTCACAAAACCGGCCTCGAAGTAACCCGATGCGCCGGAGACGTTGGTGATCCTGTGCGCCACCAGCCCTCCGGTGCAGGACTCGGCAACGGCTATCTTCTTTGTCTGCCGTAGCAGCAGGTTGCCTACCTTTTCTTCTAATCCTTTCTCAATCTTTTCTAATACCACTTTATTCTCTCCCAGGCTATCAGCGCGGCATTAGCGAATATTCCTGCGATCACATCATCCGCCATGATGCCGTATCCCCCTCGCAATCTTTCTGCCTGCCTGATGGGAAAGGGTTTCAAAATGTCAAAGCCCCGGAAGACGACAAAACCGATGGCGATGTTAACGAGGGTGATACTATGCCCTGCCATCGTAACACACATCCCTGCCAGCTCATCGATCACAATATATCCGGGGTCCTTTTCTTCAAACCTCATCAGGTTGATGCAAAGAACAGAGAGCACAACCATGGCAATGACAAAGAGCGGGCTATTAAAAGGCACCGGGAACAGGTATATCAAGATACAACCAAGAACGGAGGCGTATGTGCCCGGGGCGAAGGGAAGCCGCCCTATGTAACCGCACGTAACGATGAAATGCAGAATCACGTTTAGTTTTTGCGACATCTCAAAGATCTTTGTTTGGTTATTGAATATTGGGTATTGGTGATTAATTGGAGCTTGGTTATTGGTGATTGGTTATTCTCCTTTATCGCCATATACCTTCTTTTCATCGAATATCTTTTTGCCCACAACCTTCCAGCCGCCCTCCCAGATCCTGTAAAAACAGCTCCAGAAACCTGTGTGGCACGCCGCCACCTTCTGGTCTACCGTGATGAGGATTGTATCGTTGTCGCAGTCGAGGTACACGCCATGGACCTCCTGCGTGTGCCCCGAAGTCTCTCCTTTCAGCCATATCTTCTTTCTTGACCGCGAATAGTAATGCGCTGTTTTTGTTTTTAATGTAAGTTCCAGCGCCTCGTTATTCATGTACGCGACCATCAGGACATCCTTTGTTCGAAAATCCTGCACCACAACGGGCACGAGCCCTTTTTCATCCCATTTGATATCTTCCATTTCTTTCTTTTCCTCGCCTCGATCTTTATATATTTCAGAGCCTGACGTTAACACCTTTTTGCCTTAAATAATTCTTTGCGTCGATGACGGTAAATTCCCTGTAATGGAATATCGATGCGGCGAGAACGGCATCTGCCCTGGCCTCAACAAAGCCCTCGTAGAGGTGCTCCAGGGTCCCCACGCCACCCGATGCTATAACGGGGATGTTGACCGCCTCCGATATGGCCCTCGTGAGCTCAATGTCGAAGCCCAGTTTCGTTCCGTCCCTGTCCATGCTCGTCAGCAGAATCTCCCCTGCTCCAAGGCTCTCTACTTCTCCGGCCCACCTGATGGCGTCGACGCCTGTCGGTTTCCTTCCGCCATAGGTGTAGACCTCAAAGCCTCCGGCCCTTCGTTTTGCATCGATGGCAACGCAGATGCACTGGCTCCCGAACATTTCGCTCGATCTCTGTATAAATTCAGGCGCTTCTACCGCCGTTGTGTTGATCGTTACCTTATCGGCCCCTGCAAGGAGTATGTCCCGGATATCCTGAAGGTTACGTATGCCGCCGCCGACCGTAAGGGGCATAAAGACCTCGTTGGCAACCCTTTCGACAACACCCAGTATCGTCCTTCTCTTTTCATGAGAGGCTGTTATGTCGAGAAAGCAGAGCTCGTCAGCCGTCTGCTCTTCGTATGCCCTGGCATTTTCAACAGGGTCGCCGGCATCTCGCAATTCCAAAAAATTCGTGCCCTTCACGACCCTCCCTTCCATCACGTCAAGGCAGGGGATGATCCTCTTAGTCAGCATACCTGATTGCCTCCCCGATCTCTATCTTCCCCTCATAGACTGCCTTCCCGAGGATCGTTGCCCAGACGTCGAGATCTTTTAATCTTTTAACGTCGTCGATGTCCGAGACCCCTCCGCTTGCAATGAGGGGAAGGCGCGTCATTGCCAGCAGCCGCTTCATGCCGTCATAGTCAGGCCCGGTGAGCATACCGTCCCTTTCTATGCTCGTGCACAGGATAGCCAGGACACCTATGCGCTCCGCGGCCTTAAGGATCTCTTTGATGTCCCTGTCGACGGCAGTCTTCCAGCCACGGACCATGGGGCGCCCCTCATAGAGATCAAGCCCGAGGACAACATTGCCAAAGATGGTGAGGCCCTCAAAAAAGACAGGATCCTCAAGCGCCCTGGTCCCCACGATGATGCCGTCCATGCGCGATTCGTTGTAATAAGTTATGTCCCCTATGTCCCTGATCCCGCCTCCTACCTCCATATAGCCTTCAACCCTGGACCTGATGTTTCTCATGATCTCATGATGCACGCGCTTGCCTGTCCTCGCCCCGTCAAGGTCGATAATATGAAAGTCACTGGCGCCGCTTTGCATCATTTCTGTAATCTTTGCAACCGGATCTTCGCTGTATACTGTAACTTTTGAAAAATCCCCTTTCTGCAAGCGGACGCACTTGCCGCCCATAAGGTCCATCGCAAAAAGGGCCTTCACTCCATCACCTCCAGGAGATAATCAAGCCCGGCGTGGATGCCTTCCTCGGCGAGCTGGTCAGCGGTTACCCACTTTCCTCCCCGCTTAAAAAATTTTCCTATATTTAAAACGTTCTCGCTCAGCGCCTGCTGGTCCTCATCAAAAACAAACACGCGGCCAACAATGTTGCCTTCCATCAGGTGCATGTGAAACCCGACCCCCGCGGGTTTTTCCACCGCAAAATTGCCGCCCTTTCTCTCTTCAAACCTGTATACAAGGATATTGATGAACGGCGACGAGCCTTTGTCCTCTTTCAATCCGATGCCCCGCTCGATGAGGTAATCCTGTACCCTCTTTTTTATGATCGTTTCAGCGTCTTTATGAATGTGGCCGGTCTTTATCTGCCTCCGGCAGTACTGACACGCTGCAAACTTCTCGCTCCCCCCAAACCTCTCCACCTCTACCCATATATCGCCAAAGGAAAACAACGCTCCCGGGGATAAAAAGACCAAAATGGCCGCAACAGAGAAAAGATGGAATAACCTTGCCGGGAAAAGGATTTTTTCTGAAGACATGTATAATTCTATAAGAAAAGACGTGGAAAATAAAGGATAAAAGGAAGGCGGGAGAGGGGAAGGCCGCAGGCTATACCATGAGGTATTTCTTTTTCACTTCCTCGTTCGCCTCGAGTTCGGAGACTGTCCCTTCGAAGCGTATGCTCCCGTTATCGATAACATATGCCCTGCCGATCATCTTCAGGGCTGACCGTACGTTCTGTTCTGAAAGGAGTATGCTGATGCCGGCATCCCTCAGTTTAAGGATCTGTTCTTCAAGGTCGCGGACGATCAACGGGGCCAGGCCTTCTGTCGGCTCATCGAGCAAAAGAAGCTCGGGGCCGCCCATGAGCGCCCTTGCGATGGTAAGCATCTGCTGTTCGCCACCACTTAAGTTTCCGGCCCTTCTCGTTTTTATCTCGCCGAGCGCCGGAAACAGCTCATAGACCCTGTCTTTGTTCCATGCAGCCTCTCTGTTGTGGACGATGTCGAGGTTGTCGTCGACGCTCAGATCGGCAAAGACCCGTCTGTCATCCGGCACATACCCGATGCCCTTCCTGAAGAGCAGGTAGGGCTTCCGTCCTGTTATGTCCTCTCCGTTAAACGATACGGAGCCTTCTTTGGGCGGGGTCAGGCCCATAATGCTTCTCATCGTTGTGCTCTTCCCTGCGCCGTTCCTCCCGAGCAGTCCCACGACTTCCCCTTTGGACACCGTGAGCGACACATCAAAGAGGATGTGGCTTAAACCATAGTAGGTATGTATTCCTTTTACATCAAGCATACGTCGCTCCCGCCGAGATATGCATCCTGTACCGCTTCGTTGCACCTCACCTCATCGCAGGAACCCTGGACGATCGTTGCCCCTCTTACCATCACCATGATCCTGTCGGCGATCCCGAAAACGATCTCCATGTCATGTTCGCAGAACAGGATCGTCAGGCCAAGCTTCCCTGAAAGGCTCTTGACAAGCTCGATGCATCGGGCTGTTTCTTCAGGGGCCATGCCGGCTGTCGGCTCATCGAGGATAAGAAACTCCGGATCACCGCCCAGGGCCATGGCTATCTCAAGGACCTTCCTGTCCCCATGTGAGAGCAGGGCGGTTGTCCTGTCCCGTTTCTCGACAAGGCCGACATTCTCCAGTATCTGGCTCGTCTCATCAGTAACCAGTTTTGACGACGGGGTAAAAAGGTTCCATGTCTTTTTTTCTCTTGAGAGTATTGATACCTGAACATTCTCGAAGACCGTCAGGCGTGGGAATATGTTGACCACCTGGAAAGAACGCGATATGCGCTTCCTGCAGACCTTATAGGGGGGAAGCCCCGTTATATTCTCGCCCTTGAAGTGTACCGTCCCGCTATCCGGCCTGAGTATGCCGGTAATAAGGTTAAAGAGCGTTGTCTTGCCTGCCCCGTTCGGGCCGATAACAGCAACGATCTCGCCTTTTTGAACATCGAGGTTCGCATTGTTGACCGCCTTGAAGCCATCGAAGGACTTTGATAAAGACTTTACCTCTAACACCAACTACTCCTTTATGACCGGCTCGATGAAACCCTTTTTTATTTTTTCCTCCACGTATCCGAGCACTCCGTTGGGAAGGAAAAAGATCACGAGCATCATTAATACCCCGAGAACGAGCGCCCAATATGTTGTATATGTGCTGATAAAAGTCCTCAGCGCGATAATGATCGCAGCGCCAAGCATCGGCCCCAGGAAGGTAAACCACCCGCCAAGGAGACACATGATAAGTACCTCGAGGGAGAGCGTCCAGAACAGCATATCCGGGAAAGCGGTATTGTCCACTACGACAAAGAGGGAGCCCGCAACGCCTGCAAAGAATCCCGCGATTATTAAGGCCAGGAGTTGGTGACGCTTGACGTTTATCCCTATCATCTCGCTCCGCACAGGGTTATCACGGATTCCCTGGAGGACACTCCCAAAGGGGGATTTTATTATCTTGTACATCACGAACAGGCTGATGGCGGTAACGATGAGCGTAAAGTAGTAGGCGCTGTTCGGTGACGAGATGATATCGGGCAGAGGAACGCCGTGGATGCCGTCATCGCCGCCCGTAAACGAGTACCACCGGTACACAATGATCCATACGAGAGACCCGAGGGAGATCTGGAGCATGCCGAAATAGAGCTTTGAAAGCCTGATGCAGATCAAGCCCATGACAAGGCTGAGCAATCCCGCGATGAACGGCCCCACGATAAAGCCGAGCCAAGGGGAAAAGTCGCTCCTTGTAAGCATCAACGCTGTTGCATATGCGCCGACTCCATAGAACACGGCATGATGAAACTGGAATATCCCTCCGTAACCGAGGACGAAGTTAAGGCTTGTTGCAAGAAGACCGGTTAACAAAATGATGGATGCGAGATAGATGTAGAATCTCGGTAAAATAAGAGGCAGAAGAAAGAGGATAACGAGGCCTGCGTATACCCATAATTGAGCTTTTCCCCTTGTTGTGCTTTGAGCCATCGTCAACTCCTGCTTACCATGTGGATTTAAGTAGCCCCGTGGGCCTGAACAATAACACCACGATCACGGCAGCATAGGGAAAGATGATCCCGAACTGAGACCATATTAAAATACCAAGGGATTGCGCCAGGCCGAAGATAAGCGCCCCGAGAAGCGCCCCCCAGATATTGCCCAATCCCCCCATGATCACGATAAGAAACGCCTCCATGATGAGCGTGTGGTCCATCCCCAGCGTAACGCTTACCGTGGGCGCCACGAGGACACCGCCCAGTCCTGCCAAAAGGCATCCGATAACAAAAACGATCGCAAAGACCCAGCTTACATTGATCCCGACAGCGCCTACCATTTCCCTGTCAACCGCCGCCGCCCGCGCGATCTTCCCGATCTTTGTTTTGTTGACAAAGAGCCACAGGGCCACTGCCACTATTGGACCAACGATAAGAAGGAACAGGTTGTATAACGGGAAAGGCAACCCCCCGAAGAGGTTGATAAAACCCTGGAACACATGGGGCACGGGCACTGATTTGTACTCCGTACCCCATACGATCTTAACAAGGTCGCCGAAAACAAGAGAAAATGCAAAGGTAAGCAAAAGGAGCATGAGGTGTTCCCGCTCATAGAGATACTGAAAGAGCCCCCGTTCAGCAACGAGGCTTACGATAGCCACCCCGATAGGGGCACCTATCAGGGCCATCCAGAACCCGAGGTCGCCGCCCCCAAAAAGCACCGAGAGCGAATAGGCCATAAAGGCGCCTATCATATAAAGGGACCCATGGGCAACGTTCGGTATCCTGAGCACTCCAAGAATAAGGCTCAAGCCGGAAGATACAATAAAAAGGATCGTTGTCCTGCTCAACCCGACCAGGATCTGGCTTAAAACCCTTGGGGGAACTATCGCGTATATAAAATCCATGGAATCCGGTCTTACACGAAACCTTTATTATTTATATTTACGCATCTTTCTGACTTCATCACAGGTGGGCATATAGTCCTTCCCCGTGATCGTCTCAATATCGCCTGCTACAAGAAAATCCGGGTATTTCGGGTCCTTTTTTGTCTTGCCGAAATACATGGGCAGAACCAGCTGGTGGTCGCATGCGCGGATCTCAAGCTTTCCGACAGGGCTGTCGAGCGTCATGCCTTCAAGGGCGGTGACCATCTTTTCCTTGTCGATCGCGCCGGCTTTTTCATATGCCTTTGCGATATACTGGGCGGTCATATATCCGGAGAGCGCGCCGATCCTCGGTTCCCTTTTATAGGCCTTTTTGAACTCATCCACGAAGGCCTTGTTCGCCGGCGTCTCAGGATAATAGAAGAAATAATTCGCTGTCCCGAACACGCCTTCCGGCGCATTCTGGCCCTGCGGCTTCAGAACGGAAAGCTCAACGGCGGTATGCTGATAGAAGGGGATCTTCTGGCTCAAGCCGGTTGCCTTCGCGGCCTTCTGGAAATTGACCATTCCGGAGCCGCCCGTTGCAACGATGATAAAATCGGGCTTTGCCGCAAGGATCTGCGTAATATATGGGGTGAAATCAGCCTCTCCGACCTTCCACCATGTCTGACCGATAAGGACGGCCTTGGTGTTAACTTTCTGTATATTCTCCCACACGTTGTTCGCGATCGAGTGGCCGTATTCATAATCATCGCCGGCGATCCAGTATTTTGTATAAGGCTTCTTGCCGAGGGCATAACCGGCCGCCCGGCCTGCCATCATGGCATTTTCGTTCATGTTGAAGACGTAGCGATGCCCTTTATCCACAACGATCTTTTCGCTCTTTGAAAAGGTGACGAAAAAGGGGATCTTCTCCTTCTTCGCAAAATCAGATACGGCAAGGGCGGTTGCGCTGTTGATCGTCCCCATGAGGATATCGACCTTTTCTTTTAAGACAAGCTCCTTTGCCATTGCCAACCCGATATCCGGCTTAAACTTCTCATCCCTCGTTGTGAACTCGATCTTTCTGCCGAGGACCCCGCCCTTTGCATTGATCTTCTTCGCAGCCATCTCAAACCCGTCGCGGACATCGATCGTAAAGGTGCTTGCGGGCCCGGTATAGGTGTCAACGATGCCGACCTTGATCGTCTTTTGTGCGTAGGATGTCGGTACGAAAAGAAAGAGACTAAACATAACTACGAAAACAAATGAAAACCACAAAACTTTTCTCATGACTTCACCCCTCCTGATTTTTTTGGAATCAAACACACTATTAAAACATTAGCACCTTTTTGTCAATATTAAATCGCGGGTCGCTTCCATGCCCACCGTGCTTTTTATAACAGGCCCTTTTGTTCTTAGAATACTGCGACGAAATGCATAAGGTCAATCCATATTTTCAAAGGCTTTTTTTGTTTGACAAGACGTCGTTTTTATATAACAATCTGTGAAAACTACCACAATTAATAAATTAAGGGGGAACAGTATGAAACGAATTGTTCTGGCAGTATTGATCGGCGTAGCGCTTATCTTTTCCTCGTTTGCCGTCTGCGAGGCGAAAACTATCGTTAAATATGGCCATGTCGGGCCTCCCATTCATCCGCAGCATCACGGGGCCGTTGCCTTCGCAAAATATGTAACGGAAAAAACGAAGGGAGAGCTTGAGGTGCAGGTATTTCCTCTCGGTCAGCTCGGCGGGGAGCGCTCCATGACAGAACAGGTCCAGTCGGGGACGCTGCATATGACCGCAGTAACTGCCAGCGTACTGGCAAACTTCGTTCCCGAGATGGGCATCATAGAACTGCCGTTCATCTACCCAAACCGCACCGTGGCATACAACGTCCTTGACGACAAGGATGTGAAGGGGCGGTTTGCGAAGCTATGCGATCCTAAGGGCTTCGTCTTTATAGGATATACGGAAAACGAGTTCAGGGATATGACAAACTCAAAAAGGCCTATAAAGAAACCTGAGGACCTGAAAGGTCTCAAGATCAGGGTCATCGAGGGTCCTATATTTATTGATACATTCAAGACGCTCGGGGCGAACCCTACCCCCATGCCGTTTCCCGAGATCTATAATGCACTCCAGCAGAAGGTCATAGACGGGCAGGACAATCCCCTCTTCACCTCCATCCTGATGAAGTTCACGGAGGTCAACAAATTCGCAACCGTAACGCATCATATCCTTACCGAATGTCCCGTCGTCGTGAACAAAAAATTCTGGAACTCCCTTACGCCCGAGCAGCAGAAGATCTTCAGGGAGGCTGCGGAGGTCCAGGTAAAGACGAACAGGGATGGAAACGCCAAGGGGCGGGCAGATGCGATGGCCAAGGCAAAGGCGCAGGGCGTGGATGTGTATGTGCTCACCGACGCGGACAGGGCTGTCTTCAAAAAAGCGGTACAACCGGTACTCGATAAATACAAAGGCGTGTACGGCGCTGAATTGTACGATTTCTACATGAAGAAGATAGACTTTTATTCAAAAAAGAAATAAAGTCGAAATCTCGTTAGGCGTAAGTCGTAAGGGGAGAAAGGCAGCGTGAGGCGTGGAATACAGACCGAGTTTCCTCGCCTCCATTAGACGGTTTGCTCAAGGGACGGTTTAATTGCAAGGTTAGCTTCGAGCAACAAACCCGGCACCGATGCCCTGCGGTTAAGTATTTAGGTTTAAAACCTTTCACCTTTCACTTTTCACCTTTCACGGCATCAGCTGGGTGGGCGATGCAAGCCCCAATGTTATGAATAAACTGATAAAACGCCTGAACAAGGCAGAAGATTTTCTTGTTGCATTCACCCTCCTCGGTGTTGCACTGCTCACCTTTGTGGAGACCGCGCTGAGATACACCATTTCATACACCTTTATCTGGTTCGGAGAGGTAGCAAACTATACGATCATATTCTGCACATACCTTGGCGCGTCCATCGGCGTCAAGTACGGAACGCACTTCTCGATGGAGGCCCTCACCGAGTTCGCGCCCGACAGGGTAAGCCACCTCATAAAAACAGTTGCCTACCTGATCTCCGGCTGCATCACCATCCTCTTCATATACTTCGGGATCAAACACATTACAACGCTGCAATCCTTCGGCGTGAAAAGCTCTGCCATGCAGATACCCATGTTCATCCCTTATATCTCTATACCCCTTTTCTCGATCACCATGTCCTTCAGGTTCTTCGTGCAATCCTACAGGCATTTCATAGACTTCTTGCAAAATAAGCCCTACGCTAAAGTAAGGAAAAAGGACGCGTGAACCTTACCATCATATTTATCTGCTTCTTCGTTCTCCTCGCCCTCAGCCTTCCTATATCCATCGTCCTGGTCACCACAACGGCGGTCTACCTCTTCTTCTTTGCGAAGACCCCTTTAACGTCCCTCGTGCAGCAGCTGTTCAACGGCCTCGACAACTTCGTCCTTCTTGGCGTCCCGTTCTTTATCCTCGCCGGTAACATCATGGCAGAAGGCGCCATCTCGAACAGGCTTGTCAACGTAATGAAGCTTTTCGTCGGGAGGCTCACCGGCGGGCTTGCCATGGCATCCATCCTGGCGTGCATGTTCTTCGCCGCCATATCAGGCTCGTCGCCTGCAACGGTGATCGCCATCGGGAGCATCATGATGCCTGCCCTCGTAAAAGAGGGCTACGGCGAACGGTTCTCCATCGGGCTTCTCACCTCAGCCGGTTCTCTCGGCATCCTCATACCGCCGAGCATACCCATGATACTCTATGCGCTGGTGATGAACGTATCGGTGGCCGAGATCTTTATGGCCGGTTTTCTCCCGGGCATTTTCATCGGCTGCTGCCTCATGGGATACTCCTATTTTATGGCAAGCAGGAACGGCTGGAAATCGGAAGCACGCTATACCTTCAAAGAAGGGCTGAAGATAATCAAAGAAGGGCTCTGGGCATTGTTCCTGCCCTTTCTTGTCCTCGGGGGGATATACGGCGGCGCGTTTACGCCCACGGAGGCCGCGGCAGTATCGGTTGTCTACGCGTTGTTCGTGGAGCTCTTTATCTATAAGGAACTGAAATTCAAAAAGATCTTTGGCATCTGCAGGGACTCCGCGATACTCTCGGCCAGCCTTCTTTTCATCCTTTCGTGCGCCATGACATTCATCTGGCTCCTCACCGTTGAGCAGATCCCCGTGAAGCTTGCGGAGCTTATCATTGATAACGTGAAGGAGCGGTGGCTCTTTCTCCTTGCCATAAACTGTGTCCTGCTCATCATCGGCGGATTGATGGATATCGTCACCGCCGTCATCGTCATATCGCCCATACTGATCGAGACGCTGAACAGGTACAATATCGACTATGTGCATTTCGGCATCATGATGATCATCAATATCGAATGCGGATTCCTGACGCCGCCTTTCGGCCTCAACCTTTTTGTATCAATGGCGATCATGAAGCGCTCGCTTATCGAGATAGGAAAGGCGGTGTTCCCCTACATCCTCTTATTCCTGGCATGCCTTCTCGTCATCACCTATATCCCCAAGCTTTCCCTTCTTCTCCCTGATCTGCTTTTGAGGTAGCTATGGACACAACCGTACAACACGATCTGTGGAACCGTGATTTGGTCCTTTCCCTGTCATTTCCCGCACGATGGAACACGCAGGTCCTTGCCATGGGAGGGGACGGAAAAGAGGTGCTTGCGCAGGACGACTACAGGAAGGCGGTTCGGTGCCTCGCGCCCCTTATCAAAGGCAAGAAGGAGGTCTGCATACTCTTTGACGACC
>Ga0302252_1000562_pt1 | contig 30594 bp, 18 predicted proteins | sample AAG_RA_Leu_MG_FD_193511 | JGI IMG/M metagenome (GOLD analysis project Ga0302252, IMG submission 193511) | Enriched activated sludge microbial communities from anaerobic digester in WTTP, New Holstein, Wisconsin, United States - AAG_RA_Leu | ecosystem: Engineered > Bioreactor > Anaerobic >... | reverse complement strand
CTCCTCAGGAAGCCGTCGCAGAGGCTCCTCAGGAAGCCGTCGCAGAGGCTCCTCAGGAAGCCGTCGCAGAGGCTCCTCAGGAAGCCGTCGCAGAGGCTCCTCAGGAAGCCGTCGCAGAGGCTTCTCAGGAAGCCGTCGCAGAGGCTCCTCAGGAAGCCGTCGCAGAGGCTCCTCAGGAAGCCGTCGCAGAGGCTCCTCAGGAAGCCGTTGCAGAGGCTCCTCAGGAAATTATTGTCTCGGAAGCTCCTCAGCCAGCGCCAGATGGCATGCAAATGGCTCCGGAAAAGGAGCTGCCTTCTGCCATGCTTCCCAGGCAGAGCGTCTACATATCTGCAGATCTCATCAGCCTTATGGAGAAAAACTTCAGAGAGGTGAAGGAAGAGCTTGCGACTGTCAAAACAGTCAAAGCGGCTCTCGAGGAAAAGACTGCCGCGCTTTTCGTCAGAGTCGAGGAGCTGCAGACAGCGATGAATGAGCAGAAGGAAGACCTGTCGCTCAGAGGCAAGCAGCTCGAGATACTCTATGACATGCTCGACAAGCTCGCAAGAGAGATAGCCGAGCCCGGAAAGCACACGCTTCAGACAGGCAGGGAGATCACCCAGACACAGGTAGATATAATAAGCAAGCATCTTTCTCACATATTCAAATACATGCAGGTCTTCAACAACGAGCTGGCAGCAATGAAGATGATGGTCAAGCCTGTGTTCGACAGACTGAAAGCAGGCGGCGAGCCAACAGGCCGGAAGACTCAGGAAGAAAAACAGGCTGATGACAAGCCTTCAGAACAGGAGAAGGCATAGATCATGGACAGCCGGGGCGGGGCAGACTGCGCCGATATGGCATCCACCTTCTATTCTCAGGGTTACCAGAAGCTGAAATCAGGAGAGCCCGCCGAAGCTGAGAAGCTGTTCATGCAGGCGCTCGAATATGATCCGGACAATCTGAAGACTCTTAACTGTCTTGGCTTTGTCCTCTATCAGCTTAAGGATTACAGGCGCGGAGAGGAGATATGCAGGAAAGCCGCGGCAGCAGGGCCTGATGATGCATATGCCTTCAAGGGCCTCGGTCTCCACTGCGCTAAGAACGGAAAGCTGGAAGAGGGAGTATCGTTCATCAGAAGAGCCATAGAGCTCTCAGATGACTTTGTCGATGCATACTATGACCTTGCAGTCATCCACTACGAGGCAGGCCAGAAGGAAGAAGCCATCAAATCTCTGAAGGCAGGCCTGATCCATGTCCGGAGTGAATCGCACAGGGAGATGTTCAACCGCTTTCTATCCGTGCTTGGACATCCAGGCTCTTGAGAGCTGGGTTCTGAAGGCATGGACAGCCTCTGTAGTAAAAAATCAATTGTCACATGGCACTTTTTTAGAGGATTTCGATGTGAAATGACGAATTCCCATGTTCAAAATAAAGGGGCCTGACTTAAACCATACAGTGCAGTTGAGGTCAGGAATCCCCGGCAAAGATGATGCATCTACCTCGTAGTAATGCACACATATTATCAAGAAAGGGTGATAACATGGCAGCAAAAATCGAAAAAAGTAAATGTACAGCCTGTGGCACGTGCGCAGAAGTATGCCCCGTCGAAGCAATAAAAGTAAATGACGTGGCAGTCGTCAACGAAGAAGAGTGCCTCGAATGCGGAGCCTGTGTCAATGAATGCCCCAGCGAGGCCATTACTCTTCCAGAGTAAGAGCATTCTGCGGAAAGTACATAGTTGAAGAACGGCATAACGAAGAAATTTCTCTTCAGAAATCATTTTCTGAAGAGTTTTCTTTTAATCTTATACTCACCAGCATAATTAACGACCACAGCAGGGTTTTTTCTAAATAAGATGAATAAAATACCGTTTAAAGAGATTATGCACAACTTCTTCTCATTTCGGGAGGCCCTGCTTTGGGAAAGATAGACTGCTCCAGCTGCGGCAAATCAGTCGATGAGGATATGCTCTTCTGTCCATACTGCTTCAATGAGTTTTCCAAACAGGATGAGGCTCCTCCTCCTCAACAGAAACAGGACAGGGAAAAGCCGAAGCCCCCTGACGATGATGATTCTGAAGCCGAGCCCAGGAGGAAGAGAAAGCGCGACGAATTTGAAGGCGGCCAGCAGAAAAAGAGTGTAGACGCCTTTGATGAAAACTTCTTCGAGAATGAAGAGGCGCAGGGCGATCTCATCGACAGGCGCTACAACATAATCGAACCCTACCATTTTACATGCTCCAGAGCCGTATACAAGGTGGAGGATATCACCGAGACAGGCACATATTACTCTCTGAGGGAATTCCTCATCCAGGGCGAGGACTTCATCAAGAAAGACGAGATAGTCGAAGAATTCGAAGCCTCTGCAGAGAACTTTGTAAGCCTCTCCCACCGGGGTATGAGCAGGATAGTCGACTATTTCAATGAGAGCAACTATCTCTATCTCGTCTATGAATACGCGGAAGGCAAGAACCTGGTCGAGTTTCTGCACGATTTCCACACAAGAACGCAGCAGGGAGTTCCTGAGGGGTTGATCGTCAGCTGGGCTCTCGTGCTGTGTGATCTTCTCATCTATCTGCACAAGCAATCTCCCGAGCCTGTCTATTGTATAGACATGAAGCCTTCATTCCTGATAATGAATGCAAAAGCCAATCACCTCACATTCATTAATGTTGGAACTGTCTATATACTTGACGCGATTAATGCGTTACAGTCAGATGGATCTGTTTATATAGAAGATTTGAAAGAGCAATACAAGTCACCTCAACGCGATATCTGGTGCATAGGCGCAATAATGCTCTTTTTCCTTACTGGAGTAGACATTCAGAAATACACGACACTGCAGCTTCCCCCGATAGAGCAGCAGAGGCCCGACCTGTCAAAGTCTTTCCTGGAGATACTTCACAAGGCGCTTGGGAGGGACCAGCTTTCATACTATGAGAGCGCCAGGGAGCTCAAGATAGATCTCACTGAAAAGTGCAAGGCCAGGTCTGTCTCGACATATGACTTTTATTACGAATACAGCGGCGTGGATATATCAAAATGCCAGTGGAGCACTTACCTCGGAAACAATCAGCGTACAGGGAGCCTCGGGCGGGGTCCGAGACTGCCGATGAAGAATGCCTGGAGAGCGTCGTCAAAGAAGGGCAGCATCATCCACCTGATTCCATATGAGGATAAAGTGCTGGCCTCATTCAGCGACGGAGAGTTCTTCCTGCTCAATGCCCAGAAGGGCAGCGTTGAATGGCATTACAGCCTTAAAGACAGCACGAACGGGCCGGTTATATTCGACAACTCAGTGATAGTGAGCACCTCATCGTCACAGAGCCTCTTTTCAATCAAGATAGGAAAAGCCTCGCCGCAGTGGGAGGTTTCGATAGACGGCATGATACTGTCGTCTCCTGTGGTCAAAGAAGAGATGATATATCTCATCACATACGATGGCCTCATAGTGGCTGTCGAGCGGGAAGAGGGAGAGATATTCTGGCGCGAGCCTCTCGAAGTGAGAGTGATGTCTTCACCGGCTCTCTCGGGAGATACCCTGTTTGTCAGCGCCTTGAACGGGATAGTGTATTCGATCAACCTGGAAGACAGGGATTTCAACTGGCAGTTCAACACTGAGGGCGCTATCTCGTCCTCCCCGTCGATCTCAAAAGACTGTGTTTACGCGGCAAATCACGAGGGCTATATCTTCTGTCTCGAGAAGGAAAACGGAGATCTCAGATGGGAATATGAGGTGAAAGGCTCAGTAACACAGTCAGTAAGGGTTCTGGAAGACATGGTCTTCTGTGTGACGCAGAAAGGCATACTCTTCTGTTTCTCACCTGAAACAGGCGACACGCTCTGGAAAGTCAATCTCGGCGCAAGTGCTGATTACCCGTTCTCAGTCACCAACAACAAAATCTACATGCTGATGCCTGACAGCAGGATCTTCTGCTTCGACGCCTTTACGGGAAAACTGCTCGACAAGATAAAGCTGGATGAAAAGCTGATATCGAACCTGCTTGTATTCAAGGGAGCCCTGTTCCTGGCGACGCAGTCCGGCACGATTCTCTGCTACCGATAAAAAAGAGCGGGTCCGAAGACCCGCTCTTTCAAGCTCACTCAAGTTTCCGCTACGAAATGACCGGTATTCTAACGATTTTCTTTTTACCTTCACTGGTACTCACTACTACGCCCTGATAGATATCAGTGTCTGTCTTGAAGATGCTTCCCGATCTGCCTTCCTCGGCGATCAGATCTTTTCCGATGCAGTCGAGCACTCCACTCTTCACGTCGCTCTTCTTGTCGTCGGTGATCGGGTCGAACACTGAATCCACTAATCGCCCCTCTTTGTCAAACGCAAGAGTGAGACCTCCATTCACGTCTACGCAGTGACCGTCGTACTTGCCGTATTCCTTGCCGTTGAGATCCATCTCCTGTGAGAAATCGAGGTTGACTGTCACTCCGTTCTTTCCGCTCGATATGTCGCGAAGCTTCATTGAAATGCCGTCCGGGATTCCAAGACTTTCTCCATTTTTCTCGAGGAACTTCTGCACATCCTGCGCCGTGGCGGGTGCTTTTTTCATTCTGATCGAAGGAATGGCGGACATATGGTCGTTGAGGGCTTCGATATCGTCCCTCGTAAGAATGTTTCTTTCTGTAAGGATATCGGTTATCTCTCTTTCATTCTTCCCGTTGTTCTGAAGCCTGTCAGCCTTTATCAGGCCCAGCGCGATGTCCTTGTATTTGCACTTGGACTGCGGGGCCAGATCGATCGATTTCTCAGTCAGGGGCCCGAGCGTATCTCTCGCGGCGATCAATGCGTCTTTCTGGCTCTGAGCGCCGCCTGCGAGGTTCTTCGCATAGAGCATGCCGAGAATATCGTACAACGCGCCTGAGAGTATGCGCGAGAAGCTGTGCACCTCACCTGTCAGAACTTCGTGATCGTTGCTGTCCGGAAGGCTGTCAGGATTGGAGTATTTAAAATCATTTATCATGTTCCGCAGATACTGCATGTTGTCATCGTTGGGATTGGTGTTATCCTTGTGATAGGCAATTCCAAATTCCTCTCCCAGCCTCGAGAGGAGGCTTTCCTTCTTGAAATCCCCGCCGTTCTGATCGAGCAGAAGCTTTATATTGCTGTCGTCCTGGAGGGCCAGCATCATTGCCTGATAGTCTGAATACGCCTCATGGACGCTCATGGTCTCCGTATCCCATCCAAGCCATCCAGGCCTGTCACCGTCCAGTTTGCAGTGGCCTGCAGTCTCATGGCTGACTATGTCTGCCGATTCAGATGTCTGAACGGTCTTGTTCAATGAAGCCGAATTAAAGTAGAAGAAATTCGCAGATCGCTCGTTGCGGGAATAGTATGCGTTCATGCCCTGTTGCTTGTGTGGCAGCAATGAGAGCTTTCCGCTGAAAGCGTACTTTACAGGCTTGCCACTGTATTTTTCTGCCATATCGAAGCCTCTCTGCACTGTGCAGAAAGCGTTTACCTGATCGAACTGGGGAGTCCCGACATTATAGATGTAGTTCCCTTCCAGATCCGGTATCGCCTTCGGATTGCTTCCGTCCGATACCTGAATCTTGTCGTTCGAAAGTCCTGTCCCTATCTTTTCCTGGGCAAAATCCACCGTTACAGCAGGGCTCACCTGAGGGTCCTGGGGCAGTATGCTGACCTTGATCATCTTGCCGGCCTTTTCTCCGGAGCTTTTACGGGCCGATATGGAGACCGAATCATCCTGTACTGCTTCTTTTTTATCGTCAATGCCGGGCCTGTCCGGCTTCGATATCTTATCATGGCTTATTAGCGGCACATTTGTGAATGCAGCTGGCTGAATCCTGTTGTCCATTGTGAATCCTCCTGTAGGTAGTATGGTAAACCCCGAGAATTATTATCTCACATGCCTTCTCAACATGACAATACTGAATTTGTTAACACAATGTTAATTTCTGTCACAAATTTTTAACATCTGACTGCCGGTGTATGGGATGGCTTCAAAGTACCAGCGCTACTCTTCCGGGCATAGAAGGAATGATAAAAAACAATAAAGAATGACAATACAATAATAGTCTGATAAAACAGGTGATGGAAAATGGAAAAGCTGTTGCAGATTCTCCCCGTGAACATTGAAAAACTCGAAAAGAACAAGGACATCGGCGGTCTGGTGAAGACGCTGAAGACCCACAAGGATGTCAATACAAGAATCAAAGCTGCCTATGCACTGGCGAGAATAAAGGACGAATCTTCCTTTGAGCATCTCACGGCAATCTATCAGAGCCCCGGAGATCCAATCAATCTGAGGAGCGCGGCCGGACTGTGCATCGGTGAGTTCAAAAGCGCCAGGGCCGAGGAGATCCTCGTCCAGGGTATGAAGGAGGAGTGGGAGGAACTGCGCGCCAACACTCTTCAGGCCCTTGCCGACTTCAAGACCGCAAAGTCAATCAAGGCGATTGTGAAGGCATTGAACGACGATTCATCAAAAGTGAAAAACAGCGCAGCAGCTTCACTTGGCATCGGCGATCCCAATTCTGGAAAGAATCTGTATGAGGCTCTCAACAACGCGCAGGATGCGGCGCGCGCCAAAGCCGTGAAGGATCTTGCGGCGACCCGGAACAAGAACGTTATAGAGGTGCTGACCACTCTGATAGAAGATCCGGACGATACGCTCAGAAAAAGGATTTTTCAAGCCATGGGAGCCTTCGAGAGTGATCTCGTGATCGACCCGCTGATATCCCGTGTGGAAAAAGAGAAGGGAGACGCTCTGTCGGTTCTCTTTACATCGATAGCGCGGATCAAGAACGACAGGGTAATAGATATCCTTATAGAGGGCCTCAGCCAGCCCAAGCACGAGGTAAAGCTGGCCTGTGTGCAGGCGCTCTGCGAGAAGAGGAGCGAGAGAAGCATAGAAGGCCTCATTCCGCTGATCATGAACAACAGGGAGCCTATTGAGCTTAGAGGCTACGTTGCCAAAGCCCTGGGAAGGATCAGGGGCCAGAAATCTCTCGACGTCCTGTTCAATGTCATAGACGATGATTCTGATGTGTTCCGCACCAAAATAGAGGAAGCTCTCATTGAGATGGACCATCCCGAACTGGTCGGGAGGCTGTCGTCACTCGTGACGTCGCCGAAGGAAAACCTGCGCAGGTCTGCCGTCAAGATAATGTCGAGAGTGAAGAACAATGATGCCATTGATCTGCTCCTGACACTGCTTTCAGATCCATCAGATGAGATCAGGGGGCTTGTCGTAATGGCGCTTGGAGAGTTCAAATCACCGAAAGTCATAGAAGCGCTGATAAACACGCTTTCAAACAAGGCAGAGTCGCCGCAGGTGAGAGGAAGAGCCGCCCAGTCTCTCGGCAGATTAAAGGATGAACGGGCCATCTCCGGACTTGTTGAAGCTCTCCGGGACGAATCTGACTATCTGAGAAGCAATGCAGCGATGGCTCTGGGTGGATTCAAGAAAAGCGAGGCGGTGGAGGCGCTCGGTCAGGCCCTGTTTGACAGCTCGGAATCCGTCAAGATATACGCGGCTGAATCACTTGCCACTACAAAAGACATGAAGGCAGTCGACATGCTCAGGAAGGCAGAGAAGGACCCATCCGACAGAGTCCGGGACGCCATTGCAAGATCGATAAAGAGCCTCGGCAAATAGCCGTATCTCAGGTAAAAGCCGGCTCCAGAGCGATTCTCTCTTCACACCTGCTTCTGCAGCGCCTGGAGTGAAGCAATTTTTCCTCCTACTGCCTTTTTCCTCTCCTCGTCTTTAGAGTGTTCGAGGAACCGACTGTAATTATCCATGGATTTTTCGAGCTCTCCTGTCTTTTCATAGACCGAGCCGAGGCACAGATAGGCAAGCTCCTCGCCAGGGTTCAATGAAAGGGCCTTTTTCATCGATTCTATCGTCTTCTCTATATTCTGCCTGGCATAGAACACATTTCCCCAGCAGACATGATAGACCGAATTTCCAGGCTCCAGATCGACTGCCTTTTTGTAAGCCTCATCGGCTTCGTCGAGACGGGACGTTGAGATGCAGATCAGCCCGATGTTCCCCCAGGCCTGGGCGTTCCCCGGATCTATCGAGAGCGCTTTCCTGTAGTGCTCCTCGGCCTCTGCGAACCGCTGGAGGCTGTGGAGCAGAAATCCGGCCTTGATATGCGTGCTGTAATCGAGCGGATCGAGTTTGAGGGCGTAGTCATATGCTTCAATTGACTTTTCAGGCTGCCCGGTATGCTCGTAGAATGTGGCGAAATATGTGTAAACAGTCGGGTCGTCCGGGTTGAGGCTCATGGCCTCCTTGAAATGATTGAACGCCTCTTCGTATGACTTTTTGACGAGATGGATGTTCCCTCTGTCGAGAAAATCAGTTATCGTGACAGGCTGTATCTCATCCATCGTATTCTCATAGTATTCGAAGCGCAGGTCAATGAACTTCTTGAAGAGGGGAGTGAGCTCTCTCCAGACCGCGTTGGCCTTTTCCTTTTCCTGCGCGTATACGCACCCGCTGACAAGAGGTCTGAATGGAGAGAGACCGTAGAGCCGGCAGCACATCGGGCGATAGCTGTAGATGCGGCAGCCCTCCTCCGCGCAGTACGGGCAGGGCGCCTTGGTTCCATCAGGCTTTTTAAGCTGCCCGTTGAGAAAATCCTTGAACCCGGCCGGATGCTCCATATCAGGGAAGCGGTCGAGCATATGTTCGATCTCCAGTGAGCTGACAGGAAAACGATACAGATAATGACAGCACTGGGAGCAGCTCCCGCACTTGTTGCCTCCTTCAGATACTCCGGCAGCCGAGATCCGGCTGTCAATATCGTCATAAAGCTCTTGAAGTCTTGTTAAGAATTGTCTTTCCATCGGGACTCCTTCCATAATCCTTATCATAAACGGGAATCTCGGTCACCGGATCCTGTATTTCCATGCATTCCTGCAGTGATCAAGTGGCCAAGTGGTCCAGAGCTCGAGGGAAGGAGGAATTCTTTTGATCTCTGACTCTCTCGATCTTTTGTTCTCCCTGGATTTTGTTCTCTTGAACCATTGATCTCTCGATCCCTGAAATATATGGGAAATGTGATCCGAAGATCTCATCGCAGTATATGGCAGAGCTCAGCTGCCAGGGAACCGGTCGTCTATGAACTCTTCCAGCCTTGACAGAGCTTCAGGCATATTCCTCCTGCCGAAGCCGATCCTGAAATGGCGGTCATCATAGCCGTAGCAGGTTCCTGGCAGCAGAAGCACCCCCTTCTGCTGCATGAGCTCTGAGCAGAAAGCTTCAACGCCTCCCGTCCCGGAGAATGCAGGGAAGGCTACTGGCCCGGCTGCAGGCTCCACCCAGCTGAACAGGAAGCTGCACCTGTCGAAAAAGGAGCGAAGCAATGAGAGATTGGCGCGTATGATCGACAGATTCCTCTGCAGAATGACAGGCCTCTGCCTCAGCGCTATGGCAGACAGCAGTTCACTCGGCGCGCTGCAGCAGATCGTCGTGTAATCTTTGAACGACGCCATCCTTTTCAACAGCTTCCGGTTCCTGCAGGCGATCCATCCAATTCTGAGTCCGGCGAGGCCCAGGGATTTCGACATCACGCCGAGGGAGACTCCGTTTTCATAGCAGTCGCATGCTGCAGGAGGCCGGGCGGCATTGTACTCGAGATCTCTATATACCTCGTCAGAGAACAGAATACAATTATTCTCTCGGGCTTTCTCAACTATCTGCATCAGCATACCTTGCTGCATGTGATAGCCTGTCGGGTTGTGAGGGCTGTTGATGATTATAGCTCTCGTTCTGTCGTTGATGCACCTGTCGAGGAAGGAGATATCCGGCTCCCAGCTCTTCTCTTCGCGCATGGGCCATCTCGAGACCTCACACCCGATGGCTTCGGTGACTTCGAAGAGCGACTGGTAGCAGGGATACTGCACTACGGCGTGATCGCCCTTCTCCAGCAGGACATTCATCGCGATGAATATACCTTCGGCTGCGCCTGCAAACACGATTATGTCGTCAGATGACACAGTCTGATAGAGGCCGGCAATCTCATCCCTGAGTCCGGGATCTCCCATTGTCTCCGTGTAGCCGAGCCGGAGATCGTAGAGCTTCCCGGCGGCACCTTCTTCCAACGCCAGAATCTCCGCCACAGTGAAGGACTCGCAGTCAGAGCTGCATAGCAGGTAGGGGGCAGTGAACTCGTAAGCCGAAAAATACCTCTCGAGCTTGAAATCGTTTATCTTCATCATCTCACCCTTCATGGGTATACGAGGTTTTTCCCGCTCCTTCCTGTCAGATTCTGAAATTGTAATATCGGGAGGCATTATGATACAGGGTACAGCGAATGTGGAATGGAGTACGGGGCACTGGATAAAGGACAAAAACGACTGTCTGCAGAGAAAGCCTGCCGGAATTGCCAATCCCCCTGACCATTAACTCTGTAATGTGATATTCGGAATCCCTCTCCATCTCAGCATTATCCCCATACACCCCTTGTTATAGTCCGTGTAACGGTCAGGAACAGAGAGCTGAACTTCCACAGCCTGGGGGAAATAGACGTCAGGCCTCACTTTATCTTCCTCGAGAGAGGCGAGGTTTCTGCAGTAAGTTATAATCATCCGGCCCGGCTTCGTCGAAAGCTCGCGATGAGCCTTTCCTGCATAAAGATACAGGCCTTTTTCAGGGCAGGTGTATGCGAGGATCGGAGCGCTCCAGGGTCCCTCGGGACGCATGGAGTGCCTCAGAACTATCTCAGGGCCTGCACCGCACCTGGTATATGTCGCCACATAGCCTTCAATGCCTTCAACTCTCTGAACTGTCATCTCGGTGGCGCCTTCTTCGAACAGAACTGAGCATTTTCCCGGAGTGGAGCTCCAGAGGCCGTTACTGCAGAAGTACTGGAGCTTCCGCATATTCATGTCAGACAGATCCCGCCTGGAGATTCTCGCCAGCACCGTTGAGCCCTTTTTGACTGGTCTGCAGTCCTGCTCGTATACTCCATAAAGATAAAGGAAGTCATCTTCCAAGAGGCATGCGGTTCCAAAGTGCGGTGAAGCCTTCCTGTCGCCTGTCCAGGGCAGGGGAGTGGCTTTCCGGATCCATCTGGCAGGGGAGGCGAGAGGGTTCTGAACCTTGACGAGAGCATCACCGCACCACGCGAACTGAAATCCCGGCTGGCCTTCTGCAGTGGTCATCAGCTCTTTGAAGCACAGATAGAGAGCATCTCCTGTGTATGCTCCGTCTCCCGGCCAGAAGAAGCGGTCTTTTCCGGAGGGGACAAAGAGCGCTGACGGAGCTCCGGGGCTGCCGCCCCAGAAAAACTCCATGGCCCTCCTGCCATCAGGTGAACTCAGCACAGACACTGCGTTGTTGACAAGAGGAGAGTCCTCTCTTTTCCCGTTTCTTATCTTCCCGATGTAGCTGTCGCCGAAAAGCCATATCGCCCTGTCAGGCCCGATGGCGATGCTGTATGCCCCGTCTCCGCCTGTCCATCCATCATCGGATCTGAAAAGCCCTGTAAACTCTGGTGAAGGTGTTGCCGATTCCACCTTGAAAGGCGGCGGATTTGCCTGAGCCGGAGCTGATACAGTCAGAAAAACAAGAAGCGCGAACAGTGCACCTGCGCACATATATCCTAACTTCCAGATACTGCATTTTGCGTTGCTTTGAGCCCTCACTGACGTTCTCATATGCTTTCACCTCATACATTGCCTTGTCTGAAATCTAATTCGCAAGACATTCCCGCCCATTCCTGCAATACCAGGCTGAATGTTGTTGACGTGGAAGGAATCTCGAGCACGATGCTGAAAAACATAATAGAGCAGTTGAGACATTGCCGGGCAGGCCTCGTGTCACCTGAACGCACAGAATCCGCCGAAGCCCACCCGGGGATGACTGCACATCCAGCTCCCAGGCTTTCACAGGGAAATGCAGAAAAAGAGAGAAAGCATAGTGGTGTCGGTCTGACATGGAGGTACCTCATGGGCGCTTCTGATGGAAAAGAAATAGATGCTGACAGGCACTCGCCTCTGTACGGAGACCCCGGCAAAAGGATTAGATGGAAAAAAGGCGATCTGCTTGAGAGAAAGCTCATCGTAGATGAGATAGCCGACGGCTCGCTGTGGCAGGTGATCTCTGTAAGGGAAAAAAAGACGGCACTGCCGTACGTGCTGAAGACATTTCCATCGGACTTCGACTGGGATATGGAAACATACGAGCGATTCTCGAGGGAGGCATCTCCTTATGTGTCGCTGAAGAGGCACTGCAACATACTGAAAGCTCACTGCATAGTGCCGCTTGGAGAGGTTCCCGCTATTCTTGCAGACCATATCGACGCGACACCGCTTTCCGAGATGATAGGAACATCGGCTCTGACAGCCGACATGATCTTCGATATAGCAATCGGAGTGTGCGACGGGATGGACTATGCCTTCCGGAGCGGTCCGGTTCTTCACGGCGATCTGACGCCGGGCAACATATATGTCACAATCGAAGGCTACCCCAGAATATGCGATTTTTCCCTCAACAGAGCCTTTCACAGTCAGGACGTCCCGGAATCATTCAGGAATGAAAAAGAGATTGGCTCATATGCCTTCAGGCTCACGAGAACAGGTTACGCCATGGGGATTCCTCTCTATATGGCGCCTGAACTGGAAAAAGACCAGGCTGTGAAGGACACGCGAAGCGATATATATTCGCTCGGAGTCATACTTTATGAGATGCTGACGGCACGCCAGGGAAGAGGAAGCGCTGAGTGGAAGGACGCCATGGAAAAATTCCACTCGGCGGCGAGAAGCGGAAACGCGCCTCCCAGGACCGACCTGGATCGGTATTTTAACGGCAAGATCTTCGAGATAGTGGAGAGATGCATCAAACAGAGCCCGGAGAGCCGGTTCCAGGATTTCAGGGAACTGAGGAAGGCGCTGGGAGAGTCCCTTTCAGACCCATCCAACAGGCCGGGAGACACGGCAGACGGGGAGGAGGCGCAGACCACTGCCGATCTCGAGATTACGGGCTGGTGTCTTGCTCACTCGAAGCGATACAAGGAAGCGTTCAAATGCTATCAGAAGGCACTGGAGCGCGATGAGAGCAATGTCGAGATGTGGAGCACCATGGGAAGGCTCCTGACAGCCATGAAGCGGACTAAGGAGGCCATATACACGTTCAACAGGGCTCTGAAGCTCGATGCCGGGAACAGGGAAGTATGGAGAAACCTCGCAGCCACACTTGGCGATCAGGGACGAAACAGCGAGGCTCTGCTCTGCTACGACAGGGCTCTCGAAATCGACCCTGAAGATCCGGAGACTCTTTATGGAAAAGGACAGGTCCTGTCGCTTCTCGGGTCTCACAGAGAGGCTGTCATGGTCTTCGAACAGGCGCTGGCCGCAGATCCATCTTTCAATCAGGCATTAAAGAAGAAAGCACTGGCATATCAGAAGCTGAATATGCATAGAGAGGCCAGGATCGTGCTGATCGAATACCTGAACAGGGAGCAGAGAGACTGTGAGGCCTGGATCCACCTGGGCATCACAGACAAGAGCCTCAGCAAACTGGATGAAGCGCTTCAGTGCTTCGAGCAGGCGATTGACATAGACGAATGCACATCCGATGCCTGGCTTGAAAAGGGAAGAACAATGGTTGCGCTTGGCAGGCTCAATGAAGCACTCGCAGCTTACAACAACGCACTCGTTAACACCCCACGCCATGAGACAGCCTGGAACTCAAAAGGAGAAGCGCTGCTGCATCTGGGACGTCACAGTGAAGCGCTGGACTGCTTCAACAAGGCAGTGGACATCAACCCCCGAAACGCAGATGCCTGGACAAACAAGGGGATTGCGCTGGGCAGGCAGGGCAGAAGCCAGGAGGCTCTCGAATGCCTCACCAAGGCCCTGGCGATCAACCCCATCTCTGAATCTGCCAGGAGGGCAATGCTCCAGTTCGGTCAATACGTCTGACTCTGATGCCGCGGCACGGGTTATCAAAGGTTCATACGAATCGGATCGATATCTGTTACTGCGGGAGCAGGACAGGGGACTGCAGATCATCCCTGCTTCTGGAGGAGAAACATCTATGTCAGATGGCGAATTGGCTGAAGAAAATCCAAACCTCGTTGATGGAAGATACTCTATAGAGGATCTTGTCGATCTGCAGAAGCTTAAAAAGATCTTCGACAGCTTCAGCAGGATCACAGGCTTCACGATAGGCTTTCTCGATCACCCGGGCCTGAATGTGCTGATAGCTTCAGGATGGAGAGATATCTGTACTGAATTCCACAGATCATGCCCATCGGCGATAGAAAACTGTAAAAAAAGCAACCTCCACCTGCTGGAGCAACTCACCGAGCCTGGCATGCTGGTCATAGAGGAATGCGATAACGGCCTCGTCGATTGCGCGACACCAATTTTCATCAAGGGGAAGCACATAGCGAACCTCGCAACCGGGCAGATATTGCTGAAAAAGCCTGATCCTGAGAGATTTCGAAGGCAGGCTTCGGCTTTTGGTTTCGATGAAGACAGATATCTCGAGGCTCTCAGGGAGATCCCTGTGATCGACGAGGAAAGGCTCAAGGATGTTACGGCTTACATAGGTGAGATTGCGCTGATGATCGCCGAGCTGGGATATACCAATCTACAGGTCAGAGAGGAAGCGAGGCTGCTGGACCTTGAGATTGGAGAGCGTAAGAAGGCGGAGCAGTCCCTGCGTGAATCTGAAACCCGCCTCAGAGCCCTGTTTGGAGCGATGACCGACTTCGTCCTCGTGGTGGACAGGGATGGACGATGCATAGAGGTCGCTCCGGCCAACCCCTCCTTGCAGTATAAGCCGGACAGTGAAATCATCGGAAAGAAGATGGATGAGATCTTCAGTGTGGAAAAAGCTGAGTTCTTCATGGGCAGGATTCACGAGACATTGAGTGGGCATAAGCCTGACAGCTTTGAATACTCACTCGATATCGGCGATCAGACCTGCTGGTTTTCAGCCACACTCTCTCCCATGTCTTCAGAAAGAGCTCTACTGATAGCGAGAAACATCACCGGCATGAAGCTCGCGGAGAGCGCGCTCCGGGAATCAGAGGCCAAATACCGCACAATCTTCGAGCACAGCGGGACGGCGATGATATTTGTGGAAGAGGATATGACCATATCGCTCGCGAGCAAAGCATTCGAAAAGCTGACAGGCTACACCAAGGAAGAAGTGGAAGGAAAGAAAAAGTGGACAGAGTTTATCGCGAATCGGAATGATCTGGAAAAAATGATTGAATATCATATGATGAGGCGCTCGGACAGCAAAGATGTCCCTCACACATATGAGTTCACCGTGAGCGACAGAGACAATAAGACGAAATATATCTCGGCATCTGTCGTGCTGATCCCGGGAACCAACCAGAGCCTGGCCTCGATGCTGGATATCACAGACCAGAAAAGAACACAGGACGCGCTAAGAGAATCCGAGGATCTCTACAGGGCTATATTCGAAAACACAGGCACGGCCTCAATCATCGTAGAGGATGACAGCACCATTGCCATTGTAAATGCAGAGTGGGTGAGGCTGTCAGGCTATTCGAAGGAGGAAAACGAAGGCAGAATGAAGTGGATCGATTTTGTGGTTCCAGAAGACCTGGAGCGCATGAAATCATATCATCAGAGCCGGCGCATAGATCATAACGCGGCGCCGAGAAAGTACGAATTCAGATTCAAGCGCAGAAACGGCGAGATCAGAGACATGCAGAACTCTGTGACTGTGATACCCGGAACGAGCAGGAGCATAGCCTCACTGACCGATCTCACCGACAGAAAGAGGGCCGAGAGGGAAGTTCTCAGGCTCAACGAGGAGCTGGAAGAGCGAGTCGTTGAGCGTACGACCCGGCTCGAGGCGGCAAACAGGGAATTGGAGGCATTCAGCTATTCAGTGTCCCACGACCTGCGCTCTCCGCTCCGGAGCATAAACAGCTTCAGCAGGATACTGCTCGACGATTATTCCAGAGGGCTCGAGGCGGAGGCAAAGGATTTTCTCGTCCGCATAAGAACATCGGGGCTCCGCATGGAGAGCCTGATAGACGATCTTCTGAAACTGGCCCATATATCAAGGGGAGAGATCAATATGAAGCCGGTGGACCTGAGCGCCTTGGCCCGGGGCATAGCAGACTCACTGCTCGCAGAATCGCCTCAGCGCGAGGTGGATTTCAAAGTTCAGTCCGGGCTTCTCGCCGATGCAGACGAGAGCCTTATGAAGATAATGCTCGACAACCTCATCGGGAACGCATGGAAGTTCACAGGCAGGCATCCCAGAGCCACGATTGAGATCGGCGCATTCCAGAAGGATGGCGGGACGGTCTTCTTCATCCGCGACGACGGCGCCGGCTTTGATATGAGATATGCCGACAAGCTTTTCGGAGCATTTCAGAGACTCCACAGGCTCAGCGATTTTGAAGGGACAGGAGTAGGTCTCGCGACTGTCCAGCGGATCATCCAGCGCCATTGCGGAAAGATCTGGTTTGAAAGCGCTGTTGAAAAGGGCACGACCTTCTATTTTACTCTGTAGTCAGGGGAGAGCCTCCATGGCAGGGCTTCATGCCGGCTCTCTGTACTACTTACCCGTGATATCGTGGATGATGTTGACGAGATCTGCTATTTTGGGCTTGCTGGCATAAGAATCGGCGCCCACTTTCTGGCATTTCCTGGCCATCTCCTCGTTTATCAGAGATGAATATATGACAATCTTCAAGTCCCTGAGATTCAATGTCTCCCTGAGCAGCTTGCACAGAGTCAATCCATCCATCTTCGGCATCTCTATGTCTGTTATCACCATATCACAGTAATCGCTCAACTTCCTGTTCTCAGACTTTGCCTTCTCGATATATGACGTGATGGCGTCATAAGCCTGCCTGCCGTCAGAGAATGCCTCGACATGCTCAAATCCGCTCGCCGTGAGGCTCTTCAGAATCTTGTTCCTGATAAAGCCTGAATCTTCGACTATGACCAGCTTTAAAGACTTTTCTCTTTCCTTCACGTCCTCCACCACTTCATCGGTGTTGAAAATGCTGTCTGATTCAGGATCCAGCGTCGATATGATATATTCCAGGTCTGCAATGAGCACCTCGTGGCTTTCGAGGGTGATCGTGCTTATTATGAAGGTGTTTCTCTGCCCCAGGATCTCGCTCATCGGTTGAATCTGATTCCATGAGACCCTGTGTATCCTTTTGACTCCATCCACATAGAACCCGTATATCTTCATGTTGAACTCGCAGATCATCACAAGAGGCTTTTCCGTGTTGTACGCCCCTTTTATATCGAGAATCTTTCCCAGATCGATGAGCGGAATTGTCTGATTTCTGTGCAGATACACTCCCATGGCTGCCGGCTTTGAATTGGGAAGAGCGCTCAGCTTTGCAGGGTCGAACTGTATGATCTGCCTCACTTTCGCGACATTGATGCCGAACCTCTGCTCCCTGAGCAGAAACTCCATTATCTCCACTTCATTTGTACCGCTCTCCAGCAATATACCCTGCCTGTCCATCAGTACCCCTTTCTCTCACCGCAAGACAGTGAGACTTGACATTGTCGGCATCTTCTCGCAGAACGCATAGATCAGCTTATCAGTATCTTCGGATAATCCAAGCTTGTTTTAATAGCAATGGCACTGAATTAAAGAATTATAGTGTAAGCGAGGAGAGGTGGGGATGGTGGATAGAGGGAGAGCGAAGCAGGACAGAGGAATACTCTGAATACCTCCCCATCTCACCATTTTCTCCATCTCCCCTGTTTTACACTCCGAGTCTTGCATTATTCGTTGAAAATAGTTCTATGCTAATTCATGGGCATTGGTTTTAATAGCAAGGCTCGTCATGATCTATTATACATCAAATCATTTCATTTGGCTTCATAGATCAGATCATTTACCGACAGCCTGAACCGAGACATCACTGCTTCAATTGCAGACGGGAGATCTTCCTCCATGATCAGGCATGAAATGGTGATATGAGAGTCTGTGCTTCTGAGTATGTCTACACCGGCCTCCTCGAGAGCTCCATATACTTTTGCCATGACTCCGGGCATGCCTTTCATGGCGACACCGGTCAGGGAGATCTTGACAAGTCCCGGCCTTATCGAAAAGTTTATATGATATTTCTTGACGATATCCTCGACTGCGAAGAGGCGACGGCCCGGCACTATGAAGTTCAGATAATCATAGCATATGTTGATCATGTCCAGGCTTATTTTTTTACATGCCAGCTCGCTCAGCAATTCGAGTCTAACCTTGTCGCTGTCTCTTTCTCCTCTGAAATCCAGGAAGAATTCGACCAGATCCGTGACGATAATGACTCCTGTGATCACCTTTCTCTTCTCAAGGGACTTCCTGGCTGCATATCTCAGGAATTCAGGGATCTCAGGGATGGAGATGCCGGCTCCCTTCCCGGACCTGTGTACGTCTCCGTTTCTTTCGGAATCCATGCTCTCAGGAAGGGATATGATACCCAGACCGTGCTCGAGAGCAAGAGATCTAAGAAAGCGCTCGCCGTCATCTTCTCCAGGGGACCGGAGCGAGCCGTCATCTGCAATGAACTGCAGGCCCGATACTATTACAGCATCCAGGTTGCTGATATGTCTTTTCAGAATATCGATATGGCTCCGCCCCTGAGCAACAGAGCCGAAATCTACCGGATCGGACTGAAAGGCTTTGAAGCCTGTGAACGATGTCGTCCTGAAGCCCATTGCCCTCAATCTGTGGGAGACGAGAGAGGCCTGGCATATTCCCCGGCAGAAATTAAGCAGCGTCAGATCCCTGACGTCAAGACATCTGCCGAATCTGGAGTTCATTTCCGGATATTCCCGTGACAGCTCCGTCAGGGCGTCTCCGGGAGAATGAAGCAGAACTGCTATGCAGGTAGCGCCGCTCCCTATGACTTCCGCAACTGAGGCTGCCAGCCCGTCCATGGAAGAAGGGCCTCCGAGCCACGATGACCTTACAGCGCAAATTATTATCTTTCTCTCATCTGCAATCATTGCAGTACTTACTTTCCCACAGCTCTCCATTTTCCTGCAGAGCCAGTATTACACGGTTTTTCATGAAAAAAAAGGATAATTTGAGATTCTGCAGAAAAACTATAAAAAACCCCTCTAGGGGACGTAAAAGAGAAAGCAGGCGGCTTCAGCCGACCTGTAAAAAGACACTCCGACAATAACATACTAAGGAGATGCCTTTATGAGAAGAACCCAGGCACTATCAATCGTTTTTATCTCCATGCTCCTGATCATGCTTGCCGGCCCTGTATACTGCGGTGAGATCTTCTATTTCGACGAAGAGCTGATAACAGTGGAGGGGAAGGTCGATGCGAATTCGCAGCTGAGGTTTGCTCAGCATGAAAAGGCAAACAGCAGGGACACCGTCCAGTGGAGAAAGAGGAGAGAGCAGAACAGCTATCAGGCTCCTCCGGAAAATGCGAAAAGCTCAATAACGATCCAGGTCGTCGTTCGCGCTTACTGCTTGGGGGGCTTCACCAGCAGAGGCACGCCCACGAGAGTCGGCGCTGTAGCTGTCGATCCAGGAGTCATCCCGTTCGGCTCGAAGATGTATATCCCGGGATACGGCTGGGGAACGGCCCTGGACACCGGCGGCGCGATAAGGGGGAACTCGATAGATATCTGGATGCCCACTTATTCACAGTGTATGCAGTGGGGAGTCAGGACTCTGACTATTAAAGTGGTAAAGCCCTGACGAAGAGCAGCCGCCTTATTCATTCCTTCTTGCTCAGATTCGAATCGTGGATGCGCCACTCGCCATTTTCCTTTTTAAGCAGAAACCATCCTTTATAGGTGCTGTCCACTTCCTTTCCTTCGAATGAGTCGCGGGAGAGCAGAGTGACGTTTATCCTTGCCTCTCCTTCGGCGCATTCCGTTACAGTGGCATCGACCAGGTCGATGGAGATGTTGTCCCTGTATATGGCTTCATATTCAGATACGCTTCTGGTGCTCTTCACGCTCTCGGTTCTGAGGCCAAGAACGGTCTTGAAGTCCTTTCTGCTTATGGCCTTGAAGTTCTCCGCCACTGTTTCCTTTATCTTCAGCGACTCTCCGTCACTGAGCAATACAGGGCTCGATGACACTTCAGGCGAAGCCTGGGCCGGCGATGCAGTGACATCTGAAGTCGGTGAGAGAGACGCAGACGGCGCTGTTGCAACAGGTGAAGAAGATTCAGACGGCCTGATTTCAGGAGACAATGACGGCGCGCCCTGTGACTGAGAAGCTGCTTCCGTTGCAGTCACCGAAGGTGAAGGCTCAGGGCTGCTCTTCCCGCTGCCGCTGAAAGGAACTACTGAGAGCAGCACTATGATGAGGAGCAGAACCAGCGCTCCGGCTATATACGGAACGTAGCCGAAGATATGGCTCCTGCTGTCCTTGGTGAACTCCTCGCCGATTATATTCCCTTTCTGGCCATCGATGAAGAAAAGGCACTCTCTGCCTCCACGAAAGTCGTACGCCCCTTCCCACAGAGGAAGCGCTATGGGAACCTTGTGCACTATCTTGACCTCGGGTGACAGCGCGCCTTTCTCATCAAACAGGGAGCCCTCATCTTCCCGTAGTCTCTTACGCGCCTCTTCGAAGGCATCTCTCTCCGAGACTGTGATGCCTGTGAACTCAGATCCGGCAGATATCTTCTCATCGAGAGTGCATAGTTCCATGAAATCATAGAATCTGGAAAGATCACGCATCTGGGCAGGCACCGCCGCTGATCCGGGTATGACTATCAGCTTCTTTCTCTTTCCGGTCTCCCCTGCAGGCGATGAAGAGACTGGCTGATCATCTGATGCCCGCAGATCTTCCGGTACTATGAACCAGAAGAGCCAGCAGCCATAGTATTTCTTGTTCATCCTGGCCACATGGAAGTGCTCCCGCTGATAATGCTCTCCCTTGAGCGCCTCAAGCCAGCTGTACAGTATTGAATGGGCATCCTGCACGCTTACAGAAAAAGGAACAGAATAAATAGCATCGTCAGGACCTGGCGGAGCTGTCGCAAGGCCTTCCCTGAGCTCAGGCGAATCTGAGCCTGACAGCGAAGCCCCGCATCCAGGGCAGCTCTCCAGGCCGCGATTAACTGCTGATTGACATGAGGGACAGATTTCCATGGGCTGATGACCAAGATACAAGAATGGTTGTATTTATACCTGTATAACCTTATTTCTGTATAATTCGGCAAAATCCTGGCAGAGATCACTGCAAAGAAGGATCATTGCTGCAGCAGGCGAATCAAGAAAATATCACAGCAACTGCGCGAAAGGGGGGGAGTCAGTTGAAGCTCCATCTCTGTATTCTCACCATCATGGCATTCGTCATCGGCACGGTATCTCTGTGCTCAGGGCTTGCAAACAACAATACGCCATCTGACGCATTCGATACTTATCAGATTGCCCTGCGGGACGAAAACGTAGGTCTCCTTCTACAGGTATACTATATTGCAAACGCCGGAACTATGTCAGATTCGCGTCTTCTGTCTGAACTGAGGTATCTCAGGCGTTATGACGGGTACAAGAACTACACGATCTACCAGGTGATCGATGAAGGAGACGTATCGAGGGTCAAGGTGAAAGGGACTCTCAGAGGAGTCGAAAACGTCAGGCGCACTTTCAAGATGAAAAGAACCGGCACGGGCTGGAAGATATTCTACGTCTGGAACTACTGAAACCGGGAGCCCCTGGCGGCCTGAGTAACAATCTGACCGCAGCGGCAGACTTCATCCTGAAGCCTGCATGCCTCAGTGAGGAATTGTTCTGCAGAACATAAGCCTCCGCATCGGAGTCCTGTCTCCGCAGCCTGTCAGAGCATGTCAGATGGCTCTGTCACAAACCTCCGGAGACAATGACAGTCATGCATGCATGAGAGGTTTTTTGTTGCCTGAGTCGAAATAACAAATTTGAATAATTATACGAAAATTTACTGTATCAGCGCTGAGAAAGAAGGAGACAGACTTAACAAATGAATAAAAGAGAGACTGCGGAAGAGCTCCTGAAAAAGGCCGCTGCATTTGACTCTGCAACAAATAAGTCCGAATATTTAAAGCTGCTCATGCAGGCTCATGATGCCGATCCCGATTTTTTCGAGCCTTACATGCATCTGGGCTTTCACTATTTCAAAGAACAGAACTGGAAGGAAGCAGTAAAGAATCTGAAGAGATGCATCGAATTTGACTGCAGGCTGAATGGCGAAGAGGAGAGCGCGAGAAAGATATACCTCACGCTCGGCAAGTCTCTGCAGACAATCGGGGAAAAGGACAGCTCCCTTCAGTGCTACAAGGACTTCATAGGGCAGTTTCCTGAATCGGATCTCACAGAAAAGCTGATCAAACAGATATATGTCAAGCTCAAGAACCGGGAGGGCTGGCACAAGGCGTTCAAGGCCGGGCACAGGGCCATCAACAGCAGCGACTACAAAGATGCGGAGAAGCATTTCGCGGAATGCATCTCGATAAATCCGAGCTTTTCATGGGCGTACTACTATCACGGCCTGGCCCTGACAAATCTCCCCTCACGCAGTGACAAGAGTCTCAGCGATGCCATAACCGATTTTACCAAGGCGATCGATATAAACAAGCATTACCTGATATACTTCCACATGTTCAAAGCTCTCAAGCTTTCCGAAAGGCTGGATGAAGCGAGGGAGACGCTCGACAGGCTCCTTTCGATAAATAAGCATTATGCACCTGCATTGCTCGAAAAGGGCATCCTGCTGAATGAGGAAGGTGACAGGGAAAAAGCCAGGGAGTATCTTCAGAAGGCGCTCGACACAGAGGTGGAAGGCGAGACGGCGATGATGGCGAAGGCGCTCCTCGATGAGATGAAGACGGAAGAGGCGCCTGCAAAGGCAGACAGCGGAGAGATGGTCGAGAAAGCGAAGCAGAAGGCACAGGCCATACTCGACAAGGCCAAGGAAAAGGCCCAGGGGATAATAGAGAAGACGAAGGAAGAGCTGAAGCAGCTCAAGCAGAACGCTGAAAAGGAAAAGGAAGAAGTAAGGAAGATAAGAGAAGAAGCCGAGAGCGCAAAGCAGCAGGCCGAGGAGATCATAAGGAAGGCCCGGGAAAAATCCGAGGATATCGAGGCAAAGGCGAGAATTGAGGCCGAAAGCATCATGTCTTCAGCTACTAAGACTGCTGATGATGAGCGGAAGCGCTCGAGAGCCGAAGCGGAAAAGGCGGATCATGCAAAGGCCGAGACAGACAGGAAAGCTGCCGGCGAGGTGCTGGGGGAAGCCAGGAGAGAAGCGGCCGCTCTGCTGGAGTCGGCAAGGAGGGAAGCTGAAGAGATACTGAAGGCCAAGCAGCAAGAAGCGCAGGAAGTGGAGCAGAAGGCACTCGAGCTGATTGAAAGCGCCGAAAAGGAGATCCTGCAGACCAGAGAGCAGGAAGAGAGCGAGGCCAGGAAGATCCGGGAAGAGGCGGAGCATTACGCCGCTGAGAAAAAGGAAGAGATCGACAGGCTCCTCAGGGATAAGATTGGAAACATCGATGAAGAGGCTCAGAAGCTCAGGGATGAGTATGCCCGTGAGATCCTGGAGATGAAAGAGAAGGCCGAGAAAGAGGCCGAAATCCTGAAAGAGGAAGCAGAGAGGCTGCGCGAAGAGGCCAGAAAGGTAAAGGAAGAGGCGGACTCCGCGGCAGCAAAGTTCAAAGAGGATGCAGAGCTTTACTCGCTCGGCAAAAGAGAAAAGACAGACCAGGAGATGAAAGATCTCCTCAGGTCTTCTGAAGAGGAGCTTCAAAAAGCGAAAGAGGCCGCAACTGAAATGGAAAAGCAGGCCTCGAGCGTGATTACGAAGGCAGAGGAAGAGGCCCGCACGATAGTCAAGAGGGCCCGCAGCGAGGCGCTTTTCGAAGCCAAAAAGGAAGAAGAGAGAATTACAAATGAGATAAAAGGCGCTGCGCAGAGAGAAGCAGAGCAGATCATTAATGAAGCTCGCGAGATAGCCACCAGGGAGCGCGAGAAGATAACCCGTGAGATCAGGGAAGAGATAGAGAATGAGCTGAAAGACAAGAGGAAGGAAGCCCAGAACCTTCTCGATGAGACCAGGAACAAGGCGCAGGCGGAAGCCGAGCAGATCATCGAAGAGGCGAGGCGCGATGCGGAAGTTGCCTACAAGAATATCCTTGGCATTGCCGAGGATGAAGCGGAGCAGATGCGGTTCAGGGCCATCGACGAAGCAGAGAGCGAAAAGAACAGGCTCATCAGAGATATTGAGATCCGCGCTGAAGACGAGATGAAAAAGGCCGAGGTCGTGTCGCGCGATATTATAATACGGGCAGAGTACGAAGCAGAAGCGATTATCAACAAGGCCAGCAGCGACGCGAAGAATCAGTTTGATGAGAAGCTCAGAAAAGCCGAAGAGGAGAGGAAGAGGATAGTCGAGGAGGCCGAGACCTTTTCAAAGACTACGAGGAGTGAGGCCGAAGAGTATGACAGGAAGATCCGCGGAGAAGTATCCGCGGAGAGAGAGAAGATCATAGACAAGGCCAGAGACGACGGCGATGAGATCCTTAAGGCCCTGTGCCTGGAAGCTGAAGAGAAGAAGGACGAGATAATAAGGAAAGGCGAGGATGAAGGCAGGGCCATTGTCGAGGCAGCCATCGTCGAAGCCGAGAAAAAGAGGCAGGAGATACACGACAAGGCCGAGGATGAGGCGCGCCATATAGTCGTCGATGTGAGGCTGATAGCCGAGAAGGAGAGAGAGGCTCTGCTGCAGCGCACTGAAGAGGAAAGAGAGCAGATTCTTCAGAAAGCCAGGAGCGATGCAGATGATCTCCTCAAGACTGCAAGAATCGCCTCTGCAGAGGATATCAACAGGATATTCGGCAGAATCCACGGAAAATCGGAAGAGATATTCAACATTGCGCATCAGAGAGCCGATGAAGCCCTCATGTCGATTCGGGAAGCTATGATAGAAGCGGCTCGCTCCAACTTCGAGATAGTCACCGAGCATCTCAGGGAAACGAAGAGCAATATGTCCGTAGTTTTCGCAGCTGATCTGGAGCAGATAAAGGTCAATTCCCAGAAGGATCTTCTCGGACCCGACACAGAAATCATCCTGCAGGGCGTGATCAGCGAGAGCGCTGTAAGAGCTGAAAGCGCAGAAGAAAAGTTGCAGGCCAGGCTCACCGGGATCAGAGATGTCCAGCTGAAATCTCCCGAAGAGATTGCGCAAGACGTGAGAGAAGAGGATACCATGCCGCCTCCGGAGGAAAAGGAGACTGAGCCTGAGCAGTTATCCGAGCCGGAGCAGGAGGCCGGAACTGAGACGGTGGAAGCCCCATTGGAAGAGCAGCCGGCAATGCAGCCGCCTGAAGAGCCTCCAGAGGTGACGGAAGAGGAAAAGGCCGAACAACAGGAAGTGCAGCAGCAGGAAGAGGAAAAGACAGAGCAGCCGGTTGAGGGAAGCGCCGAAAAAGAAGCGGCAGAGCCACCCCAGCTTCAGGAGGAGGTTTCTGCAGAAACCGGCAGCGAAGAGCCCCCTTCAGCCGGAGTCTCATGGACAATCGGGGAAGAAAGCCCTCAGGAAGCGGCGATAGCAGAAGAAAGTGCTGAGACAGGCATTCTGCCTCCGCTGGCTGAACAGGAGCCCGGTATTCTGCCTCCGCTGGCTGAACAGGAGCCCGGTATTCTGCCTCCGCTGACAGAACAGGAGCCTGGCATTCTGCCTCCGCTGACAGAACAGGAGCCTGGCATTCTGCCCCCGCCAGAAGAGCGCCCTGCAGAGCCAGACCAGACCTTTGTGACTGGGGAGCCTATGGAAATCAGTGCCCCGGCCGGGCAGGCTGAAGAAGAGGAAGGCACGGCTCCGGAGAAGGCTCCGGAAGAGAACCGGGAACAGGCTGATGGAGAAGACCAGACCGGAGATTCACCGAAGAGCTTCGGATCATTCCTTTCACAGTTCTTTGAAAGGGGCGTTGACGATGAATAGAGAAGCTTTCCCCCTCTGCAGGGCATTGCCACTCTGCAGCATAGTGGCAATGTCTGCGGCAATCATCGTATTTTTCTTCGGCTCCGCTATTCCAGCCGATGCAGGTCTAAGTGACGTATGGCTCCTTGAGCCGGGCCGCTCCTTCGGAGCAATCTCTGTTGGAAGCAGTCTGAGCGATCTGCAGAAGATGCTGGGAGAACCTGACCGGAAGAAGGAAGTTCAGAACGGCGTTCTGATGAAGTATGACAAGCCTGGAATCATTGTCCAGGTGGGCAGCATGACCAATGCGGTGCAGTTCGTCGGGACAGACCGGGCGGCGAACGACTCTCACGTTTACAAGACAAAAGACGGCCTGGCAGTTGGAAAGAGCAGAGCAGAAGTCGAGAAGATCTATGGTCCGCCCGCATCAGTGATCCCCTGCAAGAGCAGGGACTTCTACCCTTTATCGGAGCAGGTGGTGCTGTATGTCAGCAAGGGCATAGCCTTTCACTATGACGCGAAAGGCGCAATCTCAGTGATACTTATCTTTGATTCTTCAATCTTCAGCCGCTGACAGGCTCTTCTCGCTATCACTCTCTCTGCGGAGCGGGAATACAGGGAGAATCCCTCCGCCGGCTGACACATTGATCACGTCCTTGTCGGAAGTGCGCCCCAGCACTCCCACGTACTTTCCTCCGATGCAGTAAGGGCTCAGATTAAAATATTTATCCTCGAGTACTATCTTGTTCTTTTTTATGACCGGAATCTTCAAGGTGGGGATCTCGGTGTATTCCTGCACAATCCACGATGGATCGCCCTGATATGCCTCGAATGTCTCCTTCCATTTGAGCTCCGGCGTTGTCTTTCCCACCATGACGCCGTGTCCGCCTGCTCCCCATGAGGGCTTCATTACAAGCTCCTCCCTCTTTGACAGGATATAGGACCTCAGATTCACCTCCTCGCCTTCTTTCGAGAGGGTGACCGTCTCGTCGAAGCGCCTCGTCCAGGGGACATATTTCTTTATGTATTTGCGCTCCTTGTCTGTGAAATAGTTCTGGTTGACAGGATTTGATATGAACGACAGGATTGTCTTGTGAGAGCCTATGACGGCGCGGAAAGAGTTCAGCATGCATGCGCATTTCCCGTTGACCGCCTTGATGAAATCCCTCAGCTCTCTGGGATACCTCATGAAGAATTCGGCTTTCAGGCTCCGGTGAATCAAAGTGTACTTTATCCCGCCGGCGTGGAGACGTCCCTTCTTCATCTCGAAATCCCTTGGATCGACTACACTTGCCTCGATCCCCTTCTGCACGAAGAAATCCCTGATGATGTCTGATTCGGAATGCCCTCCGCTGATATCCCGGAATGTCGCGAGTGCGAGTCTGGGAGTGTCAGAGAGTCCCATCTCCCTGTAGCGCTCGAGGATGGCGTCGTAGAATCCGGTGACGATCGCCTTGTCCGAATCAATCCCGTAATCCCTTATGAAATCCTTATAGAGTGGATGCTCCCTGAAAAGCTCTTCAAATATGTCTGTCCACCCGACCCCTCCGGGGTTGTCTGAGTTGAACTCTATGAATTTGAGCGTTTTGCCGTCGAAGAGCACATCGAGCCTGTTTATATTGGTCGGCTTGATGTAGCCCGGATCGGACTCGACCCATTCTTTCGGTATATGCCAGTATGGGAATGAATCGTGCACATACTGATCATTGAAGTATAGATTGACCACCTTGTCAAGGAGTGAGTCCATCACTTCGGTGGCGTCCTTGAGAAGAGCGAAAGACTTTTCCTTCAGAAAAAGCGGCATCAGTGTGAAATTGAAAGGCGTGATCCCGTAAAAGCATCGTCTTTTCACGACCTTTTCCTGGAAGTCCCTCCGGGCCTTGAGAGTCTCGTCTGAGTTCTTAACCATCCAGTTCATCAGACGACGGTATTCCTTATCCAGTTCAGTGAGGATGCTCATCTTTACTGTCTCTCCTTGCCATCTTCTTTTTCCGCATATCAGCGCCCTGTATTCTTCTTTATCGAGCCCTGAAAATCATTCAGCACCTTTCCGACTACGGCGAATGCCTTGTAAACGGCGTTGCATTCTATGCTCCTTCTCCCCTCGGGCTCGATGATTCTGTGAAGATCAGTGCCGTCGATGTTCATTATATAGGCATCTTCCTTCACGATGCCCGTTGAAAAGGCCGTGTTGAAAACTATCCTGGTGCCATCAGGCGAAATGTGAAACTCACTTGGAGTGTATCCGATTGAATCCCAGGAAAACAGCGTCTTGGCATAAGGCCTGTCAGGATCGAGGAGCATCAGGTAGATCCTGTTCTTTACGAGTATGAAGAGCTGGTTCCTCGAGTTCCAGAAGAGCTGAAAAGGCAGCGAGCCATCTGCAGGTGTCAGATTCTGGCTCTTTTCATAGGTCTCAGGGATGAAGAAGTTTATCGAGCGGTCGAGCACATTACCTTCCTTCATCTCGGCTATCGAAGCCGCTATGACATTGTCATTCGGGGACCAGTCAAAGCTGATATCCCGGCTGCACGACTGTGCCGCGATATTGATGGCCTTCTTTTCATTGAAGCAGTATATCCATATGCTGGCTTTACCTTCCTCATCGCCGCGGTTTCTGTAGTAAATCGCAAAAGCGCATCTGTCTCCGGAGCCGGACTGCTTGACTGACAGAAGCTCCAGCTCGGCAAGCTCCCTCATCTCGAAGACCATCAGCTCATCAAAGGACGGCCTGTCTGAATCTATCCTGCCTATTGTCTTCTTCGTGCGCTCTGCATCTGTGCTGCAGATGTAGAGATCGCCTTTATCAAAGAATATGCTCTCGATACATGGAATATTGATGTCATAACGCGTCACGCGGTTTGACCCGACTCCCACATAGTAGATCTCGTACCTGCCCCCGACAAGCCTTGACAGCACCACAGAGCTGTCATCAACTGTCCAGCCCAGGATTCGGAGCGAGTCGGGCTCGGCATTCAGCGTCACCAGACTTCTCCTGCCGGCCTGAGACAGTCCACAGACCCACAGCTCATGGCTCGTCTCTCGGGACCGGTCCGTTTCGTCTGTAAAATGAGGCGTTCTCAGATATGCAATGCTGCCCGACGATGATGACCAGGTGAAATCCCTGTATGTGTACCAGGGAAGCCTGGAAAAGGATTTCAGATATGTCAGGAAAAAGGCGAGGCACAGAATCGCGGCGAGAATCAGGACCGCTGCCGCAATCAGATATCCGGAAGACTTACCACGCCGGGTGTCATTTTTCATCTTTTCCATGGTGAATCCTTTTCATCCTAAATATCAAACATCCTTCATTTTTGATCACTATCACCCGGCATCGATCAGGCGAGTGGAATAAAACTGCAGAGCATGCGACAGTTCATTCGCATGTGAAAGCCTTCCTCCCTGACAGGCCGGGTGCTATTGTAAAAGAGCACTGACTCTGGTAAAATCATTAAGGTAAGGCTTTGACAGAAACAAAAGAATCGACAGAGAGGGGTTGCCATGGAACAGAAAAGCGATGACAGCAGCGAACTGGGCAGGAAAAAGGGCGAATGGAAGATGGAGATAGTTCCTGAGCAGGACAAACCGGAAGAAAAAGCCGAGAATCCGGCATACGACCCACTGAGCGATGACAGCCTTGAACAGGAGCTGGCCGTTCTCGATCTCTCCCAGAGCTACGAGGTCCGGAACAGGCAGTTCTCGCCTCCGAGAAAGGCTGCAGAAGAACAGGAGCAGAAGAAGGAAGAGCCTGAGAATCCCGAAGTGTCTGACAATATGGTGTCTGAGATCCCTCCAGAACTTAAGAAGAATCCCAAGAGCTTCGTGATAAGCTCGCTGATTATCGTGGCTGTGCTGATTCTTCTCTATGGACTGTATCAGAGCTTTACAAAAAAGGAAGCGGATGAGGCGGCCTCGACAGGAGTGGCGGAGATGCGCCTGACCTACAAGGTCAGTGAAGTCAAGGTCAAAAAGGCCGGCAAAAACGAGTGGGAAGCCCTGCAGGATACATATCTGATCAAGGCAGGTGACCAGATCCAGACTGCCGTGTCCGGCAAGAACGTCATTTCAGTCGGAGACGGATGCAATATCCGCCTTGCAGACGTCACCCAGCTGGGAATAAGCAGCTTCGCCTGCTCAGGAAATGATTTCACAGGCTCCTTTACCCTCGAATCGGGAAAGATATGGGTCAACACGAAGAATTTCAGGGAGTTCAAGGTCTTCGCCGACTCAGGCATTTTCACGGCAGGCAATTCGATCTTCAACCTCTCTGTCGACCCCTCAAAAGGCGCAGTGATAGAGGTTCTGCAGGGCAGCGTCTATGCCGCGTCTTCAACTGATCCGTCGATGACGATACCAGTCAGTGCAGGACAGTGGTCTTCAGTAAAAGGGAGCACAATCTCTCAGCCGTCCACGCTGACCCTTGATGTATCAAACGAATGGTATGCCTGGAACATAAGCTCGGATTCGCGTGAGAACCTCGTATACAAGCAGAATGTGCCGGCAGGCGGCCAGCAGAGCGGGACTGCATCTAATCAGGAGGTGATGCAGCCGAGGATGCAGCCGGGACAGCCAGGCGGGAAGGGTCAGGCTGGAATGATGCAGGGTGGCCAGGGCCAGGGCGGTATGATGCAGGGTGGCCAGGGCCAGGGCGGTATGATGCAGGGTGGCCAGGGCCAGGGCGGTATGATGCCGGGCGGCCAGGGCCAGGGCGGAATGATGCAGGGCGGCCAG
>Ga0302252_1000561_pt1 | contig 30615 bp, 24 predicted proteins | sample AAG_RA_Leu_MG_FD_193511 | JGI IMG/M metagenome (GOLD analysis project Ga0302252, IMG submission 193511) | Enriched activated sludge microbial communities from anaerobic digester in WTTP, New Holstein, Wisconsin, United States - AAG_RA_Leu | ecosystem: Engineered > Bioreactor > Anaerobic >... | reverse complement strand
AGCGGGAGCTCGAAGATGACCCTGCCGACCGGAACAGACTGGATCAGCGCCTCGAAATCCTTCTGAAACGGCGCGCCCAGCACTATTATTATATCATCGGCTGCCTTTATATCCATTAATCTGATCCATCCAGGGTCGTCCAGCCTCACAGAAGGCTTCCTGCTGCAGAGATGCGGCCCCTTCCTGGGAGACATGATCTTCCTGACTATCGCTGTCTTTTCTGCCTCGGACCAGCGCCTGCTTCTCGGGGCTCTCCTCTTTTCGTATTCCCTGAAAATCGCATTCACTTTGTCCGCATAGCTCGACAGCTCTTCCCCTTTTCTCCCCAGCAGGTAGAGCCTGTCGCCTGGAGAGACCGCACCCCAATGCGCGAAGGAGATGCGCTCCTGAAAGCCGGCCCCCTCGTCGTGGCTGATCACGTCTCTGAGTATGAAGGCATCGCCCTCGTCGTCAGATGACGAGGCGATCCTGACCCTGTCGCCCTGTCCGGCCGATCCGGTGAGACGCACAGTGACCCTGCCATCTTCGGCCTTTTCGACTTCCCCAAGCAGCGTTCCCATCGTAGGAGGCTCATCATAGTCGATGACATCTCCCTTTTTCCCGACGAGGAAATACCGGGTCTTCCTGCGGGCCATGTCGTCCACCGCAGAAAACTGGCCGGATAAAGCGCTCATGTGAGATTCCACAGCACCGCTCCGCTCCGGTACGGCGCATTTCCGGATGGAGCCGGCATTCTTTCCGCGCCTGCCGCGAGCCTTTATCCTGCATCCATCGATGAGCGTCCTGTAGGCCTGAACGACACGCCGGACATATTCGGGACTCCTCATCCTCCCTTCGATCTTCAGCGCTTTGACTCCCGCTTTCTGCATCTCCGAGATGAGCTGGCCGCTCTCCAGATCCCGCATGGAGAAGAAGAATCCGTCCCTGCCCACGCCTTTCCACAGGCGGCGGCAAGGCTGCGTGCAGAGTCCTCTGTTTCCGCTGTGGCCGCCCATCCAGCTGCTGGCGAGGCACAGCCCTGAGATGGAGAAGCAGAGGGCGCCGTGGCAGAATACCTCCAGCTCGAGCCCGGTTTTTTTCGAGATCTCCCTGATATCGTCGAGGGAAATTTCCCTGGACAGGATCACGCGCTTCATCCCGAGCTTCTCAATGCATTTCACGCCCTCCGAGTTGTGAATCACCATCTGCGTGCTCGCATGGAGAGGTATCTCCCTGAAGTGGTTCCTGCATATGTTTATCAGCCCCAGATCCTGCACTATCAGCGCGTCGACTGATAGTGCAGACAGCCTGTTCAGCATGTCGAACACTGCAGGTATCTCCCTCTCTTTGATCAGCACGTTCATGGCCACATAGAGCTTCTTCTTCCTGGAATGCAGATAATGGGCCATCACCTCTGCATCGTAGATCGAGAAATTTCTCGCCCGCTGGCGCGCGTTGAAGCCCTCTATTCCTATATATACCGCATCGGCGCCTGCCTCGACTGCCGCGACGAGTGCTTCCTTGGTGCCTGCGGGAGCCAGTAGTTCCATGGCGATCTCCTCCTGACCGGCATACACGGCCATTTTGATTTCATTATGTTTACAGGCTGGTATTCAGCCAAATAGAAATAGATATACTCACAGATTCCATCGTAGAGACGTTCTGGGAAAAGACTGGAAAACCTCTGCATAATTGTCATCAACAGTTAAATAAAAAGAGAATCATCCGATTCATGGTACGAATTGCATATTGACAGCGTGAAGGCGTGTCCCTGCAACTGCGGTTATTTCAACAACCGCTGGCTTTCTGCCGGCCGCGCCTGTTATTGCATGTCTTCTTTCCGCTGAGGGTTGCATGGACGGAATTTCAAAAGCATTTGAATGTGAATCTGACAGGGAGGCCACGCTCGGGGCTCTGTTCAATGCCATCACCGAATCGGTTGTTCTCATCAAGACCGACGGGACTATTCTTGCCGCAAATGACACGTTCAGGAGCAGGATCGGAGCGGAAGCAGACAACGTAATCGGAAGGCAGATCATAGATTTCTTCTCTCCCGACATCGCCGAGCTCAGAAAAGAGCGCGGACTGTCTGTAATCAGGGATAAGAAAGCCCGGACCTTTGAAGAAAAAAGAGACGGCTTCCATTTTCAGGTATCGTACTATCCTGTCACGGGAAAGACAGGCGAAGTGGAATCGCTCGTGCTCGTCGGCGTCGATATAAGCGACAGAAGGAAGACTCAGGAGGCTCTCAGATACTCTGAAGAGCGCTTCAGGATGATCTTCGAATATGCTCCTGACGCCTATTACATGTCAGATCTGAAGGGGATTCTCCTCGACGGGAACAGAGCCGCGGAAGAGTTGATAGGATACAGGAAGGACGAGCTGATCGGAAAGAGCTTCCTGAATCTGCACCTGCTCCATCACAGCCATATTCCCAAAGCGGCATTTCTGCTGGCTCAGAATGCGATAGGCAGGCCCACAGGGCCTGATGAATTCGTGCTGATAAGGAAGAACGGCGCCCTGGTACCTGTTGAGATAATGACATATCCCGTAAGAATGGACGGCAATGTCAATATCCTCGGTATTGCAAGAGATCTCTCAAAGAGAAAGGGCATAGAGGAAGCATTCAGGCGCCGTGACTCCCTTCTCTACAGCGTCGTCAGGGTGAACAACTATCTTATAAGCTGCGGCGACTTCAACGAGGCGATTCACAGCTCGCTGAAGGTCATAGGCGAAGCAGCATCTGTCGACAGGGCGTACATATTCGAAAACTCATCCGAAGAAGGCTCTGAAGAGCTCTATGCGTCTCCTGTCTTCAAATGGACCATGGGATCAGGCTCGTATGCTTCGGAGAGCTTTTCGATCCAGAAGGTACCCTACTCGTCGTTCCCAAAGCTCTATGAAAGGCTCAGTGAAGGCCTTCCAGTGACAGATCCGGTTCGAAGGCTTCCTGCAGAGACGCAGAAATATCTGAAGGCCCTGGGTACAAAATCATTCCTTATTGCCCCGCTGATCGTGCAGAAAAAGCTGTGGGGCTTCATAGGATTTGATGACTGCCAGAGAGAGAGAGAGTGGGACGAGGTGGAGCATTCAGTCCTCAACGCCGTTGCCGCCTCCATAGGAGAGGCCATCTACAGGAAGCAGACAGAGGAAGCCCTGATGCTCAGCGAGGCAAAGTACAGGACAATAGTCGAGAATATCCAGGATATAATCCTGGCCTTTGATACGATGGGGATCATCAGATATGTGAGCATGAGCGTCAGGAAATACGGCTATGCTCCTGATGAGCTGGTGGGCCGCAATCTCTTCGAGTTCATACATAAGGACGATCGCGAGAGAATCTCGAGAATGATGGCAGACCTCTTTGCGAGGGGAATCGAGCGACCCGTCACTTTGAGGATCCTGACAAAGGACGGCCAGATCAGGATTGTCGAGGAGACAGGAAGGCTGGTAAGAGACAGCTCGGACAGGATACTGCAGGCAGTAAGCATCATTCACGACATCACTGAAAAGAGCCAGGTCTTCGAGGAGGTCAGGAGCCACAGCATCAGGCTCAGCCAGGAAGTCAAGGAGAGGACTGCCGATCTCGAAGAGACCAACAGGAAACTGCGGGAGGAGATCAGGGAGAGAATACAGGCCCACAGCGCACTCGAAAACAGCCAGAACGAGCTTCAGATGGCAAAGGAGTATGCAGAGCGATGCAACGCCGCAAAAAGCGAGTTTCTCGCCAATATCTCCCATGAGATCAGGACGCCTCTGAACTCGATAATAGGTTTCTGCGAGCTCTTACAGTCCTGCTGCTCGCCGGAGCAGGCACATGAGCACACCTCCACCATCCTGTATGAAGCTGAGATTCTGCAGAACCTGATAAACGAAGTGCTCGATCTGGCCAAGGTGGAATCAGGAAAGCTGTCCCTCGAAATCCACCCGTTCGATCTCGAAAGCGTGCTGGCCAGCGTCGAGAAGAGCCTCTGCGTCAGGGCGCTGGAGAAAGGCATCTCGCTGCATTTTCAACTGGAAGGAGAGACTCACTGCAATCTGGAAGGCGACGCCGTCAGGCTCCGCCAGATCCTGATGAACCTGGTGGGAAATGCCATAAAGTTCACCGACACAGGCTCTGTAGATGTATCCGTGAGAGGACTGGCCAGCAGCGGAGGCATCTCCAGGACAAGATTCGAGATAGCCGACACAGGCATAGGCATACCTCCCGACAAGCACCGGCTCGTCTTCGAGAGCTTTACGCAGCTCGACGGCAGCAACACGAGAAAATACAGAGGCTCAGGCCTCGGAACGACAATCTCCAAAGCGCTGGTAGAGCTGATGGGAGGCGAGATCGGCCTGTCGAGCGAGCCCGGAAGGGGAAGCCTCTTCTGGTTCGAGGTACCTTTCCGCCTGCACGCTGAGAGAGACAGCAGCAGCGCGGGAGAGACGGGAAACGAAAACGACGCCGACTGCGTCGGAAAAATACTCGTGGCGGAGGACTATGAGCTGAACCGTGAAATCGTGATTACCCACCTCAGAAAAGCCGGATACTGCGTCGACTACGCAATAAACGGCAGAGAAGCTCTGAGCCGCTTTCTGTCAGAACAGTATGACCTTATCCTGATGGATCTGCAGATGCCGGAGATGGACGGAAACGAAGCCACTGCAAGAATACGTGAGATCAACAACTCCATCCCGATAATAGGCCTCACTGCCAGCGCATTTCAGAATGAAAAGGATCAGTGCATGCGCTCAGGGATGAGCTTTGTGCTGACCAAGCCGATTAAAAAGAAGATTCTTCTGGATACTGTCAGAAGATGGCTCCCCCACCCCTCCGATTATGGCGCTGCAGATGAAGCGGGAAAGGGCGAAGGGCAGGCCCCGCGGCAGGCTCCAATCGATTATGATACGGCGCTGCAGGAGTTCGATATGCAGTCTGAGGTTCTGAACAGCGTGATAAAGAGGTTTGTGGAAAAAGGTGCGAACCAGATTGCAGAGCTCGATCGTGCCATCACAGATAACGACCTCGAGATGACGAGAAAAATAGTGCACAAGCTGAAAGGAGCGGCCGGCAGCCTCGTGGCCAGGCCGCTGTATTACACGGCGGAGGAGATTGAGATGCTGGCTGCGTCCAAAGCGGCAGTCGACGATGAGCTGATAGGGAAATACGGCCTGTTGCAAAAGGCCTGGCTCGATTTCAGCACTCACGTCCACAGCATGAACCTTTCATAGAATATGCCTGATATGCAGAACTGCCTGCACTAATGATGCTGAAATTTGGAGGCAAAGATGAAAATACTCATAGTTGACGATGATGAGGTAAGCTCTGCAAGACTCTCTATTCTTCTCTCGCACTACGGAACCTGCAGCGTGGCAGAATGTGGAAAGGACGCGCTCAGAATGTTTTCCGAGGCTAACGAGGAAGGTCAGCCATACTCTCTGATAGCGCTGGACATAGACCTCCCTGACATCCAGGGGACCGAGGTGCTGAGGGAGATAAGGAGATATGAATCGGAAAAGCTCAAACTGAGGCCTGACGACGCGGCAAGGATCATCATGGTCACTGTCTTCAACGACAGGGAATACGTGATGGACTCCCTGGAGGGAGGATGCACGCGCTATCTGGTGAAGCCTGTAGACAGGAAGAGCCTGTCAAAGGCTCTTTTCATGCTCTGGAGCACTCCTCCAATGCCCCAGATGATAAAAAAGATGAAGCCGGCAAGAATTCTGGCAGTTGACGACGACGACATAAGCCTCAGCAAGATATGGCTGATTCTGTCGCAGCACGGGAGCTGTGACAAGGCGATGGCTGCAATCGAGGCGCAGAAGCTCTTCATCAGCGCGCATAACAATGGATATCCATACAGCCTCGTCACGCTCGACATAGACCTGCCGGATACGAACGGGAACGAGCTGCTGAGGAGGATCAGATTCTGGGAATCCCAGCACGGACTTGGAGACAATCCGGTAAATGCAATAATCATTTCGGCAATGAACGACAGGAAACTGATAGAGCAGTCCGTCAAGGACGGCTGCCTCCATTACCTGCTGAAGCCATTCAAGAGGGAGAAGCTGAAGGAGATCATCGACAGAATCGGCCTCACCGAGCTGAAAGCCAACACGGCATAACATGTTCGGATCCCATATTTTCCAGGTAGTTATTCAGTGGTTAAGTGATCAAGTGGTCGAGTGGCCGAGGGGTCCAGGGAAGGAAGAAATCTTCTGATCTCTGAAATGCTGAAGTGATCAAGTGGCCAGGTGGAAGAAATTCTCTTTCAATCCCTCGATCCCTTGATCACTGGATCTCTCGATCCCTGAAATACATGAGACAACTTGTGCCGATGCATGACAGGACGGTCTGGCATTTTTTCCACTTTCATGGTATACTGTGACTGCGTTTTACAAACAAGACATGGTCAATGCAAGGAAGTCAGCAGCCGACATTCTGAAGATGAACACTGAGATAATTGAAATTGACGGCTCACAGGGAGAAGGGGGAGGCCAGATAATAAGGACGGCGCTCTCGCTCTCTGTCATCACCGGAAAACCCTTCAGAATTACAGGCATCCGGGCAGGCCGGAGGCAGACAGGCCTCAAAGAGCAGCACCTCACCTGTGTCAGAGCCTGCAGAACCATATCCGACGCTGTTGTCGAGGGAGACTGTGTAGGCTCTTCAACATTGACCTTTGTTCCTGGGAAGACAAGGCCGGGGGAATACCATTTCGACATCTCGACGGCAGGCTCCACATCTCTCGTGCTGCAGTGTATCTACTTCCCTCTTGCCCTTGCGCCTGAAAGCTCGTCAGTCACGATCACCGGAGGCACACATGTGCTGTGGAGCCCGAGTTTCGACTATCTCAGCAGTCTCTGGCTCCCGATGCTTGGAAAGATCGGCTTCAGAGGCGAGCTGAAGATAGACAGGGCAGGCTATTTCCCGGCCGGAGGAGGAAAGATACGCGCTGTGATAAGCCCTGCCGGAAAGATGGCCGGATTCGACGGGCAGAGCCGCGGAGAGCTGCTGGGGCTTTCAATATTTCTGGGCTCTTCGAACCTTCCCGCGACTTCGAGGGAGAGGATGAAAAGGACTCTGCAGAGAAGCCTGGAGCGCCATGCTTCGCAGAGCACTTTCCAGGAGGGCGATCTGCCCTCGCCGGGCAGGAACGCCTTCGTCACTGTTCACGCCGTCTTCGAGCATACGCAGGCCTGCTTCACAGATGTGGGAGAGCGCGGGAAGCCCAGCGAAGACGTGGCCGTGACGGCGTCGAATCACTTTCTCGCCTATATGGAGAGGAATGGCGCCCTCGACGAGCATATGACAGATCAGATTCTGCTCCCCCTGGCTCTCGTTCCGCAGGGGAGATCGATCTACACTACGTCGAGCGTTTCGCAGCATCTGCTTACGAACGCGGATATAATAAGGCGCTTCCTGGATGTGAGCGTGGAGATCGAAGGCGGAGAGAACTGCGAAGGAAAGATTACCGTGAACTGCCGCTGATTCGGGTCGGGAGCCGCGCTTATTCTGAGCGCTGTACGGCAGGAAAAAGCCGGGGCGCTTAGAATCATTGAGGATACGCTTCAGGTGCAATGTGCACCGTTTTTTACAATCGGAACAGCTGAGGAGGTTTTTGCCATTTCCCGAAACACAGTCGTTGTTGTCGGAGGCGGCCCTGCAGGAATGATGGCGGCGCTTACGGCGGCACAAAAACAATGCAATGTATTTCTTCTGGACAAGATGGAAAGTCTGGGCAAAAAGCTCTGCATAACAGGCAAGGGCAGGTGCAACCTCACACACCAGGTCGATTCGCCGAAAGAGCTGATAGAGAACTTCCCCGGCGGAGGGCATTTCCTCCACTCGGCGCTGTCGAGGTTTTCCCCTGCCGATCTGATAGGCTTCTTCAAGTCAAAGGGCCTCGAATGCAAGGTGGAGAGAGGCAAGAGAGTCTTTCCGGTGACAGATAACGCCGAGGACGTCATGAACGTCCTGATCGCAGAGATGAAGAAGAACAACGTGGACATCAAGATGAAGATGCCCGTGATAGAGGTGGTGGCGAGCAAGGGCCGAGCGATGGGGATAAAGACGATCCTGGGTGACTGCATCCGCGCTGACAGAGTGATCGTGTGCACAGGAGGCATGACATACCCCTGGACAGGATCGACTGGAGACGGATACAGTCTCGCGAAGAGACTCGGCCATGTGATAGTAACGCCCAGGCCCAGCCTGGTGCCTCTCGACGTGGCTGAGCACTCGATAGTTCACGCCCTCGAGGGCCTTTCGCTGAGAAACGTGAAGGCCACGCTGAAGCTCAACAATAAGGTGATAGATCACAAGTTCGGCGAGATGGTCTTCACCTCTTCAGGCCTTTCAGGCCCGATAATTCTGTTTCTGAGCCGCCAGGCAGTCAATCTGCTGTCCGAGAAGAAAGGCGATGTCAAGCTCGCTCTCGATCTCAAGCCGGCTCTGGCGCCTGACAAGCTCAAAGCAAGGCTCGAAAGCGAATTCGACAAGTTCAGGAAGAAATATTTCAAGAACTCGCTCGAAGACCTTCTCCCGCAGAAGATGATTCCCGTATTCATAGGCGAATCGAATGTGTCTCCTACCAAGCAGTGCGCACAGATAACAGGCAAGGAGAAGGAGAGGATAATAGACCTCTTCAAGAACTTTACATTCAAGATAACGCGGCCCCGCGGAATGACAGAGGCCGAAGTCACGCAGGGCGGTGTGGAGCTCAAGGAGATAGACCCCAAGACGATGGAGTCCAGGGTGATATCGGGGCTGCACTTCGCCGGAGAGGTACTGGACATAGACGGGTACATAGGCGGGTACAACCTCCAGGCCGCCTTTTCAACAGGTTACATTGCGGGGCTCAGCGCGAGCCATTCATAGAGGAGTAAAACAGCGATGGAGCGCCTCAGAAAAGCTATTATGACCGAGGGAAAGTATCTGGGAAGGGGCATCCTGAAGGTGGACAGCTTCATCAACCACCAGATCGACCCTGCCCTGATGGTTGAGATCGGACAGGAGCTGGCCAGGCGCTTCATGCCTCTGAAGCCCACGAAAGTGCTTACTGCAGAGGTCTCAGGGATCGCCCCTGCCATCGCAACGGCCATGGTGCTGGGCGTGCCTCTCATCTTCGCCAGGAAGACGAGACCGATCACTATGCCGGCCGAGGTCTATCACACCCAGGCGCCTTCACACACGAAGGGCTCCATTGTGGATCTGATGGTCTCGCCTGAAGTGCTAGGACCTGATGAGCGGGTATTGATAATCGATGATTTTCTGGCAAGAGGGCTCACACTGCAGGCCCTGGCAGAGCTTGTGAGACTGAGCGGCTCAACGCTGTGCGGATTTGGAGTGATAATCGAAAAATCCTTCGAAGACGGCAGGTCTCTCCTCTCCGGCTTCGGCGTGCCCGTAGAATCACTGGCGGTGATAACCTCCCTGAGTGATGACGGAATAGAATGCGAGTGAGAGCCTATTTATGGCTTTTCAGCTGCTCTTTGAAGGCCTTCACATCTTTGTTCTCCGGATCGTCAGCCAGGATCCTGTCAGCCGCCTTCAGAGCCTTGTCAGTCTCGCCCTTTCCTGCATGACATTTGGCCATGAAGAACCGGATCTTCTGGACAGGCGCCCCCTTCTCATCGAGGGCTTTCTCGAACTGCTGCAGGGCCTTGTCATATTTCCTCATCAGAAGATAGACATATCCCCTGTTCCACAGGGCTGTCATGTAGTGCTTCCTGTCTGTCTGCGGGACTTTTTCCAGATCTGCCAGCGCGTCCTTGAACTTTCCCTGCTTCCTCCTGCACTCGGCCCTGTCTATCAGCAGCTGATGATTCCACGGATCTGCCATCATCGCATAGCTGTAGCAGCGCATCGCCTTGTCGTACTTCTGCTCCTTCGTAAGCTGCGCGCCCCTGAAGTCGAGCGCAAGCACCGCGCCCTTCCACAGCGCAAGCAGTGCCAGAAGGCTCACGAGGACTATCGATGCGATCTTTATGAGGTGTGCATTTTTCTTCCTGAACTTCTTGATGAACTTCCTGTAGTTGAATCGCAGCTTTCCCGCTGCGGGGACTCCCCCTCCAAGGCGGCACTTTGCCAGCTCGTCAGCCAGATCCTCCGCTGAGCTGAAACGCTTCTCAGCATCCTTCTCAATACATTTCATCACCACCGCGCCGAGCGCCGGAGATACTGAAGACGATAGCTTCCTGGGGCTGTCAGGGTCTTTGCTGACGACATTAGTCAGAGTCACGACGATAGTGTCTCCCATGAAGGGATTGAACCTTGTCAGACATTCGTACAGTATGGTTCCGAGAGAGAAGATATCGCTCCTGAAGTCGGTGAAGCGGCCGAGAGCCTGCTCTGGCGACATGTAGGCAGGCGTGCCCAGACTCTCGCCTGTCCTGGTGAGAGACGATGAGTCCCACCCGACTATCTTCGCTATGCCGAAATCCACCAGGTAAGGCTCGCCTTCCCTGTCTATCATTATGTTCGACGGCTTCAGATCCCTGTGGATGACGCCCTTCATATGGGCGGTGTGGATTGCCCTGGCCATCTTCTCCATAATCTCGAGAACCTTATCCTGAGTCACTATCTCCCTCGACAGGTACTCCTCGAGGCTCGTGCCCTGTATGTAGTCCATCGTGTAATAAGGTATTCCCAGGGCGTTTCCGAAGTCATAGAGCTTCACTATGTTCGGATGCTCGAGGCTCTTGATGACCTTCGATTCGAGGCTGAAGCGCTTGATCTGGTCTTCGTCGAGCATCTCGGCGTATTTCAGAATCTTGAGGGCTCTTATCTCGCCTGTCTCGCTCTCCTTTACCTTGTAAACCCAGCTCATCGCGCCCCTTCCGAGCACCTCGATGATATCGTATCTGTCGAACAGCTCGATCAGAATCGTCTGCGTGTCCATCAATTTCTCAGAGACCACGGAGACGTTTTCCTGCTGCCTGCTCTTGCCCTTGCGCGACGGATTGGTGATGAACTTGATCTTTATCTTGTCAGGGCCTACGAGATGCTGATTCTCTATTACCTTGAGATGCTCTTCGTCGATGAGGCCCTTTTCATGAAGAAAGCTCTCGAAGCTCTTCTCCTCCTTCAGCAGGTTGAACTCGACCTTCGCGCTGTAGACCTGCGATTCTTCGAGAATGTTATTCTTTATCAGATACTCTTCGATGCTTGAGAACGACACGTCTGACTCCCATCGTGTTATTCGTACTATAAGATTATAACATGTCCTGCCATTCTTTCAACAATTCCGGACAGATGGCCGAAAAAACCGCTGCGCTCCGGGATAATCAGCTTGACAGGAGAGACAGGCCGATTATAGAATAATACGGCGATGTACATGCCCTGCAAGGAGGAAAAATGAGTCAGGAACTGCTCACCGAGATCATAGGAAAAGCCTCAGCTGACGAGAAGTTCAGGACGAGGCTCATCAACGATATGGAGACCACGCTGAAAGAGAACAACTGGCTTCTCACAGAGCAGGAGAAAGAGCTGCTCAGGAATATCAAGGTCGAAGAGAGCGCCGGAGAAGAGAGAAGCCTGGACACCCGGGTCAGCAAGGCGCTGTACGGCACTGACACGCACGGGATTCTCTGGTAGAGGATCTCATCGGACCGCTTCATCGAGACGGCGCGCTAACCGGTTTTGGTCGCCATCAGAAGGAAAGGGTTATCCCGCACATCAGGAAATTTCTTTTTGATCTCCTGCGGTGAGATGATTCTTATGCTGACTTTGTCATCAAAGCCCTCTCTTATCATCTCCTCCCATTCCTCTTTCGGCCTGTACCATTTTCTGCCTCTGGTCCCGTCTTCCATGTCGGCATTGACAATCTCCTCCCATCCGATCTTTGCCGCATCCTGCACCTCGGCGCTGAGAGGCTCAAGAGTGACGTGCAGCATCGACTTTATCGCCTCGCTGTCAGCGTGATTCGACCTGTCGAGTATCGGGATCTCGACCACTTTCTGCTTCTTGGCGAGCAGCACTGCTTTCTTCGGGTCCACCTCGATCTCGTTGTAGTACCTCGTCAAAGTCGTTATCTTCTTTTCTATGTAGCTGCCTATCCAGTGATCTATATCGCCTATGATGAATACGCCGTTCTTCCTGAGCACCTTGTAGACTCTTCTGATGAGCCCCACCAGGCTCTTCCTGAAAAGTATCTGGTGCAGGGCAAAGCGCGCTTCCGTGAAGTTTATCGTGTTCTCATAGATCTCATGGTGAAAGAGCAGGCTCCTGTTTATCACGCACGAGCAGTTATCCGTCACATTGATGAAGTTGGAAGATTCCATATAGTTGCCGGGGAAATCCTCCACGCAGCGATCCATCAGGGCCCTGTCCGGCTCGACTCCGAGGACTCTCAGCTTGTTTTCTATTATGTCCTTCCTGAGAATTCCCTTGTACAGCTCACCGGTTCCAATCCCGAGAGACTGGACAGCCGTTATTTCGTCCGAGTTGTTCAGGGCGTAATGTATCAGATCTGTCATCACGGACTGTACGGCCCTGTTGACAGGCAGATCGGCAAAAAGCTTGTAGGCAGTCGAGACCTCCCAGACGGCCTCGCCTTTAATCTCTCCTGTACCCTTCATCAACACCTCACTGCAGTATTATCCGGGCGACAGCCGCTGAAGAGCCGTCATTTCTTGTCTTCGCTTCCGCTCTTCAGATAGCTCTGATACTCGGCTGCGAGGCCGTGGTATTCGCTGAAAAGCGGGAGCGTCTCGGCAACCTTGTCGCGGGGCACGGTTATCGTGGCGCCTGCATAGACACAGTCCTCCTTCGGGAGGCCTATCTTTTCATCCGAATAGGGTCCGGGCACTCTGCAGTTGTATGGCCTGACGTCGAAGATGAAGCAGCGCTTTCCATCTATCTTGTGGAAGATGCATTTCTGGCCGGTCTTTCCCCAGCTGTCGCCAAGTTTGCTGAGCTCCTCGAACAGATCAGCCCTGCCGAGCCTGTAGAGATATTCGAAAACACAGTCGACTTCGAAGCCGCGCATTGGAACCTGGCTTTTCTCGCAGCACAGGCCGCACTCGCCGCAGTCCTTCATCTTGTCGCCCAGCTCCTTGTCGAGCTTTGCAAAAAACTCCCTGGCTTTATTGAAAAACACTTCGTTCATGCTGAAGCCTCCCTGTCCGTATTATTATCTTGATATTCTCATATCGATTCTGCATCGGTCACCGGCATTCTGCGCCAGCCGGACGCGCCGCTAGTTCTTCCCTGCCACGCTTACATCCTTGAAATACAGATGAGGCGAAAGGACTCCGTCCTCATATGTCGCCTCTCTGCCTATTCCAAGCAGCTGATCTTTCAGCAGATCATATACATTTCCTGCCACCATCGTATTTCTGACCCTGCCTGCAATCCTGCCGTTCCTCACCAGGAATCCGAGCTCGACGTTCATCGAGAACTCGCCGCCGAGCAGGTTGCTCTGGCCGCCGCCGATCACCTGATCCACTATGAGCCCCTCTTCCATGTCCTCAATCATCTCTTCGTATGTCATCTCGCCTGGCTGGATCTGCAGGTTGGACGCGCTCGGGACAGGCGGCATCAGCAGTGTCCTGCTCGCGGAGGCAGTAGACTCGCTGCTCAGCAGAGATGCAGTTGACAGGTCGAGCAGGTAGTTCTTGAGCACTCCCTTCTCGAAGAGAGGGAATCTCTGCCTTGGAACGCCTTCGTCGTCGAAAGGTGACGACATGAGGCCGTAGTCCATGAGGCCGTCATCGTAAAGAGTGAAACGCTCATCGACTATCTGCTCGCCAATGCGATCCGTGAGGGGCGAGGATCGGGTGATTATCATCCTTCCGTTGAGCCCTGTCGTGAGGGCGTTAACTATATCAGGCACCACCTTCGGCGTGAAGATCACAGGTATCTTCTTCGAAGGCGGTTCTATGGTATTCTTGCATAGCTTCTCTTTCCAGGCGATCTCTCCGATCAGCCCGAAGGGGTTCTCAGGGAAGTCGCAGGACATCTTGGACTCGTTGATGTACAGGAACTCGCCCTCCCTGACAAGCAGCGCGGATACGAGCAGCACGAAGATGCTCTTGTAATAGACCTTCTCTCCGCCTCTGGTGGTGATCATGTTCTCCCTGAATACTCTCGTGAGCTTGACATCCACATATATCTCAGGAATCAGATCTCTGAGTCTGGCGACGATCCTGCTGCCGAGCTGCTCTGCCTCTTCCATCTCGAAGCTGACTATCTTGGGCTGGAAAACCACCGCGTTGGGGAAGCGCTTGCCTTTCCAGAATCCAAATCTGGCCTTCGGGCCGAACTTCGACGCTTCGATGGCTTTCTCGAGCAGAGACCCTGAATCGTCGATCTCTGTATCGGACGCGAATCCAAGCCTGCCGTCCTTGATCACCCTGAGCGAGTATCCCTGCAGAAGCTTCGATTTCACGGATTGCAGCTTGTTCGCCTCGAAGACGACCGGATATTCTTCAGTCTTCGTCATGAAAAGCTCCGCATCTTTGCAGGCCGATAGCGCCTGTGATATAACCTTTTCAGTCATGTTATCTTCCTCCTACGATGACGTTCCTGATGAGCACATGCGGTCCTCCCCTCGAGATGGGAAGCGGGACCTGCCCGCCCTTGCCGCAGCCGCCAGTGCCGCCGCTGTTGAACATCTCTATGTCATCGCCTATTGCTTCGATGTTCTTCAGTGTCTCGAATATATTGCCAGTCAGGGTGAGGTCCCTGACTTTTTCCTTAATCTCGCCCTTCTCTATCTCGTATGCCTCGCCGGCACTGAACGTGAACATGTCGAGGTTCGTCATGCCGCCCTGCGAGCCCTTAACGTAGTATCCGCGCTCTATCCTCTTGATCATATCGTCGAACTTCCAGTCTCTGGGCTCGATGTACGTGTTTGTCATACGCACAATCGGATCGAACCTGAAATCGAGCGCCCTTGCGTTTCCGGACACCTCTTCGCCCATCTTTCCGGCTGTCTCCCTCGAATGGAGTCTCCCTGAGATCTTTCCGTCCTTGATCAGGTAGTTCTTCTTCGAGGCAACACCCTCGTCATCGTATTTGTTCGTGCCCGAGCAGCCCGGTATCGTCCCGTCATCTACTACGGTAAGGGCTTCGGCGCCCAGGGTCCTTCCCATCTCCATGAGACCCCTGATCTTTTCATTCTCCGAGATGTGGTCCGACTCGCTCATATGGCCGAACGCCTCGTGGATGAATGTTCCTGTAAGCCTCTGATCGATCACGCAGTCGAACTTTCCGCCTTTGGCAGGCTTCGCGTCGAGAAGCGACGCAGCGCTCTCTGTGAGATACTGGATCTTGTCGTCGAGGTTCCTCACCGCGTCGAAGCCCATCGTGCCGCCGAGAGAGTCATACGCCCTCTGGACATTCGAGCCTTCCCTGGCGATGGCCTGGATGGACATGCCGCACTCCACGCGATCTTCTTCGATGTATGTGCCTTCTGAGTTCATGAAGAACTTTTTCAGGCCCACGTCCTTGTAAAACACCGATGAAGTGCTTATTCTCCTGCCCTTCAGTATCATCTCGTTGTAGTGACGGACCAGTTTTTCCTTGTCCTGCAGCGGGATCTGCCTCGGGTCGTCTTCGCGCTTCAGGGGCTTTTTGACGAAATCCTTGACAGGCGGTACTGCTGCCATCTCGGAGCCCTCGGCTTTTCCGACCTTCGCCTCCCTCGCTGCGAGAAAGATGCTCTTGTTCAGGTCATCCATGGCGGTGAAGGATACTATCCCCCACCGGCCCTTGTCCTTCACTCGGATGCATCCTCCAAAGCTGTGCATCTCGCCTATCTGATCGAGGTTCTTGCCGAGATACTGGATCCTCGTCTCTTTCCTGTCCTCAATCCTGACATCCATATAGTCAACTCTGAGCGTGCTCATTGCTTCTTCAAGTCGTTCTTTCACAGTCGCTACCTCCTGTAAGACCTGCATCTCCTGGTGCATGTTGTATTGGGGAAGTCCCCGGCCTTCCATGTAATATCCGGATCCTCACAAAGCCGCAAAAACAGAGGGTCCAAAGTCAAAGACCCTTCCCTGCCATTCTTGCCGCTTTTCACTGTTGGAATGGGGTTTTCTCTGTTGCGCGAGGTCCTTTTTCTCTATTCGCAGGTTGACAGGGATCTTCCTCCTTCGGGAGGAAGTTCGTGAAAAGGCTCCTTTCGTTTCAATCCCTCGATCCCTGGAGCTCTCGATCCCTGGATTCATGGACAACTTGATCCGGTTCCGAGCGAGCCCTCAGAATGTGATCTTTGCCATCATGCTGTACCATATCAGGTGATTGGACGACAGGCATGGGTCTGACGGGGTGAGGTTATATGAAACCTGCGAGTTCAGAGAAAAGCGATCGTTGCTTCCCAGGCTCGTCGAGAGCGTCATCGCCAGATCTGAGAATCCCGGGTTCTCCATCAGCGGCCCCTGGCCGTATCCCTCAGCTACCGTAAAGCTGAAGGGGATTCTGCAGAATCTGAAGTCATGGGAGAGTGAGAGATTCAGATAGTCTGTTCCTTCGTGACGAAGCTCCTTGTAGTATGAGAGAACGGGATGGAAGGGACAGTCATCCCACGATAGCGTTCCATATGCCTCGGCATATCTGTCGCCGAAGAAAACGTCGTAATATGCCACGTTGAGGGTGTAGCTGAAGTTTCTAGAGAGCGGATGAGAGTATGTCCATATGTAATCTATCTCATCGTACTGTCTCGTTCCCTGAAGGCCGTAATACCCGAAAAGCCCGAAGCTGTGGCCGCTTTCTCCGAAAATAAGCTCCATATTCGGCTGCATGACAGGATATCCGTCGTTCAGGTCAAGGCCTCTCCAAATGTACCTTGAAGCATAGCCGAGGCTGAATCTGTATTCAAGGTTATTGTCGTGGGTTATCTCTCTTTCGGGCTCCTCTTCCTTCGAAAGGGCCGGCCCGGCAGCAAGTGAGGCAATCACTGCGAGTAATATGAGGATATGGAGCAGCCTCAATTTCATAAACAGAATAATTCGTATGGAAACCGGTTTCTCCTATCGGCAATCCTCAAACTTCGAATCAGCCGAATCGCCGGACAGGGAAGGAGCAGCTCTGCATCTCAGAGAAGCAACAGCGTGCAGATCACCGGCCCGCAGTCTGCAGAACTTTGACAAGGAGGCGCCATGGGAACACATATACTGCTCAACGGCAGAATTTTCGAGGACAGTTACCTCAACCTGGGCAGGCAGTTTCCTGAAGAGAGATGGCAGCAGATCCTCGACCTCACAATCGGTGATATGGATGCTGAGCCCGAAGATTACCAGCGATCGACATTTGCCTCTCTGAACAATGGAATTCGCACGGTACTGCGCGGCGAAGCGGTAATGCAGATATACAGGGCGTGTATAGCAGAATGCACGATTGCAAAATACAGCTCATGGACGTGCGACAGTTTCTGGGCGGACATGGAGAATGGCGGTTTTGGCTCACCTGAAAGTTTCTGGCCGCGCCTGATTCAAAAAGAGATGAGGGACCCGTATATGTCTCTGCTGCGAACAGTCGGCCTGAATCCTGAAGGGAATCCTGCGTCGAGGAGCCCCTGGTGGCTCTTCGGAGGAGGCGACCTGAAGGGAAGGTTCTACGGCGAATGGGCGGCCCTCACTACACCTGAAGAAGCCGGCATGATCGCCGTGAAATTGCTCGAAACTGGCGCAATAGATGAAGTAGTGGCGCATGCGAAAGCCGAAAGTCCAGACATTGCAAAGTCAATTGAGAGAGACCACCGCGAGGTCGTCGCGCTCCTGGAGCTCGCTGCGGAAGGGGCAAACTGGGTTCTCGGCTTCGAGTTCGGAACCTGAGCGGGGCCGGCCGGTCTCCAGACAGGAAGTCACGATATGATTGTCTAACATAATCGGACATGAAAGTGCTTCTCATATTTCCACCTCAGGCCCAGCCTTTTCTGCCCCACCTCGCCCTTCCGTCGCTGAAGGCGTTCGTGGAGGCCCATAGCTCAGTTGAAGTGGAGCTCCTGGATGCAAATCTGGAGTCCTACCAGTACTTCCTGTCCCGGTCCTTCCTCGGCGAAAGCCCGGGGCAGAGCCTCGACAGCACAGACGAAGCCTGGCACTATCTCTCCTCAGGCAGCGGCTCGCTCGACGAGGATCTGTACTATCCGGCGATAGAAACGCTGCAGAACGGGCTTAAGGAGGTGGCTGCCAGATATCCCGGCTCGTCGCTCGATCTGAAAGACTTCAGCATGAACTATTCCACCTCTTCGTCAGAGCAGATAATGAGAGCCTCGAAGGACTACAGCCAGAATCCGTATCTCGAGTTCTACGAGAAGAGGCTCGTTGCTGAGATACTGGAGAGATCGCCCGATCTGGTGGGCATATCGATCAGCTGGTTCAGCCAGCTCATCCCGGGATTCACGCTGGCCCGCCTCGTCAGGAGCGCCAGGCCCAACCTGCACGTCACGATGGGCGGAAGCATGATCACCCATCTCAAAGACGTCCTGATCTATAAACGGAAGCTCTTCCCGATGGTCAGCAGCTTCACCGTATACGAAGGAGAGACGGCGCTGCTCGAGCTGGCTGTCTCTCTGAGAGATGGAAAGGGCATCGGAAGCGTTCCAGGCATCATATATCCCCAAGGGAAGAAAGACGTCAGAATGAATGAGCCCTCCCTTCTCCCCCACCTCGACGAACTGCCGGCACCGGATTTCGAAGGGCTCCCGCTGGGCAGTTACCTGTCTCCGGCGACATACCTTCCCATTGCGGCCTCGAGAGGCTGCTACTGGAACAGATGCGCCTTCTGCTCGCATCACTACAGCCTCTCCCACTTCAGGCCCAGGAAGGCCGAATCTGTGCTGGGCGACATGAAAAAGCTCCACGAGAAGTTCGGTGCCAGCCATTTCTACTTTGTCGATGACGCGCTTCCGCCTGCGGTGGTGATGGAACTGCCTGCCGCGCTCGAAAGGGATCGATGCCGGTTTTACTGGGGAGGCGAGCTGCGGTTTGACAGGGCTTTTCAGAGCGCCGATTTCAACAGGATCCACGATGGCGGGTGCCGGTTCCTGCTATTCGGCATGGAATCTGCCTGCCAGCGAGTACTGGATATCATGAACAAGGGCATTGAGAGCCCGATGATCACCAATATTCTGAAGCGCTCCCACGAGGCGGGGATCATAAACTGGGTCTTCCTGTTTCTGGGATTTCCCGGCGAGACTGCCGAAGAGGCGCGCATGACCATGGACTCGGTAATCAGGGACAGGGAGTACATAGACATGATAGCGCCGGGCCGCTTTGTATTGACGAGGAACTCGAGAGTCTTCGCCGAGCCCGCCGGATTCGGGATTACAAGAGTGGAAAAACCAGATATGGACAGCGATTTCAAGACATCGTACGCCTTCCTTGCAGATAAGGGAATAACACCTGATGAGGCACAGGGCATACTGAATGAAGCCAGGATAAAGCCTGAGATCCACAAGTTCCTGAAACTGTTCGTCACAGAGGTCCACCTCATGTTCCTGGGCAAATCACACTCCCCTGCGGAGCCCTGAGCGCCGCTCCTGCCATCCCGGCAGGATTCCACATCCGAAGGTGTAATAAATAGTGACAGACTCCTATATTAACATCTGTTCAAATCCGGGACGGAATCCATCATCTGCGGCTGCAGATGAAATCCTTTCAGAAGCGGGTGGGAAGTGAAGCTTTTCGTTTACACTGCAAAGGGCAGCGACGGAAGTCAGGTGAAAGGGAAGATCGAGGCGCCTGACAAGAGCCATGCCATAAGGATGCTGAAGGAGAAGGAGCTCTTCATCCTGTCGCTCGACGAGAAGGGAACGATGACCTCAGGCGGCCTCATGGCGAACAGATCGATCATGTCACGGAGGCGCATCAGGTCGGAAGACCTGATGATATTCACGAGAGAGCTGTCGACTATGATAAGCGCCGGATTTCCGCTGCTGACGTCTATCGAGATTCTTCGGGAGGACCTTCACAACCCTGACGTTGAGGACGTGCTGATAAGACTGGCCTCGAACCTCAAGGAGGGCCAGTCCCTTTCGGCGTCTCTCGAGCAGTACCCTGATGTGTTCCCGAAGCTCTACATAAACCTCGTCAAAGCCGGAGAGGCCAGCGGCGAGCTCGAGAGGATCCTGCAGAGCCTGGCCCAGTATCTCGAGATATCGGAGCGGATTCGCAGGAAGATCCAGGCTTCCATGGTATATCCGGTGATCCTGATCATAACGTCGATTATCATAGTCGGCGCCTTCGTGCTTTACGCCATTCCCAAATTCAAAAAGATCTACGATATCTTCGATTCGAAGATGCCGGTCCTGACGAAGATGTTTCTCGATGCCTCTTCTTATCTGCAGCACAACATAGTGATATTCCTTGTCGTCTTCGCCGCGGCATATGCAGGCCTCAGATTCTACATGAGGACGCCTGCAGGGAAGAGGCGCTGCGACAGGCTCAAGCTCACGTTCCCCTATTTCAACGAGATCTACAGGCGCATAGTGATAGCCAGATTCTCGAGGACGCTTGCCCTGCTGTATTCGAGCGGCGTCCCGCTGCTTGAGGCGTTCAGCCTCGTCGCAAACGTGAGCGACAACGTGATAATCGTCGAGACCATCACAAACACAGCGTCCAGCGTGCAGGAGGGCGAATCGATAACCGCGCCGCTCAAGAAGAGCGGGCTCTTCCCGAGCATGGCCCTGCATATGATCGACATAGGAGAGAAGTCTGGAACGCTTGACAAGATGCTCATCAAGATAGCGGACCTTTACGATTTTCAGGTGGAGAACTGGCTCTCTTCGCTCACTACAATGCTGGAGCCTGTGCTTATAATGTTCCTGGGACTCCTGATCGGCTTTTTCGTTCTCATCATGGCGCTGCCGATAATGACCCTTCCCACAGTCCTCCAGCCCTGAAGAAGATTGGAGCACCGCATGAAGAGACTGCGTCACTGCAATCGAGGAATTACACTGATCGAGATAATGGTAGCCTTCGTAATCCTCACCATGGGCCTCTTTGTCATGCTGGCTGCGTTCCCTCAGCTCTTCGCGCTCGAGACCCGGACGGAGGAGATCTTCATTGCGACGGCATGCGCGCAGGAAAAGCTGGATGAGCTGACAGACACAGGAAAGCCTCTCTCCATCTCCGAGACATCTGACAGCCCGTCATCGCTCAGAAGCTGCACCAGAACCTGGTGGGGAGAGGAAGCAGGCTCAGGAGCCGCCGGCCTTCAGAAGGCGAACGTGAAGGTCACATGGCTCGAAAAAGGCACATTGAAGAGCCTGACAGTTACAGGGCTTATCTCTTTAACAAATCCCGGACCTTGAGGTGTCCATGACCGTCGCTCGAGAGCCTTTCCACAAGAGAAGAAGAGCCGGGATGAGCCTCGGAGAATTGCTCATCTCGATGGTCGTGTTCATGCTCTTCTCGCTGGTGATATACGTCGTGCTGACCATGGGACTCCGCTTTGGAGAGAGGAGCGGAAGCGCCTCCAGGCTCGAAGAGGCGGCAATAAGAGTCAAGGAGACAATCTCCAGGGAGTTCAGGGAGAGCTTTCCCATATCTCAGAATCTGAGACTCCTGAAGAAGTTCGGGGTCGCGTTTCCTGTTCTCTTCAAGCCCGACGCGGCATCTCCCACATCGACTGAGATAATCTTCACGAAGCCGTGCTTCGTGACACTTGATACAGCGGCGTCCAGCCTCTCCCTGGACAGCGCTTCAGCCCTTCAGACAGTCAGGTTCTTCGTGGAAGGCGGAGATACGCTCGTCGAGGAGAGAACGAGATACAACTCTGACGGCTCGATGGCCGAGACGAAGAAGCAGAGCATACTCGCACTGCGGAATAAGAAGATCACTCTGAAGGCCGACTATGTGGGAGCCCGCTCCCTGTTGGTAACGATAACATGCCGTGATGACAGGAAGGAAATCTCGCTGTCGTTCATGGTCATAACGCAGACTAAATAGGAGGGCCGTCATGGCTGCGGCACGCAAGGTTATGTTGATGAGGCGAAGCGGCTTTGCGCTGCTCCTCACCTTCATGGTGATAGCGATACTGTCGATACTGACTGCGTCGCTCGCACTGCACATGTCCTACCAGACCAGATATACGATCATGTATTACGACTCGGTGTGCGCCTTTGACAATGCCCGGTCAGGCATCCTGAGGGCTCAGAAAGAGCTTCTCAGCGACCCGGCGTGGGGCTCGTCGCCTGTAACCTGCCAGATTGGAAAGGGAAAGTACACTGTGACGGCAAAGGCTGTCCCGGCCGGCCCAGGCGCCGAGATCGCGAAGTGGAGGATATCGTCGCTGGGCGAGAGCGGCAGCGCCGTGAGATCCCTCACCTGCTGGTCTGCCCTGAAGACCTCGCTCGAATATGTCCAGTGGTCGGGAAGCGAGACCCATCCCGCTCTGGGGTTCGCATGGCTGTCCGGCGGCGAGAGCTTTTCAGGGCCGCTCCATACCAACGGATTCTTCTCGATCAGAGGGAAACCCCGCTTCGACAGTGCCATCACGAGCGGAAACGATGGAGATCCTTTCTTCATCTCAACAGACGCGACTTTCCTGCAGGGTGGGAAGAAATATCAGGACAACAGCTTCTTCTACCATTACAGCACTTCTTACCAGAACGACGCGCCTGCAGCGATGGCACAGGGAGACCCGGCTGTTTTGACAGGGAATGCTTCCACATCGACCTTCCCGTCTTTCGACATCAACTGGAAAAGCAAGGCTGACCGCGTCTTCAGCGGAGCGGTGGCTGTCATCTACATGAGCAACGGGAAGGTCCGCGTGACGGGCCCGGCTGGAACTGTCGTGCTTCCCGGAACTGCGGCGGTCATCTATGTCGATGGAGATGTCTCCCTGCAGGGGACGGTGAATGGGAAGGCCTCACTGATAGCAGACGGTGATGTTCACATAACAGGGAATATCAAGTACAGCGACAAAAGCACATGCTTTCTCGGAGTCATCTCGTCGAAGAGCATCAGCTTCGATGACACGACGTCAAAGAATGTTGAGATCGATGGGCTCTACGCGGCGCTGGGAGGCAGCTTTCTCGTGAAAGACTGGTCGAAAGGTAATCCGCGCGGGACTCTTACGGTATTCGGCTCAATCCTGGCCAGGTATGGAGCGCCTGTGAACACATGGGACAGCGGCTCAGGCACTGTCGCGACAGGCTTTGTAAGAAACATGCTCTACGACAGCCGCTGCGCCGATACCCCTTCATGGTACCCCCGATCCAGAGCCGTGATGATCTACGCCTTCAAGGACGACAACGTTCCAGTCTGGTAAACCCCGCTAAATCCCTTATTTCATATCGTATATTGCATGTGCTGAGCTCCTGCTTTCTCCCTGATACATATGTGCATTGACAATTTCGACACCACCATGCCCGGATCACAGGCTGCATAGTGAATATCCTTCCGGTTATGCCGCATTTTCTACTTACTGCGAGCATAAAAAATTCCAGAAACTATTGAATCTTTTTTAATTTCCTTGCAATCTACATATCTGTAAAATGAAAAACTCATCAAAGTTGAGTGTAATAGACTAAAGCAAAGGAGTGATGATTAATGTCTAAAATAGTAGGAATAGACCTGGGCACAACGAACTCGGTGGTAGCCATAATGGAAGGCGGAAAGCCGGTTGTCATCAACAACGTCGAGGGGAACAGAACGACGCCGTCGATAGTGGGATTTGCAAAGAACGGTGAGCGCCTGGTAGGCGAGCTTGCCAAGAGGCAGGCGATAAGCAACGCCGACAAGACAGTCGTTTCCATCAAAAGAAAGATGGGAACCGACGAAAAGGTCAACATTGACGGGAAGGGTTACTCTCCGGAGGAGATCTCGTCGATGATCCTCAAAAAGCTGAAGGAAGACGCCGAGCGGTATCTGGGCCAGAAGGTCACAAAGGCTGTCATAACAGTGCCGGCTTATTTCAATGACTCTCAGCGGCAGGCCACGAAGAACGCCGGAACTATAGCGGGGCTGGAGGTTCTCAGGATAATAAACGAGCCTACGGCCAGCGCTCTGGCCTACGGACTGGACAAGCAGGACGAGCTGCTGACGGTGCTCGTATTCGACCTGGGAGGCGGAACCTTCGATGTGTCAATCCTGGAGATAGGCAACGGAGTCTTCGAGGTGAAGTCCACATCAGGAAACACCCATCTCGGCGGCGACGACTGGGATCAGCGCCTGATGGATCATCTGGCGGAAGAGTTCAGGAGAATGCACGGGATCAACCTGAAGGCGGACAAGATGGCGATGCAGAGGCTCAAGGAGGCTGCCGAGAAAGCCAAGATCGAGCTTTCGACAGTACTGCAGACGACGGTCAACCTGCCGTTCATCACGGCGGACCAGAACGGGCCGAAGCATCTCGATATGACCGTGACAAGGGCGAAGTTCGAGGAACTGACTGCAGATCTGGTGGACAAATGCGCCGGGCCTGTCAAGCAGGCGCTTGCTGATTCGAAGCTGGATCCGGGAAAGATAGACAGGATACTCCTGGTGGGCGGCTCGACGAGAATGCCGATGATAATAGACTACGTGAGAAAGACGTTCGGCAGGGAGCCCAACAAGGACATAAATCCTGATGAGTGCGTGGCTCTCGGAGCTGCGATCCAGGCGGCGGTGCTGTCTGGAGAGGTGAAGGATGTAGTCCTCGTCGACGTGACGCCGTTGACACTGGGGCTCGAGACGCTGGGAGGGGTTATGACGAAGCTCATCCCGAGAAACACGGCGATACCCTGCACGAAAAAGGAGGTATTCTCGACTGCCGCAGACAGTCAGCCTGCCGTGGATATCCACGTGCTGCAGGGAGAAAGGGAGTTCGCTTCTGATAACAAGACGCTCGGCAAGTTCGTGCTGGCAAATATCCCGCCTGCTCCGAGAGGGATGCCTCAGATCGAGGTCACATTCGATATCGATGCCAACGGGATCCTGAAGGTTACAGCGAAGGACCTTGCCACTGGAAACGAACAGAACATCCAGATCAAGGCCACCACGAACCTCACCGAAGGCGATATCAGCAAGATGGTCAACGATGCGGCCAGGTACGAGGCCGAGGACAGGAAGAGGCGCGACAAGGTAGAAGCGAAGAATAACGCAGAGAGCCTGATTTACCAGACAGAGAAGACTCTGAGGCAGGCCGGAGAAGGAGTCGATCCGGCGGTCCGCGCGAGGATTGAGGAGGCGATCAGCGCCCTGAAGTCCAGCAAGGAAAGCGATGATCTGCAGAGGATCAAGGCAGACTCAGAGCGCCTGACCCAGGCTCTGTATGAGATGACGCAGAAGATGTATTCGTCGCAGGGCGCGCAGGGCTCACAGTGCGGCGGAGGAACATGCGGAGCCGGGAGAGACGGCGGAACCTACGGAGCCTATGGATACGGCCATAATCCGCAGGGCCAGGCCGGCGGAGATCGGGTGCCTGAAGACGACATCATAGATGCAGATTACAAGGTCAAGGGATAACGGTTCCGAGAATGAAGCAGACCGTTGAATGACGGCGAAAGACATGACATTGAGAAGAGCCCGGACAATTCGGGCTCTTTTCTCTGCATCACCTGATTCAGCATAGAATTCCGGTGTGACTGCATTTTTGCACTCCCCGGCTCTGCAGACTCTCCATTTTTACATTCCAGACGATAACACCGGCAAAAGGGTTTTTGTCGGTGAGGTAAAAGATTCACTATGGAAGGGATACTTCGCCCTGCATAGTAATATACAGACGAAGGAGAGAGTGAGAAATTCCATGGAAGAAAATGTAGCCAAGTCTGTCAGGGAGTCGTTTCTGGGCGGCCTGGTTCAGGATGAGCGTCTCGAAGGGCTCGAGATCCCGAACGTCACTGAATCCTATTTCATCAACGAGCTGATCGCAGTCGGGATTGCAGTCGGTGAAGGGAAGCTGCCCAAGGAGATACTCGAAGAGAAGATGAAGAACCTTCAGCTTCGCTTCTTCGAGTCGTACAGGAACTTTCTCACCATATACTCAGAGTCGAAGCTCCCTGATATCATAGACAAGGAAGCTCAGAAGATCCTGAAGGCCTACGAGGATCAGGACAAGGCCCTCGCGGAGATCCAGGCCTTCTTCAACGACGAGAACACCAAGCACATAGCGCAGGGCCTGCACGGCCTGGTATCGGCCTTCAACAAGATGTCGCAGGCAAACAAGAACTTCGCCCGGTACCAGCAGGCCATGGGCGGCAAGGAATGCCCGGAGTGCGGTTACATAAACCTCCTCGGCGAGGTTTACTGCAAGAAGTGCAGGCACATATTCGTGATGACGTCGGACGAGATTAAGAAGGAGTTCGATGTCATGAGCTCTGTGGACTTCGAAGCCGAGATCGAGAGCGGAGGGATCCTGTTCCCGAAGCATCTCGCGAGGCTTTACGGCAACTATCCGAAGCTGAATCAGAAGGAGATCTCGATCCGGGACTTCATCGGCGAGATAGACTGGATTCTCGCCCTGCTTATAAGGACAAAGCTCAAGACTGAAAAGGTGCTCTTCAAGGAAACGATAGGACAGGCAAGAGAGCAGATAATACACTCAGGCTGGGCCCTGATGGACGGCCTGAACATACTGAACGTTGCAATGAACAAGATCCGCCTGTGCCTGCTCCAGTTCGACATGGCCAAGATGCAGGAGGGATGGACGGAGCTTCTGTACGGCGCCAGAAAGATGATGCAGGGGAGCTCGTTCTACCCGCTGATAGACAAGCAGGCCAAGGAGGACGGGCTCAAGAGCGATCTGGAATTGAAGATATTCGATCAATCGACATAGCCACAGGTATCCTCGTCCCTTCGGACTTCCTTTCCCCGTCTCTTTCCACGATTCTTATCGGCTCCAGCGTGAGGGAGAGCAGCATGGTGCAGAGAGCCAGCACTGACAATATCTTCGCCGCCAGATCAGGCGGCTTTTCCTCCTCGATGGCGCCCGGATTCCCTATCAGGGTCATTATGAAGCACATGAAAGCCAGGAAATACCAGCCCTTCCACGATACGAAGCCCAGCAGGCAGAGGATCAGCACCACGATGAAGGACAGAAAGGCATGCTGCCTCGCATTAAGATACGCCCTCGCTATGTGGCCTCCGTCAAGCTGCCCGACAGGCATCAGGTTGATTCCGTTCACGAGCAGCGAGAACCACCCGGCTATCGCAAGCGGATGGAGCAGGATATCCTTCCCCTGAGGTATTTTCACGACGAGCATCGAGATGGCCTTAAAAAGGAGGGGCTCGCCGAACGATATGTACGGCGGCCTGATCGCGGTTATATCCACGAGAGGCGACAGCTTCAGCCCGAAGTATATGACGGCGATCGACGTGACAAGCCCGACGAGCGGGCCGCTCGCCCCCAGCTTTATCATGGCGCTCCTGTCGGGAGGAGGGGTTTTTATGTTAATCATCGCGCCCAGCGTGCCTGCAAAAGAAAATGCCGGCACCATCGGGATGAAATACGGGAAGCTGGCCAGGATGCCTTCCCTCCTCGACACGAACCAGTGGGCGAATTCATGGCTTCCGAGGATGAACAGCAGGCCCAGCGAAAACGATAGAGCTCCTTCCAGGGGATTCTTCATGAACCCCCTATGCACCATGTCCTGGCTGAACATGTAGCCTGACAGCGTTGTGGTCAGGAGGGTCAGGAGGAACAGCGCTATGTGCAGAGCTATGTTCTGCTTCTTTCTCTTCCTGGAGATCCTCAACAGCAGACATGCCCTGCCGCCGTATCTTTTCCTGACGAGAGGGAAATATCCCATCTCTGAGAGCTCGAAGATCATGTCTTTTGGCAGAGGCTCTCCTTCGGCGCTGGGGAAGCAGTAGCTGTCGCCTGTCTGCTGCAGCCAGCGAATCTGGCGATGCCCCCCGATGAACTTCCACATCCTGAATATGTCGTCTGCCTGTTTCGCTCTGGCAGCGCTCTCAGGATCCGGCTGCGAGATGATATCGTGGAAGTGGTCTTCAGGAGGCAGCAGCGTCCCTCCGCAGGCGATGCAGGACGCGGCCTCCTCTTCGCGCACGGAAAAGTCACTGCACTGGGAGCAGCGTCTGATAAAGTGTGTGCTCACATGTTTCTCCCCGGATCACCGCGGGTCACCGCGCTGTCCTCTTCGTGCCTGCCCGCCGGGGCTCCCTCAGCAATCTGCTGCAGGCCGCCTCACTGCGCACCTTCATCAGGGCGGTTGGATGTGGACTGGCTTGATATCTCATTCCCCGCCCCATCGCGGCCGGTCCAGCTTATCGTAATCCAGCCGACGCTTTTCGATTTTCTGCTCTTCAGCACCACGTCGCCTGTCTCCCTGTCGAGGGCTATGTCCTTCTGAACTGTCGTGTCTGCCTTCACGGCGATCCTGTCTTTCAGAGTCCTCTCGAAGCTCCTCGTCAAAGCCTTGTCTGCCGGATCTTCAGGCGAATCGAGATAGTGAACTGTTATCGTATATGAGAAAATCTCCACGTCGGAATTGCCGACCTCGGCGAACGTGCACCGCGCCACAATGTCGTTAATCCCTCCGAGCACGTTTCTCCTTATGTCTATGACAAATGACGATTTCAGCTCTCCCTTTGCCGCTCCTGATGCCACAGGGGCAGATGTCGGAGGCGGAGACACAGGAGGCGTCGATACGGCGCCACCTCCTGTAATATCCTGGGACGGCACGGAGGACTGCTGCACAGAGGGTGTCACGACCTCTCCTGTCGCTGTGGGAGCTTTAACATATCCCTGATTATCTGTCCGGCTGGGAGCAGGCGATGCCTGGACCGGACGGCCGGTCTGCCCTGCGCCGTGAGATCCTTTGACAGTCTCCAGAGCCAGCGGGACCACGCGCTCCTTCAGGTGTGGATAGGCCACGATCATCGCAGTTATGACGATGAGCAGCACGACCGCTATCTTCAGGTTCTTCGGGTCTTTTTCCCTCACATAGGCTACGAGCTGGGTGAGCGTCCAGAGCCCTGCCAGCAGCGCCGCTATGGCTGTAAATATCTGCATATAGTTCATTTCAGAACACCTCTTGCCCGGGACCGGTGATTATTCCATTAATGCAAGATTATAGCACATAGCCGGAAAGCAGGCAAATCAGCATACAGCGATCAAGGGATCGAGTGAATGAAAGATAGTATTCCCAACTGGCCATTGGCTCTCTATGCAGGACTTTCCCCCACTCCAGTGAAAAGTAAAGATATTCCCGTTCCGAGGAGGTATTACCATGAATTGTCCACGCTGCTCCGAATATATGAGGACTGTTACGGTCGGCCCTGTAGAACTGGATACATGTGACAGCTGTGAAGGAGTCTGGTTCGACAAGGACGAGCTGAGAGCTGTCCTTGACATGGATAAATCGGCTATGTACTCATCGTCTGTTTCCAGGTCCATGGACTCTTCAGTCGAGAGAGTCGAGACATCGGGCCGCAGCGAGATGAAATGCCCGCGCTGCGGCGGCGAGCTCGTCCGGTACAACTACCAGGGCTACAGCGGCATCCTGCTCGACGGGTGCGACAGCCAGTGCGGCATCTGGCTCGATGACGGCGAACTGAAGAAGCTCTTCGACTATATGGCCCAGGCTTCGAAGCCGGACCCTGAGAGGGAGGCCGCCATAATGGGAGAGGTCAGGGCTATCAAGATCGATGCGGATGTCAAACGGCGCCAGGCCCTGGATGCCATGGTCACCATGGACAACCGGGGAGGCATCCTGAAGCTTCCCGGCATGGTATTGCAGGGTATCTACAACCTTTTCGACAGAATCGGGATCTGACGGCTTTTACAAATAAAGGCATATAGAGGGGCCCAGGCCCCTTTTTTTATTGACAGGCTCTTCGGCCTGCCTCTTTTTATACTCACGGGCAGTTGCTTAGCACTTGACTTTGACGATTGCTAAACAATCAGAAATCAGAAGCTTTTGTGCAAATGATTGTAATATCATCAGATTTTCATAGTTTTCCGGACTTGATTTTTTTCTCATGTTGCAGTATGAATAGATTTAGCACTCGAGACTAATGAGTGCTAAACTTTTCAAGGAGGTTCAGCATGACCACAAAGACCCTTAACGTGAAGCCTCTCGGGGACAGAGTTATCATAAAGCCCATTCCCCAGGAAGAGAAAAGCAAGGGAGGGATTATCCTTCCCGATACTGCAAAAGAGAAGCCCCAGCAGGGCGAGGTAGTGGCCGTGGGAAGCGGCAGAATACTCGACAACGGCACCAAGGTCAACATGGAAGTCAAGGTCGGCGAGAAGGTGCTCTATGGCAAATACTCAGGCACTGAGATCAAGATCGAAGGCGAAGAGTATCTGATCGTCAAGGAGAGCGAGATACTCGGCATAATCTCATAGACTGCCTGCTCAAAGGAAGGCTCGCGGGAGCGCCTTCACATCAGTGCTCCCGGCAATTTACGACAAACGCAATTTTATAGGAGGTATACATCATGGCATCTAAGATTCTTCTGTATGATCAGGAAGCCCGCAAAGCTCTCGAAGAGGGAGCCAACCAGCTCGCCAACGCAGTCAAGGTCACGCTCGGCCCCCGCGGCAGAAACGTGGTGCTCGACAAGAAGTTCGGCTCGCCGACAATCACCAACGACGGCGTCACGATAGCCAAGGAGATCGATCTGGAAGACCCGTTCCAGAACATGGGAGCCCAGCTCCTCCGCGAAGTGGCATCTAAGACAAATGACATCGCAGGCGATGGAACGACGACAGCCACAGTCCTTGCCCAGGCAATGATCAAGGAAGGC
>Ga0302252_1000559_pt1 | contig 30817 bp, 25 predicted proteins | sample AAG_RA_Leu_MG_FD_193511 | JGI IMG/M metagenome (GOLD analysis project Ga0302252, IMG submission 193511) | Enriched activated sludge microbial communities from anaerobic digester in WTTP, New Holstein, Wisconsin, United States - AAG_RA_Leu | ecosystem: Engineered > Bioreactor > Anaerobic >... | reverse complement strand
AGGCAGGCATCACAGTCGACACAGGCACACCGTCGAGCCTTCCTGCAGATCTGGCCGAGATGAGAAACTACAGCTCGATAATCTTCAGCGATGTCTCGGCCCTTTCGCTTTCGCCGCGCCACCTGTCCCTGATAAAGAGCTTCGTGCAGGATCTCGGCGGAGGGTTCATCATGACAGGAGGCCTCAACAGCTTCGGCGTGGGAGGCTATTACTCCACGCCTGTAGAGGAGGTTCTCCCTGTTGACATGGATGTCAGGAAGAGGAAGATCTTCCCGCAGACAGCGCTGATCCTCGCCGTCGACAAATCAGGGAGCATGAGCGAGGTGCAGGGCAAGAGGGAGAAGATGGCTCTCGCCAGAGAAGCAGCGATAGTAACGCTCGAGCTTCTGTCCCCCCAGGACATCATAGGCGTCATCGCCTTCGACTCAGCCTCGAAATGGGTGATCACGCCGAAGCTGGCGACAAACAGGAAGGCGCTCTCAGACGAGATAGCCTCGCTCAGAGCCGGCGGCGGCACAGACCTCTACCCCGCCCTGGATTCGGCGATAGAAAAGCTCAAGGAGCTGCAGGCCCCGATAAAGCATATAATAGTGCTGTCCGACGGCAGGACGGAACCCGGCAACTTCGACAAACTGCTCGAAAGATTAAAGGCTGGTAAGGTTACGCTGTCGTCAGTCGCCATAGGGAACGATGCGGACATACCTTTCATGCAGAGAATAGCACGGGAGGGGAAAGGGCGCTCCTACTATACCGATGACGCATCGCTTCTTCCGAGGATCTTCGTGAAAGATACGATTATCGCTTCCAGATCGGCGTATCTGGAAGAGAGATTCACCCCTGTGTGCACAGAATCGCATCCGGCATTGACGGGCGTAGATCTCTCCAAAGCCCCTGTGCTGAGCGGATATGACATCACCGTTGCAAAGTCGCTCGCTTCCGTGCCTCTCTCGTCGCACAAGAAAGACCCTGTACTGGCCCTGTGGAGGAGCGGCCTCGGCAAGGCGGTAGCCTTCACATCCGACGAGGGCGGCAAGTGGGCCTCGGCCTGGAATTCGTGGAAGGAGCTGGAGCCTTTCTGGGCTCAACTGGTCAGATGGTCAATACCTTCATTCAAAAGCGAGGCCTATTCGCTGTCCACGGCTCTGGAAGGCGAGCGGTGCACAGTGAGCCTGGAAGCCCTCGATGAGGAAGGCGGTTATCTGAACTTCCTCACTTTCAAGGCCAGGGTGATACCTCCGAATCTCGAACCTTTCAGCGTGCCGCTCCGGCAGGTCGGGCCGGGCTCTTACCGCTGCGAATTCAACGCACCGTCTGCAGGAAACTATCTCGTCAATATCCAGGAGGCAGGCGGCGGAAGCCAGTTCCTGGCGGTGTCAGTGCCCTATTCACCTGAGTACAGTGAATTCAGAACCAATTCGTATCTTCTGCACAGGATATCTGATATAACAGGCGGAAGGTACAATCCGAGCCAGGGCGATATCTATTCCAGGCCTCAAAACAAGGCGTATATCCCCAGAGACGCCTGGGAGACTCTGCTGATGGCGGCCCTGCTGCTTTTCCCGCTCGATGTTGCTCTGAGGCGCGTCTTTCTGCCTGAAGGATGGCGGAAGCGGCTTTTTTCACAGCTCGAGGGCACGAAAAAGGCTCCGAAGGAGCAGGATGAGCAGAGAGCCACGCTGTCCGCGCTGAAGTCAAAGAAGATGGAACTGTCGATGCAATACAAAAGCGGTCCTGCAGATGTCCAGACGGAAAGACCTGTCTCTCGGCAGGCAGAAAAGCCGAGCCTGAAGGGAGATGCCTGGATAGACTCACAGCAGAGCGCACCGGCGCAAAAAACTGCTGTTAAGGCCGATGTGGAGCCGAAGCCTCCGACCCAGGCGGAAGTCAAGCCGGTTCTGTCATCAGGCTCGATCTCCTATCTGGAGCGTCTGAAACAGGCCAAGAAAAAAGCCACTGAGTCGAAGGAGAGCTGACATCGCAGGCTCTGAGCCGTTCCAGACAGGTGCGCAGATGCGATAACTTGCCAGCATCCTGTATTTAGGATATAATCGTAATATATTCGCCAGCACGTCAGTGGGGGCTGCCGGTTATGAGACCATCAACTGTCTTCTGCCTTGTCATCCTGCTTCTTGTCATCAACACATCTGCCGGGTTCTGCTATGAAAGTGAAAAGTGGGACGAATGGAAAGCCACCGATACAGTGCTTAAAAAGGGAAACATGGGCATCCGCTCAGGGATCTCCGGAGGCTCGCGTCTGATAGACGATCTGTGCACGCTCAATTCGCTCGGGCTGAATCTCATAGTCTTCGCAGACACAGGCTCTTCCCACAACCTCAGGACGTGGCTTCTTACAAAGGGATTCTGCTATTTCTGCAGCTCTCCCTCCATTGCGGATCTCCCTGGCTCGCTCTGGCAGGGAAACGCAGATGAGCCGTCAGTGCTTGGCGTGGGAAGCCTGGGGTTCTGCTGCTCTGATGAAGGAGGAGCCGGCATGAAGGTCCTCCCCTTCACAAGAAACAACAGATGCTATCTTATAGGCACAAGTGAATACCTTTACGAAGTGGGCGCCGGAAATTGCCCGGAGACTCAGGATTCATTCCTTAAGACAGATCTCAAGACAAAGATCCCGAACAAATGGTCCGGTCTCCCCGATCCACCTGAAAATCCAATGATACTGAGCCCGCTGAAACTGCAGATAATGGACGGAGTGCTCAATGAAGGCGAAGAAGGGGCCTATTACCGCTTCCAGTATAGAACGAAGCAGATTAAAAAGCTCTCTGATTTCTCGTCGTGGTTCCGCGGCAGTAACGGCGGAAACGGGCGTAACAGCTACTGCCAGTTTTCGATTCCCTGGCCGGCCACATCCGATGCTGATTATTTCATGAGGAAGTATGACGAGTGCGCTTCACTCCGCGATCTTTTCGCCTTCTGCGATGTTACGGTTCCAGACGCAAACGGGCTTCTCTCCATAGGCGAGACAGAATACAAGGCCGTGCTGGGAGGAGGATGGAAGACGAGCCCGGCTTTCTGCTTCCACAACTATGACATCGGAAGGAACTGCAACGCGGCCTATGAGGGGCTCTGGCTCGATCCATCGCTGATGCAGGATCTGCCGGAAACAGCGCCGATGCCGGGCAACGAGGAGCCTGTCAAAACAAGCCTGGAAGAGCTGATGGAGAGCCTGCGCACCACGAAAAGAAACTATGTGAGCCAGTTCATCGTGAGCGGCCAGGAGAGCTCGCTGAAGCTCGAGATGAACAACCTGAGCGGCAGCAGGATAGCTGCAATGGGTGATTCGATAGATCCTCCTCAGGGCGCCAGAATAAAGCTCACCGTCGATTACCAGAACTTGACACCCAAAACGAACCTCTTTCTGGAAGACGCCTCTCTCGTCGTCATCTTCCAGTACGTCAGCGGGCAGACGCACTCGAGGGAGATCTCGTTCACCGGACTCCATAACCCTTTGCGAAATTATATGTTCACGAGGCATTCAGGCAGGGAGGTCAAGATCAGGACCTTCTCCCGCGTCTTCGACAACTTTCAGAACATCAGGGGCATCTATGGAAAGATCAGATACAGCGAGCCAAGCGACACATCGATGGAGAGCCTCAGCGACTATTATAGCGTAAAGAAGAGAAGCTCGGTGCAGCATACATACACCGCTTTCACTACACCGATATGGGTCAGAAGGGACTGACGCGGAGATGCTCCGCGCTATTTCCAGTCCATTATCGCGAGCCAGACAGCCAGGCCTGTCAGCGCCACTGCAATGCTGAAGGATATTATCCCCCGAACCATTGCCGCATTAAGATTCTCCGGGCTGTCTTCCTTCTTGGCATACTCGGCAAAGGAAGAAAAGGAATTATAATACTGGGTCAGTGTGAAGAGAGCCAGCACTATGACAGTGTATATCTTGAACGGAGCGAGATGCTTCAGGAACTGATGCATATCCATGGCTTTCCCCCATAATTGTGAAAAGTAACTATCTATTCTCCGGCCGGTCCGATACTCCTACCGAATCCGATACAAAGGTGCGCAGCCGTCACCGGGAGAATCAGTTCGACAGCTTCCCAGCAGCGGGGCCCAGGTCAGAAGGTGATCATCGGATCTTCCCTCCGGGACTCGCAGATCCCCCTCTGGACGAGAAGCTTCTGCTCATAAAGAGGAAAATGGCCGCAGAGCTCGTGCACCTTTTCCCTCACAGCGCTTCTCGCTCTCTGATCGCCAATCTTTTCCAGCACGAATGCGATATAGTCAGCTATAAGCTCCATCTCCCTCTCTTTCATTCCCCTCGTGGTTATCGCAGGTGTTCCGAGCCTTATTCCGCTTCCAATCTTCGGCCCAAGCGTGTCGAACGGGATGCTGTTCCTGTTGGTGACTATGCCGGCTTCTTCGAGAGCCTGCTGTGCCTCCAGGCCTGTCACCTTCTTTGGCGTCAGATCTATCAGCATGAGATGGCTGTCGGTGCCGCCGCTGACGAGGCGAAAGCCGTGAGCAGCGAGGCATCGGGCCAGCGTCTTCGCATTCCTGACTATCTGCCTGGCGTAAGTCCTGAAATCCTCTGTCATCGCCTCCCTGAAAGCCACGGCCTTAGCTGCTATTATGTGCATCAACGGACCTCCCTGCAGGCCGGGGAAGATCGCCGAGTTCAGCTTCTTCGCCCACTCACTCCTGCAGAGCACCATACCTCCCCTGGGGCCGCGGAGTGTCTTGTGCGTGCTCGAAGAGACAAAATCAGCGTGAGGGCATGGGTTCATATGAACGCCGGCGGCCACCAGCCCTGCAATATGGGCCATATCGACCATCAGCAGCGCGCCTGCCCTGTCTGCAATCTTCCTGAAGCGGGAGAAATCGATCTCTCGCGGGTATACAGTGGCGCCTGCCACAATCAGCCTTGGGCGGTTCTTCTCAGCCATGGCCTCTATCTCGTCGTAATCCAGCAGCTCAGTATCTCTGTTCACTGAATAGGAAAGTATATTGTACTGCTTTCCAGAGAAGTTGCGCGGGCTCCCATGAGTCAGGTGCCCTCCCTGGCTCAGGCTCATCCCCATAATCGTATCGCCGTACTTCAGAGCGGAGAAATACACTGCCATGTTGGCCTGTGAGCCAGAGTGGGGCTGCAGATTCGCGTGATCACAAGAGAAGAGATGCTTCGCCCGATCTATCGCCTCCCTCTCAACTGCGTCGTAGTAAAGGCACCCGCCGTAATACCGGTCTCCTGGATATCCTTCAGAGTATTTATTCGAAAGTATGGAGCCCTGCGCGGCCAGTACAGCTTCGCTGATGAAGTTCTCAGAGGCGATGAGGTTTACCGTGTCGGCCTGTCTTTCAGTTTCGTTGATGATGAGCTGGGCTATAACCGGGTCGAAGTTGCAAAGGCTTTTGAACATAAATGCTCCTTGTATGTCTGGGATATTCTTTATTTCTCCCTCACATTGCACCGTCCCTCCATTACTGCTGCTCAAAGCAGACTTTCCTGTAATGACCCGCATCCGGAATCGAAAATTCAAATTGTGCTTTCACTGACTGACTTTCCTGATAAATAATGACGTTGACCTTGAATAAATATGGCCTTTATGTCTCACGTCAAGTTTATCAGGCTCTGTTACGCTGATCGATAGAATTGATTGATGGAGAATGAGGCGGATGGCTGGTAGGAGAATCACTCAGAGGATAGAAATAATAATAGCGCATCACAGCCTGTCTACAACATTCGGAACCGGGGGGTATCATGAAAGAAGACCTTACTGAAGGCACGAAGTTGCAAAAAGACCGATATGAAGTCATTCGCCTGTTGGGATCGTCAGAATACAGCAAGGTCTATATGGCAAAAGATCACAAGATGCTCAAATCCCGCATCATCAAGGAAGTCATATTTCCTGACGAAGAGGCCGAGATTTTGAAATGCCGGGAGCATTTCGAGAAGGAGTCCAAGCAGATCCTGCCCCTCAAGCACAACACTCTGCCAAGATATTTCGATTTTTTTGAAGAGAACGGCAGCTTCTTTCTGGTAAGAGAGTTTGTGGAGGGAAAGACTCTCGATCAGCACCTCGCCAAGATAGCGTCTCATGTGCCTGAAAAGCAGTTCCAGGCCTGGGCCGCCCAGATCTGCGACATCTTCATCTACCTCCATTCACAGGACCCGCCGCTTCTCTTCGGGAGTCTCAGACCTGAGAACCTGATCGTGACTCCCATGGGCAAGATCAGGGTGATGGATTTCGGAACGGACAGGTTCTATCCTCTCCATCTCCGCAAGCCGATAATGAAAAAGTTCTCCCACGAGTTCCTGGCCCCTGAGCTGCTGGCAGGCGAAGAGGTCACAATCAGAAGCGACGTATTCAATCTGGGGTCGCTGCTGTACTTCCTGCTCACCGGAGTGAGGCCTTCTTCAGGATCTCTGAACTTCCAGGTCAGGTCAGGTGAAAAGCCGGAAGAGTTCAAATCCTTCGAAGACCCGCTTAAAAAATCCCTTTCCCAGGATCAGGGAGCGAGATATTCATCGGTGATCGATTTCAAGCGGGACCTTCTCGGCGAAGAAGCCGCGCTCGGAGGACCCAGGATAGAGATCGATACTCCCCAGCTCAACTATGTTGACACTCCTGAAGGCAGAATGGTGCAGGGCTGCTTCAACATCAAGAATGTAGGAGGAGGCGTCCTTGCCGGCAGGATAACCGCCGATGTCGGGTGGGTCCGCGTATTCCCTGAGTATTTCAACCAGAACAATCAGTCTGTTGAATTCAACGTGCACACAAACGATCTCCCTGAAGGAGTGACTCACACGGCGGTGATATCTATAACCACGCCGACTGAGATGAAAAAGGTGCCTATCGAGATCGCGCTCCATGCAGAGACGACAAAGAGCATGTCAGATGCAGGCGTGATACTGCTACTCCTCTTCGCGCCTCTGATAAACGGGCCCCTGATGCTGCTTTACCGCAATTCTGTCTCAACGGCCTTCCAGCACTTCATCCAGGGACAGTTCAACAACGTCCCGATCGAAACGATAGATGCGATGAAAATAAGCGCGTTGACGTTCCCCCAGAACATGCTGAACAGCCTGTACCTGCTGAACAGCCTGTTCCTCATTTACGCGGTGCTGTGCCCTGTCTATATGAGCATGATCTTTTACAGCCTGCTTCCACAGCAGCAGAAGAAATACGGCTTTTTTGCCACATCGCTGAACTTCCTCCCGATCATCTTCATGCTGATCGGCACGCATTTGGAAGCTCTGATGCCAAACCCGGCTATTCTCAGTAACGCAGCAATCGCCGACCTTCTGAGCCTGAACGGGATTTTCGTGCAGTTCCTGGTGCTGAACGGTCTCGCCGGCCTTAACTTCGGTCTTTACTTCGTTGAAGGCTCGAGAAAGTTCGTGCTCAAGAACAACAGCATACCCTTTGTACTCATTATGATAATAACGCTGCTGATGGCTCTGTTCCTGCTGATGATGGAGATGAAATCCAAGAATACGACCGATCACGGGATAGTGCTGGTGCTCTTCCTGGCTCTGTCGATAATGCTGCCGAGGAAGCCCAAGGTCGAGGAGAAGGAGCAGGCTGAAGCCGCCTGAAGCTCTCTACTTGAACAGTGTGGCGAGATATTCGAACATCTGGGGGTCGTTCCGCTCCAGATAGCTCTTCCCTTCATGGATAAAATAGGCATCGACGGACTCTGCAAAGTATTCTGCCGGGTTGGTGGAGGCGTATTTTGACGGGAGCGCCTTCCGCTCCTTGCTGAACCAGTTCCAGAGCTGCACCGAGAGCGGCAGTCTCCTCTGGTTTCTGCTCGTGAATGCGTGATCAAAGGCGTGTGCGAATTCATGGCGGGCCGCCGAGCCATACTGCATGCCGAGCAATTCCTCTCCTATCACTATCAGGCGCCTGTCCTGGCAGTATATGCCGCGGACCACTTCCCAGGGCCTTCCATCGAACGAGCGCTCGCCAGGCGCTACTATCATCATGCCCCTTATCCTCTTCTGCGTGAGGTTCGAGTTCTTTTCGAGTACAATGATGTGAACACCGAAGGACTTCACATACGACACCATCTTCTCGCCGAGTATGTTCAGCTCCCGCGCTACGGCGCTCTTGTGAGATTCTCCCGTTTCCTTTACTATCATTGCCTCGAGAAGATCGCGGACAGGACCGCTTCCACCTGACACAGGCCTGGGCCTCGGCGGGGCGCCCTGATCTGCCTTAGTCTCTGATGGACGCGGGCCGGAGAGAGGTATGATCATCTTTTCCTTCTTTTTACGCTCTTCTTCCTTCTCCTGCCTTCTCTTTCTCTCTTCGTCGTCCTCGTCCTTTTCATCATACTGAGATTCCCGGATCAGACGGAGATTCGCAAGGAGCTCGTTAAAATCTTCCTCCTTGCCCTCCACGAAGGAGCTCTCACCTTTTGCCAGCCTCTTCCGGAGCTTCTTCAGTATCTCCCTGGCTTCAGGGCTCAGCACGCTTATGTCCTGCTGCAGAAGAGCCTTTGCCACTTCCTCGTCAATGTCTTTGAAGACATTGGGCTTTACGCTCTCAGGAGCGAGCCGCCTGGAGACCTGAAGATACTGGGGATCGTACTGTGTAAAGCCAGGGCCCTGTATTTTGTCCAAGGACACAGCTCCTTTCTCTTTCACCTATATTATATATTAAAACCATCTGTCTGCGCAACCATAGGACCCCATATTTACAGTTAATACTGCAGTGATCCAGTGGCCGAGTGGCCAAGGGATCCAGGGAAGGAATGAATCATTTGACCTATGACTCTCTCGAGCCCTCGATCCCTCGATCTCTTGATCCCTCGATCCCTTATAATGACTTTATATCTAATGGAGATGCAGTTTCCCCGGAAAAGATGGAATTTCAGAATGATAGTTAATGACAGGGATAACCGGGAAGGGCGTTGAACATCCTCCTTTGCACAGCATGCTCTGGAATGTGAAGCACATTGAACAGGTGAGGCAGAGAACGATGAGAGCTTTAGAAGCCGGAATATTCACGCTTCTGATCATTGCGGCACTCTTCTTCCAGGCCCCAGGCGCAGGTGTATGCGATATTCAACGCGGCTCATCTCTTCCGGATATGAAACTCAGGGATGAAAAGGGGGAGATGGTTCCCCTCTTCAGCAGAGACGAGAAGAAGGTACTGCTGATATGGCTCACAGATTCGTGCGACTCGTGCATGGCCGGCTTTGCCGGGCTCTCGTCATTTGCAGGCGAATACTCGCCTAAAGGGGTCAAGGTGGTCATAATAAACATAAACCTCGATGAGAGCCATCTGAAAGCCAGAATGACAGCTCCGGCAGACCCTTCAATGCTCATTCTGAGAGACGAGAGCTGGGCGATTCCCAGGACATTCGATGAAAACTGGATAAAAGGCGTGTGCCCTCTTAAAAATCTCATAATAATTGACAGAGAAGGAATAGTGCAGTTTGTGCGCCACTATCCCGGAATTCCTCCCGAGGTGCTGAGGGAGGAGCTGAAGATGATACTGCAGAGATGAAAGGAATATCTGTTCCATGGCGGATTCACATATGGAAAATCAGCAGGGAGTCGATGGAGAGCCGAAAGACGACAGGGCCGACAAGCCTGCTGCAGCGAAGAAATCGCCTCTGTTGAAGACTATCCTAGTATTCATCGCATTGACGGTGATCATCGCTGCAGCAGTGCTGCTTTTCACCGGCAGGGAGCTCTCAGGAGTCGATCCACTTATGCTCGTCCGCAGGGACACAGTCCTTCTCATCTCCTACGACTATCTGGCCTCTCACAAGTCAGGGAAGAGATTGAGCGAGACATACAGCCGCTGGAAGAATACAGATCCTTTCAGGCAGGCTAAATCACTGCTGGCCCTCAGAACAGGCCTCGACGCCGACGAGGATTTTCTTTCGTGGGCGGGCCCAAGGTTCTGTATAGCCGCAGGTGCAGACAGGGACAGCAGGACAGGGCTGAACAGGTGTCTTTCAGAGTTTCCGCTGGTCCTGATAGCATCGGTGCGTGACGCCGAAAAGCTCAGAGAGACCATGGACAGGATAAAGCGGCTCTACAGGGAGAAAAACGGGTCGGACTACAGAGAGGAGCGCTACAGGGGAATAGAGGTCAATATTCCGGATCATAAAGGCTTTATACATTTCAGCCACTGCAGGCAGTATTTCATAGTAAGCACGAACAAAGAGGGCCTGAAGAAGGCGATCGATACGCTGCAGACGCCGGCAGAATCAATCGCAGTCTCGAAGAATTACAGGGATTTCTGCAGTCGCCTGTCAAAACCGAGGGAGCTCACGTTCTACTGCAATGTCAAGCAATGGAGAAGCGAGAGCGCCATGGCCGAAGCGCTGAATCAGAATCTGCTGAAGAAGGTCGACAACCTGGGCTTCGCCGTAATACGCGAGAAAGATGCCATTCTGCTTGACGGGATATTAATCTCTCCCGGATCGGCGCCTGACAGTAATCTCACAAAGATATCCTCGGACTCAGGCCTGATGAGCCTTCCGCGCTTCATTCCTGGAGAGCTGCCGTTCACTATGATGGTCAACTCGTCCTCCATTCCGCTGGTGGATGCCCTCTATTCCCTGATTTCGCCCGGTCAGAGCGCAGGGCTGCGCGATCTCTTCGAAAAAGTAAGCAGAACCGTCGCTTCGAAGGATATCGACGTAAAGCCGTCCGATCTTTCAGGAGAAATGTCCATCTCGGTTGATATCGTCGCGTTCCTCAAGCAGTCGCTCCTTGAAAAGAGAAAAGTGCTTGACGACGGCGGCCCTGTCCCGGCCCTGCTGGCGCTGGGACTCAGGGACGATCCCCAGAAGGCATTGATATCAAAGTTCAGGATAGACGAGCGGAAACACCTGGGCTCACGGTACAAGGATTACAGGCTCTTTTCGAAAAACGGCCTGGCCTTTCTGGCACTGGATCGGTTCGTCTTCATATCCCTCGACGGAAGCGAGGACCAGCTCAGAAGAATCATAGACACGCAGTCCCTCCCCACTCTTTCGATGGAAAAAAGCAGCTTCTATTCCCAGTCTTCACCTGAAGAAAGAGCGCAGGCCGGGCAGGTGAAAAGCCCGGAGCTTTTCCTGCTCTATCTGAGCTTCAATGATATCGCACCGCTTCTCGGATTCTACAGCGCAGTCAAGCCGGAGGCGAAGGGGATAGCCCATTTCGTCAATACATATCGCGGCATCTGGATCCGCGTATCGATGGGAAGTGACTGCCTCAGGGCAAGGATTCTGCTGGAAGGCACAGGCCATTGATTCTTGTAATGCTCCTCTCCCCGTGGTATAATCTCCGAGGAGGCCCCATGTTCAGGTTGTTCGCAGCATTTGGTCAAAAAGACACCACATTAGTCGAGGGTCCACGCGTAAATCTCCGCATGCTCGTTCCCAGGGATTTTCGAGTACTGCACCGCTGGTTCCAGGACATAGAGCTGATGGCTTTTGCATTCGGCCTGACCGTGGAAGATTCCATCCTCAGGAAGATTGCGATGGAATACTTTGACGACCTGGTCAACTTCTCGAACAATGCCCACGCCATCGTGACGAAGGGGGGCCTGCTGATAGGCTTTGTCCGCTTCAGCCTGAGAAAAGACATGGCGCCATACGCGAGGATCGGGATCATGCTGGGAGACAGGAACTACTGGGGCGGAGGATATGGCTCCGAGGCGCTGAGCCTGTCGATTGCCGAGCTCTTCGACAAGAAAGGCCTGGCGAGGATCGAACTGGACACAGCCCAGTTCAATGAACGGGCTCAGAGATGCTTTGAAAAATGCGGATTCAGAAAGACCGGCGAGACCACAGAGGTGAACTTTCTTACTGGAGAGGTGAGCCACAAGGTGATAATGAAGCTCACAAGGGAAGAGTTTATGCACAACATGGCGTCAAACCCCTCATAACTGCCGAAGAGAAGAGCTGGAGATCCGGCGCGGAACTGGCAGAGGCCTGAAGATACAACAGGATTTTTATCATACCTGGAGAAAAACTAAAAACAATTACAGCCTGAGGAGGAGACTCGATGAACTGCCCGTTCTGCGCAGAAGAAAGAGAAGAAGCACATAATTACTGTCACACATGCGGCACTCCGCTCAAAGAAGGCTTCATCAGATATCTCACCAGGGAAGAGGCGAACAGGCTTCTCGAGGTTGCCTTCTCGTTCGAGATCAACAACATGGTCGACCAGGCCATCTCTGCGTACGAAGCCATAGTGGAGATCAATCCCCACTACGCGGACATACACTTCAAGCTGGCAGGTGCATATGAGGCCGCCGGAAGGATTGGTAAGGCTATAGCACAGTACAAGAAAGCTATCAGCATAAACCCCAACTATCTGAACGCCCACAGAAAGCTCGGAGAGCTTTTCAACGATGAGGGCCTCGTAGAGGATGCCATCAACGAGTTCAAGACAGTGCTCAAGATTAAACAGAAATACTATTATGCCGATGTACATAATAACCTGGGTGTTGCATATGAGAAGGCCGGGCGGTATTCGCAGGCGATGAAGTCATACAGGAAAGCGATAGAAGTCAACCCGACATATGTGAAGGCCCATTTCAATCTCGGCAACGCGCTGTGCGCCGCCGAGATGCTTGAAGATGGAGTGGAGAGCTACAAGCGGGCCATACAGATCTACCCACGCGACGCGCTGTGCCTCAACAATCTCGGCATCGCCCTGGCCACTCTGGGGCGCCTGGAGGAGGCAAGGGAAGCCCTCCAGAAGGCAGTCTGCCTCCAGCCCAACTATGCGAGGGCGCACAAGAACCTCGGAAATGTCCTGTATGATCTGGGGATGAAGGAAGAGGCCAGAACAGCTTATAAAAGAGCCCTGGAGCTGGATCCATCTGATACGAGAGCTGAACAGATTCTCTGTACAATAAACTGATTACGGCAAAGGTGATAACTATGGCACTAAATCGCGATCCATATCTGGTTCTGGGCGTTCCTCCAATCTCGAGCGCCGAGGAGATTAAAAAATCCTACAGGGTGATGTCGAAGAAATACCACCCTGACCTGAATCAGGACTACAAATCGTTCTCGGACGAAAAGATGAAGGAGGTCGTGGAGGCATACAACCTGCTGGCTGATGCCGATAAGAGAAAAGAGTACAACAGGCAGCCGCATCTTCAGGTCAAGAGGGTCAGGAAGGATCCCCGCAGGAGAGTCGCCGCAAAGAGCAGCGTGCAGGACTCATCCGGCGCGGTCGATTTCGACAGAGAGCCGTCGATCCTCGAGAGAATACAGTCTCTCTTCATGAAAAACAAGGACGCGGCCGCCCAGGCCGCTGTAAAGACCGATCCGAAGCAGTCAGACATCCAGTTCACGCTGGGGATCTCAACTGCGGAGAACGAGCAGTTCCTCGACCAGGCAAAGAACGCGTTCCAGAGCGCGTACAGGTATGACCAGAGCTGCGCCGAGGCAATCTTCAACCTGGGCGTGATGTGCTACAAACTCGGCGAGTTCGAGGACGCGAGGATGAACATCCAGAAGTACCTGGCCATGGACAAGGACGACCCCCAGGCCAAGAAGTTCATGGAGATACTGAAGGAAGACGCATAGAGTCCTGGACGGGTTGCCCGTGATCTGCATCTGAAGCGGATGAGCACTGGGCGCAGAACAGTATAATTAAAAAAAAGAGAGGCGTTCCGCCTCTCTTTTTAATTGCCTGTTTTTCGAGAGATTACTTGGATTCTGTAGGTGATGCGGCCGGTGTGCCGGCTGGTGCACCTGTGTCTCCGGGTGTGGCAGTCGAGGTGGTTGTGTCTCCGCCTGATGCACCGCCCTCATCCTTGATCTCGTTCTTGGTTTTGATATCTTCGAGCTTCTTGCCGGCATCTTCCAGCTTTGTCTTGGCAGCGTCATCCTTTTCCTTTATAGTCGCTTCGAGCTTTGTCTTCTCGTCAGGTGTTATTCCATCTTTGGTGTACTTGTCTGTGGCCGCCTTTTCGCGCTCGACCTGGAGACCGATTATCTCTATGATCTCTGCCTGGTGAGACTTGGTGTCTTCGGTTGTGGCCTTGTCCTTCAGGCCCTCTACCTTGGTCTTCAGCTCTTCGTGCTTCTTGGCGTGCTCTTCGAGCTTCGCTTTGAGCTCTGCCTTGTCGAGTTTGTCAGCAGAGGCCATCAGATCTGCCCAGTCTTTCTGAAGTGTGTCCAGATCCTTCTGGACTTCTATCCATGCCATTACATATGCCTTTGCGGCTTCTTTCTCTCCACCAGGCGCCTCAGTTGAGGTGGTGGTGCTGGTTGCATCAGGAGCTTTAGATGTCTCGCTTACAGGCGAGGTTGGGGTTGCAGTCGGGGTTGTCTTGCTGCAGCCGAAAATCAATCCGGTGATTAATATGAGTGCGATAATCAAACTTACTTTCTTCATTATAGTCTCCTTTCCGTGTTCACATTGCTCATTTTTCGAATCTCTGTCTGTCTTCTTTATTGCTGCTGGCAAGACACCTCCTTATCCACATTGGTCTTTAAGACTTCAACAAGCTGAAAGCTCTTTCCTCTAAATGTTTCAGGCGTTGCAGGGCCTGTCTTTGATTATCGATATGGTATGAAGTCTTTTGGGATGTGAAACCCTCATGATATTCGAGTTAAGATCTGTTTTTCCTTCAACTGCCTGCAATTTTACGAAAGGTCTGGAATCATACAGTCTGAGCGATATACATGGAGACGACAATTATGGAATGCAGACACCAGCTCGTTCTGATCCCTCCGGTCTCTACCGATGCCTTTCCAAAGAGCCAGCCAAGGAATGTAAAGACTACCACTTTCGCAAGATAGTGAAGAGGATTGAACGAGGGGAAGTGAATGAGGCCGAACAGCAGCGCCTGAAGAAATACCCCCCACCTGACCCCTAGAGCCTTGACGAAGACCGACAGGAAGATGCCTCTGAAGATCAGTTCTTCTATGAAGCAGTTGTTTACTGCGCCGAGAACATTGGATGGGAAAAGGACTGCCTGGTCTTCAAAGGGGCGCATCAGATTGTGTGTTTTCAGCCTCAGCAGAAGCGCCAGCACGGCAAGGGACAGCGTCATAATTCCTATCCTTCGCACCACGCCCATCCAGCTCCTGGGATTCTTCGGATCGAGTATCGGAGTCTGCACGTTCCAGTCTCCGGCTTTTACGAAACTCTCATGGCGCTCGCCGCCTGTCGGGAAGAGAATCAGAATCAGCAGCGCGATAGGTATGTACTGGTAACATCTGTGAAAGAAATACAGGGTCAGATCGCCGTAGATCATATTTGTTATCCTGTTTTCAGGGTCGCCTTTGATTATGATCGGGAACCTGAAGTAGATTATCTCGAGCATCGCATAGCCTGTAAGGAAGAGGACGATCACCGCCAGAACCTGGCCGGCCTTCGAGAGAGGCTTTATGAACAGAGAAAGAAAGACGGGTACAATCAGGATTCCGATGACCTGCACGTATATGTCAAGAGGCAGAAAATACACCTTCGGAACACCGCAGAAACGCATGTATAGCCAGTAGAGGAACAGCATCAGAGCTGAAAAGAGCAGTATGATCCTGACCTTTTTTTCATTCATCGGGAGAACCCATCCTTTCTTACATCTTTAAGCTTCCCCATGACAAAATATCACTCCTGCTCCGGATCAGAAAGCAGGCTCTTACTGTGCATTCAGTTGAAGGAACGAAAATGCGCAGAAAGAATTCTTATCTGAGAAAGCCGACGCGGAGATTAACGATGCGCTGCAGTTCCTGCGGACAGTTCAAGAAGGGAAGCCTTCGAGAGTTCAACGACGGAAGAAAGACGTTATATCTCTGCGATTTCTGCTATGCAGAGCGGGAATGGAAGCTTAAGGAAGAGGTGGTGGTCAGGAAGCCTTCAAAAATAAATAATGCCGTCGATTTTCTACTCAGGCTGTTCAGGTTCAAAAAAAGCTGAGCGCACTGTTGCATGTTTATTAAAAGGGGACAAGAAGGAGTTAGGTGCTTTCTCTGTAATTTTAATATATATACTCTCCAATTATACAAGCGAGGAACAAAGCAATGGAATTGGAAGATTCCTACAAGCTGCAGGTACTGAGGGAAATTGTTCAGAAGAATATAGACAGAATACAGGAGATCGAAGACATAGAGCGCGAGCTGGCTCTATCGCGATGGCTTCACGACTCCTTCGAGGAGATGTCCTTCGGGAAGCCTGAGTTCCGCGACATCTTTCACAGGGAGATGCACTCGCTGAGAAAAACGCTGCATCAGCTGGAAGCAAAGTATACCGAGAACAAGTTCGACGTCGAGAAGAGGAGAATAATGCGTCAGAACTCAGCGATTGAGGCTTTTCTGATCAGTGCATTTTACATCGACATAGACACATTGACAGGCAGAAAGAAGCCTGCCGGGACAGCCGCAGAGCAGCCTGCACCAGAGCCCCAGGCCATACCGGAGCCGCAGGCCGAACCGGTGCATGCGCCGGCAAAGTCCGTGGAAGATCTTCCGAAACCGGCCGCAGTACCTTCTGAGATGCAGATTCCGCAGGGAGAACCCGCAATCATCGAAGTGAGGATTCTGCCGAACGAGGAAGAGACACTCTTCCCGTCATATGCAAGAGGGAGGGCATCAGCGGAAAAGCCGAAGCTCTCCAAGATCGCCATGCCGGTCGATATGCCTGCCCCAGTTCCGGAAAAAGCTGAGGAGACTGTTGTCAGGATCTCTGACGAAGAGCTGAGAGCTCCTGTTGTCAGCCAAGAGGCTGAAATACAGGCTGAAGAGCCGCAGCAGGCTGCTGAAGAGCATATTGAGCAGATCACTTCAATTGATATGCCGCCGCCGCCGCCTGAGTACCAGCAGGAGCCAGTTGCCGAAAAGGAGGCTGAAGCCGTTTCCGAGCACAGGGGAGAGCATCACAGGCACAGGAAGGTGGAAAAGCTCAATCTGAACCTGGCTTCGCGGACCAGGAATATCTCACTGATGGAATCGGGAAAATAAGACCTCTGAGATAATCGGGCGCCGTATTGGAGGCGCCTTTCTACTTCTGCGCGGTTCCCGACGCCTCGAGCATCTCCCGGACCTTTCCGAGCTGCTCATTTGAGCCTATCAGGATCAGCGTATCACCTTCCCCGATTATGACGTCCGGAGATGGATTGTTTATCAGGCTCTTGTCCTTCTTGACAATTGATATGATCGAGGCACCGGTTTTCTGCTTGATCCCCGACTTCTGAATCGATTGCCTGCAGAAGGGAGTGCATCCCTCAATGCGTACCTCTTCGACGTGGAAGTCAAAGTCAGGCTGATTCAGCGCCAGCTCGAGCACTGATTCGACTGTGGGCTTCAGAACGCTCCTGGCGATCCTCTTTCCCAGCATCGAATAAGGCGATACGACCTGCGTGGCGCCTGCCTGCTTGAACTTTTCAATGCTGCGATCATCTGCCACTCTGGTGATTATTATTATATCTTTCCTTATATTCCTGGCCGAGATTGTGACAAAAAGGTTGTTCACGTCAGAGTCCATAGTGCATATGAGTCCCTTCGCCCTGTCGATTCCGGCTCTCAAAAGCGCTTCATCGTCGGTGGCATCATCTTCGATAATCAGATAGTCCTGCTTCCTCCCCGCTTCAGCTACCCTGGGGTCTTTCTCGATGCAGATGAAAGCTGCGCCGACTGCCGCAAGCTCATCTGCCACGTGGATCCCAACCCTGCCTATTCCACAGATGATATAATGATTTTCCATACGCTTCAACCTCTTGTCCAGTGCTATTTCCTTGAAATACTTGGATACATTCGGATCGGTCACAATCTCGATCATGGTCTCGATTGCATATGTCATTATGATCACGCCGCCCAGTATCAGAAAGATTGTAAAGAGCCGTGCTTCCGGCGTGAAGGGCCTCAGTTCTCCGAAGCCAACCGTGGCAAGCGTGGTTACAGTCATGTATATGCTGTCGAGAACCGAGTAATGCTCGATCAGCATATAGCCTATCGTGCCGATCATAACGAGCACTACGACAATCAGCACAATGCGCCTGAGTCTCCTTAGAGGGAGATCAAGCCTGTAGCGCCTGCTCGAATAGTCGAACTTGCTGCTTCCTTCTCTGGGCATGCAGAACCGCTTCCATCTGAATTTTGAAAGAAATACGCCGGTGCAAGTCTCCTGTCCTCCCAGGAAACTCACACCGGCGTCTGTAATCTTAACTGCTTACTTTGTTAGTTGCCCACCGGCTGAGCTTCCAGCTTTTTGAGCACTCCTGACTTCTCGTTGAACTCATTGATCAGGCGGTCTATGTCGCCGACCTGCCTGTGTATTCTGTCCCAGTAACCAGGGAAATCATCCCACTGGGCGTTAAGCTCCTCGACTGTCTTGCCCTGCTGCTCGACCCACGTGTAGTATTTCAGGTTGTGCACGCGCTTCCTGTCATAGTAGCTCAGCTCGAGAAGAGCGTCTGTCTTGAGGCCCATCAGGTGGCGGTGGTAGTCCTTGGCTGCGGTAATCTCCTTGTAATCGCCGTACTTCTCGCGATATTCCTTGATTCGCGACTGGTACATCTCCATCGAGTCGGTGAAGACTGTCATCACTATGTCATTGCTCTTCAATTCGTAGTACTTGGCGAACTTGATGGCGCAGATCATGTTGCCGATGCTTGAGATCCCGAGGTTCTTGAGCTTCGATATCACCTCGTCATTGACGCCCTGCTTCCTCAGATACTCATGTCCGGCTTCCTCGTTCAGCAGGCGCATCACGTTGATGCAGTCCTCGTCATCGGCAGCGATAACCATGTCTGTGTTTCTGATGTTGTGGATCCACGGCACGTGCTTGTCGCCTATTCCCTCTATCCTGTGGCCGCCGAATCCGTTCCAGAGAAGGGTCGGGCACTGAAGGGCCTCGCCTGCGCCGATCTTGCTCGTCGGGAACTTCTCCTTCAGATAGTCGCCGCAGCCGATCGTCCCGGCAGATCCTGTTGTCAATACCACACCTGCGTAGTTGCCTCCAAGTCTGCGGATGACCTCCTCCATCGCGTGGCCTGTCACGTCATAATGCCAGAGGTGATTACCCATCTCATCAAACTGGTTGAAAATCACTATATCGTTTCTCGTTCTTCTGAGCTCATGGCACTTGTCATATATCTCCTTGACATTGCTCTCACAGCCTGGTGTTGCGATTACCTCTCCGGCTATCTTGCTGAGCCACTCGAATCGCTCATTACTCATCTCCTCAGGGAGAATCGCGACTGATTTGCAGGCGAGGAGAGCTGAATCGTAGGCTCCGCCTCTGCAGTAGTTTCCAGTCGAGGGCCACACGGCCTTCTGAGTCTTCGGGTTGAACTGTCCTGTCACGAGACGCGGCACCAGGCATCCGAACGAGGCGCCCACCTTGTGCGCGCCTGTCGGGAACCACTTGCCGACCAGACAGACGATACGGGCGTCCACGCCTGTTATCGCGCTGGGGATCTCCATGTAGTTCACATCGCCGAAGAGGCCTCCTGAAGGCTTCGGCTCGTTCTTCCATGTAATCCTGAAGAGATTGTATGGCGAGACATCCCACAGGCCGATCCCCTTCAGCTTCTCCTTGACCACTTCCGGAGCCTTGGATGGATCTTTCATCTGCTCGAAGGTAGGTACTATGATGTTTCGCTCTCTGCAGCTCTCGAGGGTTTCCTCGATCTGCTTCTCGTTGATTGTAAGATCAATCATTCACTCTTCCTCCTCTTTTTATGCTGTGGAAACTAAGTTTCCTTACCATTCTCATCGAGAAAACACTTGTAGGCCCTCCCGCCTGAAACGGCCCTCAGCGGCGGGTCCTCCTTGTCGCAGCGGGAGTATCTCGAAGGGCACCGGGGGTGGAAGTAGCACCCTGACGGCGGGTTGAGCGGCGACGGCACATCGCCTGTCAGCACCACCCTGTGCCTCTCCATTCTCGGATTGGGGACCGGGTTCGCCGAAAGCAGCGCAGTCGTGTAAGGGTGCAGAGGATGCTCGAACAACTCGTCTCTCGAAGCGATCTCTGCAATCTTGCCGAGGTACATCACCATGATCCTGTGTGAGATATGCTTCACAACGTGCAGGCCGTGAGATACGAACATATACGACAGGTTCATCTCCTCCCTCAGATCTATCAGCAGGTTGATCACCTGCGCCTGAATGGAGACATCGAGAGCCGAAACGGGCTCGTCGCAGATTATCAGCGACGGCGAGAGGGCTATGGCCCTCGCAACACCTATTCGCTGGCGCTGTCCACCTGAGAACTCGTGGGGGTACCTGTTGATATATCGCGGTGAAAGGCCCACCTTCTGCATCAGCTCCGCGACGCGCTGCTCCTTCTCAGATCCTTTTGCGATGCCGTGAATCTCGAGGCCTTCGCCGACGATATCAAGCACCGTCTTTCTTGGATTGAGCGAGGAGTAAGGATCCTGGAAGATGATCTGCATCTCCTTGCGCATCTGCTTCAGCCCTTCTCCCTGTTTCTCCATCACGTCCTGGGCTTTGAACATGATCTTGCCTGCCGTTGGCTCTATCAGGCGTATTACAGACCTTCCGGCAGTCGTCTTCCCGCACCCCGATTCTCCCACTACGCCGAGGGTCTCGCCTTCCCTTATTATGAAGGAGACGTCGTCAACCGCCTTGACCTGGCCTGTCACTTTGGAGAAAAAGCCTGATGTGACAGGGAAAAACTTCTTCAAACCTTCAACACTTAGCAGTACTTTCTCATTCATATTGTCGTTCCATTCCTTACATTTCGTTGAGCCAGCATGCGGCCCAGTGCCTGGGAGCCACTTCCTTCAGCGTCGGCTCCTCCGACCTGCAGCGGTCCATGACAGAGTCGCACCGGGTGTTGAACTTGCACCCTTTCGGGAACTCGAGCGGGTTTGGCACCATCCCCCTTATGGGCTCCAGCCGCCTCTCGTGGCTCGCCACTCCGGGGATTGAGTGGAAGAGCCCGATAGTGTATGGATGTTTTGGATTCTCATAAAGATCGTAGACATCGGCAATCTCCACGACTTTACTCGCGTACATCACCACCACCCTGTGCGCCATCTCGGCGACAACTCCCAGGTCGTGAGTGATGAGAAGGATCGACATTCCGAACTCGTGCTGCAATTGCCTGAGCAGATCGAGTATCTGAGCCTGGATTGTCACGTCGAGCGCTGTCGTGGGCTCGTCGGCTATCAGCAACTCGGGATTGCACACGAGCGCCATCGCTATCATCACGCGCTGCTTCATGCCGCCAGACATCTGATGGGGATAGACATCTATCCTCTGGCGCGGCGACGGTATCCCGACCTTTTCCAGCATCCCGATGGCCATCTCTCGCGCTTCCGTATAGTCCTTCCCCATGTGAAGCTGGATGGCCTCCATTATCTGATCGCCCACCGTATATACAGGGTTGAGGCTCGTCATGGGCTCCTGGAAGATCATGCCAATCTTGTTGCCTCTTATGGAACGCAGCTCGTAATCACCGATCTTTGTCAGATCTTTTCCGTGAAAAAGGATCTGGCCGCTCACGATCCGCCCCGGAGGCATCGGGATCAGCCGCATGATCGACATGGCCGACACCGACTTGCCGCACCCCGACTCTCCGACGAGGCCCAGCGTCTCCCCTTTGAAGATATCGTATGTAACATCGTCTACAGATTTAACGACTCCATCGTCTGTGAAGAAATGAGTCTTCAGATTCTTTATCTCGATGAGCTTTGGAGAAGGTTCGTCCTTCTTCAGAGTCTGAGTTGTTGCAGGTGATTCTTCCATGTCATTACCCTTTCAGCGTTGCATTTCCACGGCATCGATAACAGCTTACTGTCTCAGCCTCGGATCCATTGCGTCTCTCAGAGCCTCTCCAACCAGGTTGAAAACGGACACGACGAAGAATATCGCCAGGCCCGGCGACATGATGAGCCAGAGCTTCTGCTGCTCGCGCCCGACGTTCAGAATTCCTCCCCAAGAGGGCGCCGACGGATCTCCGAGGCCCAGGAAGGCCAGGCTCGATTCGACGAGAATGGCCGCGGCCACTCCGAAAGTGGCGGATACGAGCACCGGCGCCATTGCGTTAGGCAGGATGTGGCTGAATATAATCCTGGACCTGCTGATGCCTATTGCTATAGCGGCCTGGACATAATCCATTTCCCTGAGGCGCAGGAACTCACCTCTCACCAGACGGGCGACGCCCGTCCAGCTCACCACGCCTATCAGCAGCATCACATGGAAGATCGTCCTCTTCTCGATGAACGCCGCCAGCGTCAATATGAGGAAGAAAGTCGGGAAGCAGATGAATACCTCTATCAGACGGGAGATGACGAGATCTATCTTGCCTCCGAAGAATCCGGCCAGAGATCCGAGGATGATCCCGATCGTCACGTATATCGATACTGCCACCACTCCAATTGTCATGGAGATTCTTGTGCCGTACAGCATTCTCGTGAAAACGTCCCTTCCCTCGGCATCGGTTCCGAGCAGGTGGGTCCTGCTGGGCGCCTGCGGATGCTGCTTCTCCTTCTCGATCTCCCTGTAAGAGTATGGTATGGGAGGCATCCTGTAATGGACGTTGATTCCCTTATTCTTCGCATCGGCCAGAAGCGCTTTGTAATCTGTCTGAGGAAGCGTATAAGAGTATACGCTGACGACGCAGAATATCAGCAACTGAAGCGCTGCAATTCCTGCTATCGTATTGAACTTCCCGAGGGCAGGCGCCAGCTTCCTGACGAGAAAATATATCAAGACATAGGGGATTAACATGACGAGAATCAGGTTGAAGAATATATCAACAGCATTCTCATAGCAGTTCCTGTCAAAAAGCGTTCTTATGAAGAGGTGCGAAGGGATGGAGAAGCCCTCCCTGACCATTATCGGCTTGTCCGAGATTATGAAATAAGGCACGTTGGACGCTATGAGAGGGCAGAAAACGGCCAGCAGCAGCATGAAGACGATACACCAAAGCCCGCCCACGGCGATCCTGTTCTTTCTGAACTGGCCCCATGCCACCTGCCAGTAACTGACCTTCCTTATCTCAATCTGATCGTGAGGCTCTTCCTGTTTCATCTTATCTTCAGTCATATTGCTCGTTTCCTCATTTCCTTCTCCAAATCTGGCTTATGATTCAGCGACTGCTCCGGCGCCTGTGGCTCACCTTCACACCGGCTATTTGAAGCTGATCCTCGGATCGAGTATGGCGTATGCTATGTCCGAGAGAAGTATGCCTACAAGTACAAGCATGGCGGCTATCAGCTCAATCCCCATGATCACGTTGTAATCCCTGTTGAAGATCGATGTCACTGTCAGGAGACCCATTCCGGGTATTCCGAATATATACTCGATGATGACCGACCCGCCGATCACGACAGGGAGAATCGTCCCCAGCAGCGTGACTATCGGGATCATACCGTTGCGCATCGCGTGCTTGACCACGACTACGAACTCGGAAAGGCCCTTGGCGCGCGCCGTTCTTATGTAATCTGATCTTATGACCTCGAGCATGCCGCTCCTCGCATATCTCGACAGAGACGCGAAAGATGCGTAGGTGAGCGAGACCAGCGGCAGCACGAGATGCCACAGTATGTCCTTGATCTGGCCGAGTGTAGTGTACTGGCTGAAATCAGGGCTCTGATAGCCCCCTGTAGGGAAAAACTTTATGAAGTCGCCCCCCTGTGAGAAGTACATGAGAAGCAGTGTCGCCACGAAAAAGCTCGGCAGGGAGTACAGCATGAAGAGCAGTATGGCGATATATCTGTCGAAGATCGAGTTCTGCTTGACAGCCGAAAACACTCCGAGAGGCACCGAGATGATATACGCTATCAGCACCGATGGAACAGACAGGGAAAGCGAGTACTTGAGCTTCGAGATTATCTTCTGAATCACAGGCTGCTTGTCGATATGGGATATCCCGAAGTCCAGGTGCATCAGGTTCCACCAGTATTTTGCAAAGCGCGTGTCGAGGAAGAAGATCGAGATCTTCTGGCCGGCGCTGTATGTGAACCTGGCCCTGTTTTTCTGATACCAGTCGTTCCATTTCTGTATGACGCCCTGCTTGACCGACTCGTCGGCGCCTGCCGATCCGCCTTCGCCGGTATCGTATTTCAGCTCCCTCAGTTCCCTGTTCTCCCTGTCAATCTCTTCATTGAGCCTCTTAGTCTTCTCGCTGACCTGGCCCGAATAGGCATCTCTTATGGGTCTCGGCGCGTTCTGGTACAGGGTCATGACGGCAAGATCGCGCACTTTCGTGTCTTTTTCACTGTTCATTATCTGGATCAGCGCCGGCACGGCATACTGGCCGTAATCCTCCAGGTCGTCCTGCGCTTTTATTATGTTCTTGACAGGCACTTTGCCGCTCTCGTTGGCAATATCCTTCAGATACGAGAGGATCCTGTCGGTTTTCAGCGCGAAGCGCGTGTTGAACAGGACTGGCTTATCCAGATTGAACTGTGTCTTGAATATCTTGTACGCCTCTCTCTTGGAGCCTGAGGCGTCCTGCGCCGTATCGCCGCTCGTCATGCTGGCTCCGGGCTTTCCAGGTGCCAGATTCAGAATCAGGAATATGACGAGCGAGATGGCGAAGATCGTAGGGATCATCAGGAGCATACGCTTAACGATATAGACTGCCATAACTATCAATCATCCTTATCATTTCTTGGAGAAATCAGTTCGCTTTGCTCACAATTGGAGTAATGGAATATTGGAAGACTGGAATTGTGGGTTCAATAAGGAAGTAAATATTGGTGTTTTGCCTCCTACTTCCTTTATAGTCTTCAAGACAATCTTCCATCATTCCACCATTCCATCCTTCCTGGTCGCACCGTTACTGCGACTTATTTGAAGCTCTGAGGGAATCAGTTTGTAGCGCTCGTGTCCATATACCACGGCATAGAGTCCTCGTGCGGCTTCAGTTTCATGAATATTACACGGTGCACGTAGTTCCACCATGCGGCGACTCTTTTCCTGGCAAAGATGAACGTGTAAGGCTGCTCATCGTAGATGATACGATGGAACTTGTGATACAAGGCTATTCTCTTCTTGATGTCGAACGTCAGCCTCAACTCCTCGATGACCTTGTCGGCCTCCTTGTTCTTGAAGCTTATATGGTTCGAGCTCTTCGGCATCGTCGCCTGTGACGAGTGCCATATCTGATAAGGATCCTGCTCCCAGGGCATTCCCCAGGCGCCGGCCATCGCGTCAAAATCCTTGTCCTCCATCTTCTTCTGCATCTCAGCCCAGTCCACGGTTCTGAGATTCAGCTTCACGCCGACTTTCAGCAGATCCTCCTTGTAGATGTTCATCGCAGCGTTCCACTCAGGGCTTCCGTGGCCGAGAAGGAGCGAGAACTCGAATTTTTTCGTGTTACTGCCGAACTTCTTCTCGAGGATACCGTCGTTGTCTATGTCGATCCACCCGGCCTGCGAAAGCAGAGCCTTCGACTTTTCGAGACTGAAGTCCACCTGCGGGATCGACTTGTCATTTGCAGGGCTCTTAACATAAAGCGGTCCTGTGATGAGCGTGCCAAGACCCATGAAGATGTTCTTGAGCATATACTCCCTGTTGAGCGCGTGGGACATCGCCCACCTCACGCGCTTGTCCCTGAAGAATTCGCTCTCATTGTTCCAGCCCAGATAAAGATACCCCATCTCGTCGAAGATCTCGTGCTTGATGCTGCCGTTCTTGAAAAGTGAATTGGGTGCGGCGTTCAGCACTTCTTCGCGGTAATCGGTGGGATACAGCCGGCCGTAATCCTGGCCCTTGCTCTTCAGTTTCAGCAGGTTCTGCTTCTGATCAGGGTAGATCAGCCAGTTGATGTTGTTGATGGCGGGTTTCTGATCATAGTAGTCATCGAAACGCTTCAGCTTGATAATCGATCCCTGCTCGAACGATACGAACTGATAAGGGCCCACGCCGATCGCGCCTTTTGTGTTGTACCAGTGCGAGTTGAACTTGAGCCCGGCAGTCTCCTTCGGGAAGGGCTTCCCGTCCTCGTCATATGCGTACAGGAACTCAGGCAGATGAGGGAATCCGAGCGACCAGATCAGTGAGTTGTATGTCTTCTTCTTCCATTTGTAGACAACAGTGTAGTCATCGATGACATTGACGGAATCGAGATCGGCGTAATAGTTTCTGATGTGGCTGCACTCGACCTGCGGGTTCATTATTATGTCCATCGTGAACTTCACGTCTTTGGCGGTAAGATAGTGATCGCCCTTGAGCCAGTTGTACCGGGGATTTGAGAAGTCGACTACTGGAGTGTGCCACTTGATCCCCTTCTTTATATAGATAGTGTACTCCTTGAAGTCATCTGTAATCTCCACCCTGTCAGCGAGCATCTTGACCCATATGTCGGGGTTGTCCCTCGAGCGCGTGGCGAACGCCTCATTGTAGACGTAGTTGCCGATCTGATCGCTCAGCTCTCCGTCATTTGACACGAGAAAGTTGAAGCACTTCGGGTCAGGACCGTACCACCGGTTGATCGTGCCGCCTACCTTCGTCTCCGGGATTCTCATCTTGAATGTCTCGTCCTTCAGAAAGTTCTTGACTTCAGGATGAAGGAACTTTCTCCCGTCCTTCGCCTGAGTTTTTTCCGGACCGGCCGCCGCGGTGGCTCCTCCTGGATGTGCCTGGCTTGAAGGGATGCCGCTCTCCTGGAGCTTTTTGATCGCGCCCGTCAACTCCTTGTTGCTTTCATCGAGTCTCGTCATGTGGGCGCTCATCTCGATGATGCGCTTCTCGATGTTGTTGAGCTGCAGTACTCCTGTGAGAAAGATGAGCACTATGACGACTTTGAAGACTACGTCTGTTATTACCGAGGCTGCACTTTTTTCCTTCATTCTGTTCCTCCCTTGCGGCCGTTGTCTGCTAAATCTGCTTTTTCACGTGATGAGATCCCCCCAGGATCTCAAGCGCCTTGAAGAGTGATGGGACATCGAGTATCAGAAACACCCTGCCGTCGCCTGTCACTGTCGCGCCCTGAAAATGTCTGACTTTTCTCAGAAATGCTCCGAGTGATTTGACTACGACCTCCTTCTTCGGGAAGACCTCGTCCACGACAATACCCCAGCGCTTTTCGAGCGAGCGGAGGATCACCACCTTCAACGTGTCATTCCCGCCGGTCTCATTCCTGCCGGCGGCATCTCTGTAGAGCACTTTTACTAGATTCGCAATGGGCAGCTCATCTCCCTTTTCCCAGACGAATACTTCCCGCTCCCTTCTCACATCTTCGAGCGGCACATCTGCAATCCTGTCGACGTTGAAGGAAGGTATGAAATAGTATTCATCTCTCGATCTCACCGAATAGGCCTGCATTATCGACAGCGTCAGAGGAACCTGCAGCTCCACGAAGGTTCCCATCCCGGCTGTGGAATTAATCCTTATCGAGCCTTTCAGGCGCTCGAGGCTCTCGCGGACGACATCCATCCCGACTCCCCGGCCTGAAATCTCCGAGACCTTTTCACTCGTCGAGATGCCGTGCCTGAACAGGAACTTGTATAGGTCCTGGCTCGACAGCCCGCTTATCTCGTCGCTGCTTACGAGACCTCTCTCCAGAACCTTCTCCTTCAGCCTGGCCTCGTCGATCCCGCGCCCGTCGTCCTCTACCCTGATGATGACCCTGTTTCCCTGTGATGTAGCCGATATCAGCAGTCTGCCGGCTTCGCCCTTGCCGAGCGCCTTTCTCTCAACCGGAGTCTCGATCCCGTGATCGACGGCGTTCCGGATCAGGTGCAGAAGAGCCTTTGAGATGCCGTCAAGTATGTATTTGTCGAGTAGCGTCTCTCCCCCGTCGACAGTAAGCTTAACCTTCTTTCCCTGCGTTCCGGACAGCTCCCTGACGAACCTGGGGATCATGTCAAACGCCTCAGAAACAGGCGCCAGCCTCGTCAGCAGGACATCGTGCTTGGCCTCTTCCAGAAGGCTGTCTATGTGATGGGAGAGGACTTTGAGACCCCTTATGTGCTTCTTGATCTTCTCCTCTTCTGTCCGGTGCAGCTCATCATAAGCCAGAAGAACAGAGACAGGATCCAGATCCTTCTTTCCATTGTCATCGACTGAAAGCCGGTTCTTCAGCTCGCCGAAAAACTCGTAGCTCTTCTGCGACAGGCGCATCCCCAGCCTTTCGAGCTCTGAGAGGTGATGCTGCAGCGAGTTCTCCTTTATCAGTATCTCGCTCATAAGGTTCGTGAGCTCGTCGAGCCTGCTGATGCCAACCTGTACGATGCTCGAGTCCTCCTGCCGGACCTCTCCCGGCACGCTCATATCGATGCTGTCGAAAGCGGAAGACTCATTCAGCCTCTGCTCAACCTCGTCTTCGCCGAATCCAGCCCTCAGCATGGTGAGGCAGAACTGTATCTGCCTGCCGAGAGACAGCATATCGTCCACGAGCGGGGAGAGAGCTTCGCCGCCCTTGTCGCGGTATTTCAGGAGCCTGTCCTCCAGTGTGTGAAAGAGGCTCTCCAGGAGCCTGAATTCCATCACACGTGAGCTTCCTTTCAGCGAGTGGGCAATTCTCATAAGGTTGTCGACAAGGGAGGTGTTTCCGGCCTGGTCCTCCAGAATCACCACAGTGTTCAACAGTATATTCAGCTGTAACGAAGTGTCATCAAAAAATTTCTGCTTCATCGAGTTTTCCAGTTTGATCATTCCTCGCTGCTTATGAATGAATAGAGCTCGCCGCCCATCAGGAGCTCAGGCAGATCGAGCAGAGATATGGTCTCGCCCTTGTCGTCGAGGCTGGCCAGAATGTACGGCTGCTCCTTCCTCCATTCGCCCTTCCTCTCGTAGTCGAGCTGCTCTGCAGGGACATCCTTCATGCTTATGTTGCTGTCAATCTCAATGCCGAAGCTGATCTTTTCGCGCTCGAGCAGGATCATCAGGAACTCTCTGTCACCATAATCGTGCGAATGAGGCCTCCAGTTCCAGAAGTAATCGAGGGCGAGGAACGGCACAATCTCTCCGTGGGCATATACGACGCCGATCACAAAAGGAGGAGCTCCAGGGACCGGAGTAACTCCCCTGGCTTTGAAGATTCCCTTGACATATCCGAGCGGCACCGCCAGCCTTCTGCCGTGCTGCGAAAAGATCAGAATCTTCAGCCTGTCGTCGAAGCGTTTTTCTTCCTGCACTGCGTCTCCATAGCTGTCCCGTATCAGACAGACCGTTGCAGAATTAATAAAAATTACATAAGATTATATCATACTCACCGCGGTTTTTCAATCACGATCGCGATAATGTTGACTGATTCGGCGGTGCTGCCTCATCTGCCCTGCATCAGATGGAAAACCCGACAGACTGGCCGTCCCGATGGAACATCTGGACTGTCTCGAGGGAGAGCTGGGCCAGATCCTTCCCCACGAGGGGCAGCTTCTTCAGAATGTCCGGAAGGAGCGTGATGATGTGGCATCCGCATTCTTCCGCCTGGAATATGTTGAGCAGTTCCCTGGGGCTCGCCCACAGCAGCTCTGTCTTCGGCTTCGCCTTCAGGATGGAGACAGCCTCTTTCATATACGGCATGGGGTCGCGGCCTGTGTCGGCTATTCTGCCTGCAAACACGGAGACTATGTTGTAAGTGTCTTGAGACAGAGACTCAGCGACCATCCTGACCTGCTCGAGCGTAAGGATTGCCGTCACATTCAGAGAAAGCCCGCAATGCGAGAGCCTTTTTATAAGCGGAACCGACGACTCTCCCTTTGTGTTCGTTATCGGGATCTTTATATTCACGTTGGAGCCCCACGAGGCAATAATCCTGGCTTCCCGCTCCATCTCGTCGAAGTCATCGGAGAATACCTCGAAAGAGATCGGAAGATCAGTGATCTCTTTCAGCACCTCCTTCGCAAATGCCTCATACTGAGTAACGCCTGCTTTCCTCATCAGCGTCGGGTTCGTGGTAAACCCCTTCACGAGGCCGCATCTGTATGCCTCCTTCATCTCCTCCACCTTCGCCCCGTCTGCGAAGAGCTTGATGGAAAGCCCGCCTGTCACCTTCATACCTTTCTTCCTCTCTTTCGAGATTTACTTTGACTGCGCATCTAAAAGATTCAAGAGCTCAATATTATCCATACCGCCTCCTGAAGGTTCCCGGCGCTTCCTGTGGGGCTGCTCCGGCCCTGGTGCTCAATTGAATGGGGCTCCCTGACAAGTACGGTCCTCAGACCGGCCCTCTCGCCGCAGAAGATGTCAGTGTCCCTGTCGCCGACGAGCCATGAAAGGCTCTCATCGAGGCAGTAGTCCTTCTTCGCCTTCTCGATGAAGTAAGGCTTCGGCTTCCTGCATTCGCATTCGCAGGTCAGCTCCTTCACCGTTCCCTGTGGATGATGATAGCAGTAATAGTATTCCGAGAACATGATGCCCTCCCGGATCAGAATTCCGTGGAATCTCTCGTGTATCGCCCTGATGTTTTCCATCGAAGTCTTGCCCTTGGCATGGCTCGGCTGGTTCGATATCAGGAAGAGGAGATACCCGCCATCCTGCAGAGCGCGCAATGCATCGAGAGACCAGGGATAGAGCTCGAAATCCTCCTCACGATGGGGCGATTCGAACAGGCCTGTCGCGGCGTTCAGCACCAGCCTGTTTATCACGCCGTCCCTGTCGAGAAACACGGCCTTCCTCATCTCGCTGCAGACTCCCATTTCATCTCAGACGCCCTGAGGTCCGGATGGGACACGAGCATGTGCCACAGCACAGACTGGAACGATTCTGTGTGAGGCGTCACCGTGTTTTCATTGACCGTTGGTACAATAACGCAATGCCTCGATGCGCGGGCGGTAAATCCTCCATCCCTTCCGACGATTCCCATTATGGAGGCTCCCACTCTCTGTGCCAGCTCAACGGCTCTCACCAGATTGAGGCTTATGTTCTTCTCAACGCTGCCCCCTCCCACCGAGAATATGAAGATGCCGTCTCTGGCGTTGAGCCTGCTTCCCTCCAGCCATCTCGAAAA
>Ga0302252_1000558_pt1 | contig 30886 bp, 30 predicted proteins | sample AAG_RA_Leu_MG_FD_193511 | JGI IMG/M metagenome (GOLD analysis project Ga0302252, IMG submission 193511) | Enriched activated sludge microbial communities from anaerobic digester in WTTP, New Holstein, Wisconsin, United States - AAG_RA_Leu | ecosystem: Engineered > Bioreactor > Anaerobic >... | reverse complement strand
TGTAGCAGGTTGTGCTTGCGATAAGAAAAGTCCTCCCTTGTGGCCTTTACCTCAAGCTGATCGCCCTCAAGCTTCACCCCGAAGCCGTTCAAGGTCATCAGCAGAAGCGCTTTTCTTTTAGGTGTATCCAGAGTGCAGCCTGACTGGTGGAGGTCGTTTATTATGTATCCGTCATCCGTCAGAATATAGCTTCCGTTCTGTTTTTGGGCATAGATCTGCAGGTAATCGTTGTGCCTGTCGAGGTAGGGAGTCGTGATTTCTACCCAGTCGTCCACCTGTCTGAGGGCGATTTTGCTCCGGAGCCAGTCAGTATAATGGCCAATCAAGCTCGCTATCTCTTCCATTCCTGGATCCCTTTCTGAATATCTGGCGGCTGCGTTATATTACAGTAGCGCATGAAGTCCGAGAGTGCCGTCCATTGGTCAGCAGAATTTGAGAAGCTATCTGTTGGGAGGGGACCGGCCCATTTGTCCCCGTAGCCCTCACGATAAACATGAAGATGGGGGCTGGCGACCTCTTCTCCATCAGGATTTCTATGAGGCGCACCGTTGAGGTCGAGTCTCACCAGGACAATGGTTTTTCGAGCCCGGTTTTGATAGGTGGCCTTCATAAGATCAATCCTGCCTCGCTTGATATCAAGCAGAAAGTCCTCCGTTTTGTCAATGGATCTCAGAGGAATTGCAAGAGAGCCGCCTGGATTTGGGTAATAAGTCACGTCGTCGTTTATCTTCAGCTTTGGCATGGCAATCAATGCATCTGCTTCATCCTGGGTGAGATCTATTTCGGCCATTAGTTACGATTCTCCGAACTATAATTAAATTCTAACTAGAAAAATGTTTGGAGGTGTTGAAGACTCAGCGAGGCGGAGGGCTCATCTGTGACGACGTCTGGGCTAGGGTATTTGTGCAGCAAGCTGCTGCATAATTGCCTCATCGGGATATGCCTCATAAATGCTCTCACAGCCTTGCAGACTCAGCAAGCTGCTTGCCCAGCTTAGCCATCAGCCTATGCATCTTCTTCTCGAAAGGCTCGCCGTCGTCCTGCGCTGCCTCAATCCATAAGTATCGCCAAGGCTGTCCGCGCAAAAGTCAATACAACGCAATCAGCCCATCCAGCGCACGATGCCCGAGTTCACCACAAGATCCAGCTAGCGAGCTTTGGCAGTTCTTGGAGACGAATTCAGACTCTATATAGCGAATTCTGCCACGCATCCTGCTCTATCCCTGGGAGATTGAACTCTGAACTTAAAAATCCCTGGTATTAGGCTCTTTCACTTTATCTAAAATGGTTATGTGATGGTATCAGGTGATTTGTGCAAGCATCTCTTGCACAATTGTCTCATTCTGATTAACCTTAGCAAATTTTCTCATGTACTTCAGATTTTTGGCGAGAAGACCTTCATCTCCGGAAACTCCCGCCGGAGATTTGCGCTCCCGATCTGCTCTATACCCTCGCCGCATCTTGGGAGCAGGGGCGGAGGCGGCAGATCCTGGGGCAGGGGCGGCTTCTGGGGGGCGAGGGTGGCCGATGGATCTCAGAGGCGATCTTCTCCCGGCGCTGGTCTGGGACCACCATGGACAGGTCGATTCTGATATTGGGCTGCATGTTCACTAGGTCCGACATCCTAGTGTCTGAAAGGAGCGGATGGCCGTGGCGTGCCACCTCGAAGGCAGCAATTATGGCATCGCCCAGGTGGTCCCAGAAAAGATATCCCTCCAATATTTTCTGGTCATTGTAGCTCAATACCTTTCAGGTGAATCCTCTTCTCCTGCGAGTTCGCGTTCGAGCTGCTCTAAAGGTGGGAGCAGCCCTTTGATGGACTTCTTCAGGCCCGGGAGATCTTTTTCTACAATATTCCAGACTTGCTCCAGATTCACGCCTTCATACTGGTGGATAAGAACATCCCGCAGACCGGCTATTGCTCGCCAGGGGATCTGCGGATGGTCGGCGCGGTATGTATCATCCAGCCGCTTTGCTGCCTCACCGATGACCTCAAAGTTCCTCAACACGGCATCCTGAACCAGTTCATCCCGGAGAAAAACCACTCTACCGACTTGCGTGAAGCGCTCAATCTTCAGGATGCACTCCAAAATGTGAGCCAGATAGACGCGGGGATCTTTGCTCATAAGGGGCGCGCCTCCTTAAGGATTCGTCTTCGGAGCAGCCAGTAGAGGCCCTGCTCCGTAACCACATCCACCTTGCGCTCAAGGAGTTCCTCCAGGTCCACCACCAGCCCGGCCAGATCCAGGAGGCTACGACCCTGATCAAGCTCGACCAGCAGATCTATGTCGCTATTCTCACCCGCCTCTCCACGGGCCACGGAGCCGAAGATGCGTACATTGCGGGCACCGTGCTTGGCGGCAATGCTTAAAATCTCCTCCCGGCGGGATTTCAGTAGGTTATTCAGATCCATATATACGCACTTCTGCCTTCCTCTTCTATTCTCATCCTTTCGGATTTAGTTTTTACCATAGCTTTCCTGCCCTGTAGCTGCAACAGCAGTCCGGCTGGCAGCTTCTTCTATGATCCGGGAGACGGCCTCCGGCTTCAGGTAGCGAATTGCGCCTCCCGATCTGCTCCATCCCCCCGCTGCCGCAGCTTGGAGCAGAGGCGGAGGCGGCAGGGTCCTGGGGCAGGGGCGGCTATGGCCAGGCGAAGGCGGGCCGGGGGATCTGAGAGGCAGCCTTCTCCCGGCGCTTGTCCTCCATGAAAAGGTGATTTTGATGCTGGGCTGCATTGGTTCGGATCAGACATCTGGAGCGGGCCAGAGTAAATCGCTATTGCGTACTCCGCCTCGAATGCCGCAATTATGGCATCTCCATGAAGCCAAAGAACATCAATCAATCCGCTCAATGATCCTGCAGGTGGCTCTTCAAACTGTTTTGGCTCCTCCTTTCCCAGAATTGAGCAAGTCGGTGGATCTCATCCATGAATCTCGTTATTGGGAAACATATTTTAGGATGCCAGGCGTAATAGCAGAATTGTGGTGAGACAGATGGAGGTTCTTGTTAAGAAAGGTGGAATGATTGAGCTTCCCAATTCAGTATTATCTGAGCTAGGATTGAGCGAAGGTAAAAAGCTATTTCTTAATGTGAAAGATGGGGAGATACTCATAAAACCAGTCAAGAATACAGCGGAGAGACTGGCAGGCTCAATGGAATTGGATGATGTGGATCTCATCGACGAGATTGTCCAATCTGAGGATTGGCTATGATCGCTTCCCTTGAAGCATTGCCGTTATCTTCAGACGTATTTATAGACGCCAATATATTTTTGTATCATATAATGAAGCGCCCAAAATTCTTCTCCGCCTGCCATAGCTTTTTTGTGGCTATTGAATCCGGTTCGTATAAGGGATTCACTTCTACTCTGGTGCTAAATGAGGTTTTACATAAGTTGATCATTGCTGAAGCCACTAATGCATATGGACTGCATTCAGAGCGTGATGCTGCGAATCTATTAAAGCAATATCCTGAAAAGATCAGAGGGCTTTCTAAGGTTTGGATGACGTATGCCGCAATCAAAGACTATCCAATAAAAATTTGCAGTTGTGATGAATCTGTGCTTGATATGGCAGTCGGTCTCTCTAATAAATACGGGCTCTTAATATCCGATGCTACCCATCTCGCAGTCATCAAATCAGAAGGAATCTCCAATATCGCGACTAATGACAGCGATTTTCAGAGGATTGAAGATCTAACTGTCTACAGACCATAAGAAAAAGGCCTCTTCGAGGGGAGCGCAGGCAGTCTTGGGCTTATTTTATCTCAAATCCTCCAAGCATCTGCATCCTAGCGCTGCACCAGTACGCGCTTCATCCGCCTTACGAGCAGTCCAACTCGCTGCTACTTCCGCGATCTCGGAGATGCACTCCGGCTTCATGTAGCGAATTCTGCCTCCCGATCTGCTCTATACCCTCGCCGCATCTTGGGAGCAGGGGCGGAGGCGGCAGATCCTGGGGCAGGGGCGGCTTCTGGCCTGGCGAAGGTTGGCCGGGGGATCTGAGAGGCGATATTCTACCGGCGCTTGTGGGTGCCACCGTGAACAAGGAGATTATGAACTATTTGATTTTTAATCCATATCAAGAAATGCTTGACCAATTTCCTGCTCTAAAGTCCCCAGTATCTTAGCAATAATACCCCAAGTCGGATTAGAGCTGACTCCAATGGCAAGCAAAGTACATGTGAGTTGGTACAATGATATGGCAGTACAATGAGTAGGATCTATGAATCCTGCATCACTTGGACCAGGAAGAAGTTGAATCTTGCCAGGCGTTTTAATTGGTATTCCTAGCTTAAACACAATGCCTTTGGGCCCAGCATGGACATTGTGACTTGCTAGTTTGTAATGAGCCCTCCAATGACCAAAATCTGTAGCGTTTTCTATATCCACAAAACGTGGTTTTTCCTTATGTAAAGCTTCCGTTGCCCACCCATATTCTTCTTTAAAGTTTGGGCCAAAGCGTTCGCATAATTCTTTGAAAGCCGTCTCAACTTCAGCAATTTCTTCTTGACTACATTGGCTGTAGCCAAGACGTTTGTAACATCTCTGGTAAGCATTCACGGCTCTTTGGGATTCTACAGTATCATGGAGAATATAGCGTTCGGCTACTTTATCTCCATTCTCTCTAATAAACCATGCAACGACTGTAATCTCATAGAGCGTCCTCCATCTTGCGAGTGCTCCATCGGCAAATCCGCTATTCAGTAAAGTAAGAACCTCTGCGCCCACCTGACAGCCCCGCGCATGTAATCGCAAGAGTACCTGATACAGATGTTTCTTTTCAGGTGCAATATCTGCCCCCATATTCTCATGAAATAAAATAGCTGTTTCGAGACATAGTTCTAAAAGAATCTCTAATAGATCTAGCGATTTTCCCCATACTCTTTGTATATGAGCCTCAAACGCCGCTTTCTCCAATCGCCTCTCTGTAAGCTTAGCAGGCATCCCTTTTTTAAGAGTCACAAGAATGCCATCTGCAATGTCAGGCGTGATTTGCTGCAAAACCTTATTTGTTATATCTTTTATTTCTTCGGTTGAATATTCCTCTAAAGGCTTTCTTTCGGCTAGTTCATTTATTAAGGTATTAAAAAACCAATAACCTTCAGAGTCAAATAATCCTGAAGATCCATCTTCTCCTCCCGTCGCATTCACTTTAGACATTTGGGTGTTTGTGGCGAATCTGAACCTATCCGATTTTTCTCCTCTCCTTCATCGCCTCCACAAAAGCCAGGAACGGCGGCGACGGCCTGCCCGGCCGGGACTTCATTTCCGGGTGGAACTGCGAGGCGAAGAAGAATGGATGCTCTGTAATCTCACAGATCTCCATCAGGTCCCCGTTGGTGCCGGAGAAGATCATGCCCTTCTCCTCTATCTGGGCGATGTAGGCGGGATTGACCTCATAGCGGTGTCTGTGCCTCTCCACTATCTCCTCCACGCCGTAGATCCGGTGCGCCAGGCTGCCCTCCTTGAGGTGAGCGAGATAGTTGCCCAGCCTCATGGTAGCTCCCATATTCCTGATCTTCTCCTGCTCTGGCAAGAGGGCAATCACCGGATGGGGCGTGGCCCCGAACTCGCTGCTGGAGGCGCCCTCCAGGCCGCAGACATTCCTGGCGTACTCGATCACAGCAAGCTGCATGCCGAAGCATATCCCGAGATATGGAACCCGCATCTCCCGGGCATACTGCACCGCCTTCATCTTGCCCTCCGTGCCCCGCGAGCCGAAGCCGCCCGGCACCAGTATGCCGTCCGCCTCCCGCAATATCAGATCCGCCGAGCCGTGCTCCAGCTCCTCGGCATCGATCCACTGCACATCAATCTTCACACCGGCCTCAATCCCGGCGTGCTTGAGCGACTCCCGGATGGAGAGGTACGCATCCTCCATGGGATCGGCGCATTGCGAGCCCACGGTGTACTTGCCCACAATGGCCACCTTGACACAGCCCTCCGCCGCATCCATCCTGGCCACGAACTCATCCCAGTCCCGCCTCTCCTCCAGGGGAAAGAGCCTCATGGCCTTCATGATGTACCTAGCCAGGCCCTCCGCCTCCATCTGGAGTGGCACCCGGTAGATGTCATCGGAATTGTGGGCGCTTATCACCGCCTCCATCGGCACATCGCAGAAGTGGGCGATCTTGTGCTTGGTCTCCTCTAAAAGGGGCCTCTCGCAGCGCACCACAATCATATCCGGCTGCAAGCCCAGCTGGCGCATCTCTTTGACGCTATGCTGGGTGGGCTTGGTCTTTTGCTCTCCGTCCACCGTAGAGGGGGCCAGGGTGACGTGAACGAAGAAGATGTTGCCAGACTCCTCGTACTTGAGCTGGCGCATGGCCTCCAAAAAGGGCATGGACTCGATGTCTCCCACCGTCCCGCCCACCTCCACCAAGCAGATCTCGCAGCCTCCATCCCTTGATACCTGTCGCACCCGCCTCTTGATCTCCTCGGTGATATGGGGAATGATCTGCACCGTCTTGCCCAGATACTCCCCGCGCCGCTCCTTCTCTATCACCGTACTGTAGACCTTGCCTGTGGTGATATTGTGGTCCCGGGTGAGTTCCACATCCAAAAATCGCTCGTAATTGCCCAGGTCCAGGTCCACCTCACCCCCGTCTTTTAGAACGTAGACCTCCCCGTGCTGGAAGGGACTCATCAGCCCGGCATCTATGTTTATGTACGGATCTATCTTGATGGCTGTAACCTTATAACCCCGGTTCATGAGCAGCCTGCCTATGGATGCGGCAGTGATGCCCTTGCCGAGGCCGCTCATAACTCCTCCCGTGACCACAATGTATCTCATATCTTACACGCCTTAGTCAGCTTAGACTCTGATGCCCTTAAAAGCTGTGCCAGCCTGCTTATAAGATAGATCATCATCAGCCAGCAAGATGCTATGGCCAGCAATGCTTTGATGTTCTCGCAACTCTCTCAAACTCCTTTTTGGAGAAAGCTGATCGCTAGAATATAAAACCTGCCACCGACATCTCCAGCCTGCTGTCCTTTCACAATCCTCATGGACTTATCCCTCTCGCAGGAATAAAATGATTAGATCCGGTCGTGAGATCATCTTGCATGCTAAATTTATTGTAGTTGGAGCGGCTATCTTACTTGGTGGAGGCATAATTTCTGGATCGATTCTGGATGACCATCCTGGCCGCGCTATTTCTCTCGGTTGGGCTGGCCACAAGCATACCAGATGATCGGGTGGTTTCGGCTGAGGAGGTCATAATAACTGTAAAGACAACCGGATCTGCCTACTTCGATGACTGCATTATTGTTGGCGACTTAGATCTTAGCAAATTAAAAATTGACAAAATAGCTCATTTTAATAATACCATTTTTCAAAATTCAGTTAATTTCAGCAGCGCGATATTTGGTAATACAACCTTCTTTAGCGATGCTGTCTTTAGCCGGTCTGCCGATTTCGAGTATGCTAGCTTCTGCCATAATGCCGACTTTTCTCATGTTGACTTCACAAGGAGAGCCAACTTTGAGGGTTCGGTCTTCAAAGCCGATTCTGACTTTAAATATGCGGTCTTTAGCAGCAGCGCAAACTTCGAAAATGTCGCTTTCAGCAAAGATGCTGACTTCGATAGTGCTGCCTTCAATGAAAGGGCAGACTTTAAAAGGTCAGTCTTTTACGGAGAAGCAGACTTTGAGGATGTAGCCTTCAACAAGAGAGCATATTTCGATGGCGTGATCTTTAAAGTAGATGCGGACTTCAATGGGGCAGCCTTTGATGACGATGCTAATTTCTGGAATACATTCTTTGATGGTGATGCAGATTTTGAGGAAGTGATGTTCAAAGGTGACGTGGACTTCAATGGGGCAGCCATCAGTGGCAGGACTGATTTCGAGAGCTCAATATTCAGCGGAAATGCAGATTTCAGGAGTGCAGGATTCAATGGCACAATGTTAAACTTCACTTATTTCACGGCGGTCCAATTCAATAGAGAGGCTAATTTCGAGGATGCCTATTTTTCCTCGAAAGCATTTTTCGACAATGTTGGTTTCAAAGAAGATGCCCTCTTCGAGAATGCCATCTTTAAGGATGAACTCAATTTGATAAGGGCCAGATACTCCAAATTATTTATCCGCTGGCACAGCATCGAAAAGGGCGGCCTGGTCTACGACGATGCCGCCTACATGTCTTTGATGAAGAACTTCAAGGATTTGGGATATTATGAGGACTATGACGGCTGCTACTACGCCTACCGCAAGGCGCATAGATCTCAAGAGGACTGGCCATCTGTGCCCGACTGGGAGGAAGCCATCCGAAAATTGATAGACTATCCTCTGCAGTGGTTCTACGGCTACGGCACCAAGCCTTTCCATGCCTTCTTCTGGTCCCTGGGCATTGTCATGGCCTTCTTTTTCTACTGGCGCTGGCTGGGACTGGGCGGGCCTCGGGACAAGACCAAGGAGGGCCTGAAGGATGGCGAGGAGTGGCTGGACGGAGACCTGACCGACATCCTGGGCTACAGCGTTACCGTCTTTTTATCCGGAACCAAATTCTTCATCGATCCACCGGCTCTGCCCAGGATCGAGGGGCGCTCCCGATCCTGGATGAAGAAGGCCTTCATACTGGAGAGGGTCTTGGGAGCGCTGTTCTCGGTCCTGTTCTTCATCGCCATCAGCGGGACCATAGTGAGGGCGTCTTAAAGAGAAGCGACTCAAAGGAGGATGATAATGCCGCATAAATGGGATCCAAAGGTGTACGAGAAGAGTTCATCGGCTCAGAAGAGATGGGCCGAGGAGGTCATCTCCAAGATCAAAATAAAGGGAGACGAGAGAGTTCTGGATATCGGCTGCGGCGATGGAAAGATCACCGCCCATATCGCCTCTCTCCTGCCCCAGGGATCGGTTCTGGGCATAGACAGTTCCGAGGAGATGGTCCGCTTCGCCCAAAGCCGGTTTCCATTTTCGAGCTGGCCAAACCTCTCCTTCCGATATGCTGATGCCCGCGATCTCCATCTTTCCGGGGAGTTCGACCTGATAGTCTCCTTTGCCGCTCTCCACTGGGTCCTGGATCAACGCCCAGTCCTGGAGGGCATCAAACGCAGCCTCAAGCCGGGCGGCAGGCTCTTTGCCCAGTCTGGAGGAAGAGGAAATGCGGGCGAATTTTTCAATATAGTGGAGAAGTTGATTCAGGATGAGGCATGGGCCCCCTATTTTCGGGATTTTGCCTTTCCCTATGGCTTCTTCAGCGCCGAGGAATACAGGCGGTGGCTTGGCCAGGCGGGATTGAAAGCCGAAAGGGTAGAGCTGATTGAGAAAGACATGGTCCAGCCCGATAGGCAGAGCCTGGCATCCTGGATGGAGAGCACCTGGCTGCCCTACCTGGAGCGGCTTCCAAAAGAGCTCAGATCCCGCTTCATCTGCCAGACGGTTGAAGGCTATATCTCGGCCCATCCTCCGGATGGGGATGGCCGCATCCATGTCAGGATGATAAGGCTGGAGGTCGTGGCTGAAAAGCCCTGAAGCATGCCTGAAATGAGAATCATTCTCTTATCCCGATGACCGTGGGATCGGAGTTATCCTGGCAGGCTATCGGATCTTTGACAGTGGCATACGGCCATTGTGCACTGCCGTTGCCACCAGTGCCCCGGCAAATCCCATCTCCTCCAAATTCGCCAGGTCCTCCTCTCCTCTCACTCCTCCGCCAAGGATAAGAGGGTGGTCACTCGCCTCTGTTGCCGCCTCCAGAAGCGGCCGGTCCAGTCCTGCCGATGCTCCCACTCGATCCAGATCCAAAATTATGACTGCCTCCAGGTCCAGATGATTCAGCCTCTTGAGAAGATCTATTGGCTCTCTGCCGGCCAGGCTGGGATCGGATGAAAGCAGTCTGCCCTTCTTCAAATCTATGCTCACCAGAGCCTTGCCCCAGCTCTGGAACGATCTGCCAGCCGCCTCTTTTATTAGAGAGATCGAAGCGGTCTCAGTTCCCAGAACCGGAGAGACGGCTGGCGGCAGACGATCCAGATCGGCCAGACTGGAGACGCCGATGTCGGCCATGGTCTTGGCCCTTCGGGATATCTCTTTTATCGCCTCCAAGCTATCACCCTCTCCGGTGATCTGGTTTAGGTCTGCCACATATACCTCCCTGGGGCGCAGCTCCTGCATGATGAGAGCGGGATCGGAGGTGGAGACGACACTGGAGAATTCATCTATGGGCCGGTAGCTTTTCCTCTCCCCCCTTAGGGCATGGACAACAGCACCATTAAGTATATCGAGGACGAAGATGCACCGCACGACTGCTCCTTTCGGGATTGGATGAATATGAGATTGTTGGTTAGCCCCATGAATTTGGTTGAAGCGAAGGCGGCCTTGGACGGCGGCGCAGATATAGTGGATGTGAAGAACCCCAAAGAGGGCTCCCTGGGAGCGAACTTTCCCTGGACCATAAGGGCGGTGGCAGATCTGGCACGGGGAAGGGCTCCTGTCTCGGCTACCATCGGAGACCTGGATTATAAGCCGGGAACGGCCAGCCTGGCTGCTCTCGGAGCCGCCTCTTCAGGAGCGGATTACGTCAAAGCCGGCCTTCTGGGGATCAGGACAGCCGACCAGGCGGAAGAGATGATGACCGCCATCGTCAGGGCGGTCAAGGACTGCGATGCGGGAAAGATGGTTGTCTGTTCAGGCTACTCCGATTATGCCCGGGTCGGATCCCTGCCACCGCTGCTGCTTCCTGCTGTCGCGGCTCGGTCCGGCGCCGATGTGGTCATGGTGGATACAGCAATAAAGGATGGAAGGCCCACATTCGACTTCATGAGCGAGGAGGATCTGAGGCAGTTCATCGATCTGGGACACGATGAGGGCATGGAGGTGGCCATTGCCGGAAGCATCGGATTTGGCCACCTGGAGCTTCTCTTAAGGCTGCAGCCGGACATCATCGGTGTGCGGGGCATAGTCTGCGGCGGAGACAGAAGAAGCTCTGTGCAGGAGGAACTGGTGCAGCAGATCAGGAGAGCCCTGCAATAATCGCTCTTTAGGCAGCATGTCCATGCCAGTGGGGCGATCAGCCCCGGCCTATCCCTGATTCGGGCTGGGACTTTATCTCTTCTGCCCTCCTCAAGAGCAGGCGATCGATAAATCCCGTCTGTCCCCTCTGGATCTTCTTTCTGGCCGTTGCCAGATCAAACCATTCTGCCCGGTCTATCTCCGGAAATTCCTTCATCATGCCTGATTTGGGCGGCCACTCCATGGTGAATTTATTGCTCCTGGCCCGGCTGGCATCCAGGTCGAACTTCAGTGCCCAGATATGAAGCATCTTTCGGCTGGGCTGGCGGATGGCTCCCAGATCCATGAAATCGCCATCCACTGCAAATCCGGTCTCCTCCATAAGCTCCCTTTTAGCTGCCTCCAGAGCGCCCTCATCTTCCTCGAACATGCCCTTAGGAATTGACCAGGCTCCTTCATCCTTTCTGGACCAAAAAGGGCCTCCCGGATGGACCAGGAGCACCTCCAGCTCGCCATTCTGGATACGATACAACAATGCTCCTGCGCTTTGCACTCTCAAGTCCACACCTCCTCCCGGAAGATCTCCTTATACAGATATGCTGCCATGCAAAAGTTTTTTGCCTCGGGCCGGAAGATGGCCCTTCCCGGCATTAAATGCGGCATTGTATCACCGCCCTGGCAATGGGCAAAATCTCCCGGATAAGATAAGATGAGCGCCATATCTTTTGAGGTATTGAAGCAGGATCGCGAGACTCAGGCACGGCTGGGATTGATCCGAACCAGGCATGGTGAAATAGAGACACCCTATCTGGTTCCTGTGGCCACCATGGCCAGTGTGAGATCACTTGGCTCCGATGATCTGCTCCGCCTGGGAGTGCAGTGCTCCCTAGCCAATACCTACCATCTTCATCTCCAGCCCGGTGATGAGCTGATAGCCCGGTTGGGCGGCCTGCACCGTTTTATGGGCTTTAACCGCCCCATATTCACCGATTCGGGCGGCTTTCAGGCTTTTTCCCTCGGCTTTGCAAGGGAGCACAATGTGAGCAAGATCGGAAACATCTTTCCCCAGGAGGCGCAATTAAGCCGTTGCCAGGAAAAGGAGGATGAGGAACGGAAGGATGAAGAAAGCGATGATGAACAGATGGGATTCGGATATAGAGAGCGCAAAAAGAGGCAGCCTGGCCCCAAGAAAAGGCAGAATCTGACCCGGATCAGCGATGAAGGCATATCGTTCAAGTCTCCCTCCGACGGCGGATGGCATTTTCTCAGTCCGGAGAAGTCCATGAAGATTCAGTCCAACCTCGGCTCGGACATAATCATGGCCTTTGATGAATGCACTTCGCCGCTTTCCGATTACGATTACACCAAAAAGGCAATGCAGCGCAGCCAGGCCTGGGCGGAGCAGTCCCTTCGCTACCATGATCGCAGCCAGGCTCTCTATGGCATCATCCAGGGAGGATGGTTTGAGGACCTGAGGCGCGAGAGCACCGAGGATATAGCATCCCGGCCTTTTGAGGGCATAGCCATAGGAGGTTCTCTGGGCAATAGCAAGCAAGACATGCATCAGGTCCTGGACTGGACCATATCCCGGCTGGACGAGGACAGGCCCCGCCACCTCCTGGGAATAGGCGAGATCGACGACCTTCTGGAGTGCGTCTCCAGGGGGATTGACACCTTCGACTGCGTCTCTCCCACCAGAATTGCCCGCCGGGGCAGCCTCTTGCTCTCGCCCGAGTCGGGCGGATGCCGGAACAACAAGTTCCGCCTCAATATCAAATCATCCCAGTTCAAAGCCGATGGCGGGCCGATCGATGGCCATTGCCACTGCCCCACCTGCCGCAGCCTATCTCGGGCCTATCTCCGCCATCTCTATGTCTCCCGAGAGCTCTCCTACTTCCGCCTGGCCACCATTCATAACCTGCACTTCATGCTCCGCTTCATGGAAGAGGTGAGGGAAAGCATAAGGGGGGGCAGGTTTCTGCAGCTGAAGGCAAGATGGCTGGGCGGCAATTAGTCCAGCCATCGGCCTCTATTTCAAATGCATCACAACTCAAATCAGAGCGCAAAACGGGAGGGAGAATTTGAGCTTTATCAAGGGCATCATGCCGTCCATCAGGCCTTCAATCGACAGGACCCAAGCAGGGATAATCCTCTGCGGCCTGTTTATCTTCTTTTCTCTGGCCGGCAACATCGCCGCCACCAAGGTGACCTATTTCGGGAGCATGGTCATGGACGCCGGCTTCATCTACTCTCTCACCTTCACCTGGCGCGACCTGATACACAAGCAGCTCGGCCAGAGGGCAGCGCTGACCACCATCTGGCTGGCGGCGGCAATCAACCTCCTGGCGGCTCTGTATTTCCAGATCGTGGTGATGCTGCCGGCCCAGACCGACTGGGCTGCCTCCGGGGGCCAGGCGGCCTGGGAGTTTCTCTTCTCTTTGCAGTTGAGGATCACCTTGGCCTCCATATTGACGGCGCTGATAGCGGAGCTTATCGACACCAAGGTATATCAGCTCTGGACGGCGGGAGCCAGAGCGGGATGGCCCCAGTGGACGAGGGTGGCTGTCTCCAACTCCGTGTCCATACCCATAGACAGCCTGCTCTTTCCCATCATCGCCTTTGCCGGTGTGGTGGGGACTGAGGGGCTGCAGCAGATGTTCTGGACCAATATCATCGTCAAAGCGGCAGTCACTGCCCTGGTATTCTGGACCATTTATCTGGTTCCGGAGAGGCCTATATACAGGGATGGCGAGGAGAGGTGAGTGATACGAGTGGATAACAGCCTGCGATCTCATGCGTCCCACTCGGCCAGCTGTTTGCGGACTGTCTTGGCATGGTGGCTTCGATCTGCTCGAAGATGGCAAGGGCTGACCTAGCTAGGGAGATGGCTTTTTCTTGCTGGTCCAGAGCATACAAAGAGAGGCTCATATTGAACCGGCGGGTTCCTTCCCCGCTCTGAATGATAAGATTTTGGATTGCTTATTGCTTACGAAAAAAGGATTTTGAAGGTCGTTTTATACCTTATCCAGAGCCGCCGCCACCTTGTCGAAGATGGCCTTGATATCTCCCACGCCGAGCACCGTGGCCACTATACCCCTCTTGGTGTAGTAGTCGATGAGAGGCTGGGTCTGAGCATGGTAGGCATTCAGCCTCTGCTTGACCGTCTCCTCGGTGTCGTCCGCCCGCTGGTATAGATCGCCGCCGCAGGCATCGCACTTGCCCTCCACCTTGGGCTTGTTGAAGGAGACATGATAGGTAGCGCCGCACTTGCACATCCGCCTGCCTGTGACCCTCTTGACCAGCTCCTCATCCGGTACATCGATGTTCAAAACGACATCGATCTTCTGGCCCAGAGCGGGAAGGATCTTGTCCAGAGCCTCGGCCTGGGGTATGGTCCGGGGATAGCCGTCCAGCATCCAGCCGCCCTTGACATCGTCCTTAGCCAGGCGGTCCTTGATGATATCTATGAGAAGGGCATCCGGAACCAGCTTGCCCGCATCCATGAACTTCTTGGCCTCCACTCCGAGAGGGGTGCCATTGCGGACGTTCTCTCTCAGAATATCTCCCGTGGAGACGTGCTTAACATTGTATCTGTCCACGATCATCTTGGCCTGTGTGCCCTTGCCGGATCCCGGCGGACCGATCAAAATAATATCCATTCCATATCCTCCTATTGCCTTGACAGGCAGCAATTGCTGCTTGTGACCGGGAGAGGATTATACCGGCATCTTTAAAAAACCTTTTCCAGGCGGCTAGGCCGCCAGAGCCCAGGCCGCCCCGCTCATGACCGCACCGGAAAGCACCGGTATGCTGAAGTTGTCGTCGAGGCTATGGCCAGCTATCATAATCGCCACCCCATCGGCAAATGCCGCGGCAGCCGCACCGCAGAGATAGACCGGCCATTGCAGTCCGGTATAGGGATGGCTCAGGATGGCTATGAGAATACAGGCAAAGAATGTAGCCGCTAAAACCGGCATGGGCTTAATCCGCCAGTTGATGGCTCCCGCGCCGCTCGACGGCGCACCGGGCAGATCAGCAGGATAGCGTCTCACATCGCAGTCCCTGATCATGGAGCCGGCAAGCCCGCTCACAGTATCTCCCAGGGCCAGAAAGAGGATGGCGACCAGGGCGATCATCTTGGGGAAGAGCAGGACTGTCAGAAGGCAGCCGGCCATATAGTAGATGTAGCTCGCCACCCTGGTCTTCTCATGCTCCCGCACCTCTGGCAGGCTGATTCTGCCCCGCAGCCTCTGCACTTCCAGGAAAAGAGAGAGGGCTAAAACCATAGCTATGGCCACGGCTGTGGCCGTTCGACCTAAAAAGATCAGGCCCAGGGGCACCGAGAGTCCGGAGAGGTGAATGGCCTTGCGGCGCACCTCCCGCACCAGAAGATTCCGCCAGTCATAAACCAGCTCAGGCAAGTAGACCACCTCACCATCCTGCCCGCTGCCCTCCAGGGCGGGCCTCATTCCTTCTTTGCCGCAGCTATAAGATCTCCTGCATCCTGTAATTTGAGCTGGCCGGCCAGAAGTGCAGAGAGCTTGTCTGAGACCTGCCAGCGAGCTGTTCGGACCTGCTGCATGCTGTCGCGGTCCCGGATGGTTACCGTCCCCTGCTCCAGGGTCTCGTAGTCCACTGTGACGGCGAAGGGTGTACCGATCTCGTCGTTGCGCCGGTAGCGCCGTCCGATGGAGCCGGAGGTATCATAGTCCACCCTCATGCCCCTCTCCCTCAGCTCCTGCAGTATAGCCCTGGCCGGCTCGGCCAGCTCCTCCCGGTCCATAAGCGGCAGCACCGCCACCTCGATGGGGGCTACGGCGGGCCTTAATTGCAGAACCGTCCTGGCCTCGCCGTCCAAGGCATCCTCATGATAGGAGTGGTCCAGAACAGAGTATAATATCCGGTCTATGCCGAAGGAGGGCTCAATGACATGGGGCACCACCTCTTCTCCCCGGATCTCCTCTTCCACCCTCTCAAAGGAGAAGAGGGAGGGCTCGATCTCAATGGCCTCGCCGTCTATGTTCAGTCTTATGCACTCCTCCTTGCCCGCCGTCAGCTCCTTTGCCGACAGGGCCTTGAGAGCCTCTCCCACCGCCTTGGCCTTGGCCTTGAACCTGGGGCCGAGAGCCTTGAAATCGGGCTTCACCACCAGCTTCTGCCGCTTTACCGGATGATCATAGTGCACGAATACGCTGAGGTTGACCTTGCTCACTGAGCTGTGTGCCTTGAGGTCATAGTCGGTCCGATCAGCTACGCCCACGACCTCAATCCAGCCCAGCCGGTCCAAAAAGACCTCCGCATCCCAGCAGTCGGCTGCATAATGGGCCATCTCATCCACCTTGTGCTGCCTGAAGCGCATCTTTTCTGCCGCCACCCCCACCTCCAGAAGAAACTGATAGGTGCGGGCCACATAGTAAGCCAGGGTTTGGTGAGCCACGATGCCCTTCTCCACCGCCTCTCCGAAGGTCATCTCCACCTCCTCGCCCCTCTCCTGGGCCTCCTGGGAGTAGAACTTCATCTTCAGCTCCGCCACCTCGGAGAAGCGGGGATGGCTCTTGTCCCTGGGATCTATGAAGATCTCCGCCTCGGCCTGGGTGAACTCCCGCAGCCGGATCACGCCCTGGCGGGGGGAGATCTCATTTCTATAGGACTTTCCAATCTGCACCGCGGCGAAGGGCAAGGAGTCGCGGAAGTAGCGCAGCAGCCTTGGAAAATTGATGAACATGCCCTGGGCCGTCTCCGGGCGGAGGTATCCGTTCATCTTATTGCCCGGCCCGATCATGGTCTTGAACATGAGGTTGAACTCATAGACCTCTGAGAGTTCTCCCCCGCACTCCGGGCAGCCGATCTCATTGTCCTGGATGCATTTGTAGATCTCTTCATTGGAGAGAGCATCGGGCACCTCCACAATATGCTTGATCAGGTGGTCCGCCCGGTAGATCTCCTTGCACTCCTTGCAGGAGGTGAGCGGATCGGAGAAGCCGCTCAAATGCCCCGATGCCTGGAAGATTCCCTCCACCCCTATGGTGGGAGCCTCGATCTCCGCGAATCCCTCCGAGATGACAAAATACTGCCTCCAGATGTCCTCAATCCGCCTCTTCATGGGAGCGCCCAGTGGGCCGTAATCATAAAAGCCGGCAGCTCCGCCGTAAAGCTCAAAGGCGGGCCAGAGAAAACCGCGCCTCCTGGCAAGCTCATTAACCTTCTCGTTCTTGTCCATGCCAATCCTCGTTATGGATTTAGAGAACCGGGGTTGATTTAATCTTTGTTATGGGGATATCATCTTCGTCCGGATCCGGGCAGGCTGAATCCAAACCTCTTTTTTTATATAAGTATGACCGAAAGGGATAAATACCATCAACATTAATTATAGTTTTTTAAAGCCGTCTTGGATAAGGGGGTCTCAGGTCCTCTTCCTCCTTCCTGACCCCCTGCACCTCTTCTATTAAAAGTTTAATTTAGCCGGTCAGTCTTCCATGAGAAAGTTCAGGCATAGCTGCCCTGCTTGGAAGCTATGATGGCCAGGCCTGATCAGAGCCTCTCCATGCCAAGATGCTCCCGCCATTGCAGACTCAATGCCCATGCCCACCAAGCCCGGCTCATCAGGGGCTGCTCCTTTTGCTCTTCTCCCGAATTCCTTATTTTAAAAGAAACACTCATGACCAAGGGTCACTCATGAGGATGAAAATATCTACACGATTGGAGCCATCTTCATACCAAAGGCGCGCCTATCTCAATATCAATTCCGGCCATCTGCTTAGAGTTGCATCGCCGCCCAGCGGCTAAAGCTTTTCGTTTTCGATTAACACAATCGTCTATATCTAGGATAGGCCGGTGGAGGAAGTCTGGCGATCCGAGGCGACCGTTGTTTTCTTCCCTCCTTTACCCGGATCGCCTCCCCTCATCTTCTTATGATAATCGCACCCGGCGCCGATATTTCTGGAGAGACCTGGACATTGCCTTGGCAATGCTTTAAGCCCCTTCCATTGAGCTTGCCGCTGTCTGCCAGCTTTCGGCCTTCCTCGACCAGCGCAATCTGGCCTTTTGTTTCAGTTTCAAGCATTGCTTTTCAGGATAGATATCATCTCTGTTGCCATGCATCGACAATCAGACAAACCGAAATCGTCATATAGTGAATATGGGGCACAATATTCTTGATGAGGTCAAATGGATTGACCGGCAGGCGGGAGCGTCGAATATGATCTATAAGCTACTGCCATGCACAGCCATCTTAGCCTATCTCTTGCAGCAGGCCGGTGGCCTACCATCGGAGTTGATAGAGGATAGATCCCTGGATTTTCTGGGAGATTTTGCAGAAGAGATGAAAAAGGAGATCGATGCCGACAATTCTATGGATGAGGTAAACGTAACCGGGGCCTGGTCCATAGATCTTTTGGGCGAGCCGGGAGAGAAGATGAAGCTGTATCTGGTTCAGAACGGCAGCCTGATCAGAGGCCAGGGAGCCATAATGGAAGCAGAGAAGAGCCGGACGGCCACAGCCAGCGGCTTGATATCCGGATTGGGGGTGAATCTTACCGTGCTGCCTGAGGCAGTGGGGGATACATACCATCTAAATCTATCTCTCTCCTCTCTGGCGGGAGGGCATTACCTGGTCCATCAGGCCGATGGGGGCAGCCGATCGGGCCGGTTCACATTTGCCGTCTCGGCAAATATCTTCCGGACCGGTGCGCCGGAGGATTAGTGGCAGCTCGGATGCACCTGATCCGGCCGGGCCGGCACGCCTGGGCCTAATCTCTCCGGAAATTGCCATATCCATTCCTGAAATCGGATTCTCTTTCCCATCGACCTTCCCCGTTGAAATTAGGAATTTTGTGATCTCAAGATCGGAGAGCAATAGACGGCTGTTGCAGATGGCTTATTCTTTCCATAAATCGGCGGGAAAGCTGATTGCTGGGTCAGATATCCAGGCCCGGCTCGCCTGATGGGAGAAGGATTCTTGATAGGCTATCCTCAGGCATTGCAGCTCAATCGCACTCCACCCTAATTCCCCGATTGTCCACCTTGGTCTCTATTGATATCTCCAGGCCTATTTTCCTCAGGAGATCGGCCACCTCGCTGCGGCTCCTGTCGGTGACGATGGCAATGGAGGGGCCCACCGAGCTCATGCCCACGAACTCCAGACCGCTCTCGCGCAGCAAGCTCATGTAGCGGTAGATCTCAAAGCCGTGGTGCTCAACCTCTGCCCTCTTCGAGCCCCGGAACTCTATCTCCCAGATGATATCCCCGATCTTCTTGAGGTCAGAGCGCTCCAGGGCGGGGATCATGTCCATGAGCAGGAGGTAGGCTTTTAGCTCTCGATCCTGATAGTCCAGGTTCCTGGCCCGGTTCATGAGCAGGTCGAACTCCGAGCGGCCAGCAGACGAGACTGTCGTGGGGGGTATAGCCACAAATACATTCTTGGCCTCGGCAAAGCTGTGCCTGTAGACCAGGGAGAGCTCATCTCCAGTTATGGCCATGCCTCCATAAGAGCAGGCCGCCGGTCCAACCCCGGTCTCAAAGCCATTGACCACTCTGCCGTCATCCGTCTCCTCCACATAGTTGTGCCCCAGCAGCAGCCTGATCTGCTCTGCGTTCAGGGGAGAGCCCAATGCGGTGTTCATGGCATGCCCCAGGGCCAGCAGCACCGATCCGGTTGAGCCCAGACCGACATGCTTTTTCTGGTGGTCCTTAACCGCAATCTCAAATCCGCCCTCATATCCCACCGTCCGGCAAAAGGCCTGGGCGAAATGGCTGATGATGGGCTCCCGGGAGTAGTCTATCCTCAGGCCGGATGGTATGCAACTGACCTTAGCACTGCAGTAGATCTGCAGGGCGAATCCCACCCCTCCGCCGCCGGGACGGTTGGGGGCAAAGCGGTTCATGTCCAGCACAGTCAAGTGAATCCTTCCCGGCGACGTGGCGGTCACACTGCCGCTATGCGGCTCAAGCTTGTATTCTCCCTCAAATCCCAGGGTGTGGATGCATTCGCCGGGGAGAAACGGCTGGAATTCATATTCCACCAGATCCAAATCCCCGCCTCTGATCTTCATCTTGGCCAAATTCTATCCCCCTCTTACGATGACATCGGCTCGAAATAGATGCTCTTTGCCCAGGCCAGCCATTTTTCCAAGTGCAGCTTGCGCTGAGAGGAGCATCGGCTCAGCCAGCATATCTGCCGCTCTCTCTGTCATGAAAAGATAATGATCCAATTCATATTAATTAATGATTGTCTTCCAGAATGGTGTAATCGTCCAGGTCGATTGCCTCTTCATTCTCTGCCTTGCCGGCATCAGACCTGCCCTCCTTCTGCTCCCGGCTCATGGAGAGGAGCACCGCGGCCAGAGCGGAGAGGATGCCAGCCCGGCTAAGGCCGCCCTTGCTGGAAATCATTAAAAGGAGCAACTCCTCTGCCGCTCGCAGGAGGCTGGAGAAGAGACCTGATCTGCCGCTTGCAGCCACCTTTCGGCCCAGGCCCTGGGAAGACCATTTTATTCTGGATATGGTCGATGGTCGGATGATATATCTTCCCAATCTCATGAGCCCGGCAATAAGGGCAAACCTTGCCGTCTTGTTGAGCAAGAGCAACCTAAGTGCCACTCTAATCAGTCTGGCCATCTTTGCCATAGCTACAAGCTTAATGCCCTAAAATGATATATTCCTATCGATCTCTAAAGGCCGATATCGTCGGCGGAAAAGCTCTCCGGCCAGAGAGTTCTCTCCCTGCTTCGCTGCTTTATCATCTCCTCTGCCTCAACCAAACTGATGCCGAAGACCTCTGCCAGGATCTCCTGGGCGGCATGTAGCTTCATGCCGGTCAGCTCCTCACCCCTGACAGATGCTCTATCCTGGGGCGGCGAAGGCGTCTTCAAATGTCGGGCCGCTCCGGCCTGAACTCCAGCCATGAAGAGCGCAATGCATCTTCCGATTTAAGTAGCTGGCGCAGGAAGAAGAGAATATGCATCCAATAAGCCTATGGACTTGACGGGATTCGAACCCGTGGCCTCCGCCTTGCGAAGGCGGCGATCTACCACTGATCTACAAGCCCCTTTTTTGCCCTTCGGGAGGGGATTATTGTAAGAGAAAAAGAGTAGTTTAGATGAGGCCTACCTCTTCCACCTCAACCGACTCCACCCCGGCGACCTTGGAGACTGCCACCTCGATCTCATCCGGGCTTCTGCCGCCCTTATCGTCCATTATGGTGACCACGATCAGAGCTTTTAAGCCGAATGCTATGGGCATCTCTTCAATGGCATGCAGACGGGCAAAGGACGGTATGACCTTCTTGATCTCCTCGGCCAACTTCTTCATATCAAGGTCAGCGCTCTCAGGCATGACCTTCATTCTCACTGCTGCTTCTCCCATTTTTATCTCCTCGATCACGGCCCGGTGAAGCCGCAGGCTTTGCAGGTATAGACGTTGCTTTGCTTTTTACATTTATTACATCTGGCGATCACGGTGCCGCAGCTGGGGCAGGGAAATCTGGTTCCCCCCACACCGCTCAGCGCAACGCCACATGATATGCATTTCTCTGGCATTTCTTCCTTCATATTATCTCCTCCCTGGTTGTTGTACTTCTCTGTTTAAACCTTCCCATAGAACGACCACTCCTCCCGGCGACAACAGTCCAGCTCATCCGGTGATAATTGTGCCCGCAACGCCTTCCCGCAGGGCCTTTACGAACCGATCTATATCGGTACCATTGAGGACCATGAGCTTCATTCCCTTCAGCGGACCGCATAAAAGTCTCAATGTCCCCTGGTCGATGCAGCTATCGCGACCCAGGAGGCTTGATGCTGCAATCTCTCCAATCACCCTTCCCTCCAATATCACCCCGTCCACATCGGTGGCCTTGATCAGGGGAGCGGAGAGCCGGGAGGCAACAATGGCAGCCACGGCATCGGAGGTGTAGTCCCAGTTGTGCTCCAGGCCGCTGTCATCATCCATCAGCGCCTGATAGGGCAGGAGGATCTTCAGGCTGCCCTCTTCCGGATAGCGGACCTCTTCGGTCAGTGCGGCACCGGTTCCATCCGCCAGAAAGTAGGCATACTGCTCCATAGCCAGCACCGCCATCCAGTGCGCTGCTTCCTGGCTGAGGTGGCCGCGAGAGTGGATCTGCCGTACCAGATCAGCCATGGGGCCGCCGCCGGGGACCACCAGAAAGCTGTAGCCCTCCTCTCCCAGGGCCAGGAGAGAGCGCACCAGGTTCCGGGCAGAGGGCATGAGGCTTCCTCCCATCTTCAGAACATAAAAGGGCATCAATGAATGTAATGGCTGCCTTCTATTAGAGCCTGGCCGTGGATGGAAAAATCGCCAAAGGCCGATTGGATGCTTGGGTAGGGAGGGATGGTGCAGCAATCGACCTTTGCCGTAGTTTGGTCCGGCTTCAGTCGTAGATAAGGCTTTTGGTTGCGGCGGAAGACCCATCTCTGATGAAAGAGAAGAAAGGCATCCAGACGCCTCTGCTGGCCGCAGATGCGGTTATCCTATATGAAGCTGGGATTGTGCTGGTTGAAAGAGACCAGCCTCCCTACTCCGGCTGCTATGCCCTGCCGGGTGGCTTTGTGGAGATAGGGGAGAGCATCGAGGCTGCTGCCATCAGGGAGGCCCGGGAGGAGACCGGCCTGGAGATAGAGCTCTTAGGGCTGGTGGGAGTCTATTCCGATCCGGGTCGCGACCCAAGAGGGCATGTGGTATCTGCCGCCTTTCTGGCCCGGGGCCGAGGCCAGATTATGGCCGGATCGGACGCCAGGGCAGCCAGGGTTTTTTCCAAAGAGAGCCTGCCGCCTCTGGCCTTCGATCACCAGATGATCGTCTCCGACGCCCTTCGCCTAAAGCAGGCAAAGAAGGAAAATGATCGGCAAGTTTAGAATTGGCCTGTCTTTGGCGCGCAGGTTCAATAACCTTGAAGATCCAATAAATAAAAGAATCTAGACGAGATCATTAGCCAGGAGTCGCAAAGAATGCCCCAAGCCGCCAATCTTCAGGAAGCCTATGCCAATCTCGATCCTCTTTCTCCCCTGGAAGGAGAGAGCATGCGCCAATTTTATGCCAGCCGGCCGGCTCATGCCAGTATTGATTTTCTCATAAATGAGCTATTGATAGACCCCAGTTCCGACGATAAAACGCTTTTCACCGGCCATCGTGGCAGCGGCAAGACCACTGAGCTGGCAAGGCTGGAGACATGTCTATCGGAAACGCATACCGTGATTCGCTTTGACATCGAGCGGAGAGTCAATTTAGGTGATGTGGATTATGCCGATTTGCTGTTGGCTCTGGGGCTGGAAGTGTATCGTCATTCTCAAATGATAGATGTGAAGCTGGATGAGAAAAAGGTGGAAGACCTGCGCTTTTGGTATGAAACCTACGTTTTGGAGGAGGATGAAAAACGTCGCTTTAAAACCGAGGCGGGCGCCGGGCTGAATGCCCTTATCGGCAATGTCAGCCTGAAGCTGAGTACAGAGTTACCACGACGCCTGACCGTAAGAAGAGAGGCACATGCTAACCTGTCTAATCTAATTGAGCGCTTGAATGATCTTTTGCAGAACTTTCAGGAGAAGACAGACAGGCGGGTGCTGGTTATTGTGGACGGTTTAGATAAGGTATATCATCTTGGAAAGGTGAGCGATCTTTTTATCAACGGCATCAATGCCCTGGTAGCGCCGCAATGTCGCATCATTTACACCATACCCTTTGCCCTGTATAACACCAATGATTTTCAGCAAGTGCGCCTCTCATTCTCGCGCAATGTTGTTTTGTCCAATGTCAAAGTCTGGGAAAAAGATGATGGGGCCTGCGATGAGGGGCGAGAATTTTTGAAAAGGGTTCTGGAAAAACGCCTGGCGGAAAATGTAATCTCCAATTCAGCAAAGGAGCTTCTTGTTGAATCATGCGGCGGCTTGATTAAGGAAATGATCGCATTAGCCCGCAACAGCGTGGTAAAAGCGCTTACAAAGCGAGGGGCAGGCGGATGCATCGAAGCTGAGGATGTTGAATACGCAGCCCGCCAGGTGCGAAACACCTATAGCGGGCTTTTGACGGAAGAGCACTACAAAGAGCTGTGGCGCATAAATTGCGGAGGAGTATTTTTGAATGGTCCTCTTGCACGAGAACTGCTTCATAATCTCAGCCTGCTGCAATACAACGGGAATGATGCATGGTGGGCAGTTCATCCAATCATACGTCCTCTGGTTTTGAACTGGGGTGAGAAGACTGGAGCAAAGAAGCAGCAGTAGTAGTATGGCGATCTATAGCATCCATGATGATTTGGAAATGCTATGCGAGACGCTCAACCTCTCAAAGAGCGCTGCCTTTCTCTTTGCCGTTAGCGAATCCGGGCCAATGCAGCAACAACTGATGCGCCAGGTGCAGGGCTATCTGCTGGCTCAAGGGCGAAAGGTTCTGGAAGTCAGACTCTCCCCCGATCAGACGGACATCATGCCCGAAGAGAAGGATATTCCGGAACAAATTAATAAAAAATCTCCTCCAATCGTCTTTGTGCAGATGCAGGGCTTTGAAGACGCAGGGATGACGTTTCCATCCCTTCCGCAAGACTCAGGCCTGAGAATACGTTCGGAAAATGCCCGGATGGCTTTGCAGCGCCTGAACATGCAAAGGGAGAAGCTGGTCCATCTGGGATTGCCTGTAGTCTTTTGGCTTAACAGGAGCACAATGGCTCAGGTTGTCCAGCATGCTGCCGACATTTTTGCCGCTCGGAGCGGAATATTTTATCTGCTGGAATTGCAGCCCAGGGTACGCGATGAGGTGCAGATGGCACAGTCCCCTATCACGCAGTCGGAGCGCCGAAGCCTCCGTCTGCTGCCACCGGAAGAATTGCGGAGACGCTCTGCCCTATACGAAAAGCGTCTGGGGGAGGAAAAGTCCAAAGGAGCGCCAAATCTGCCCGGAATCGCTCTCCTTTACAGAGACCTGGCCGACATCTGGCACGATCTTGGAGATTATGAAAGGGCCAAAGGATTTCAGAAAGAGGAAGTAGAGATCTACAGAGCTTTGGCAAAAGATAATGGCAGAAGTGCCGACATTTTCCTGGATCTACTCGCAGGGAGCCTGAACAGACTGGGATTGAGGCTTTCTGATATTGGTCGTCACGAAGAGGCTCTGGTGGCGGCCCAAGAGGCGGCGGACATCTACCGAAAGCTGGCCGAGAAGAATCCCCAGGCATTCCTGCCCAACCTGGCGGCGAGCCTCAACAACCTGGGCAAAAGTCTTTCCGATCTGGGGCGGCGGGAAGAAGCGCTCGAGGCGGCAAAAGAGGCGGCGGACATCTACCGAACTCTGGCCGAGAAAAATCCCCAGGCATTCCTGCCCAACCTGACAGCGAGCCTCAACAACCTGGGCGCCATATTTTCCTATCTGGGTCGGCGGGAGGAAGCGTTCCAAGCAACGCAGGAGGCCGCAGACATCTATCGCAAGCTTGCGGCTGCAAATGAGCAGGCATTCCTGCCCAACCTGGCAGCGAGCCTCAACAACCTGGGCGCCATATTTTCCTATCTGGGTCGGCGGGAGGAAGCGCTACCGGCGATGCAGGAGGCCGTGGACATCTATCGCAAGCTGGCGGCTGCAAATGAGCAGGCATTCCTGCCCAACCTGACAGCGAGCCTCAACAACCTGGGCAACAGGCTTTCCAATCTAGGGCGGAGGGAGGAAGCGCTACAGGCAATGCAGGAGGCCGTAGACATCTATCGCAAGCTGGCGGCAGCAAATGCTCAGGCGTTCCTGCCCAACCTGGGAGCGAGCCTTAAAAACCTGGGCGCCATGTTTTCCTATCTGGATCTGAGGGAAGAAGCGCTCCAAGCGGCGCAGGAGGCCGCGGATATCTATCGCAAGCTGGCGGCAGCAAATGCTCAGGCATTCCTGCCCGACCTGGCGATGAGCCTGGGATCCTGCGGCAGAGTATTGCTGGCGCTAGGAGAGTATGCTAGGGCTGCGCGAGCGTTCCGCGAAGGACTGGGGCACCTGGTGCCTTTCTACCAGGCCCTTCCACAGAGTTTCGGCGGGCTGGCCGGAAACCTGCTGCAAGGTTACTTGAAGGCTTGCCGGCAGGCAGGCGAGGAGCCGGATGAGGAGTTGATGGCCAGGTTCAAGGGTGAGAAGCCGGAAGGCTGATCTGCAAGAAGAATGGTGCCGGAGGGGAGGGATTCGAGCGGCTGTTCAGGCCAGCCGAAATGTGCCGACAGCTTGAGCGAGCAGTTCTTTAGCGACCACAGAGTTAAAGCCTCTGCATTGCATAGCGCGATGCAAGCATTGGAGATGAAGTGGGCATATTTCAGGATGCATTAATTCGCAGTAGAAAATAAATTTGTTAAAGATGGAGATCACAAAATGGAGCAGATAAAAGAGCTCATTGAAAAGTATGCGCTGCAGAACGCTGTCAAATACAATGCCGCACCCAAGGCCGGGGCGGTTATGGGCAAGCTAATGGGCGAGCATCCTGCCCTGCGCTCCAGGGCCAAGGAGGTCTCGCCGATTGTGGCTGAGGTCCTGGCAGCCGTGGAGAAGACCAGCCCCGAGGAGTGGCGGAAGAGGCTGGAGGCCATAGCTCCGGAGCTGCTTGCAGAGCTGGCGGAGAAGAAGGAGCCGGATAAGGGCCTGCCGGCTCTGGAGGGGGCTGAAAAGGGCGTTGTCATGCGCTTTGCCCCCAACCCCAACGGCCCGCCTACGCTTGGAAGCGCCAGGGGCATCGTGGTCAACTCCGAGTACGTCAAGAAGTACGGCGGCAAATTCATCATCCGTTTTGATGACACCGATCCGGTCAAGAAGCGGCCCATGCCTGAGGCTTATGGCTGGTATCTGGAGGACTGCGCCTGGCTGGGGGCACAGCCGGATCTGGTTATTACCGCCAGCCAGAGGGTGGATCAATACTACCCCATAGCTGAGGAGCTGATCCGCCGGGGAGGAGCCTATGTCTGCGGATGCTCTCAGGCGGAATTCAAGGAGCACAAGGACAAAGGGATCGAGTGCCGGCACCGGGGGCAGAGCGTGGAGGAGAACCTGGCCCTCTGGAGGGGGATGCTGGATGGGACAGTTGCCGAAGGGGAGGCGGTGCTAAGGGTGAAGACCGATATGCACCACAAGGACCCGGCCATCAGGGACTGGCCCGCCTTTAGGATCGTCACCGCGCCGCATCCACTGGTAGGAGACAAATACCGGGTCTGGCCGCTGCTGGATTTCGAGAGTGCAGTGGAGGACCATCTGCTCGGCACCACTCATATCATCCGGGGCAAGGATCTGGCCGACAGCGGCAGCCGGCAGAGGTATCTCTACCAGCATCTGGGCTGGCAGTACCCCCAAGTCATCCACTGGGGAAGGATCAAGATCCATCAGTTCGGCTCATTTTCCACCAGCAAGCTGCGCAAGGCCATCGAGGCCGGTGAGTACAGCGGCTGGGACGATCCCAGGGTGCCCACAGTAAGGGCTATGCGCTGCCGCGGCATCCGGGCCGAGGCGTTGCGAAAATTTATGATAGACCTGGGAGTGGGAGAGACGGACATATCCATAAGCATGGACTCCATCTATGCCGAGAACAGAAAGATAATCGATCCCGAGGCCGACCGGCGCTTCTTCGTCTGGGACCCGGTAGAGTTGACGGTTGAAGGAGATGTACCTGCCCTGGCTCATGCGCCGCTGCACCCGACAGCCGACCGCGGCCTGCGGGAGATTACAGCAGGCAGCAGGCTCTATATATGCAGGAGCGATCTCACAGGCCTGAAGATCGGAGAGGTCGTCCGGCTCAAGGACCTATGCAATATCGAGATCATCGGGATAAAGCCCGCTCGGGCGAGGTTTGCGGGCAAGGATCTGGGCAAGAGGACCCGGATCATCCACTGGGCCCCAATGGAAGGGCCGAAGGTGCGAGTTCTCAGGCCGGACGGCATTGACGAAGGTGTCGGAGAGGCCGGAATTGCAGAAGAGCTGGGACGGGTGGTGCAGTTCGAAAGATATGGATTCGTCCAGATCCATGCATTGGGAGAGCCGATAGTGGCTTATTTTGCCCATAGATAAAATTCCTTTTTAGGTATGAAAATGGCTCCGATCGTGGAGCTATTTTCATCCTCATGGGTGACCCCTGGTCATGAGTGTTTCTTTATCCAGAAAGCGAAATCTCCCATGTTGGAGCGCTCATGCGCCTGACGCAGCTGCAAAGCCGAACAGAGCGGATCCGGCAGGTGCAGCTGCTCCAGTCCACGACAGGATATCCGGTATCCTGGATTTTGGCTTCCAGACCACAGGCAGGATGGGGTAATGGAAGGATTTATAAAACATACGCTTCATCGTATCGTCAGAATTTAGGATAAAATAGCAATTATCTGGAGATCGTATTAATAACGAATGATTTGCTCTGAGGATAGGTTGTAATCGCCTCTGAGGTGTATCAATTGGCAAATATCATTATCAAAAATCTGGCATTCGGCTACAACAGCCACAGGATACTCGATGGCATCAATCTCTCCATAGAGAATTCAGAGATCTTGAGCCTGGTTGGACCTAACGGCTCGGGAAAGACAACCCTCATCAAGTGCATCGATCGCATACTCAAGCCCAAAGGCAGCATCCTTCTGGACGGAAAGGAGATAGAAAAAATGAGCCGGCAGGATATTGCCAGGCAGATCGGCTATGTGCCCCAGTCCAGCTCCACCCCCCTGGCTACAACGGTATTTGACACGGTTCTGATGGGGAGAAGGCCTCACATAGGCTGGAGGGTAACAGACGCCGATCTGGAAAAGGTGGCCGATGTGCTGGAGATGCTACATCTGGATGACCTGGCTATGCGCGACTTTTCCCAGCTCTCTGGCGGCCAGAAGCAGAAGGTTCTCATCGCCCGGGCCCTGGCTCAGGAGCCGGCGGTCTTGCTGCTGGATGAGCCTACATCCAACCTGGATATGCTGCATCAACTCGAGGTGATGGAGATCGTGAGTCGCACGGTTAAGGAAAGGAAGATCTCAGCTGTTATGGCCATTCACGATCTCAATTTGGCAGCTCGCTTTTCAGACAAGCTGGTCATGCTCAAATCAGGGAAGATCTACGCTGCAGGAGAGCCGAAGGCTCTTCTGAGCGAGGACAACATCAGCCGAGTCTACGGCATTCAGGCTATGGTCATGAATGCTATGGGGCGGCCCTACATAGTTCCTCTGCATTCAATCTCCATCCCGATAGAATGCGATTAGCCTCTATCTCTCCTCGGCTGCTGGTGCTGTTGGCTCCAGGCGAGTGCCAGCCGTTTTGACAGGTCAGAATCTGATGCTTGACGACAAGATATATGGGCTTCTAGAGTTCAACGAATGCATTGATGTCCTCTTATTCAGGGTATAGCGGAAGCGATCCGGATCAGATAGATCCATTTGATCCTCAGGACGGCAATATCTGGCGAAAAGCAGAGTACCTGGGGCGCTACCTCTTCGCTGCCGATTTTCTGAGGCCGCTTCGGCCCGGCCTGGTGGCAGATATATCCTGCGGCAGAGGCTATGGATCGGCAGAGCTGGCTGGCGTGGCCGAGAAGGTGATCGGCGTTGACGGCAGCCGATCTCTGATTGAATGGGACCGAAAGAACTTACCGAGAGACAATCTCGCCTTTCTCTGTAAGGATCTAAATGAGGAGGATCTCTTCCCAGATATAGAGGAAGGCCGTGCCGCTGCGGTGGTCAGCTTCGAGACCCTGGAGCATCTGCTGGATCCATCAAGAGCCATATCCCAGTTCTCCAGGATCCTTCAGCCAAGAGGCTTTTTCATTGCTTCCGTTCCTCATGTCCTCTCTGAGTCGGGAGACAGCTCAGGGCTTCCCAGAAACAGGTCTCATAAACAGTGGTTTAATTTCGGATCCCTATCCCGTATGGTGCAGGATAATGGCATGGCAGTTGATTACAGGCTGGGCCAGTCCTGGTCCAGGGCGCTATATAGAAGAGAGCAGAAGCTAATCAATGCCAGAAGGCTGGGGCGCAGGCTATCCGATGAGCCGATAATGCATGAGCCCGGGATGATACATTGGCTCTCCTATGTTGCTGCCTATCCTTCAGTTGAGGATGTGGACGGCTCCTACTCCATAATCATAGTGGCCAGAAAAATTGGCTAGCATTTTCAGAGATGATCTTCATGCAATTGCGTTGGATATCGATTTCAAAATTCATTGTCGCATTGTCGATTGGCCGGATGCCAAAAAAGGATATAAAAAAATTGTGACATAAATAACTGAGCAAGGCTTTAAATTTCATATGCGCACAGCTTCGGCTTCCCCTCCTCTATAATCATAAAGTCGAGCCGAGAGTCCTCTTCCCTGCCCCAGGAGCCCGTGTTCGCAGTCTTGCTTCTCTCATCTACGTAGCCTCTATGGGTATGGCCGTATACCAGCCAGCCATCCCCACCGACGTATATGGACCTGGACCTCGACTCGGCCAGTTTTTCCACAGTATCTCTTGCTCTATGCTTGCCGTGGAGCCTTTCCGAATTATTTTTTTTCATGGACTTCATATAGTCCAGTTGCTTGTTCGGATCTATGGCGGACCAAATTGCGCTTGCAGTTGAGCCTGTGGCTCCGGCTGAATCACATAGGGCAGCAGCAATCGAGTTGTATAGCTTCTCGCTCTTGTTGAAGGGATTTGCCAGGACCTCGAGCTGATGGCCGTGGATGAAGGTGAATGATTCGCCATTTATTTCCAGGTCCAAGCTCTTGTCCATGCTGCTGAAAATGCTGTTTGGGCCGGATCCTCTCCACATTTTTCGTATGGAGTAGTCGTGATTTCCGACTATGTAGTTAATTATGGATTTTTTAGAGATATCTCTGATCTTGGAGATGATCTCCTGGTTTTCAATTAGCACAGCGGCTGCGTCTTTTCTCCAGAAGTCAAAGATATCGCCCAAAAATATCAGCCGGTCTTCCTTGGTATTGAGGTATTCTTTGCCGATATGCCCCACAAAGGTC
>Ga0302252_1000554_pt1 | contig 30962 bp, 28 predicted proteins | sample AAG_RA_Leu_MG_FD_193511 | JGI IMG/M metagenome (GOLD analysis project Ga0302252, IMG submission 193511) | Enriched activated sludge microbial communities from anaerobic digester in WTTP, New Holstein, Wisconsin, United States - AAG_RA_Leu | ecosystem: Engineered > Bioreactor > Anaerobic >... | reverse complement strand
ACAATAGCTGTACCAAGGTCCGGTTGTAACATTACAAGTAAAAAAGGTATACCAGTGATAATAAACGCCCCAGCAATTACCATCGGCTTGTTAATTGCATGCTTGTTTCTTGCAAGATACCAGCTTAAAAATAATACTAAAGTTAGCTTTGTAATTTCTGACGGTTGAAATGTAAAAAACCCTACATCTAACCATCGTTGCGCACCAAGGCGCGTCTTTCCGATGATTAATATTATTCCTAGCACCGCAACTGAAATTGGAAATAACATTGTTGAAATCTCTATCAATCGGTGGTAATTAATTTTTGCAATATAATAAAGAAGTATAAGGCCAACACAAAACCATAATAGCTGCTTAAATACAAAGTTTGGTTTTCCAGTATAATACGTAGCGCTGTATAATGACAACAAACTTATAGATAATAAAATAACAACATACAAAATTAATGTTTTATCAAATTTTTTTAGAACCTTTGTACGGATAAAATTTATCATAAATATCCTAATTCTTGTAATTTTTCAAAAATTTTTTTCGCAATACTTGCCGCGTGAACCCCACCTTTTCCACCGTGCTCTACAAAAGCAACTAATGCAATTTTTGGCGACTCGATAGGTGAAAAACCACAAAACCATGCATGATCTTCACCTTTGCTCGCCTGCGCGGTACCGGTTTTGCCTGCGATTGGAAGCCCTTTAACATTAGCATAAATGCCCGTTCCCGACTCCACCACCTCTTTTAATCCCTCTATTATAACATCGAAAGTAGCTGGTGAAATTTTTAGAGTTTTCTCTTGGTGGCCGGCAATTTCAACCCCATAAATACTCTTTACAACAAACGGTCGCACTAGCGTTCCTCTGTTAGCAACAGTTGCAATCATCTGCAAAACCTGTATTGGTGTAGTTAAAAGATACCCTTGTCCGATTGCATATGATATTGTTTCCCCTAAATACCACTTTTGTCTTAATGAAAAAAGTTTCCATAATTTGTTTGGTACTAACCCAATAGTTTCAAACGGTAAATCAATCATGGTTAGCTGGCCGTAACCAAAAATGTTCGCATATTTTGCTATATTATCAACTCCGCTAAGATTGCCAACATTATAAAAAAATACATTGCATGAATTTTTTAAGCCATAAATAATATTTTGTGCTCCATGCCCATCATCTTTCCAGCATTTAAAAACAGTATTTCCAAAATGATATTTCCCGTTGCAGGTAAACGTCGTGTTTTTGTTTATCTTGCCTGTTTCCATAGCAGACGTTCCTGTAACTATTTTAAAAACCGAACCCGGCGGATAAGAACTCATTATAGCACGGTTTAACATTGGTTTTGTTTTATCACACAACAAAGATTCTATTTTAATATTATTTTTTTCGATGAAAATATTAGGATCGAATGAAGGCTGGCTAACAAGCGCAAGTATTTCTCCTGTGTCAGGAATCATCACAATAAATGCACCTTTTTTATCTTTTGTGATTTTGTAAATATATTCCTGCAAGCGGATATCAATGGTTGTTACAATATTTTTGCCAGGCATCGGATCTTGCGTTTCTAAAATACGTTTTCTCCTTCCCATATTGTCAACTTCCACTTCAAGATAACCGCTTTCTCCCTTTAAATAATCGTTATATTGTTTTTCTATGCCAAATCTTCCTATATAATCAGTATAAAGGTATCCATATTTACTAAGTTTCAAAAATTCGCTTTGATTTATCAATCCTATATAACCGGTTATATGCCCACAGGCGGCAGAATAGGGATACTCTCTTTTGGGTTCAGCCTCAATTGTAATTCCAGGAAAGCAAAAAGATTTTTCCGCAATTTTTATTACTTCTTCTTTTGTAATATCATTTACAACCGGATGAGGAAAAAACGGGTTATTTTTTGCTTTTTTAAATTCTTTTTCCATGATCGCTTCGGGCGTTTTTAATACGCTTGAAAGCATTCGGATTGTTCCTTTTTTATCCTTTATTTCAGAAAGAGTCACAGAACAGCTGAAACACGTTTTGTTATCTGCCAGCAAGACATTATTTCTGTCATATATCTTTCCCCTGGGTGCATGTATCGGAACGATTTTCAGCCTGTTACTTTCGGAAAGCTGAAAATAATAATTTCCTTTTACTATTTGTGTATAAAATAGCGCAATAAATAATATGGCAAAAATAACTTTTAATATTCCTCTTACATTTCTCATAGGGTTGAATGCTACAGGTTAAAAATACGTGAAAAACTAAACATTATAGGCGGTGTAGCAATTAAATTATACAGAGCATATGGTATTGCAATGTTTTTAAAGTAATCAAAAAATGAATACTCATATGGCATAATTTGTTGCGCCGAAAAGCTAAAATATTTTGTCAGATAAAACATCATTCCTATGGCAATAAAGCCTATGAAAGAAAAAATGCTTTGCGTCAGAAAACTATCTTTATAAAAATAATCTTTTAAAATTATCGTCAAGAATACTACCAGAAAATAAAGAATAGCAGTAATTGGATAGGAAGCCATAAAAAGAATATCAACAAAAAATCCTGTTATAAGAGCACACTCCAAGGATTTTCGAGGCTCAGCGTAGAAACCGAGAAATAATACATAAATAAACAAGAAATTAATTTTAAAACCAACCAGCTTATTTAAAATCGCACTTAAAATAAGCAGGAAAAATAGCACAATATATATTTGAAAACGGCTTATTTGACGCATAAAACCTGTTGACGGTAACTTATATTTTTTGTTAGATCAATATACCCAATTTTATATAATTGCCCCTTGCTCAACTCAACTCGAAATATTTTACCCACATAAATATTTTTTGGAAACAATCCGTCAAGCCCGGAAGTACGCACTTCATCACCAACCTTTACATCGGCGGTTTTGTCAAAGTATAAGATTTTTCCAATTTTCCCAAAACCGCCGGTCAATAATCCTTCTTCTTTAATTTTTGGAATTATAACGCCTATACGAAAAGATGGCGATGAGATGCATAACACCTTGCTTGTTCTTTTTTCAACCTCGATAATTCTTCCAATCAAACCAGCTTCGCACAACACAGCCATATTTTCTTCTATTCCTTCAGCCGAACCCTTGTCCAGGATTATTATGTCGTACCAATTTGACATATCACGCATTAAAATTTCTGCCGCAATAGTTTTGTCTTTGGATATTTTTTTAAGATTTAAAAAAACTCTGAGCAAACGGTTTTCGTTTTCAAGGATTTCACAGTAACGTTTTTTTTCCTGCAGATTTTTCAGTTGTTCTTGTAATTTTTTAATTTCTAATTCATACCGACTTGTGGACAAATCAGTAACTGAAGTATATATTTTAGTAGTTGTTAAAATTAAAATTTTGGAAGGAAGCAAAAGAGAATTGGTAATAAATGCCTGTATGCCGGCGATATGAAGCAAAAGGCTTAGCAACAATGATACAGCAACAAAAAAAACAAAAGTCCTAAGAGAAAAGCGACTTTTTCTCCTATTCTTTATCACATTTCGTCTCGCTTATGACGTTTCTAGTTTAGGGCGTAAGGTAAGTTTTCTTAAATATTTTAACTCTGATAAAACCTTTCCTGTCCCCAATGCCACTGCCGTTACCGGATCTTCAGCAAGATGAACAGGAAGGCCTGTTTCTTCTTGAATAAGCTTATCTAATCCTCTTAAAAGCGATCCCGCACCAGCAAGAACAATACCTCTCTCTATTAAATCTGCTGATAACTCAGGCGGAGTTCTTTCAAGTGTTATCCTAACTGCCTCAAGTATTTGCGCGATAGGCTCTGATAATGCTTCTCGTATTTCTTCGCTTGAAATTGCAACGCTTTTAGGAAGTCCTGATACTAAATCTCTTCCTCTTACGTCCATTCTTAATTCCTCATCCAAAGGATAGGCGGATCCTATTTTAATTTTGATTTGCTCTGCTGTCATTTCTCCAATCATTAAATTGTATGCTTTTTTCAGATAATTTATGATTGCCTCATCCATTTCATCTCCGCCAATCGGAATACTTTTTGCAAAAACAACACCTGCCAATGAAATCACGGCGATTTCAGTTGTGCCACCTCCAATATCAATAATCATATTGCCTGCGGGTTCATATATCGGAAGCCCTACACCAATTGCTGCTGCAACTGGTTCTTCTATTAGGTAAACTTCTCTCGCACCTGCGTGCAGAGCTGAATCTTTTACCGCGCGTTTTTCAACCTCTGTAATACCTGATGGTACCGCAATAACTATTCTTGGCCGCACAAAAACTCTTCGATTGTGCACTTTGTTTATGAAATACCTTAACATGCTTTCTGTAACTTCAAAATCAGCTATTACACCATTTTTCATTGGGCGTATTGCAACTATGCTTCCCGGTGTTCTGCCAAGCATTCTCTTTGCTTCTTCCCCAACTGCTAAAACGTTTGAGGTGCCTTCCTGTATGGCAACAACGGATGGTTCACACAATACAATTCCGCGGTTTTTAATATAAACCAAAGTTGTCGCTGTTCCAAGGTCAATGCCCATATCATTCGAAAACATTCCGGCAAATATATTTGTGTTCCTTCTTATCAACCGGCCGATTTTTCTTATAATTTTAAAAATTTCCATGCGCCCTGCCTTTTTTTAATATATCTATTATTAAAATAACCCGTAGTCTTTAGTCTTTTAAGGTGATATGATTTTATGATTCTAACAAATTGAAATACCTTTGTCAACCCATTCAACTATCTACATTATAAAAAAACGGGGCTTACTTAGTTTGACACTAAAAAGCATGAAGACTCATTCTAAAATATGCGACTACATACTGCTGAATGTGATGCACTTAAACAATAAACTTTAAACGGTTATTACCTTTTACACAAACGTTCTATTGTGTAATAAAAATTTGGGAATGATATCGCTACGCATTCAGTATTATTTATGACCGATGGCGTATCTGAAGCTAATGCTGCTATTGAAAGGCTCATTGCGATTCTATGATCATCAAAACTATCTAACTTTGCACCCTTCAATCTTCCAACCCCTTCTATTATAAATCCATCTTTTTTTTCAATTATTTTTGCACCCATTTTGGCTAAATTTAACACCATGCTTTTTATTCTGTCTGATTCTTTTACCCTAAGCTCTGATGCCCCCTCGACAATGCTTATACCTTTTGCAAAGCATCCCAAAACAGCTAAAATCGGAATTTCATCAATAAGATAAGGAATATTTTGTCTGGTTATTTTAAACGGCTTGATTTTTGAATGCAATACTGTTATATCGGCACGCGGTTCATTATTTGATATTTTTTTGTTTTGTAAAATAATTTTTATCCCCATTTTTTTTAGAACGTGCAAAATCCCTGTCCTCGTAGGATTGATGCTAACATCTTTTATCTGAATTTTGGAATCTTTTATTAAGGCCGCAAGCGCAAAGAAAAATGAAGCGCTAGATATATCCGATGGCACGTAAATTTTCTGACATTTTAATTCTTTTATAGATGACAACCTAGTCACTAAACCTTTTTTTACAATAGATACTCTAAAAAATTTTAGCATCCTTTCCGTATGATCACGTGATTCAATTTCCTCCCGAATAACGGTTTCCCCTTTAGCATACAAACCTGCCAAAAAAATAGCAGACTTTACCTGCGCACTTGCCACAGGCAACGTATAGTCGATTCCGTGCAGTTTCATACCGCTAATATGCAATGGTGCATATCCGCTATCGTTTTTACTATTAATCTTTGCACCCATTAATAAAAGGGGCTCGATAATTCTTTTCATAGGACGGTGAGAAAGCGATTCGTCACCCGTTAAAACAGTATCAAATTTTTGTGCAGCCAATACTCCTGAAATTAAGCGCATTGTCGTACCGGAATTTCCCATATATAAGCAGCCTTTTGGTTTTTGCAAACCTTGCAGGCCATTGCCTTTTATTACCATACAACCATCTTTTTTGAAAATTTTAACCCCCATCGCTTTAAATGCATTAACAGTTCTTATGCAATCGTCCGCTTCAAGAAAATTGTAAATAAAAGAGGTTCCTTTAGCAAGAGACGAAATCATAACAGCTCTATGAGAGATCGACTTATCTGCCGGCACTGTAATGCTGGCGTTAACTGGATTGTTAAGTGGGTTTATGATTTTTCTTTCCATGTTTCACCTTTTAAAAACTAATAGTACAATTATATCTGTTTTTCGGCATTTCGCAAAAACATTTTCATATCAGAAGGAATAGGAGCATTAACTTCAATATATTCTTTCGTAACAGGATGGCGAAATCTTAAAAAAGCTGCGTGAAGTGCCTGCCTTTGAAGTAGCATGCGATGACCGTATTGCGCATCACCCAATATTGGATGACCAATATGAGCCATATGAATGCGTATCTGATGCGTCCGGCCTGTTTTTGGTTCGATATCTACCACAGTAAAATTTTTATACCTTTGTTTAACGAAGAATTTTGTTTGCGCTGATTTGCTCTTCCCGGGATCATGGCTGACAATCATAAGTTTTCTGTTAAATGCGCTTCGGCCAACTGGAGCATCAATAACACCAGCATCCTGCTCGATTACACCGCTAACAAAACCTACATATCTTCTTACTATGGTTTTATTTGCAAACTGCACGGCAAGTTTTTTATGGGCAGCATTATTTTTAGCAACAATAAGCAAACCCGAAGTATCCTTATCAAGCCTATGAACAATGCCGACTCGAAACGGCCCACCGATATCCGATAAATTTTTAGAATAGAAAAGTAAGGCATTTACTAGGGTTCCTGTCCAATTTCCGCATGCCGGATGCACTACCATTCCTGCGGGTTTATCCACAACAAGCAAGTCTTCGTCTTCGTATACTACGCTAAGTTTTATTGGTTCCGGTTTTATCTCAACTTCTTCCAAAACAACCGAATTATCAAAATATATTTTTTCTCCCGTTTTTAATCTATAACCGGGTTTTATAACTTTTCCATCAACCAGAACCTGTCCATTTTCAATCATTTTCTTGATTGTAGAACGCGAATGGCTTTTAAAAGTTTCCGCAAGATACACATCAATTCGAATCTTGTTTTGTTCTGGCGCTACGATAATTTCGTTTGTCGTTTCCATATTCTCCATAATAGCACATATACGATTGAGAAAATTAAAATTGTTACTAAAGCAACTATTTGACTTAGTTTTAGACCAAACACCACAGATTCCAAATCTCCCCGTAAAAAATCAAGAAAAAACCTTAGGGTGCCATCAAAAACAAAATACAGTATCAATGTCTGAAATCTAAAAATTTGTTTTTTATAAATTTTCCGTAATAAAAAAAACAACGCTAAAAATAGAAATGAATAAAAAAACTGAACAGGTAAAACCTTTGCTGTCAGATTCGGAAATTTAACGCAAAAAAATGCATCACATTCGATTCCATAACAACATCCGTTAAGAAAGCACCCTATCCTTCCAATTGCCTGTGATAGCGCCAGATAAGGCATAATTAAATCTGCAAGTTTTAATTTATTACGCAAAATTAAATAAAATAACGAAGAAACAAATCCTAAAAAAATCCCACCCTGTATCGCAAGCCCACCCTTGTGTATGGCAACAATTTCGTTGGGAGATATTGAATAGTACTGCCAATTTTGAAATACATGCAGCAAACGCGCCCCTAAAATTCCAAAAAACAACGCACAAATAATTACATTATCAATAACGTACGCGTCTTCTTTAGACAAACCGTTTTGCCTATGAATTAAAAATATAGAAACTAAAATACTAACTGCAACTGTTACGCCGTACCAATAAATTGTAACAAAACCAAAATCAATTAATATTGGACACATATTTTTTATTGTTTAAAAAAAAGCATACTAATAAGAGTACAAATCCTGATGTTATGCACATATCGGCAATATTGAAGACGGGAAAATTTAAAATTTGTATGAAATCGATAATATGCGAGTAAACTAAGCGGTCCAGTAGGTTACCCAAGCTTCCCCCAATAATAAGTGAGATACTAAGCATAAAAAGCAAAGAATCTTTTCTTGTGCTTATTGTCCAAATAGTAAACAATAAAACGGCAACTAGGATGAGACCTGTAAGGAATTGCGGTGGTATAGAATTTAACATACCAAAAGCTATACCTCTATTTTTAACAAGACATAGCGTAAATATGTTTTTGATAACTGGAATTTCTCCTGCGTTTGGAAGGATATCAAGCGCAATTATTTTGCTAAATCTGTCTAATAAAAAAAATATTCCAGCAAAACATGCTATCTGAAACACACCTTCTCCTTCGCCAAAAACTTAAAACTTTAGTTCGGCGATGAACGCAGAACGAGAACTTCTGCGAAGCCCCACCGGTTGTTAACAATTGGAGAACGAATGAGAGTATGATTTCATAAAAAATTCCCGGTGAGTTTTTTAAAACAACTTTGCCATTTATACGGCAAGACTTACTGGGCTTCTTCTTTTGTTTTTTTGAGTTCGTTTTCTATTTTTTCCTGACAAGCACGACAAAATTTGGTATAAGGAATGGCCTTTAGACGTTTAACAAGTATTTTTTTACTGCAAGATATACAAAAACCGAAAGTCTTTCCTTCTATGCGCTTAAGAGCTTCATTAAGTTCAAAAATTTGTTGGCTCTCATCGCTTGCTATCCCCAATAGAAAATCTCTTTCATAACTGTCGCTTGCTAAATCAGCTAAATGGGATGAATAGCTAGACAAGTCTCCCGAGGCATCCCGTTGGGATTTCCGCAAAACTTCTCCTGTTATGCTTTTTGCATCTTCAAGTAATGCCTCCAACTTTTTTATTATTAAACCCTTATAAAACTTTAAATCCTTAAGAGGTAGGGATGGATATTTCGGCTCCCTTATAATCTTTTCCGGTTTAATTGCTTTCTTTTTGACCTTTGCAATCTTTCGTTTCTTTGTAATCTTTATTGATTTTACATGTTTTGTTTTCTTGTGTTTTTTTGCCATTTTTCTATCCCCTTTTACTTTTGGTTTCCATAGGTTGATAAAACGTGTCTACATCTGTCGCATAACTGCGTATGCGTCACGTCCGTACCGACTGTTTCACTCCAATTCCAGCATCTGTCGCATTTTTTGCCTTTTGCATGTTGAACTTCAATTTTGAGCTTGCCGTCCATACTGGTTGATACTTCACTACTATTTAAAATAATATCCGATATGACAACGCCGGAAACAATAAAAATATACTTAAGTTGTTCGTTGCCAAAACTTTTAAGCAAAGACAAAAGAACAGGGTCTGATGCTGACAAAACAACTTCCGCCTCAAGAGAGTTACCTATTATCCCGCTTTCCCGTTTTTTTTCAATTGCTTTTAAAACAAATTCGCGTACATCCATTATCTGCTGCCACTTTTCTTCTAGTTTAATATTAATATGTCGCGAATCTGCCTTGGGCCAGTGTTGCATATGAATACTTTCAGGTATCTGATCTTTTTGCAAGCTCGCCCATATTTCATCCGCTGTAAATACAAGTATTGGCGCTACTATTTTAGAAAGTACTGATAAAATTTCATAAATTGCGCTCTGTGCCGATTTCCGCTCTAAAGAACGAGTGGAATATATATATAGTCTGTCTTTTAAAATGTCAAGATAAAAACTCGAGAGTTCGATTGTACAAAAATTATAAATTAACTGGTATATTTTGTGAAAACCAAATTCCTCGTATGCAAGTTCAATTTTCTCTAATAAATTAGATAGTTTTGAAAGTATCCATCGATCTATTTCTAACATTTCGTCATATGAAACATTGTCTTTTTTTGGATCAAAATCATATAGGTTGCCAAGAATAAACCTTGCAGTATTTCTTATCTTTCTATATGCATCCGATAGGCGGCTTAGTATTTCATCTGAAATTTTTACATCATCATTGTAATCAGATGAAGCCACCCACAGCCGCAATACATCAGCTCCATATTTAGATATAATTTCTTGAGGCGAAATCACATTACCAAGAGATTTCGACATTTTTTTACCTTCACCATCTACAACAAAGCCATGCGTTAGAACCGATTTATAAGGGGCTACTTCTCTTGAGCAAATAGAAGTTATTAAAGAAGCTTGAAACCAACCTCGGTGTTGGTCGCTTCCTTCCAGATATAAATCGGCTGGAAATCGTAGCTCATTGTTATTTTGGAGAACCGCTTTGTGGCTCGCTCCGGAATCAAACCAGACATCCAATATGTCTTCTTCCCGTTTAAATTCTCGGCCACCGCATTTTGGACAGACAAAATTTGATGGAATAAATGTTTTTATATCATTTTCAAACCAGCAGTCACTTCCGCTTTTCTTAATATTCTCAATAAAATTCTGGATAACTTCCGGGAGTAAAAATGCTTCCTTGCAGCTTGTGCAATAAAATGCAGGTATCGGGACACCCCAATATCTCTGCCGCGAGATGCACCAATCCGGTCTAAGGCTAATCATTGCAGAAATTCTGCTTTTGCCGCCGCGCGGGTACCAATTTACTTTTTCAATAGCATCAAGTAATCTATTTCTGAGATTTCTAGTATCTATACCTATAAACCACTGATGTGTCGCTCTTGTTATCACAGGTTCTTTGCAACGCCAGCAATGTGGATATGAGTGCTCGACTTTTCCTCTCCAAAGAAGTGCGCCCAGTTCAGATAAATAATCCATTATCGGAGCATTCGATTTAAAAACGTCCAAGGTTGCAAACTTTTCAACACTACTGTCAAACTTCCCTTTCTCGTCAACAGGCATCACGATCGGTAGTTTATACTCAAGAGATACAAAATAATCTTCCTGACCATGTCCTCCTGCAATATGCACACAACCACTACCTTCGGTAGCAGAAACGTATGCTGCCAATACAACTACCGAATTTCTATTAAGAAACGGATGATTACAAATAAGACCTTGGAGCTCCAAACCTTTTTTCTTAGCGGTAATAGAATTTATCAATATGCCAGAATTATTTTGAAAAGATTCTGCTAAATTTTCTGCTAGAATGAGGTTTCCTTTATCTGTTTTGCAAAATATGTATACCAGATCAGGATTTAATGCAACTGCAGTATTCGATATAAGAGTCCATGGTGTTGTTGTCCATATTACAAAACTATACGACTCTACCTCTTCAATATCTATTTTTTTTGTTTGCTTTTGATGAAGTTTGAACTTTACATATATTGAAGGGGAACTATGCTGATTATATTCAACCTCGGCTTCTGCCAGTGCAGTTTCGCATTTTTTACACCAATATATAGGTTTAAGACCACGGTAAACATACCCATTTTTTACTATCTCATTAAAAGCCTCTAAAATACCTACCTCATAAGAAGGGTTTAGTGTCAAATATGGATTATCCCAATCTCCGAAAATTCCCAACCGCTTAAATTGTTGTTTTTGCAACTCTACAAATTTCATTGCGAAATTATGGGCTTTTTTGCGGAAAACCACTTTGTCAATTTGATGTTTTTCCAATTTCAATTCTTTAAATAACTGATGTTCCACAGGCAAGCCATGGCAATCCCATCCAGGCACAAAAGGGCTTCTATACCCCTTCATTGTTTTATATTTCACAACTATATCTTTTAAAATTTTATTTAAGGCATGTCCCATATGTATATCACCGTTTGCATAAGGAGGACCGTCATGCAAAATATAATTATCCGAAAGATGTCGTACCTTCAAAATTTTTCTATAAAGCTCAGATTCTTCCCACGTTTTTATGAACCCCGGCTCTCTTGCAGGCAAATTTGCCTTCATTGAAAAATTAGTACTAGGGAGATTGATTGTGTCCTTATAGCTTTGTTTTATATTTTCCATAAAGTTTTTATTAAAATTCCGCTCAATTAAAAAATATATTTTCCGGCAATAATTCTTAGTTTTTCTTTGGTTTTTGCAGGTATATGTTTGCTATTTGTAAAAATAGCGTTTTTTAAGCTTTCTTGGCAAACGCAAGTCCTTTTTCCGGGCAATTTTGGTATTATTTCTTTTATTAGTTTTTTTGCCACAGAAACATTTTTGGATAAATTATCCAAAACCATTTTTGCTGTTACAATCTCTCCGGATTCTCTCCAGCAATCATAGTCTGTAACAAATGCAATGCTTGCATAACAAATTTCTGCCTCTCTACAAAGCCTTGCTTCAGGCATATTCGTCATGCCAATAATATCTGCTCCCCAGCTTCGATATAAATTCGCCTCTGCTTTTGTGGAAAACGCCGGCCCTTCCATATTTAGATAAGTTCCTGTCTTATGAAAACGCACTTTCATATCCGAAAGAACTTCGCATGCTACTTTTCGCATTATTGGGCACACCGGATCGGCAAATGAAATATGTGCCACCACACCTTCTCCAAAAAATGTTGTTTTTCTGGCTTGATTTGTACGGTCAATAAATTGTTCTACAACCACAATGTCTAAGGGGCGGATGTTCTCTCTTAAGCTGCCAACTGCGCTAAGACATACAATTCTCTCGACACCTAATGATTTAAAACCATAAATATTTGCACAATAGTTTACGTCTGTTGGCAGGACATCATGCTTGCATCCATGTCTAGGCAAAAATGCTATTTTTTTGCCAAGCAGATTTCCTGTAAGATATCGGTCTGATGGTTTTCCGAATGGTGTTTTAACGGATACCCACTTTTTTTCTGAAAGCCCATCAATATTATACAACCCGCTTCCGCCTATTATGCCAATTTCTGCTATTTTATTCATTTAATAATCTCCGATAGAAGTTTTTAAATAATTTCTATTACTTTATCCCTGCTCTTTGCACCTTTTATAACCCGAAAACGGCTTTTAGAAATGTCTAATTCATCAGATAAAAGTTCGATTATTGCTTTGTTCGCTTTGTTATCGACAGGCGATTTGGAAACATATACATTAAAAATTCCGTTTTTTTCTATAATTTTATTAAAAGACGACTTGGTGTAAGCTTTCACTTTTAGAATCATAATTATTTTTTATGAATACAGTCTGTTGCTAAGGTCAAATAAAGTTTTAACTATAAAATATCGGCAAAACATTAAGGCAAGTAACGCAAAAATCGGCGAAATGTCGATGCCAATACCGTATGACGGCATAATTTTTCGGAATGGTTTCAGAATCGGCTCGCTAATTTTATAAATCGTCGTAACAATTATATTGTATGGATCCGGATTAACCCAACTTAAGAGTACCCTAATCAGAATAATCCACCAAACAGCTTTTAGCAGAATATCAAGCATAATAGCTGTCGCATATAAAAAATTTGAAAATATTAGCATGTTATCACCTTGAAAGTTGTTTTGCTCTGTAATTTGCCGCTTTAAGTGCTTTTTTGACAACACCTTCAATCTTACTTTTTTCAAAGATTTCTAGCGCTGCTTGCGTGGTGCCACCCTTTGAGGCAACTTTTAAAACAAGGTCTTTAGGATCAAGATTGGACGTAACAAGAAGTTTTGAACTGCCAAAAATAGTTTTGGCGACTAAAATTTTTGCAACAGTCTTATTTAAGCCAAGTTCACATGCTGCTTTTAAAAATTTGTCAGCGAAATAAAACAGATATCCTGGACCACTACCGCTAACTGCAGTCGCAGCGTTTATATGTCGTTCTTTTAACTCTATAACACTTCCAAGCGAGGAAAAAATCATCCTTGCAATAAGACGTTCGTCGATTTTCGTATCGCGTGAATAACTTATCACTGTAATGCTTGTCTCTACGAGTGCTGCCATGTTAGGCATTGTTCTTGCGATTGAAACATCCATCCCAAACATTTTTCTTAAAGTTTTAATTGTAATGCCGGCAGCGATTGAAATAATAAATTTACCTTTGATTTTATAACCGTTTAAATCCGCTGCCTTTTCAATATCTTGAGGCTTTACTGCAATAATTAGAATATCGGAATTTTTTGCAAGTTCCAAAAAAGAACCTGTAGCCTTAACTTTATAAACTTTCTCCAAATATTTACAACGCGCAGGTCGATTATCGTATATCTTTACACGATTAGGCGTAAAGATGCTACGCGATATCATAGCTTTTAGTATGGCTTCTCCCATGTTCCCACAGCCAAGTATGCCTACAGTTTTGTTTTTTATTACATTTTTCATAATCGTATTTCTCTGTTTTTTTAAAAACAACTATTTGAATATCGCTCTTCCTATCCGTACCACATTGGCCCCTTCTTCAACTGCAACTTCAAAATCCTCGCTCATTCCCATTGATAAATATTTCATTTCAGGAAAATTTTTTTCTGCTTTTATCAAATCGAACAATCCTTTTAACTCACGAAAATACGGCCTGGATTCTTCAGGATCGTCGCAAACTGGCGCAACGGTCATTAGCCCAGAAATTTTTAAATTACCAAATTGTTTAAGTTGTTCTAAAAATGAAAAGAAATCTTCTCTTGCTATGCCATATTTGGTTGCTTCTTGTGAAATATTAACTTCAACCATAATAGGGTATTCCTTGTCTGCCTTCAAAGCTTGATAGTTAAGCTTTTCGGCCAATCTTATGCTGTCAAGCGCATGAAAAATATGAAAACGATCTACGGCGTCTTTTGCTTTATTCGTCTGCAAATGTCCTATCAAATGCCAGGTAATTTCCTTGTATGCCAAAAGTAGTTTTGTTTTTTCTATGCCGTCTTGTACATGATTTATACCAAAATCTTTTAAACCACTTTCAAGCACCTCTAGCATTTGTGGTACAGTCGCTGTTTTCGTCACAGCAACAATCTTTATAGAATCAGGGCTGACGCCTTGTTTCTGAGCAGCTCTACCGATTCTTTCTTTGATTTTTGCAATTCTTGCCTCTATCATTTTTGACATAATTTAACATATATCAGAAGAACTGTCAACCTTTCGCAAAGAAGCTAGTTTATAAGATTATAGTTTATAATTAAAGAGGGCTAACGATAGGAAAATCAACGCTTCATGCTGTTTTGGACTACTAAAAATACTCTTCAACTAGTCGCTTTATTTTGTAGACAGTACCTCTAAAAAAACCTCTGTTTTCCTCATGATTTTTTTGTTTTTTGGTTTGGGTCATAAGGTATTGTATACCACCTAACAGAGATGCGAAATCCAAGGCAGGCAATAAAACCTGACTTTTGGGGATAGTTATTGGGGTTGGGGTTGCGAGACTTGGATCAGCCATGCTTTTTAGAAATTGTAAAAAACATTCCCAATTAGCAGGCTCTCCTTTAATAAATATATTATCAAATTTTTGATTTTCAAGTTTTTCCTTAATATCTTTTGCTAAAGATGTGAAACAAGCTGTAATTATTGAATTTATTTTTTTTGACTCTACACTAGGAAAATGTGCCTTAATAGTCGTTATGTTATTGACAGCGTTTAACGCCGATAAAAATTTAAGTGCTCTATTTTCCGAACATTTATTGTGTTCACAAATAGAATCAATAATATCTCCGTATCCGACTTCATAAATGTTGAATTTCAAAAGCTTATTTCGTGAATAAACAGCTATTGAATACAAGTTTTTCGAGATGTTTATTATACAATTAAGTTTTTTTTCATTTTCTCCGATAAATGCATACATATCCGCAATTGAAATGGGCATTATACTTTCTACACCGCATCCGGCTAGTTCTATAATTTTCCGGATGTTTGAAATATCTACCCGATCAAGTGTTAGGATACAAAGAACAAGCTCCATTTTATGAGCAAAAAGACCATAAGGATGCTCAATGCCGGTTTGTCCATCTATTATATAATCATCAACCCATTCATTCAGAATTTCTTTGTCTAGCGATAGCATAGGCATCCTTGCTATCTCTTTTGCCCTACTAATCTGTTTGTGCGTTATCTCAATCTCGCCATCTCTGAAGGCAACAATTGCATTATTTCGATGTAGTTGAATTTTGTTGCTTTGCAAAATTAAATGGCATCCTAATATATCAGATTGCATTTTTGAACTTATTTTTGAAAACAATTCTGCAATGGCCGAGGATGCTTCCTGAACATTTACAACCCTGCCCATATATAACCCTGTAGTTTCAATTTCAGCCGCAGTCACAATCTCGGGGTTGCCGGCATAATCCCAGAGCACACCTATGCCTCGTATTTTATTATCGTTTATTTCGATTAGTACGGTATTCTTTTTATTTTTCATTTTATTTTAAAAAATTACTGCATACCTAAAAATATATGTTTTTAACGAAATTTTACGACTGGGTGTGCGAAGCGTAAGTCAACATAATCAACCTCGCTCAAATTCAACTGTTTTGATTTTATTGTATGAAGAAGCAACTTTATCTTTTTTTCATAATCGGCAAGATTAATTTTGACTTCTGCACCATGGTCAATCAAAAATGACATACTCTTGTAACCTGATACATCGATATAATACACACTAAATTCTTTCAGAAATTCTGTTTTTTGAAAAGCTTTTATCAGATTTATAGCGTTAGTTAAGCGAGGATTTTTAAAATATTTCCCCAGATATTCCTCAACGTTTTCTATCCCTACAATAACAATCAAATCTGATCTTTGGTTGTCGGACGGATCGGTAAGTATAAAACTGGTTTCATCCGCAAAGTAAAACTTTCCTTCTATTTTTATCTGTGCAACTGGTTCTCTGGCTGTTAGATTATAAATTATTGTTGAAGGAAGTTTTTTAATTATTGTCACATCTAAAATATCTGGATATTTTTCAAGTATATACTTTTTAATCCCACTCTCGTTTAAGTTTATAATATTTTCATTCATTCCAAGTTTTGTTAAACCCTTTGCGTAGCTTTTAGTGTTCAGATAGAACGGATAAATTTCTACATTTTTTATTATAAAATAGTTACTCTGACTAACATAGCCATTAAGGGCAAGCGCAACTATTCCAAAAAATACTAAATAAACGACTAATAAAATAAGTTTAGAATTTAGTTTCTTTGAACCGGTTTTATCTGATTTTGATTGTTTTTTACCTTTTCTTTTACCCATATAATTTTATAGACCTCAGTTTTTTAGTACTCTTGCATAACTTTTTTTAGCTAAAAAGCTATTGGTTTATATTTTAACCGTTTTTTCTTTAAAGCCAAGCACAAAATTTTTACACATAGCTTTGGAAAGCTCAATCCGGAGCATTTTGCTGCCATTGGTAAAAGGCTTCTTTCTGTTAAGCCGGGTATTGTATTAACTTCTAAAACATAAATTTCTTTTTTTTCTGAAATTATCATGTCAACCCTTGAAAAATCACAGCATCCTAATGCTTGATGGGATTCCAAGCCAATACGTTGTGCAATATTATAAATATTTTCATCAATCGGCGCTGGCACTTCATATTTGGTATCATTGCGAAAATATTTTGCTTCATAGTCGTAAAACTGCGCGCCCGGCGTTATTTTAACGACTGGAAGCGGTTTTCTATCTAAAATTGCAACTGTTATTTCGTCGCCCTTTATATAATCCTCTATGATTATATCGTCACCATATTCGAAAGCTTTTTCTATTGCGCTTTTCAGGTTTCTTTTTTCGTGTACTATAGACAATCCTATGCTCGATCCTTCTGATGATGGTTTTATTACTGCTGGTAAATTTATTTTGTCCATTTCACCTTGCGTTACATTCTGATTTTTTTTGAAAATTTGATAAGGTGCGATTTTTATTTTATGCTGCGTAAAAATTTCTTTGGAAATTATCTTACTCAATGCATTATATGATGCCTGCGGTCCGGAACCAGTATAGCATATATTGCTCTCCTCTAAAATTTTTTGTATCGTTCCGTCCTCTCCTTGTTTTCCATGTAAGGCTATAAAAACAACATCCGCATTTACTTTCAAAATTTGTTGCTTAAAGTTTTCTACAAGATCTAAAAAAATTGTATTCAAATTAAGGCCTAACAGAGCATTAAATACCGCTCGGCCGCTTTTAAGAGAAATTTCTCTCTCGCTTGAAAGCCCGCCTGCAAGTACGGCAATTTTTTGATTTAAGAGCTGCTTTATGTCGTTTTCCATTTTACCACCTCTTCCTCCAACATAATGCCGAACTTTCTGAAAACCTCAGCTTTAATAATTTCTATAAGGCTAATAACATCTTCATATGTTGCGTTTTTGTAATTAACTATGAAATTGCTATGTTTTAACGAAACTATTGCACCCCCAATTGATTTTCCTTTTAAACCAGCTTTTTCAATAAGTTCCGCTGCAAACCATTTTTTTTGCGGGTCATTTTTAAAAATCGATCCAGCTGACGGCATATCCAAAACCTGCTTCTTCTTTTTTGTAGCAAGATATTCCTGCATTCGTTTCTTAATATCGCTTTGCTTATCTTTTTTTAATAAAAAAGATGCATTCAGAATAATACCATCAATATTGCTTTTACGATACTTGAAATCGATTTCACTCTTATGGAATTTTTTTGTCTCATTTTTTTTATTAAGAACTGTAACATCTTTAATAAAATTACCAATCCAATACGGCAATGCACCAGAGCCGGCATTCATAAAAATCGAACCTCCCACTGTAGCCGACGGTATACCCGATAAGAATTCCAGTCCGGTAAATTTATTATTTAAAAGGAACTGAAGGAATTTTGCTAAAATTACACCTGCGCCAACATTTACACAATCACCATCTATTGTGATATTATCAAAATCAGAGCCTTTTAGTTTTATAACAAGCGCTTCGATGTCATTATTGTCTACTAATAAATTGCTTCCTCCACCCAAAATGTAAACTGGCAAATGATTTTCCTCGCCAAATATTAACGCACGTTTAAGCATGGTGAGCGTTCTGCATTCAACATAATATCGCGCTTTTCCGCCTATCTTAAGCGTTGTATATGGTTTTAATGAAAAATTTTCTTTGAATTCCAGCTTAACACTCATTTTTTGTTTATTAATCTTTTAACCAGCTCGTCACATATTGCATTAATATTACCCGCGCCCAAAACCAAGATAGCATCTCCTTTTTTTGCAAGCGATGCTATCGCTTTAGGAATTTTGTTTTTGTCGAGTACCAATACTTCTTTTTTAGGGTTCTTAAATTTTTTTGCAATTAAGTCGATTCCAACTCCTCTTATTTGTTTTTCAAATGCAGGATAAACATCTGTTAAAACAATAATATCGGCCAAGGAAAGAGCTTCTGCAAAATCACGCGCTAAGAATTTTGTACGTGAAAAACGGTGCGGTTGAAATATTACAATCGTCCGTTTTAGATTTTTCAGATAAAACTTGGGTATTTCAAGAACAACCTTTATTTCAGTTGGATGATGCGCATAGTCTTCCACGACAAGAATGTCAGGTCTTTTTAATTTTACTTCAAAACGTCTTTTTACTCCTTTAAAATTAGCTACGCCTTTCTGAATATCGGCAAAATTTAATCCATGTTCAACCGCAACCGCTACTGCCGCCAGCACATTACGCACATTAAACTCTGCCATTAAGTTTGAATTTATCCTTCCCAAATGCTTGCCGCACTTCCATACCTCAAATGTTGTCCCCCATTGTTTATAAATGATATCAGTTGCATAATAATTGGCTGTTTTTTTGAGACCATAGGAAAAAATCTTGCTGTTAGTTTTTTTAATACTTTTTATGACAAGTGAGGATGTCTTATCTTCGATATTGTAAAAAATATTAGAACCATTGTCAGATAGCTTTTTTAAGTATACTTTAAATTTTGATATAATTGTCTGCATATTTTTAAAATAGTCCAGATGCTCTTTATCAATATTTGTAATTACTATATTTGTCGGGTTTGACTCTAGAAAAGTACCATCACTTTCGTCAAGTTCAGTAATTACCAAAGAATTCCCGCTAAAATAATTTGTACCGTATGCGTTCAACTCGCCCCCTACCATTGCAGTGGGTTTTCTTTTGCCTGCTATAAAAATACACGAACAGAGCGCGCTTGTTGTAGTCTTACCATGAGAACCTGTTATCGCAATTGAATCATTTTGATCAAGGATAAAATTCAACAATTCACCCCTCTTAATCATTGGAAGATCTTTTTGTTTTGCACATGCTATTTCAGGATTCTTGTCAGTTATGCATGGCGAATACACTAATGCCTCAGCAGCCCCAACATTTTGGCTTAGGTGTGTTTTGAAAAACTTTATGCCGTGTAATGATAAATTTTTAGTAATTGAGCTTTCGCATATATCAGAACCCGAAACTGCATAGCCGCGATCTGCTAAATAAAGTGCAAGGCCGCTCATTCCAACACCGCCAATACCAACAAAGTGAATTTTTTTAATATTTTTTAACATTTTTTAGAATTGGTAAAATAACCTCTGAGATATTATTTGCTCCATTGGCCCAATTTAAGCTTTTTGCGTTCATTGACACTTTTTTTCGATTCTCTTTGTCTAAAACAAGTTCTGAAAATTTATTTCTTAGTTCAGAAACAGCATTTTCATTAGGAATAATAGAATACGCCGCACCGTTAGATGAAATGTATTTTGCATTAGCAACCTGGTGTGCTAAAGGGTCCACGGTATAAGGCAATAATATACTCGCTATTCCTTCTCGAAGCAACTCGATGATTGTCGACGCCCCTGCCCTTGAAATTGCAATATCTGTAGCACCATATGCCACGCCCATCTTGTCAAAAAAACCATATATTCTACGTGTGACGTTTAATTGCGAATACTCATTTCTTACGCGTTCTTCTTCTTGTTCGCCGGTTAGGTGAAGTATTTGAATTTGATCCAATATGTTTTTATCTAAGCATTTAAGCATTTCGATAACATATTGGTTCATGCTCCGCGCACCACTACTACCTCCGACAACAAGAATTGTAGTTTTCTTTTCATCAAAACCAAAATATACTAATGCGTCTTTTTTAGGAATTTTTTCAAAATTTCGTATGGCATTACCTGTAAATACTGCTTTTTTGCCAAAATATTTACTTGTCTCGGGAAATGAAATACAAATTTTCTTTGCAAAAAATTTAGATAAAACATTCGCCCTCCCGGGTATTAGGTTCTGCTCATGCAAAATAACAGGAACGCAAAAAACAAAAGATGTTATTGCTCCCGCTGCGGAAACAAAGCCGCCAAATCCTACAAAAACATGCGGTCTGAATTTTATTATAATAAAAGCTGTTTTTAAAATACCTCTTATTAAATTTATCGCAACCTTTATGTAGCCAAACGAAATACGGTGTCTAACCGCAAAATCTGGAAGTAATTCATATTTAAGTTTATTTTTTTCAAAAATTTTTTCATCTATCCGATGTAAGGACCCAAGAAATAAAAATTCACAGGGAGTTTTTTCGCTCAGCTTCTGAGTAAAACTAAGTGCGGGATATATGTGTCCTCCTGACCCACCGCATCCTACCAATATTTTATACATTTTTACCCTTCGCGGCAATAAAAACACCGCTCGAAATCAATTGTGAAGCTACACAGAACAAAACCCCGTACCGGACGCCTCTGGGGTTCTTGTACACGGATAACATGCCCCTGCTTTTGGTTCGACTACGCTCATCATTCCTTCGAACCATCCTTAAGCGAAGTCGAAGGATTAAGCCGGAGTAGCCGTAAATTGACTCCCCTGAGTTGTTCCTTTTTTTGAAATATTTAACAATAATGCTATTGCCACAATATGTACTATCAATGAAGTGCCTCCATAGCTTATAAAAGGCAGCGGCAAACCCTTAGGTGGAAACATTCCGGAATTAACGCCAACATTTATAACTACTTCAAGCGCAATCATGGATACAATACCCAATGCAATAAGCTTACCAAAATAATCCGCTGTTTTAAATATTATTTCTACTCCTAACCATATCAGCAACATAAATAAAACTAATATAAAAAAAGTCCCTATAAATCCGAGTTCTTCGCCTATTATTGCAAATATAAAATCAGAATAGCTTTGGGGCAGATAAAACAGCTTTTGTGCTGAATTTCCAAGACCCACACCAAACAAGCCGCCTTTACCTAATGCAAGAAACGATTGAATCAGCTGATAACCTATCCCCTTAGGATCTGCCCAAGGATCTAAAAATGCAAACATACGGTTACGCCGATACGGCACGCTAAAAACCAACAAATATAAAACCGGAAGCGACGCAAGACCGGAGAAAAAAAGGTATTTCACGCTTGCGCCGGCTATAAACATCATAATAAAACATATCATGCATATAACCATTGCCGTACCCATATCTGGTTCTAAAAGAATTAAAAGAGCAAAAAAACCCGTGGCTAATACCGGCGGTACAAACCCCTGCATAAAATTTTTTGCATGAAATTTTTTTCTGCTAAAAAAATCTGCGAGATATAGAATCATTGCAAGCTTTGTTATCTCGGAAGGCTGTATGGTAAATCCGAATACCTGTATCCATCTTTTTGCGTTTAAAACTTTCTTCCCTATGCTTGGCAAAAGGACTAAAATAAGCGCTATAAAACAACAAAACAATATATGTTTTGAATATTTTTGCAATCTTCGGTAATCGAAATAAAGTACATAAAACGATATTATGATACCTACGAGTATATAAAAAATATGCCGTTTTAAAAAATACATAGTATCGCCGCAATGCTCGTAAGCATAAATACAGCTTGCGCTGTATACCATAACTATGCCGATCGCAAGCAAAAGACTTGTAACGATTAGAACATTTGTCCGAAGCAGACGAAGGTCTTCCATTAGCCCTTGTTATATTTATTCGCTAAATCTTTAAAAGCCTTAGCGAAAACTTCTCCGCGGTGTTTATAGTCACGAAACATATCAAAGCTAGAACACATCGGCGATAAAAGCACGTCATCACCCTTGTTTGCGTTTTGAAAAGATTTTATAACAGCATCCTGCAAAGTGTCGGCTTTAACTGTTTTTGTTATCTTGTGAAAAATGGAGTATAGTTTATTCTTTGCCCGTCCGATTAATACAAGGCACCGGACTTTCTGTCTAACTAAACCTTTAATAACATCATAATCGCCTTGTTTGTCTATGCCGCCAGCAATTAATACTACTGGTCGCGTACAGGAAATAAGGGCTTTGTATGTACTATCAATGTTTGTACCTTTCGAATCATCTATAAAATGTATGTCATTTAATTTGCCAATGTATTCGCAGCGGTGCGGCAACGGTTTGAATGATTTTATACGTCCGTTAATATAGCTATCGTTCATTTTGAGTACATGTGCCGTTAAAAAAGAGGCTAATATATTTTCAATATTTTGGTATCCTTGCACTTTATATTTATCTAACTCAAGCGTAACATATTTTTTTATTTTGCCGGCCGCATACATTACCTTTCCATTTTCATAATATGAAGATGCTTTTTTGTTGTCTATGCTAAAAGTTAACAATTTTGCATTTGTAGAAAATTTTTTGCAATTTGCATTTTCGAAATTGACAATTGCATAATCGTCTTTTTTTTGGTTTTTAAAAATAAGAAGTTTTGCTTTTTCATATTCGGTAAACGACCGATAGCGATCTAGATGATCATCTGTAACATTTAAAAGAACTGATACGCGGGGTCTAAATTTATTTATTGTCTCCAATTGAAATGAACTTATTTCAAGAACAACAAAATCATGCGCTTTTATTTCATCAACGTATTTGATAAGCGGTGTGCCGATATTCCCGCATAAAAAAACTTTTCTCTTAGGTTTTAATATGTGAGCTATTAAAGACGACGTCGTCGTTTTACCATTTGTACCGGTAATAGCAATTATATTCTTTGTTTTGCAGTATTGATACGCAAACTCTATTTCGCCGGTAAACGGTATGGACATTTTTTTCAATAACCTTACCACTGCCGAATCCAACGAAACGCCAGGGCTTAATATGACAAGCTCGCTGCCTTTAAAAACATTTTTGCTGTGCTTACCAAATTCATATTTTATACCATCCCTGTCAAATGTTTTAGCAATATTTGAGAAATCGCTTTTTTGGTTATCATCTGTTACCCAAACATCTGCGCCCCGTTTCTTTAAAAAAGCTGCCGTTGATATCCCTGTTATACCCGCTCCTATAACGGTTACTTTCTTATTTTTGAAATTCATTTTTTCGTCCTTACTATTGTAATTTATCTTAGTTTAAGCGTTGCCAATGTCAAAAGCGACAGGATAATTGCAACTATCCAAAATCTAACTGTAATTTTTGACTCAGGCCAGCCGGTAATTTGGAAATGATGATGTATGGGCGACATTAAAAATATCCTTCGTTTTTTCCATTTAAAAAATGCAACTTGAATCAGAACGGACAGCGCTTCAATAACAAATATCGCACCGACAACAATTAACAAAAGTTCTTTTTTTACAAGTACGGCTATTATCCCGACTGTCCCACCCAGTGATAAGGCGCCCGTATCGCCCATAAACACGCTTGCAGGATAACAATTGTACCATAAAAACCCCAAGCTTGCCCCAAATACTGCCGCACAAAATACGGTTAATTCAGAAACTCCCGGAACAAAACTTATATTAAGATAATGGGCAAAATCAATATGCCCCGTCAGATAACTTAGTATGCCATAGGTAACGGCTACAAAACCAATGCATCCTATTGCAAGCCCATCCAACCCATCTGTTAAATTGACTGCATTGCTTGAAGCCACAATGACTAATGTAACAAACACTATAAAAAATAATCCCAGTGGAAATAATATTTCCTTTAAAAATGGCACTTCGAGAACAGTAGAAAAATCACACACAAAATAAAGATACGAACCGATTGCCAGCCCCAGAAGAATTTGTCCCATAAGTTTAGTTTTTGCTGCCGCACCCTTAGCATTCTGATATCGCAACTTCATAAAATCGTCATAAAAACCTAACACCCCCAAAAACAGCATCCCGATAGTTGTCAATAATACATACTTATTAGTTAAATCAATCCAGAATATTTCGGATATTAGTATGGATGCAAGTATAAAAATACCTCCCATAGTCGGGATATTCTGTTTATCTTTATGTATGTCGTATAATTTTCCGACTTCTTTTGCATCACGAACCGTTGCCTTGATGTTGAATCTTTTTAGAAACGGAATAAAATTATGACATATTATAAGACACAACAAAAATGATGTGGCCCCTGCCAGCGCTGCTCTTAGTGTTACATATTTGAAAACATTAAATCCAAACCAAAAAAATTTTAATTCGTAGAGAAATTTGTAAAGCACTTTATTATTTCCTCCATTTTCATTCTGCGTGAACCTTTAATAAAAACAAAATCATCTTTCTTCAAAATATTGTGAATAAAATTGGCTATCTCGGAATGCTTCTTAAAATGCCTGCAAAAAATACTACTGTCTTTATTTTTTCTAAGCTGTTTTGTTGCTAATATTGAGTGCTCTCCAAAAGTAAGCAAATAATTAAAGCCGTGTTTTTTAGCCAACCTGGCAGCATCTTCATGGCATTTTTTTGTAAATTTACCCAGCTCGAGCATATCCCCCAGTATTAATATTTTTTTTGCAGCTTTTTTGGTCGATACTGTATTTACCGTTTCAAGTCCCGATGCCAAAGAATCTGGGTTTGCATTATATGTGTCGTCAAAAAAAGTAACCCCGTTTATTTTTCTTATATTTAACCGACCATATGGCGGCTTGAATGTTTTTATGGCTTTTTTTATGGTAGTATAATCGATTTTAAAAAATCGTGCAACCGCAATAGCTGCAAGAGTGTTATATATATTATGGAGTCCCAACAATCTTGTCTTAAATAAAACGTATGAGTTTTTGTCTTTCACTTTAAAACTGCTGCCGTTTAAATTAAACTCAATATCTTTTGCAATAATTTCATTGGACTTTTTTATACCGTAAAAATGAACTTCTTTTTGCTTAACTTTTCGTAAATATTTGTCATCGCCGTTTAAAAATGAAACTGCAGAATCACCTGAAAGATTCCTAAGCAGGCTTATCTTTTCTCTAAAGATCCTATCCTTACTGTTAAAATTGCCGATATGAGCACTTGCAATATTTGTTATAACAGCAATATTAGGTTGCAAAATTTCTGCCAAAACTTCAATTTCTCCTTTATGATTTGTCCCTAATTCTGCAATAATAACCTTTTGTGTTCTAGATAAACCAAATAACGTTTTTGATAATCCAAAAATATTATTTTCTGTTCCTATGTTTGCCAGAACCGGGAATTTTTTTTCCAATATACACGCGATAAGCGCTTTCGTTGTAGTTTTACCGTTACTGCCTGTAATGCCAACGGCGGCAATATTAAATCGGCTGCGATATTGTTTAGCCAATTCGCCCATTGCCCTTGTTGTGTCTTTAACGACAATAAAAAAAATATTTTTAGGGAAAATCGCAATTTTTTTAAAATCACTTATGATGACACACTTTACACCTTTTTTTACTGCCGTATTAATAAATTTATGGCCGTCAAAGTTTTGGCCTCTCAATGCTATAAATATGTCCTCTCCAGAAATGGTACGGCTATCGGTCGCGATACCGTTTAGTGTTGTGCAGTCCATATCGGAATTACACTTGCCAAGTAGCCTTCCGTTTGTCGTTTCAAGTATTTCTTTTATGTTAAAGCAAACCATGTTTTTTTAATATTACCTTTGTATTTTTAAAGTCGCTAAACTTTATTTTTTTATCCTTGATCTGCTGGCTATCTTCGTGTCCTTTTCCAGCTATTAAAAGCGTGTCATTTTCACGTAAAATCTTAACGGCCTTCTCAATTGCTCTGAATCTGTCGGGCTCAATTGCATAATGCGCACTTTTCATATTGATACCTTTTTTGATTTCAGAAATTATAGCATTTGGATTTTCAAATCTTGGATTATCTGACGTAATTATAAAAAAATCTGACATCGCAGAGGCAATCTTTCCCATATTTGGACGTTTTTTTCGATCGCGATTGCCACCACAACCGAAAACTAAAATCAGCCTTCCTGTTTTTAGGCTATTTAAACACGACAAGACGTGCTCCAACGCTCCTGGCGTATGAGCATAATCCACAAAAACATTAATTCCTTTTTTTGCTTTAATTCGCTCAAGTCGGCCTGGCACTAATTTCAGATTTTCTATTCCCTTTTTTATTACATCGTGCGAAAGACCGCTTGCTATGCCAACACCTGTTGCAGCCAGGATATTGAAAATATTATGCTCCCCAACTAATGAAGTTTTTGCATCAAAACTGCCTTTCGGCGTAAAAACCTTAAATTTTGTATAATTTAAGGTTGCTCTTACCATGCTAGCAAAAATATCAGCATGCCTGTCTAATCCATATGATAAAACTCTTTGTTTTTGCATTTTTATTAATTTTCTTCCATAAACATCATTATAATTTATTATTGCACTTGCTCTTTCCGAAAGCATATCAAACAGTATTTTTTTTGCCTTAAAATAATTAGCGATTGTTTTATGATAGTCTAAATGTTCGGAGCTTAAATTTGTAAAAACCGCCTGTGTAAATTTTAAGCCAACTACGCGCTTTTGATGAAGCGAATGGCTTGATACCTCTAGTATTATGCTTTTTGCACCATGTCTTTTGAACTCTGCAATATTTTTGTGCAAATAAACAGGATCTGGCGTTGTCATTGAGGAGGCAATTTGTAAATTTTGAAACCGATAATTTATTGTGCCCATTACAGCAGGCTTAAGACTTGCTACCTTAAAAATCGATTCTACTAAATAACTTGTGGTTGTTTTGCCGTCTGTGCCGGTGATCCCTACAATTTTGCTAAGTCCTTTTGTGCTTTCAAAAAAATTAGTTGCGATTTTTGCTGCTATATCTCGAGTATCATCTGTTTCAACATAAGTTGAGCCTATATGCTTCGGGATAAACCTTTTTCTTCCTTTTTCATAAACTATCACTGCTGCCCCATTATTTATGGCTTCACTGATAAAATTATGACCATCATATTTGCCACCCTTAACGGCAACAAATAGATCTCCACGCCTAACATCTTTTGAAGACGTTGTTACGTTTTTAACTTTAATATTTTTATCCCCGAATATCCTGCAGCTTGTTCCTTTGATTAGATTGATTAATTTTTTTTCGCGCATTTTTATTCCTTAAATTCTAAATATCGTAACACACTATTTGCGATATTTTTGAAAACAGGCGCGGCAACAGTTCCGCCATAATAACGCCCCTTTGGTTCATCGATAAAAATACCAACTACAATTTTTGGACTATTTTTAGGAGCAAACCCTACAAAAGATGAAAAAAACTTCCTGTGTGAATACTGATTATTTTCATCTAGTTTTTGAGCTGTTCCTGTCTTTCCGCCTGCCTCATAACCATCTAACGCTGCCCATTTAGCTGTTCCATATTTTACAACACAACTCAAGGCTTCTCTAATAGAATCTGCTGTTTGCTTTTTAATAACTTGGCGAACAACAATTGGTTTTTTTTCTTCGATACATTTTTTCTGGTCTTCTGTCAGTATTTTTTTTAAAATCATCGGCTTAACAAGCTTTCCGCCATTTGCGACAACTGACATGGCAGTAACAACTTGTATGCCGGTTGCACTAATCTCATGACCTATTGGTAATGCAGTTATAGAAACATGTGACCAGTTTTTTAAATCATAAAAAAAACCGTTTCGTTCACCCGGCAAATCAACTCCAGTACGCCTGCCAAACCCAAAAGCCTTAATATAATTAAAAAGCGCTTTTTCACCAATTTTAAGCGCAATTTTTACTGTCCCAATATTACTTGAATATGCAATAACATCCTTAAAGCTAAGATTACCGTGAGGCGTGTGATCGTGTAATATACGCTTTCTTACCGCATATTGACCATTTTCGCAGTAGATGTTATCACTCATTTTGCATATTCCTAAATCCAACGCTGCAGACGTCGCAACAATTTTAAAAACACTTCCTGGTTCAAAACAATCCGTTACGATACGATTTCTCAAAGTATCTTCATTATAATCTCCGACATTGTTTGGGTCATACGTAGGGCGATTTGCGAGTGCCAAAATTTCGCCGGTCTGTGGATTCATAACGATTATGCTTACTGACTTTGCCCTGCTACTATTATAAACACTTTCAATTTCTTTTTCCACGATACTTTGTATAACCAGATCTATTGTCAGTATTAAATTAAAACCGTTTGCTGGCGAAACAGTAACAGATTTTTCATCCAATATAAGCCTTCCCATGGCATCTCGACTTACAGATTGCCACCCAGGAGCTCCTTTTAAATATTTATCAAACTGCATTTCCAAGCCAGCAAGCCCATCGTTATCTATACCGACAAAACCCAGTACATGACTTGCCAAATTACCGTTTGGGTAAAAACGCTTCTCCTCTTTTAACAAACCAATTCCTTCAAATTTTTTTTGTGCAATTGCGGTTGACTCTTGCTCATTAATACGTCGCTTTATCCAAAGAAACATTTTGTCTTTATTTAATTTTCTTTGTATTTCATTTACATCTATATTCAGAATGGAAGAAAGTTCTCTTGCTATAACACTTCGTTTTTGCGGATCAATCAATCGAGGCGCGGCATAAACACTACTTACAGGTATACTAACCGCAAGTTGTTTACCAGTAGTATCGTAAATATCGCCGCGTTTTGGAGGAACTGTAATAACACAGTTATGCTGCCTATCTGCAGCTTTTTGTAAAACATTAGCGTGAAATACTTGCAGATAAAAAAGCCTGGCTATCAAAAATATAATCAGAATTATTAGAAATAAAAATACGAGAAGGGTTTTTCGGTTGAATGTTTTGTGGATCAGCATATTAGGATAGGGATAAAAGCATCAAGTTTATGGACATAAAGATGCGACACAACCTCTTATTTTTCTCTCGCGCATTCTAAGGCGAGTATGCTTAAACTTTTTTAAATTTATTACTCAGCAGTTTTTGCGATAGCTACGTTTTTCACATCAATAATACCAAAAATTTTTGATAATAAAAAGGGTTTTTTAGTACTAGGCTTTTTTGCATGCATGTTTTGAGCGTTAATTTCCTGGGCTAATATAATACCCATATTGGTACTTGTCGGAAATTCATACTGTTTTGTTTCAGTCATTTTTAAATTTTCGATTGTAAGCTTATTTTCAAGTTTAGCCAGTTTGTATGCATACTGTTTATTTTGATTATGCAAATCTGACAGCATATATTGCTTTTTGTCATACGCATAACTTAAACGAATGATACTTGCCTGTTCATAAACATAAAGGATTGATACGAAAACAATTAGAAAAAGTGCTGTGTAAAATCTTTTTAGCTTCATTTTTCCTCCGGTTTAAATATTATTTTTTGAAATCCTCTTAGCTTTGCGCTACGTGCACGAGGATTTGTGATTTTTTCGGATTCATCTGGCGTTATTGGTTTTTTGGTCAGGATTTTTCCGAGTTTTGCTTTTTCGAATTGTTTAAAAAAATTTTTAATTATACGGTCTTCTAAAGAGTGAAATGAAATTACTGCAATTCTTCCATTTTCACTTAAAAAACTTATTGAGCTTTCAATTGCGTCACTTAAAGAACCAAGTTCGTCATTAACTTTTATTCTCAATGCCTGAAATGTTCGTGTTGCCGGATTAATCTTCTGATTTTTATGCCTTGGGTACGAACGCCTTATAATTTCAGCAAGCTCTTGCGTTGTTTGAATATTATATTTTTGCCTGGTAAATACAATCGCCCTTGCTATGTTTTTAGCAAATCTTTCTTCTCCGTATTCATAAAGAAGACTCTTAAGCTCTTCTTCTGAAAATGTATTTATAATTTCAAATGCGCTGAAATTTTGGTTTTTCTGACTCATGCGCATATCTAACGCTCCGTCTCTCATAAAACTAAAACCTCTTGCCGGATCGTTAAGCTGCATGCTAGATACTCCAAGATCAAATAAAATTTTGTCTATTTTAAAAACCTGTAAACTTTCCAATATGGATGTTATATCCTTGAAATTACTATTAATGAATAAAACGTTTTTTTCATACTTAGCCAACCGCTTGCTGCAAATTTCGATTGCCTTCTCATCGGTATCTATACCTATTAATTTCCCATCAGGTAGAATTTTTTCCAAAATTTTTTCTGCATGCCCCCCTGCGCCTATTGTCGTGTCAACAACTACATCACCTCTTGATGGCGCTAAAAGTTCCAATGTTTCATTTGGCATAACAGGAATATGAAAACTACTATAATCATCCAT